>Ga0208863_1000354_pt1 | contig 52464 bp, 40 predicted proteins | sample RifOxyD3_FD_184040 | JGI IMG/M metagenome (GOLD analysis project Ga0208863, IMG submission 184040) | Soil microbial communities from Rifle, Colorado - Rifle Oxygen_injection D3 (SPAdes) | ecosystem: Environmental > Terrestrial > Deep subsurface > Rock core/Sediment | place: Rifle, Colorado... | reverse complement strand
TCAAAATCGCCTTGGAAGCCAGTGCCAGATTGATGTCCGACTCATTGATCGAACCCACACCGCTGTGGATCAGGTTAACCTTAACTTCATCGGTAGATAACTTTTGCAGCGTTTGCGCAATCGCTTCAGCCGAACCCTGTACGTCGGACTTGACGATCAGGGACAGCGTGCGAACTTCGCCTTCCGCCATCTGATCGAACATATTTTCCAGCTTAGCCGCCTGTTGCTGCGCCAGTTTAACGCCACGGTATTTACCCTGACGGAACAGCGCAATTTCACGCGCACGCTTCTCATCAGACAACACCATCAACGCTTCACCGGCATCCGGCACTTCAGACAAACCTTGAATTTCAACCGGAATCGACGGACCGGCTTCGAGCACGCTCTTGCCATTTTCATCCAGCATGGCGCGAACACGACCAAATACCGAACCGATCAACACGGCATCGCCGCGTTTCATGGTACCGGACTGAATCAACACGGTCGCAACCGGCCCCTTACCCTTATCCAGACGCGCTTCAATCACCAAACCCTTGGCATTGCAGTCGCGAGGCGCCTTCAATTCCATCAATTCGGCTTGCAACAGGATAGATTCGAGCAATTGATCGATACCCTGACCGGACTTGGAGGAGACTTCGACGAACATCGCGTCACCACCCCAATCTTCAGGAACCACACCTTCGGTAACCAATTCCTGCTTCACACGTTCGATGTTGGCATCAGGCTTATCGACCTTGGTGATCGCAACCACCAGCGGCACGTTACCGGCTCTGGCATGCGCAATCGCTTCTTTAGTCTGCGGCATCACGCCGTCATCGGCCGCAACGACCAGAATAACGATGTCGGTAGCCTTGGCACCGCGTGCACGCATCGCTGTAAACGCTTCGTGACCCGGGGTGTCCAGAAACGACACCATACCGCGCGGTGTTTCCACGTGGTACGCGCCGATATGCTGAGTAATTCCGCCCGCTTCACCCGAAACAACACGAGTGCGACGAATGTAATCGAGCAAGGAAGTCTTACCGTGATCGACGTGACCCATCACCGTCACAACCGGTGCGCGAGGCTCCAGCGCCACATCGTGATGCACTTCGTCATCCATCAGATAAGCATCAGGATCGTCCAGTTTGGCCGCTTTAGCGACATGACCCAACTCTTCCACCACGATCATCGCGGTTTCCTGATCCAGCACCTGATTGATGGTGACCATCATGCCCATCTTCATCAGCACCTTGATGATCTCGGCCGCCTTCAGTGACAGCTTTTGCGCAAGTTCCGCCACTACGATGGTTTCAGGAATCGCCACTTCACGGACTACCGCTTCGGTCGGCAAGGTAAATGCGTGAGCGGCTTCATCCGCTACATGCTTGCCGTGACGACCATGTTTAGGCGCACGAACCGGCACGGACCAGGATTTTTCCTTGGTCGCCACTTTAGCCACGGTACGCGCAGGCGCCTTAGCGGGTGCGCGCTTGGTTGCCTTGTCATCGCGTGCGACAGGCGCCGCTTTAACTTCAACCTTAGGTTTTCTGTCCGGCCTTTCAACCTTGTCACCGGGACGCATCGCAGGCTTATGCAACGTGCCGTGCGCCTTATCCGGCTCCGCCGCTTTAGGCTGAGCCGGTTTTTCAGCGACAGGTTTAGCGGAAACTTCAACCTTAGCCGGAGCAGTCACCAGCGCGGACAGATCAACGCGCGGCTTGACTTCCTCCACTTCGGCGACTACTTCAGCAACCACTTCCGCCTTCACGGGGGACTGAACAACAGGCGCTGGCGCCTCTGCCTGTTGTAACTTTTCAGCACGTCGCTTATTAAACGCCTGACGCGCCAGCAACTCCGCTTCCTGACGTGCAGCCAACTCGGCTTGCAGCTTAGCTTCCTGTTCGCGCGCCAGCAGCTGATCGTTGCCCAGCACTTTAATTTGCTCTGCACTGGTCAAAATAACCGGAGCTGTCGCCTGAACGGACTCTATCGACATAGGGGCCACGATACGGCGCTTGCGAACCTCAACCTGAATGGTGCGCGCGCGACCTGAACGATCAGAACTTTGAATCTCCGAAGTTTCGCGACGAGTCAGCGTTATTTTTTTGGCGGAATGGTCAGCACCATGCGCCTGACGCAAATGCTCAAGCAGCTGCGCCTTATCCTTTTCAGAGACAAGATCCGTCGCGTTTGTTTGAACGGAACCAGCTGCGTGCAACTGCTCCAACAACAATGCTACCGGCAGGTTCAACTCAGCCGCAAATTGTGTTACATCTAATTTTCCCATTACCATCCTTTAAACAACTCTAATCATCTCAACGGAGTAAAAAACTCCTGCGGCGATTAGCCACTGCGATGCGAGGCAGCCACTAACTTACCAACTGCCCGAATTTCATTCACCGCACTACCGCAACGTTTTTAAATCCACATCACACAAACCAGGGGGCACGTGCCGCCATGATCAATGCATTTGCCTTTTCGCTATCCAGACCGGACATTTCAACCAGCTCATCCACATCCAGATCCGCCAATTCTTCCTGGGTATTGACACCCTTCGCTGACAGCACCTGCGCCAACTCACCGCTCATTCCGTCGAGCTTGAGCAGTCCGTCGATTCCGTGCTCCAACTTTTCTTCATTGACCAGCGCCGCATTCAACAGTGCATTTCTGGCACGGCTGCGCAACTCAGTCACCGTTTCTTCGTCGAAGGTTTCAATCTCCAGCATTTCTTCTACAGGCACGTAAGCAACCTCTTCCAGCGTCGCAAAACCTTCCTGAACCAGAATATCGGCCACTTCTTCATCGACATCCAGCTTGTCCATGAAAATCGCACGAGTCTTGACGAATTCCTGATCATGCTTGTCCTGAGCCTGACCTACCGTCATGATATTGAGCTCCCAACCGGTCATTTCGCTGGCCAGTCGTACGTTCTGACCGCCACGACCAATCGCCTGAGCCAGATTTTCTTCTTCGACCACCACATCCATGCTGTGACGCTCTTCATCCACCACGATGCTGGCCACTTCAGCCGGCGCCAATGCGTTGATCACATAAGTAGCCGGATCTTCAGACCACAGAATGATGTCGACGCGTTCACCGGCCAACTCATTAGTGACGCTCTGCACACGAGAACCGCGCATACCGACACAAGTGCCGATAGGATCGATGCGTTGATCGTGTGATTGCACAGCAATCTTGGCACGAGAACCTGGATCGCGGGCAGCGCCCACGATCTCCAGCAAATTCTCTTCAATTTCAGGGACTTCCAGCTCAAACAATTTAACCAGCAAATCAGTTGAAGTGCGGGACAAAATCACTTGAGGACCACGCGGACCACGGTCTACACGCAACAGATGCGCTCTGACGCGGTCACCGATGCGCATATTTTCTTTAGGAATCATCTGCTCGCGAGGCAACAGCGCTTCGATTTTACCAAACTCGACGATCGCACTGCCGCGTTCCAGACGTTTAACCGTACCGGAAACCAGATGCTCCTTGCGATCCATAAAGTCAGCCAGAATTTGTTCGCGCTCAGCATCGCGGATCTTCTGAAAAATAACTTGCTTAGCGGCTTGCGCACCGATACGACCAAAGTCAATCGACTCCAACGGCTCTTCGATAAACCCGCCCAGTTGCGCCTCGGGGTCACGCTTTTGCGCTTCTTCCAGCTTGATATGTAAATCAGGCGTTTCAAATGTTTCGTCGTCCATCACTTCCCAGCGACGGAATGATTCAAATTCTCCGGTATTGCGATCAATTCCAACGCGCACGTCAGCTTCATCATCAAATCTCTTCTTGGTGGCCGATGCCAACGCAGATTCCAGAGCTGCAAACACGACTTCCTTGTCCACGTTCTTTTCACGTGACAACGCATCTACCAGCAACAAAACTTCACGACTCATACCATTCTCCGGCTATCTATTCGCATTCAAACTGCGAGCATTAAATTCAAAAAGTCGGCACTAAGCGTGCCTTGTCCACATTGGCCAATTCAATTTCGACCGGAACACCATCCACATCCATTTGCAACACACCTTCATTAACAGCACCGATAATCCCGACAAAATTCTTTCTGGTCGCGATCGGCATACGCAGCTTAAGCTGCGCCTTTTGACCTGCAAAGCGTATGAAATCAGCCTCTTTTTTAAGCGGCCTGTCCAAACCTGGCGAGGAAATCTCAAGCCTATCGTAATCGACATTCTCAACCGTAAACAACCGGGTCAGCTGATTACTGACCAACTGACAATCCTCTACGCAGATACCCTGCGGCTTATCGATAAATATACGCAACAGGCCACGGCCCGAGCGCTCAACATCCACCAATTCATAGCCCAAACCACCTACCGTTTGCTCTACCAGCTTAATCACATCCATGTTCTAGACCCACAAATAAAAAACGGGCTCTAAGCCCATCTGTAAACTGGTCGGATTATAGCAAAACTTACCAGCAAAAGGAATTAGCAATCCACAGTTTTATGCACCACGGGTTAATATTTACCGGTTTACCGCTTGTTTTAAGCATCAAAAGCAGCACAATTCTCTGATTAGCACGCCCCATCACCCGAACCGCATCGCAAAAGCGCGCCGCCAGTTAACAATATCAACCTAACAACCTGGCCGACACACTTTTAAAATGACGGTAAATCTTCCATGCACGCCAGCCGCTGCGCAGCAGCAGTGACAGCCCGTTACGCCGTACCAGGTACAGCGCAGCGACACCCCCAACCATCACCGCATGACCGCGCACAAAGCCAAACACAGCCCGCGCGCGATCGGCATAAAGCAGCGCCGGTTGCCATTGCTCACCCAACGCTGACAATTGCTCGCGCTGATTAGCAATTTTCGCCAGCAACTTCTGGCGGCGCACCATCAAGTCATCTCGTTGCATCATTTCCATCCAGCTGCGCGCCGTCTTTCGCCAGCTCGGCCAGACTCACCGAAAACAATGTCGATTTTCGCTGCTTAATCTTGAGCAGCGCATAAGCTAGCAGGATTCCTGCCACCAGAAACAATCCTCCCGCCCCGCCCAACACGGCGAGACGGTGCGTATCCCAAAACAATGCAACAACAAACACCGTCAGCAGCATCAAGGCCATGCCAAAACAAAACAGCGTCAGCAAAAAATAAAGGAGCATCCGCTCCCAGTGCAGACGCTCCTCTTCCAGCTCATTGGCCAGCAGTTGCAACCGGGTCGAAGCGACGGACACCAGCGTGGACAACAATCGCTTGATTGAAACCAGCAGTCCCAAATTCGCTTCGGCCATTACTTAACGTCCGCGCGAAATCAGCATACCGATCACCAGCCCGGCCGCTGCCCCGATACCAACCGCGCGCCATGGGTTTTCATGCACATATTCATCGGTCGCTCTCGCCGCTTGCCGCGTCTTCTCCAGCATAGCTTCTTCTGCAATAGCCAGATGCTCCTTAGCTGCCATCACGCGATCCTGTATTCGTTCGCGCGCAGCACTCACTTTTTCGCCCGCTTGTGATGCGGTCATACGCAATAATTCTTCCGCATCGGAGACCACCAACTGCAAATCCTGCATCAGCTTTTCCTTGCTGACATCATTTTCTGTTACTGAAAATTTACTATTCATTACGTTCTCCTTAACATGGGCAAACCAAACAAACCACGAACAGCGTCACAAAACCCCAGCGACTGCACCTTTTTAATCCAATGCAACCGCCACGTCAACCCGAATCCACTCAGGTCGCATGCAATCACTCGGCCCGCAACTTGAACAGCGCCTAAAAATTAAAAAATAAATATTTCTAATCAATTAGATATAAAAAACCCTGCTCATTTCCGAACAGGGTTTTTCATTCTAGCACTACACCGTTCAATCACCTTGCAACAGCAAGTCGATCAACAGCCTGATTACGTAGACATCTCGGTGAGAATATTCTTCAACCAGCTCTGCGCATACACGGCTTCCAGCTCTGACAAATCAGGCGAAACGCCCACAGAACCCGCCACCGCTTCAATCGCGTTCTTTTCCTTGTTGACCGCATACACCCCGGCAACACTGACAGCTTCCTTGGCCGACAGGAAACTGTAGCAAGTGTTGACACCAGACATCTCAACCGTCTCCTTGCCGTTGATCAGCGCAACGATATTAGTCGCACAGATTTTAGCTTCAGAATTAGCCGAGTATCCCGACTTAGGCATAGCACCCGCACTGGATGAGTCACCGATAACGTGAATATCCTTTTGCAGAGTAGATTCAAAAGTCGTCGGATTGACCGGGCACCACTTTTTGTCCGTTCCGACCAGACCTGCCACATGCGCGATATGACCTGCCTTTTGTGGAGGAATGATATTGATCACATCACCCTTGACTTCTTCAATACCTTCAATCAACACCGACATGTTCTTGTTGTCCACTTCTGTGACTTTTTTGGCAGGACGGTAATCCACGATGCCATCGTAGTGCTTCTTCCAGCCCTTCAGGAACAAGCCCTTCTTGGAAACGATATCCGGATTGGCGTCGAGCACTATGATCTTAGAACCCGGTTTGTTCTGTTTGAGGTACATGGCGATCATGCTGGTACGCTCGTAAGGGCCGGGGGGGCAGCGGAAAGGAGCCAAAGGAATAGACAGCACCACCGTACCGCCCGGCTTCATCGCCTCCAGCTGCTTTCTCAACAGCACAGTCTGAGGACCCGCCTTCCAGGCATGCGGCATGATTTCCGGATCATAATTAGCCACTTCATCTGTACGGAATTCGACACCAGGCGATACCACCAGACGATCATACTTGAACACGCCTTTGCTGGTCGTTACCGTGTGAGCGGCCGCATCGATACCGGTCACTTCCGCCTGCACCACCTTGACACCGTGATTGGCGGCAAGGCCATCATATTTAATCGTCAGCGAAGTCAAATCGGGCAGAATGCCGCCGAGATACAAATTACTGAAGGGGCAGGAGACATAATGATCGTTGCGCTCAATCAGCGTCACCTCGATATTGTGATCCATCATGCGGATGTATTTGGCCGCGATGGTGCCGCCATAGCCGCCACCAATCACCACCACCTTACGCGCCGTGCTTTCGGCGACCGCAGGCTGCGTAGCGCAGCCTGCAAGACTAACCGTCGCGGCGCCGGCACCGAGGAGCTTCAGGAAATTTCTGCGTTCCATTGTCATGTTGTCTTTCTCCTTATTATTTCTGGCTGGCGTAGAAATGCGCCACTGCATCCCAGTCTTCGCTGGTCAATGACTTCACCTTCTCCGCTTTTTTCTCGGACATCTTGCGCTTGCCGCTTTGGAATTCGCTCATCTGAATCTGCAAATACTTCAGCCATTGGCCGGCAACAATCGGAGTGTCTTCCTCGAACTCACGACCGTTCTCCATGTGGCAGCGCTTGCAGGTATTGGCGTAAACCGTTTTACCTTTGGCAACCAGCGCTGCATCAACCGCAGCAGTCTGATTTTGTGACTTCTGAGCAGCAAAGAAGTCCGCCATCAACACGATCTGATCGTCGGTGTAACCCTTGGATAAACGCCCCATTACCGTTGCAGGACGCTCACCGCTCTTGAATTTTTTCATCGCATCGATGAAAAACACCTTAGACTGCCCGGCCAGACTAGGCATGCTCAAACCTGCACTGACACCATTGGTGCCGTGACATCCGCCGCACGCATTTGCCAGCATCGCCGCACTTGGCGGTGCGGCATGCACTGTAGTCGAAACAGCCATGGCAGCGAGCGCCAAGGCCAGTCCACCCCATTTTATTCTCATGCTTTACTCCTCTCTTATTATTAAACGCTCCCCAAAGCGGGTATGGCTGCTGCTACACTCAAACTACTGCTTTACTGCATTAAAATCGGCGTTGGCATTATCTAGCCCCAGAGAATAACCCAACGAAACATGATGGAAGCGTCCGTCCGCGTAATCGTCATGGATGGCAAACCCTACGTTATACAGCTTACCTGCCGCAATGGTGTGATCACCCTTGCCACCGGCAGCGAGCGTGCGTTCGAAGATAACCGTCCAATGGGTACTGTTCTTCTTGCCTTCCGCCTTGATCAAGCTGCTGCCGCCACTCATATGACGCGATTCGAGCACATAACCATCAACAGGCTTAGCACCCTTGGCGCTGCTGTACTGGATCAGGTCCATAAATTTGCCGCTCTTGAGCAACTCGTCGATCTCCGCATCGGATTTGAGTTTATCCCAGCCGCCGCGCGGCTTGCCGTTGATTTCCATCGCGGTGCGGGATTCCTTGATATATTTGGTCGCGCCCTCATCCCAGCCCATAGACTTGGCCTTAGCATGACTCTTGGCGTTATCGCTGGCATCAGGCATGCTGCGCAGGTCTTCGTGACAGGTAGCCCAGCAGCCGCCACGATCCGCAAACTCAACCTTACCCTCGTCAAACATGACAGTCAGCTTCATGTCGTTCTTGGCATCCATCTTCTTGTCGCCGCCGCTCTTGGGCGTATCCCAGTCGAATTTCAAATAGATTTTATTACCGTCATGCGCCGCCTGAACCGAAACGGGAATGGAGCCGACTTTACCCTTGGGAACGGCCGTGTCCAGTGGTTGGCGCATATTACCGACCGGCTTGCCTGCGACGATCTTATCCCCGATCTCAACCGCATCGGTATCGTGACACTTGGTACAGGCGCGCTTCTTGTCCATCACCTGATTGGAAGCGGAGTGATCCTTTTTATTCAAAACCCACTCAAGACCTGACTGCCCAGGATAAAAAACCGGCACTTTAGCTGCGGGCACTTTACTCCAGTCGGGTGCTGCAAAAACGGGGCCTGCCAACATCACACTCATCACTACCATTGCAATCTTCTTCATTCATCCACTCCCATCAAGTTTACCCAAGTCCGGCAGAATCTGCCGCCTCCCCTTACTTTGCGGCTTTGGCCGCTTCCTCTTCTTCCAATAGATGATGTACCGCCTTGTGCGCTATGCCTTTATGACATTCGATGCACGTAATCTTGTCTTCCTGCGCCTCTTCATGCTTGATCTGTGAACGCGATTTCTGCTTATCAGGATCCATGGTCGCAAAGCTGTGGCAGTTACGGCACTCTTTAGAGTCGCGGCTCTTCATCCTATCCCAGACGCGCTTGGCCATTTCCAGACGGTGCGCCTCATATTTTTCCGGCGTATCTACCACCTTGGTGATGTGACCGATGATGTCCCGCGCCGCAAACAGCTTTTGCAGCGATTTATACAGATAATCGGTCGGGGTCTTGCTGCTGGCCACATGGCAATCTGAACAATTAACCGTCGTGCCGCTGCGGTTTTTGTAATGAACCGTCTTCTTCAGCTCTTCATAGGGTATGGTCATTTCGTGGCATGAAGTACAAAATTCGGATCGATTGGTCCACTCCATCGCCATATTCACGCCACCCCACAGGGCAATACCGATCGAGATGCCGAACACCAGCAGTGCAAGCAATGAATATTGAGAGGGAGCCCTTAGTTTTTTCCACCAGCCCTTAGCTGCCGCCTGCTTGTTCTGTGTATCTTCAGCCATTCTTCACACCCCTTAGTTAAAACCGTATATAATGCAACTCTAATATAGTTAAGACACAGTCGAATTTGTCTCGACTGGTTGTTGACGAACAAAATTTCCGCCATTTAATACCTCTATTTTCCCGCTGTCCATAACCATTCAGTGCAGAGTAATAACCCTTTAGTGCTATAAGGCTATTACCCTCTCAGGGCAGCCGAAAATCCAGCAGGGCAAGCTAAAATGGCAAGCGCTGACAGCGCGCCGCAGAAATCAATATAACCATCTGATTTATTTAGCCATTTACAACCAGACCTGCACACCGTCCTGCCCCCCTATACGTTTGAGCAAACGACATTGCGCGTCCGGATTAATTTTGACAACCTCTGCGTAAATGGCCTTGAGCGCGCGATCTTCATCGGCATAAATATTCTCCTGCCCGATGTAATCGAACAAGCCCGAATGCCTCATCACATCGATCACCTGCTTCTTCAATCCGCTAAATACCACGCTGATCCCACTGGCACGCAAACGCTCCACCACATGGTGGATTACTTCATCACCCGATGCGTCAAGCGCGTTGATCCCATCGGAGACAATCAGCAGATGACTGGCCAGCGGGCTACCGGAAACTGCCTCCAGTATGGTGTCTTCGAAATAGGGTACATTGGCAAAATACAGAGAACCATCGTAGCGAATAGCGATGACCCGCTCACTGCGCGGCAGATTATTGACGTTGACATCACGCAGCGTCCCGTCGTGATAGCGCCCAAGAATGGCGACGCGCGGCGTCATGGTACGGTACAGATACAAAACAATCGCCAACCCGGCTCCCAGCATGATGCCGTTATCCAGATGCGGCGCAAAAGCCATGGTCGCGACAAAGGTGACAACAGCGGCGATACCATCGTGTTTATGGGTGCGCCAGGCGTGCAGCATCGCCTTGAAATTGATCAGCCCTACCACTGCCATCATGATTACAGCCGCTAACACTGCCTGCGGCAAGTGATAGAGCATAGGAGTCAGAAACAACAAGGTAAGCAGCACGAACATCCCGACATAGACATTGGACATCCCCGTTCTCGCCCCAGAGTTCAGATTGACCGCCGAACGTGAAAACGAACCGCTGACAGGGAAGGACTGACTAAAACTACCCAGCAAATTGGCCAGCCCCTGCCCCATCAGTTCCTGATTAGGGTCTATACGCTCGCGCGTCTTGGCAGCCATCGCCTTGGCGATCGAGATAGCCTCCATAAAGCCTACCAGCGCAATCACCAGCGCACTTGAAAACAAGGTGGAAACCATCTCCCAACCAAAAACCAGCACGGCCAGCTCGGGAAGTCCGGCCGGAATAGCGCCGACCACCTCGCCGCCACCGATCAACTTTAATTCACCCTGACTCAGTTTACCGATACGCCAGCGATGGCCGTCCGTCTTCTCGCCCGCCGGCACCTGCCCCGCCAGATACAACTTGGATTTCCCCTCTTCACCTGCGACCTGTTCGAAGATAAACTTGCGCAGCGAACGGCTGTTCTTGCGGCTCTCCTGCTCTGCATTGGCCAACTCCAATTGCAACAACTCGATTTCATAGCGAACTGCCGCGATGCGCTGCCCGTTACTGGCCTGCTGCCTGAGCGACTTCATTTCAGCCACATGCGAACCTATATGCTCATTCAAAGCGGCCATACGCTTCTCGGTATCCATATATTCCGAGGCTAAAAGTGACACTTCAGCATCCATGATGTATTCCACCCGACTGGTGCTGTTACGCTCGAAGCCTGTCGACCAGCTCACCAGCGTCGTCAATACAACCGCGATCAACACACCCGGCCATTTAGGTGCAAACTTTTTCAACCCCCACATGATGGCGAACGCCGAGATGCCCATCAGCAGCGTAGGCCAGTGCGTCTCGCCCAACTGTTGCAGCACCCCCCAGATATCGTTGATGAAATGTTCGCTGCGCCCCATAGACACACCGAGCACTTTATTGAGCTGCGACAGGCCGATGATGATCGCTGCCGCATTGGTAAAGCCGACAATGACGGGGTGAGAGAGGAAATTGACGACCACGCCGAGTTTAAATATACCCAGCGCGAGTTGAATCAGCCCGACCATCAGTGCCATCAGGATGGCCAGCGAGATGAATTGAGCAGAACCGGAGGACGCCAGCGGCGCCAGCGCCGAGGCGGTGAGCAGCGAGACGACAGCGACAGGACCCGTCGCCAATTGCGCAGATGAGCCCCAGAGGGCGGCAACGATACCGGGCAGAAAAGCGGCGTACAGTCCGTAATAGGCGGGCAGCCCCGCCAGCTGCGCGTAAGCCATGGACTGAGGAATCAGCACCAACGCGACGGTTACCGCCGCGATCAGGTCAGCCCTAACCACAGCACCGCGCAGTGCCGCTGACCCCCAGGACAAAAAGGGCAAAACACGACGAAAAGCAGGCATCGAAACCCCTTTCGTTGAGAAACAACACACTGTTATCCCGCCCGCTGACAGGATAACGGACTCTACTAAACAACCATCTGATTGTGAATTGTATTCAAAATATCACGCTACGTCCTAGCTTCACCATCAGGCAAATTGCCGTGACATTCAGAAAAAATGCGTGCGGTGCAATTTTTACAAATCTCGGGATTGAGCGTGGAATATACCGGTTTGATCCAGTTCGACATCACAGGGAAGAAGCCGCCCGCACCGATGTCGTCGAGCTTATCAGACTGACGCAAAAATTTATAGATAGAGTGTTTGCAGCGATAGAAGTATAAGCCACCGCCCATCTTGCGACGACGACGCGCTTCCTGCGCCAGCATCTCGGCCCCCGCCACATCGACGAAATTGATCCCGCTGGCCACCACCAGCACTGTCTTGATCTCTGGATCTTCCTCGTCGATCTGTTGCAGCGTGCGCTGCACGTGATCCACCGCACCGAAAAAGATTGCCCCGTTAATTCGCACGATGCGCATCTGCGGACACTCGATGTGATCCTTTGCGCTCACGAAGTGGTAAGCCCCTTCCTCCTTGGCCGGTACCGCCGCATCGATCGACGGCTTGGAGACGCGGAACAGATAGATAGCCAAGGACAGCAGGATCCCGAAGAAAATACCCTTTTCCAGGTCCACCAGGGTACCCAACAGCGTCACCCACAAAATCACCGTCTCGGCGCGACTGGTCTTGCCTATCGACGATATATGATGAAAATCGATCAAACCCCAGGCGACCAGAAACAGAATACCTGCCATCGCCGCCGTCGGCAGATACGACGCTAAGGGAGCAACCAGCAGCAACACCACCAGCAGGAAGACAGACGCGAACACGGTCGCCAGCGGCGTCTGTGCACCGGCGGCATAATTCACCCCGCTGCGGTTAAACGACCCGCACGAGGCGTAACTGGAGAAGAAGCTGCCGACCAGATTGGATAAACCCTGCCCGATAAACTCCTGATTGCCGTTGATCGGCTGCTCGGATTTCACCGCAATCGCGCGTGAAATAGAAACCGCCTCGGTCAGCGACAGCATAGTCACCACCAATGCCGGGAATAACACCTTGTGCAAGGTACTGTAAGAGAAGTCCGGCATAGACAGCGGAGGCAGATTGGCAGGCAAAGCGCCCACCGTCTTGATATGCGTCACATCCACGCCGTAACGACTGTTGATTAAATAGGCCACGATACTGCCGATGATCATCGCCACGATCATATAGGGCAGCTTGGGTATATATTTCTTGGCCAAAATTCCAACCGCCAGGGTGATCGCGCCCACCGTCAGCACATAAAGATTAATCTGACCGAACTGCAAAAACAGCTGCTCGATCACCACATGAAATGGCGCACCACGTACTATATCGATTCCAAAGAAGTTTTTAACCTGACTCGCCGCGATCAGCAGCGCTGCCCCTGCGGTAAAACCAATCACCACCGTGTGCGAGATGAAATTGACCAGCACACCCATGCGCGCCAGCCCCAGTATCAGCTGGAACAAACCGGTCAGGAAGGTCAGCGTCAACACCATGCTGATAAATTGCGGCGAACCGGGTTCCGCCAGCGGACTGATCGCGGCAAACACCGCAATCGAAATCGCCGTGGTCGGCCCGGACACCAGATGCCAGCTCGAACCGAACAGCGCGGCGACGATCGCGGGCAGCATCGCCGCATACAGACCGTACTCGGGCGGCATCCCGGCGATGGTCGCGAAAGCGACGCCTTGCGGCAACACAATCAGCGCACCGGTCAGACCCGCGACCAGATCGGCACGCGTGCTCTGCTTGTTGACCCTGTACCACCATTGCAGGAAGGGGAACAGGCTGTAGGTCCAGGGTTTCGTTGTGCGCCGTGTACTCACTGAATTAACCTATCGTCTGATAATAAAGATTCTGGGGGTGATTGGCCTGCGCAAAGAAGAACCAGCGCTCAACCATCAGTCCCGACAACTGCAAGACGAAGGCAAACCCTAACAGCCCCGCACTGCTCTGACTCACCGACAACAGCGCCAGCGGCAGCAAAAATGCCAGAAACAGAAAGGTCGGTTTAATCTGCTTCAAGAATGCATCGGTCTTGCCGTGGAAGAACTCGCGGGTATTGAACGAACCGCCCATAGAACCCTGCGTGCGCTGAGTGATGTATGGATGTTTCACGCCGATCGCCGTTTGCAGCGTAGAAGTAGGACGCAGACGCGCATTGCGCACCAGCGAGGCTATCCGGCCTGCCAGCGCCAGCACCGTGATGATGATCGCCCAGCCGCCGAAGAAGCGAGCTTCAGTAGGTGCTGACAGGGCGGCGTAAAAAGCGGCCAGCGTGAAACCAGACGCACCGCCCATCAGGATATAGTTGATCACGGTCAACGGCGAATGCCATTCGCGCAGAAAACGCAAACATGCGTAGATCATGGCGGTACAGACAAACAACGTAAAAGCTAACAGTGTGCCGACGGTGCCGACCACGACCGACAGATCGATCACCAGGCCGCTAGGCAGTGTGATCACTTCAGGGCGCATGCCAGCCAGGTGAACCACCGCATACAACAAGGTGATCCCCATGAAGGCGGGCAAGGCGATGACTTCGCGCGACAACCAGGAAGTACGCCATTGCGTCGCCGAACGCCAGGCGCGTTCAGGGCGCCCCAGATGGAACACCGAAGAGATCAGTCCGCCGATCAAAAACATCAGTGCCAGCACGCTGCCATAGCCGTAGAAGGCGTCAGACTGCATGGGCAGCAAACCAAACAGTGAATAGGATTGATGGGTAAACAGCGCGAGGAACAGACCTTGCCCCGCGCCTATCAGTGTCGTCAAAAATATAACAGAGAATGCAGGTTTCATAATATACAGTTACCAGGCAGAAACATCGTCCATAGAAGATTCATCCTTACCGGGTTTCGGCAGGTGACCTTCCACTTTGAGCGGATTATCCGCGCGTTCGAGCTCATCTTTGTGTATCTTCAGATGAGTCTTGCGACGCGGCAGGTAGTGATTCGACGGGTGCGTACCCCACTCCGGCATCAGCGCATAACCGCCGTCTTCGCGTATCGCCTTCGACACCACAGATTCAGGATCGTGGATATCGCCAAACAGACGCGCACTGGTAGGACACGCCTTGACGCAGGACGGTTTGCGATCGATTTCAGCCAGCGACATATCGTAGATGCGATCGACGCACAGGGTGCATTTCTTCATCACCTTAGCTTTTTCGTCAAATTCGCGCGCCCCGTACGGACAAGCCCAGGTGCAATACTTGCAGCCTATGCACTTGTCGTAATCGACCAGCACGATGCCGTCTTCCTTGCGCTTATACGAAGCGCCCGTCGGGCACACCGGCACGCAAGGCGGATCTTCGCAATGCAGACAGGACTTGGGAAAATGCAGCGTCTCGCTGTTGGGGAAGTGGCCGATTTCAAAGGTTTGTACGCGATTGAAGAAAGTCCCGGTAGGGTCTGCGCCATAGGGATTTTCATCGCACAAGGGACCTGCCGAACCGGAGGTATTCCACTCCTTGCAACTGGTCACGCAGGCATGACAACCCACACAGACATTCAAATCGATTACGAGTGCTAATTGGGTCATTTTGCGCCCCCTCTCATCTTGCCGCCAAAATAGGTCAGCCAGCTCGGATGTTCTTTCATACCGGGATATTTCTTCATGGGTTCAAATTGCGGCGAAGACTGTTCAGGTTCGCCCTCTTCGGCCTTGTAGATGCGCACGCGCACATCGTACCAGGCGGCTTGTCCGGTAATCGGATCGGAATTGGAGAAACGTTTACCGTGCACATCCGCCGCCAGTTCTTCGGTAATCAGATGATTGAGCAAAAAGCCCTTTTGCGACTCATTGGCATCCGGCGAGAGATTCCATGCCCCCGCCGCCTTGCCGATCGCATTCCAGGTCCAGATCGTGCCGGGTTCGACCGCCTCGCTGTAACGCGCCAGACACCTGACCTTACCCCACTGGGATTCAGCCCACATCCATTCACCGTCACCGATGCCCGCATTCTTGGCGGTCAGCGCATTCACATACATGAAGTTGTGCGCGTGGATCTGACGCAACCAGGCATTCTGCGAATCCCAGGAGTGGTACATCGCCATCGGACGCTGGGTCAGCGCGGTCAGCGGATATTTCAGTTTATCGCTGGCCTGCACTTCGAGCGGCTCGTAGTAGAACGGCAGCGGATCGAAGAAGGTTTCAATGCGTTTGGCCAGATGAGCCGGCGGCTGACGCGTGATGCCCTTGCCTTGTGCAGCCAGACGGAATTTTTGCAACACCTCGGAGTACAGGTGGATCAGGATAGGCTCGGCGTAACGCGTGATGCGGTTGCTGCGCGACCATTCCAGATAACCCTGGTTCCAGTTACGCATGTATTGATAAGAACGCGGCAGCACGTGGTGATGCACGCAGTTGTTCTTGGCATACATTTCCCACTGATTCGGATTCGGCTCGCCTATCATCGACTTCTCGCCACCCTTACCGCGCCAACCGGACAGGAAACCGATACCGGAACCGGGTTCAGTTTCCCAGTTGACGATAAAGTCAGGATAGTTACGATACTTGCGCACCCCTTCCTTGGTGACGAAGGCAGGGAACTTCAGTCTGGTACCCAGTTCGATCAGCACTTCCTGGAACGGCTTGCAGTCGCCTGTGACCGGCAATACCGGAATACGCACGGAATCGACTGGACCGTCGAATTCCGAGATCGGACGGTCGAGCATGGACATCACATCGTGACGTTCCAGATAAGTGGTGTCGGGCAAAATCAGATCGGCAAAGGCCGTGGTTTCCGAATGGAAGGCGTCGCACACCACGATAAACGGAATCTTGTACTCGCCTGACTCTTCCTTGTCGGTGAGCATCATGCGCACTTCCGAGGTGTTCATGGTCGAGTTCCACGCCATGTTCGCCATAAACAGCAACAACGTATCGATCTTGTAAGGATCGCCGCGCCAGGCGTTGGTGATCACGTTGTGCATCATCCCGTGTACCGACAGCGGATACTCCCAGGAAAAGGCTTTGTCGATACGCACAGGCGAGCCGTCCGGATTGACGAACAGATCGTCCGGATCGGATGGCCAACCCAGCGGCATGCCATCCAGCGGCGTGTTGGGTTTGATCGCCAACGGTGAATTCGGCGTACGGGCGCAAGGCGGGATCGGACGCGGGAACGGCGCTTTGTGGCGGAAACCACCCGGCCTATCGATGGTGCCCAGCAAGGTCATCAAAATCGACAGCGCACGGATAGTCTGAAAACCGTTGGAGTGCGCAGCTAAACCGCGCATCGCGTGGAAGGACACCGGATTACCGGTGACGGTATCGTGCTCCTTACCCCAGGAATCGGTCCAGGCGATCGGCAACTCGATCTTCTGATCGCGTGCGGTAATCCCCATCTCGTGCGCCAGACGGCGGATGGTGTCAGCTGGTATGCCGGTGATCTGTTCAGCCCACTCCGGCGTGTATTCCTTCACTCTGTCCTGCAACAACTGGAAGGCGGGTTTTACCTTTACGCCATCCGACAGGGTGAACTCGCCCAGCAGATAAGGGTCAGCCCCTTCGGTATGGGTCACCACCGGTTTACCGGTATTGCGATCCCACCAGAGTTTGTTTTGCGGATCGTAACAACCTTCTTCCTTAGGCACTTCGGTGCGCACAAACATGCCGAACTCGTCGTGTTTGTCGTCCAGATTCACCAGCTGTCCGGAATTGGTGTAACGCACCAGAAACTCGCGATCGTACAAACCTAAAGAAATCAATTCGTGTATCAGCGCCAGCAGCAAGGCACCATCCGTACCCGGACGAATCGGCACCCACTCATCGGCGATCGCCGAATAGCCGGTACGTACCGGATTGATGGTGATAAAACGACCGCCTTCGCGTTTAAATTTAGCCAGCGACACCTTCATCGGGTTGGAGTGATGATCCTCCGCCGTGCCGATCATGATGAACAGCTTGGAGCGCTCCAGATCCGGCCCGCCGAATTCCCAGAAAGATCCGCCTATGGTGTAGATCATGCCGGCTGCCATATTCACCGAGCAGAAACCGCCGTGCGCCGAATAGTTGGGCGTACCGAACTGACGGGCGAACATACCGGTTAGCGCCTGCATCTGGTCGCGACCGGTGAACAGAGCGAATTTCTTGGGATCGGTAGCGCGCAGATGACCCAGACGCTTTTCCAGGATGCTGAACGTTTCATCCCAGCTGATTTCTTCATAGTCGCCCGCACCGCGCTCGGTACCCTCCTTACGGCGCAAAGGTTTAGTCAGACGCGCAGGGGAATACTGCTTCATGATGCCGGAAGAGCCCTTGGCGCAGATCACCCCGTTGTTGAGAGGATGATCGGGATTACCGTCTATATAACGCACTTCGCCATCGCGCAGATGCACGCGGATACCGCAACGGCAGGCGCACATATAACAGGTGGTATTTTTAACTTCAACCTTGGCGTCCGACTTGGCAAACGGATCATGCAAGGGTGAAATCGTACTGGAGGAGTCGCCTGGATTATTGTTTTTCATGCAAAGTTCCGCTGATATTTAAGTTCCGCTGATGATCGTTCGTTCGTTGTATATCCCCGAACGAACTGCTGAATTTGGTGATATTTTGCAATATATTGATTAATATGAATAAAATCAAATTCAATCAAAACCGCAAAAAACGCCGCCCTAGTGTTCAGGACAAAATTCAACCCTATTTTAAGGGACGTGAGTATGCGCAATTACTCACAACTCTAGCCATAGCTGTGATGAGCTATCAGGATATAACCCGTTAGGGGTATCGCAGTTTACTCCCAATAGCTTTAGCATTCTTCGGCGGTTGATTCTGGCATGAACTACTGGTAGTCAAACTTTTAGTTGATTGAGGAGAAAATAATGGCATTGGTTAAACCGCACGGTGGTGGTGAGCTAAATCCCCTGTTGCTGACAGGGATGGCACTAACCGAGGAACTGGCGCGAGCCGCCGAATTACCGCAGATCACCGTCAGTTCGCGAGAAAAAGGGGATCTGGTGATGCTGGGCATAGGCGGGTTCACACCGCTCGACGGCTTCATGTCCTACACCGACTGGCAAGGCGTCTGTGCCGGCATGAAAACCGCCTCAGGCCTGTTTTGGCCGATTCCCATTACACTCTCAGTCACCCCTGCCATCGCAGACACACTCAAAACCGGTAGCGACATCGCCTTAATCGATCCCGATGACGGCAGCATCCTAGCTACCATGCGCATCACCGAGAAATACACCATAGACAAGGCACACGAATGCGCCACCGTGTTCTGCACCACCGATGCCGAACATCCCGGCGTCAAGATGGTCATGGAACAGGGCGATGTCAACCTCGCAGGCCCCGTCAAAGTGCTGTCGCAAGGCGGCTTTGATGAAAAATACGGTTCACTCTTCATGTCGCCGCAAGAAACGCGCGACCTGTTCGAGGCGATGGGCTGGAGCAAGATCGCCGCCTTCCAAACCCGCAACCCGATGCATCGCTCCCACGAATATCTGGCCAAGATCGCCATCGAAATCTGTGACGGCGTATTGATACACTCCTTACTCGGCAACTTGAAACCCGGCGATATCCCGGCCGATGTGCGCACCGAGGCGATCGCCACCCTCACCGAAAACTATTTCGTCCCGCAAACCGTGGTGCAAGCAGGTTATCCGCTCGACATGCGTTATGCCGGCCCGCGTGAAGCATTGCTGCACGCGCTGTTCCGCCAGAATTACGGCTGCTCGCATCTGATCGTCGGTCGCGACCACGCAGGGGTAGGCAACTATTACGGCCCTTTCGACGCTCACCATATCTTCGACAAAATTCCCGCAGGCTCACTAGAAACGCTTCCGCTCAAGATCGACTGGACCTTCTGGTGCTACAAGTGCGGCGGCATGGCTTCGGCGCGCACCTGCCCGCACGAAGGTGCAGATCGTCTGCTGCTGTCTGGCACTAAACTGCGCAAGATGCTCTCGGAAGACGCGGAAGTACCGGCGGAGTTCAGCCGCCCCGAAGTGCTGGAAGTATTGCGCGCCTACTATGCCGGACTGGCAGAGGACGAAAAGGTAGAGGTAAAGCTCAGCGGTCACTCAGCTCGCTGATTATCTTGGGTTTTCCACAACACAAAGTGGAAAGTTGTTTCATGTTTGTTTTTCACAAGGAGTAACGAGAATGCCAACATACGTACGTACCGAAAAATGTGACGGTTGTAAGGGGCAAGACAAAACCGCCTGCATGTATATCTGCCCGCACGACCTGATGAAACTGGACAAAGATGGCTCTGAAACTGGACACGCGATGAAGGCGTTCAACCAGGAGCCTGAGCAATGCTGGGAATGCTATTCCTGCGTCAAGATTTGCCCGCAAGGCGCGATCGAAGTTCGCCACTACGCGGATATCGTCCCGCTGGGCGGCTCGGTACAACCGATGCGCGGTTCCGATTCAATTATGTGGACCATCAAATTCCGTAACGGCAACATGAAGCGTTTCAAATTCCCTATCCGCACCACCTCCGAAGGCTCGATTGATCCTTACGGTGGCAAGCCTATGCCCAAGATGGCCGAACTCACATCCCCCGGTGTATTCACCAAGGATGTGATGGGTGGCTACCGCGCTGGCAAGCCAGAAGAACTGATTCGCAAATAAGCGACCACTTAACGATAGGAGTGATAGAAATGTCTGAAGGAACTTTTGGTAATCCAAGAATCGTTGAAGAAGAACTCGACATTCTGCTGATCGGCGGCGGTATGGCTTGTTGCGGTGCAGCCTATGAAATGATGCGCTGGGCTGATGCAGTCAAAACCGAATCCGGCACAGAACTTAAAATCAAACTGGTCGACAAAGCGGCGATGGACCGTTCTGGTGCCGTTGCTCAAGGTTTGTCGGCGATTAACACCTACATCGGACCCGAACAGGATCCGGCCGATTACACCCGTATGGTGTCCAACGACCTGATGGGCATCACCCGCGATGACTTGGCCTACGACCTGGGTCGCAACGTCGATGATTCTGTGCATCTGTTTGAAGAATGGGGTCTGCCCATCTGGAAGACCGATGCGGATGGCGTGCGTCACGACGGCGCAGACTCCATCAAGGAAGGTCTGCCTGCTTTGAAAGACGGCGGCAAACCGGTGCGTTCAGGCAAGTGGCAGATCATGATCAACGGCGAATCCTACAAGTGGATCGTCGCTGAAGCCGCTAAGAAGGCGCTGGGACTGGCGCGTATCGAAGAGCGTATCTTTATCGTCAAACTGGTCAACGACAAGAACGACCCTACCCGCATCGCCGGCGCGGTCGGCTTCTCGGTACGCGACAACACCATCCACATCTACAAGGCCAAGGCCGTGATGCTGGCAGCCGGCGGTTGCGTGAATCTGTTCCGCCCACGCTCGGTCGGTGAAGGTCAGGGTCGTGCATGGTATCCAGTCTGGAACGCGGGTTCTACCTACGCGATGGCGGCTGAAGCCGGCGCTGAAATGACCATGATGGAAAACCGTTTCGTACCCGCCCGTTTCAAAGACGGTTACGGTCCGGTCGGCGCATGGTTTTTGTTGTTCAAGGCGAAGGCAACCAATGCCTACGGCGAAGACTACATGGTCAAGAACAAGGAAATGCTGAACGACTATCCTCCGTATGGTCAGGCAGCCGTTCCCGCCTCTTGCCTGCGTAACCACCTGATGCTGAAGGAAATGAAGGAAGGCCGCGGCCCGATCTACATGGACACGGTAACAGCGCTGGCCAAACTGCGTGAAACCCTGTCACCCAAGGAAGTTAAACATCTGGAAGCTGAAGCATGGGAAGACTTCCTCGATATGTGTATCGGTCAGTGCGGTATCTGGGTCGGTGAAAACATCGAGCCTGAAAAGAAGATGTCTGAACTGATGCCTACTGAACCGTATCTGTTGGGTTCACACTCAGGTTGCTGCGGTATCTGGGTATCCGGTCCTACCGATGTCGGCGCACCGACTGACGAAGATCATGAAGACAAAGATAAGATCCCGGCTCACCTGCCCAAAGGCTGGAACTGGGGCTACCGTTCGATGACCACGGTCAAGGGTCTGTTCACTGCCGGCGACGGCGTGGGCGCTTCCGGCCACAAGTTCTCCTCCGGTTCTCACACCGAAGGTCGTCTGGCTTCCAAGGCCATGGTGCAGTATGCACTCGACAACAAGGACTGGAAGATTGAACTCGATACCGATGCCGCCACACTGGCTGAAGAGATCTACCAACCGGTGCGTAACTTCCTGCAACACAAGGACTACACCACCGCGATCGATGTGAATCCGCACTACATCACACCGAAGATGTTACAGTTCCGCCTGCAAAAGATCATGGATGAGTATGTCGCAGGGGTAGGCACATACTACAACACCAATGAGAAGATGCTGGCTGTTGCCGAAGAAAAGCTGGAGATGTTGAAGGAAGACGCCAAGAAGATGCGTGCGAAAGACCTGCACGAACTGTTGCGCGCATGGGAAAATTACCATCGCATCATCACCGCCGAAGCACACATGAAGCACATCCAGTTCCGTGAAGAGAGCCGCTACCCTGGCTTCTACTACCGCACCGACAAGAACTTCGTCGATGAAAAGAACTGGCACTGCTTCGTCAACTCGGTATACGACAGACATACCAAGAAGTGGAACTGCTTCAAACGTAAACACGTCGATCTGGTCGACAAATCCAAGCTGTTTAAACCTGCCACACCTCACTAAGTATTGGTGAATTTGGGGTAACATAGACGGGCACCTTAAGGTGCCCGTTTTATTGAAAACAGTCGGGCTTGCCGGAGTTGTACATGCCCGGCGCTCTCCCCCTAACCCTCTGCCACAAACGGGCGAGGAAACGATCGAATCGCTACGCGAGTTTTATTTATACGAGAAAAATATGACAGACACTTATATGGCAGCCGACCTCCCATTTTCCGGCAGCCCGGTCGTACCGGAAATGAGTGACGGCAGCAAAAAAATTCAGTTTCAATGCAAGCAAGGCATCCGTTGCTGGAACGCCTGTTGCAGCAACATCGACATTTCGCTCACTCCCTACGATATCGTCCGGCTCAAACAGCGACTGGATATCACTTCCGGCGAACTGCTCAAGCAATACACCGTTCCCTATGAACTTGAACCCGGAGGCATCGCAGGCGTCAAATTGCGCCCGGTAGAAAATGGCACAGCCTGCCAGTTTATGAAACCGGAAGGCTGCGGCGTCTATGAAGATCGCCCCACCGCCTGCCGCTACTACCCCGTCGCCCTGCTCTCCATGCGCAAGCAGGACGAATACACCGACACCAGTTCTTACGCGCTGGTCAAGGAAGAGCACTGTCTGGGCCATCAGGAACCGCGTTCACTCACCATAGACGAATACCGCACAGAACAGGGTGTGGAGGAATACGACGAACTCGCTCGCGGCTGGCGCCAGCTGATCCTCAAGAAAAAATCGTCCGGCCCCAGCATAGGCAAACCCACCAAACGCAGCCTGCAACTGTTCTTCATGGTGTGTTACGACCCGGATCGCTTCCGTGAATTCGTGATCAGCACAGGGTTCTCCGAGCTCTATGATTTACCTAGCGAAGAAATGGGTAAATTGCTGCACAGCGACACGGAACTGATGCTATTCGGCTTCCGCTTCCTCAAACAGGTTTTGTTTGGTGAAAACACCATCGCCATGCATGCCGAATCCACTGCAAAGCGTCTGGAACTGGCCAAACAAAAACTGCAGCAACTCGAAGCTGAGGCCAGCGCTAAACGCGAGGCCGAAGCGGATGAGATGTACGATAGCGAAGAAGAATAAGCGCTCAGGACACAGTAGCTTTCACAGTATAATCAGCGTCTGCGAGTCGACTTTGAAAGGCAGCAAGCGTAAGCGCTGAATTTACCGGCATGAAGAATCAATCGAAAATATCAGGCAGAGTGCTGGTGGTGGATGACGATCAGGCCACACGGATACTACATCGCACCGCACTCTCCGCGCAATTTGATGTCGAGACCGCCAGCAGCGGTCAGGAAGCCTTGCGAATATGCAAAGCACACCTGCCGGATCTGGTGTTGCTCGACGTGATGATGCCGGAGATGGACGGCTATGAAACTTGCCGTCAGATCCGCGAATTCACCGACATTCCCATTATCTTCGCCACGGCGAACGACACCCTGACCGAACACCTGAAAGCCTTCGACGCGGGCGGGGATGACATCATCACCAAACCGCTGGTGCGTGAAATCCTGTTGCGCAAAGTCTCGCTCGCCATCCAGCACAAGCACGAAAAACTCAGTCTTGCCCGTGAAAAGGACACACTGCAGAGCATGGCGATGAATTTTCTCTCCGCCGTGGGCGAGAGCGGCGTGTTGCAACAGTTTATGCAAGCGAGTCTCACCTGCTCCACGCCGGATGAATTGGGCCGCCATTTAGTCACCGCGATCAGCAATTTCGGTTTAGATTGCAGCGTATTGATAAGAAACGAGAACGCTCCCGCCGTGCTGACTTCTCACAGCGAAGCCAATGAAATTGAAAGAGCCATACTGGAACAAGCTGCCACCATGGGGCGAATTTTCCAGTTCAAGCAGAGGCTGGTAGTCAACTACGATCAGGTCTCCGTCATAGTCAACAACATGCCCATGGATGAATCGGAAAAAACCGGCCGGTTGCGCGACAACATCACCATGCTGGCCGAGATGACCGACACCTTGTGCAGCAATGTCTCCATGCGCCAAACCTCTCACTCCAGAGCCGAACAGATGCAAGTTGCCATGACTACCGGATTTTTTACCATCAAATCCTTGCGCGAATTGACCGGCAGCATGCAAGCCGACACCCGGTTGCTGCTGCAGGAACTGGTTGATCATGTTGAAAAAACTTATACCTGGCTGGGCACCAGTCGCGATCAGGAAGAAAAAATCAGCGAGGCCATGTACGGTTCAGTCGAGAAAATTCTGCATTTGCTGGAAACCGCCGGCACGCAATCCAACGAAAAATTTGACCAGCTCTTGCTCGCCATGCGCCCGGATCAGGACAGCGGAGACGCAGACTTATTCTAAAAATACAATAAAAACAATAAGTTAAGCTTACTCTTCTGTTTCACGCGCGTCCTTTGCGGTCTCTTCATTCATGACGATGATGCTGATGCGGCGATTGTGCGCGTCCAGCGGGTCTTGGGGATTAAACAATACCGAAGAGGCCAAGCCCACCACCCTTAACACCTTCCCGTCATCCATCCCCCCGATAGCCAGTTCGCGACGCGAGGCATTCGCCCTGTCCAGAGATAGCTCCCAATTGGTATATCCGACTCCGATGCCCCGGTAATGACTGACGTCTGTATGTCCTGACAAGTCGATATTATTTTGTATCCGGTTGAGCGTTTTACCGATTGCCAGCAAAATTTCAGCGGTGTAAGGCTGCAGTGTTGCACTGCCCACCTCAAACATCGGACGATTCTGATCGTCGATGATCTGGATGCGCAAGCCCTCCGTGGTTAATTGACATCCTCCCCTACCTAAAGGAAGGTAATTCCTACGGCGCTACGCGGTAATTTGCGTAGTCGCTTCGGTGGGTTCCTGCTTCATCGAGCGGCCTGACTGTACCGACTCTCCACAGGCTAACAAGCGGTATCCCCGCTCTAAAACATTGATCGCGCCGACCACATCGGCGTGACTTTCGTAGCCGCACTCGACGCACAGGAATTTTGCCTGAGTCTGCCGATTATCCTTCGACACATGCCCACAGCACGGGCACGTCTGACTGGTGTGGTGCGGCGGCACGACCAGCAGCATGCCGCCGTTCCACGACACCTTGTAGGCGAGTTGCCGCCTGAATTCACCCCATTCCTGGTCGAGAATGGCACGATTCAGTCCAGACTTCTGGCGAACCCTCTTGCCGTGCTGCTCGCTGTTACCCTTGGAAGCCCGGGACATGTTCCGCACCTGCAAATCCTCAATACATACGAGCGCGTGGTTTTTGCTGATCGTCGTTGTGGTCTTGTGCAGGAAGTCTTTACGGGCGTTGGCGATGCAGGTGTGTATCTTCTGGACGCAGACTTTTGCCTTCTTCCAGTTGTTGCTGAACTTGACCTTGCGGCTCATGCGCCGCTGGTATCGGGCCATGCGTTGCTGATGCTTCTTGAAGCTGTTGACCGGCGCGATGAAGTTGCCATCGCTCATGGTGGCGAACCGGGCAATGCCGACATCTATGCCGATAGCCGTCGTCGCCGTGGGAACAGGTTGCTCTACTTCCCGCTCCGTCTGGATTGACACGAACCACTTCCCGCCCGTCTGGCTCACGGTGATATTGCGAAGATCGCCGAGAATATCCCGGCTGTTGCGGTAGCGCATCCATCCGAGTTTCGGCAGAAAGATTCTGCTGTTTCCCTGGTCGAGCTTGAATTGCTTGTGGTCAGGGTAGCGGAAGCTATCGCCTTGACCCTTTTTCTTGAACTTCGGAAAATCAGTGCGCTTGGCGAAGAAGTTTTTGTATGCCTTCTCAATGTCCTTCAAGGCATGCTGCAAGGGATGGCACGGCGCATCTTTGAGCCACGGGGTGTCCGTGCCGTTGCGCCAAGCCGTCAGGAGCTTTGCCATCGCCACATAGCCGATGAATGTCTTACCTGCCGCGTGATTCTCTTTTTGCAATGCCAGCGCCTTGTTGTAAACAAGCCGGCATGACCCGGCGAAGCAGCGCATATTGCGCTCTTGCTCGCCATCAGGCATCACTTCGTATTTATAGGCTTGTAGGCGTTGCATGATTCGATCATAGTTTGGTCTATGAGCAATAACAACGATATTCGGCACGGAAGACACTGCGTTTTTCTGATGCATGTACATTTGGTCTTTGTGACAAAATACCGTCTGGAGGTATTCACAAAAGAAATTCTTGACGACCTACGCCCGATCTTTTCCGGAGTCTGTGTAAACTTCGAGTCGGAACTGGTGGAGTTCGATGGTGAAGATGACCACGTTCACCTGCTGGTGAACTACCCTCCCAAGGTTTCCATTTCCAATCTCGTCAACAGCCTGATGCCGCAAGGGCATTCCCTCGAAACATAGTCGCGCAAGCGCTCCTTGTTTCTGAATGAAAAGATGTGTCCAGCCGGATGATCCGAAAGGAGAACTATCCGAGCATCCGAAAAAAGCTATGGGGCGGCGCACTTTGGTCGCCAAGCTACTTTGCCGGAAGTTGCGGCGGCGCACCCATCGCGGTCATCCGCCAGTACATCGAACAGCAGCAGACTCCGCCCTAAAGTCAAAGGCAAGGACGGCTTTGCCGTCCGCGCTCTTGACCCCGCCCTAAAGAGCGAAGTTTGCCGCGCAACCGATCAACAGCTGATTTTTGTATTTACTCAATTTCGGATCAGCCTCCACCAGCGTCTCCAGTTGGTGTTTAAGCTGCTGCAAATGAGCAATCTCCTCCTGATGTAACAGCTTTTTGGCATCCTGCTCGGTAATAACGAGTCTGTCCCCCGCCCGTGTTTGGCCGGATTGTTTAGTCAGATCATCCCCGGCACCGGGAATAGTGCTGTTATTGATGACATTGCTCTGACCGCCGTTGAGCACCACCATCAAAGGGGTTTGAAAATACCTGGAAATGACCAGCAAATCCGCCACAGGGGAGGTGGAAATCAGCCACAACATCAGAAAAAACGCCATCAGCGCGGTGACAAAGTCAGCATACGCAATCTTCCAGGTACCGAGCACTCGCCCGCGCTCTACCACGCGCACCCGCTTCACGATTACACGGCGCTTAGCCGCTTTTGTTTTCAACTTCGAGCCATACATGAGGCAATTCCTACGATGAACCTAAAAAGGCAGTTCAATCCGCAGATTACGCAGATTCACACAACAAGTTACCCAACATCTACACATCACCCAAACGGTTCAGACAAGCGAGTATATGTTTAATCTGCGAACAACAGCCATATTAAGGATGAAGACAATTCGCCCGCCACGGCACCACATATATGTCAGCCATATGCAGCTAAATTAAACCCGGATCGCAGCGGTTATCCCGCGCCGTCATTGAACCGTAACCTCATGCGCCCATTGAAAATACCAGAGGCGCAGTGTCACACCGTACCGGATTCGCTAATCTGATCAAAATTACCAATAAAAATGCGCTAAACGGCTCGTTTCAGCATAAACTAGCGACTGTTTTCCCAGCTAAAATTTCGCATCCAACTCACCATTGCTATGAGCCTAGTCGACAATCCCAAATTTATCCAGCTACAAGTAAGCGGACGTCTACCCACGCCCAAAGGAATCGCGCTGGAAGTGATTAAATTGACCCAACAGGAAGAGGTATCGAATCACGCCATTGCGCATTTAATCGGTGCCGATGCGGCATTAAGCGCCCGCGTTATCAAAGCCGCCAATGTATTGCTATCGAGTTCTTCACGACCTGTGGTGACGATCTCCGATGCGGTCATGGTACTGGGTGTGCGTGGCTTACGCCAATTGGTGCTTGGTATCTCCCTGATCGTAGACTACCGCCACGGCCCCTGCAAACCGTTCGACTACATTCACTATTGGACTTATTCCCTGTTGACCGGCATCGCCGCCAAACATCTGGCCCAACACGCCAAACTGGCTGCCGCCGAGGAAATATTTGTCGTAGGTTTATTCAGCCGTATCGGACACTTAGCGCTGGCCACGGTATTTACCGGCGAGTATGCCGACATCCTGAATTACGCCCGCGACAAGTCGATTATCGACCTGCACCCCTTACAACAGGCCAAATTTGGCTTCGACGAATCGGAATTGAGTGAAGCGATTCTCGCCGATATGCATTTCCCCAATATATTTCAGACTCTGGTACGGCATTGCAACCACCCGGAGCAAAGCGATGTCGTAGAAGCGACACGCGAATGGCGACTGTTGCATTTCCTGCATCTTTCTATGATGCTGGCCGACATCTTTCTGGCCAAACCGGCGATGCGCGGCAAACTGGTTGCCCGCTTACAGCGTCAATGCGCCCGTCTGGGCACCGAGTGGAGCGACTTTATCGCCATCGGCGACCACTGCGTCGAAGACTGGCTGGAATGGTCGACCCTGTTGAACATAGGCGGAAAACTGGATGTAACGTCTTTTTCAGAATTAATTCAATCCATTGAGAGCACTGAGGAAAACACACCGGTTACGCCGCCCGAACCCGGCATCTATCCGCTGCGGGTGCTGATCATCGATGACGATCTGACCGTACTTAAATTGCTGGACGCCATCTTGCGCGCGGCCGGCCATCAGGTGCGTTACGCACACAACGGCATCGAGGCGCTTGAGATGGTCAGGGAAGAAGCCCCCCAACTCATCATCAGCGACTGGATGATGCCGGAAATGGATGGACTGTCTTTATGCCGGAAATTGCGTGAGTCCGCCCAGTGGCGCAACATCTACGTCATCATCCTCACCGCCCAGGAGAGTCCGGACAAGCTGGTTGAAGCCTTTGAAGCGGGAGCCGATGATTATCTGGTCAAACCCATCCTCACTAAAATCTTCCTGGCCCGGCTGCGCGCCGCGCAGCGCACCATCGAGATGCAAGAAGAGTTAGCCTTCGATCGCGAGCAACTGCAATGCCTGTCCAACGACTTGACTGCTGCCAACTTGCATTTACAGCAACTGGCACTGACCGACTCGCTGACCGGCCTGCCCAACCGGCGTGCCGCGATGGAGCGTCTGGAACAGGAATGGTCCATGACTAAACGCAGCCACCACCCTATGGCTTGCATGGTGGTCGACATTGATCACTTTAAGCTGGTGAACGACAGGTACGGCCATCCGGTGGGCGATTTGGCACTCAAATCCGTCGCGCTTTCGCTGCGCCAGGCGGCACGCGCGCAAGATGTCGTTTGCCGTATGGGCGGTGAGGAATTTCTGGTGATTTGCCCAGATACCGATATTGATGCCGCTTACCTTTGTGCCGAGCGTTTGCGCCAGCATGTAGAAAAAACCGAGTTCTCCAATCTTAATGTACCGTTGCGACTGACCATCAGTATCGGGGTAGGCGCAGCAAGCAACACCCTAGGCTCGCTCAACGAACTGCTGATCCGCGTTGACAAATGCTTGTATGCGGCAAAGCAGGCCGGACGCAACCTCACAATTGCCGACAAATGATCATTTAATTTATAATATTATGATTATTAATCGTTTTATTTTTTCGACCAACCCTAAAGTTTTAAATAAAATGACCGATAATCACGGCAAGGATGCTTGTTTGACCCCTCGCAAACTGCATTCTGCTCGGATCTCCGGCACCCTAAGTGCTGGAGATTTTAGCTTTGTAGGCATTATTCCTACATTTTGCCTACTTAGCCCCTTACAATAAAATCAGCCGACTTCCAATTTTATTTCTCCACGCAGTCGCGCAAAATGCAAGCGTCAAAGTTCGGCAGTCAGTTTCAAGACACCAACAGATTCCGTGATGAATCACCCGCTCAGTGTTTTAAACTCGTAAGATAAGGGGAACACCATGAACACCATGCAACTGCAAGAAGGTATACGCGATATCAACCTGACCTATTTGATGCTGGCTCAGCAGATGGTCAAAGAAGATAAAGCTGCGGCCATATTTCGCTTAGGTCTGAGTCAGGACTTGGTCGATTTGATAGGCGGACTGAGCCCCGCTCAGATCATCAAGATGGCCAGTTGCAATGTCTTACTGTGCAGCTTCCGCTTTGACGAGAACATCCTCCTTAATATGGTCACCGATTACAGCAAGAGCCGCATGATGGCACAGACACACGCTGCCATACTGATGTCATCGCAGGCCATAGAAGCGATCGCCTAATCGGAGACTGACGTGGCCAACAAGACAGTATTAGGCGAGGCACAGCAAGTCAAAATCGCCACCGAGCTGATACAAATGGGCGCACGTTTACAAGTATTGCAGGAAGAGACTACGCTCAGCCGCGAGCGATTACTCAAGCTGTACAAAGAGGTCAAAGGCGAATCCCCGTCCAAGGGCATGTTGCCTTATTCAACCGACTGGTTCATCAGCTGGCAACCCAACATCCATTCTTCACTGTTTATGGGCATACACGAGTTCCTGCTCAAGAATGCGGGTGTTGATGGCGTGCAGGCGCTGATTACCGCCTATCGCTTATATCTGGATCAGGTACAGGATCTGGAAGGGGGCGAAGCGGTGCTGAGCATTACCCGCGCCTGGTTTCTGGTGCGCTTCTTCAACGCCGGCATGATGCAAATGGTTTCCTGTCGTGAATGTGACGGTCACTTCGTGACTCACGCCAATGAATTGCACGCAAACTATATCTGCGGCATTTGTCACCCGCCTGCCCGTGCCGGAAAAACGAATGCAAAAGCACGCCTGGAACAAAGCGAAGAAATCGACATCGAGCACACCGAAGCTATGCTCGCCGATCACGCAGATTAAGCCCTCCTGCAGCTGCGTTACTCACTCTGAAGCTTGGCGTATCATCAAAATTCTACACGCTGAAAAAAAACGTCCGTTAGCACCGGAAATACCTTCTATAATCCCGCACAGTTCAATCCCTCTGTCCACCTACAGGAAGCCGGATCACGCAGATTGACAATAAGCGACTAAACATTCGTATATCGCCACAACCGGCACCTGTTTTTGATATTCAACGGCTTGTTTAATCAGTGTTAATCCATATAATCCGATGCATAGATTCAATTTCTGCGATGCGCATGAAATCATCGAGGCGAACAACGGATATTTTAAGGATTATTCGACGCTTAGCGTAACCTGCCGAACCAATCCACTTCCAGAAGAAGAGTATAGATCCCATGCAAGATAACAAGAATGCCGCGCCCCCTCCTGCCAACGGGATCACAGCAAAACCTCAAGAAACTTTTCCTATCGTTGGCATCGGCGCATCCGCCGGCGGCCTGGCGGCATTCGAAGCCTTCTTTTCCGGCATGCCCGCCGACACCGATCCCGGCATGGCTTTTGTCCTGGTGCAACACTTAGCGCCCGATCACAAAAGCATACTCTCCGATCTGATCCGCCGTTACACGCGCATGCAGGTATTCGAAGTCGAGGATGGCATCACGGTACAGCCCAACTGCGCCTACATCATCCCACCCAATCGCGACATGGCGTTTTTAAACGGCACCCTGCATTTGCTCGAACCTACCGCACCGCGCGGCCAGCGCTTACCGATCGATTTCTTTTTTCGCTCGCTGGCGCAGGATCAGGGCGAACGCGCCATCGCTATCGTGCTCTCCGGCACAGGCAGCGACGGGACGCTGGGGGTGCGCGCGATCAAGGGCGAAGGCGGCATGATCATGGCACAAAACCCTGAGTCGACCGAATTTGACGGCATGCCGCGCAGCGCGATTGCTACCGGCCTGGTGGACTATCAACTGCTGCCTGGCGAGATGCCGGCACAACTGATCGCTTACGCCTCACACGCACTGGGTCGCGCCCATCAACCTGCCGCGATCAGCACCCCTAAGACTGAAAATGCCCTGAAGAAGATCTTCATCCTGTTGAGGAACCAGACCGGTCACGATTTTTCGCAATACAAACCCAATACCATCCATCGACGCATCGAAAGACGCATGGCGGTACATCAGATAAATGCGATCGATCATTACGTTAAATTTTTGCAACAAACACCGGTTGAAGTAGAGGCATTGTTCCGCGATTTGCTTATCGGCGTCACCAATTTCTTCCGCGACACGGAGGCCTTTTTGGCGCTGGAAGAACAGATCATACCGAAACTTTTTGACCGTAAACCGGCAGGTTCCGTGATCCGCATCTGGTCAACCGGTTGCTCCACCGGCGAAGAAGCATACTCGCTCGCCATCCTTATGCAGGAACGCATCGAAACGCTCAGACAAAGCTACACGATCCAGGTTTTTGCCACCGATATCGACAGCCGCGCCATTGCCACGGCACGCGCCGGGCTTTATCCGGCCAGCATCGCGGCCGACCTCACGCCTGAACGACTGGCCCGCTTCTTCACCCCTGAATCCGATGGCAGCGCTTACCGCATCCATAAAGCCATCCGCGACATGCTGGTATTTTCCGAACAGGATTTAATCAAAGATCCCCCCTTCTCCAAGCTGGATTTAATCTGCTGCCGTAACCTGATGATCTACCTGGGCTCCTCATTGCAGAAAAAACTCATCCCGCTGTTTCACTACGCGCTCAAACCGGCCGGCATGCTGTTTTTAGGGACCTCAGAAGGCATAGGCGAATTTGACGACCTGTTTAACACCATAGATCGCAAAGCCAAGCTATATCAACGCAAGGAGGACTTCCACAGTACACAGCGCGCCGCGCTGAGCCGTTTTTTGCCGTCCATCGCACTGGATGCGGCTCTGAGCCGCAGCTCCGGCAAAACCTCTCTCCCTGTGAAACTACCGCTGCGAGAATTGACTGAACAGGCGCTGTTACAGCAAGTCGCGCCAGCCAGCGCACTGGTCAATGATCAGGGCGATATCCTCTACCTGCACGGTCGCACCGGCATGTATCTGGAACCCGCCCCAGGCGAAGCTGGCATCAACAATATCCTGAAGATGGCCAGAGAAGGGCTAAGGCTGGACCTGACTACCGCCTTGCACAAGGCCGTAGTCAGCAAGGATGTGGTGCGCTGCCATGGCTTGCGCGTCAAGACCAACGGCCATTACACCCTGACCAATCTCACCATACGCCCGGTGACTCACGGGTCTGAGAACCTCGCCGACTCCTATCTGTATCTGGTGATGCTGGAAGACACGCCGGGTGCGCAGGCGCATACAGAACCGTCTCCGGCAATCGGCGAATCAGTTGAAATCGAGCTGGACAAATTAACTGCCGCAGCCAGAATTGCAGCGCTCGAACAGGAATTGCGCGCCAAGGAGGAGTACCTGCAGACCACCCATGAAGAACTGGAGACGTCCAACGAAGAGTTGAAGTCGTCCAATGAAGAAATGCAGTCGGTCAATGAGGAGTTGCAGTCCACCAACGAAGAACTGGAAACATCCAAGGAAGAATTACAGTCAGTCAACGAGGAACTCACTACCGTCAATTCCGAACTGCAAACCAAGGTGATGGACTTGTCACGCGCCAACAACGACATGAACAACCTGTTAGCCGGCACCGGCATCGGCACGGTATTTGTCGATCATCAGTTGCGCATTCTGAGGTTCACCCCCGCCGCCAATGTCATCATCAATCTGATTCTGAGCGATCTGGGACGTCCCGTCGATCACATCACCTCCAATCTGGTCGGTTATGACAGTCTGGTAGCAGACACACAGTCTGTATTGAACACGCTCATCCCTAAGGAATCCGAGGTGCAAACGACCCGGGGCGACTGGTTCAGACTGCGTATCCAACCCTATCGCACCCTGGACAATATCATCGAAGGCGCGGTGATCACTTTTGTCGATATCACTGGTATGAAGCGGGCGGAAGAAGCGCTGCGCAAGGCCAATGAATTGTTACGACTGGCAGTCGTGGTGCGCGATGCGACGGATGCGATCACCGTGCAGGATCTGGACGGCCGCACCCTCGCCTGGAATCCCGGCGCTGAACGACTGTATGGCTGGAGCGAGACGGAAGCGCTGCTGATGAATGCGAAGGACCGCATTCCGGCTGACATCAGCGAGGCTGCACTTGCCCAAATACATCAACTGAGTCAGGCGAAAACGCTGGCACCGTATCAAACCCAGCGCCTGTGCAAAGACGGCACCGTGCTTAACATCTGCCTGACAGTCACCGCACTGGCCAATGAGGCGGGGCAAATGTATGCGCTGGCCACAACGGAGAGAAAATCGTAAAATCGACGCGCTCAGATTATATGTATTTATTAAACATATAGTTACATATAAAATCCGGCGCACCGGCAGCAAACGACAGAAATTAAAAAACCCGCACAGCGGGTTTTTTTCAATCAATCGCAGCTTAAAACATCACGGATGATGGGTGGTGGTTTGATTGCTGGTCATCGCTGTCGCTGCGGCTGCCACGCCGTTAGCGACCAGAATGACGGCTGCAATCTTGCCCGCCATCGCAACACCACTCCCCAGCGTGACACCGCTGCCTAAGCCGGCACCGCCTGTTGCCACACCGCCGGCAGTCGACGGCACTACAGGAGCCGCCTGAACAGCGGCCTCAGCCACCGCAGTTTCGGTCACAGCAGTTTCGGTCACAGCAGTTTCGGTCACCGCAGCTTCCGTCACCGCCGTCTCCGCGACGACGGGTGTTTCAATCGCTGCAGCTTCAGTTGCCGCTGCCGTTTCCGCCGCCTCTATCGCCTCAACGCTCTCGATGGCCTGCACAGGCTCGATAAACTCCGCCACCGTCGGAACCACATCCGCCATCGCAACACCCGACAGCAGCGCCAGGCAGCCTGACATGATGATTTTTTTCATTTATGCTCCCCTTAATCAATTTTTTCAAAAACGGCACAATCAACGCTCACTGCTCGCATTATCCTGAGTAATCGACCGACTGCAAGCTTTTCGTGCTTATTCTATATTCCAGTTCAAACCTAGCGTATCGCCATCCAGGCTGATCACCGGTTGCGCAGTATGATGCCATGCCCAGAAAGAGCTACCCACGGCATAGCCCAGCAAAGACCCGCCCACCGTGTCTGAAACAAAATGCTGACGGCTCGCAACACGCCCGGCATTGGTAATAGCGGCCGCGCCGTATAACCACGGCATGTTGTATTCTTTGGCGAACGGCGTGACCATCGCCCAGATCGCTGTTGTGTGGCCGGAAGGAAAACCCGCCGCACCATTCCGTAGCGGGTTGAAGCTGCTGTTACCCTGACCCGCTTGAGGGCGTGAACGACCCAGCAATTGTTTCCCGGCTTCTGAAGCGAACACCCCAACCACACCGGCCTCCAGCGCGGTGAAAGCCGTGGCGCTGCGCTGTTGATCGCTGCCATCGAGCGCCAGCAGACCCGCTACACCGCCGACCAGCAACGGCAGATTATTGCCGACATTCGCAAGTGATTTACTGAAGCCGCTATTCTGTTGCCGCACCGCCCACTTATCAGCCGGCTTATCGAGCACAGAACTCAGCGCCGAAATCCCCAGCCCCAGCCCCACCCGCATCCAGGTGTCCGAAGCAGTCAGTCCGTTCAACACATGTTCACGGTCTTCCTTCCAATTGGACAACCGCATCCGATCGAGAAAATTCGGATCGCGTGCCGGCATCTCGTAGCTGTCGTCCAGATCACCAAAAAATTGTAATCCATCCCGGTCGTGCATATTGCTGTATCCCGGATCCATCATGTCGTACAGATCACCCGGCGATGCGACCATCTGTCCCACGTCGCGCGTCCAGGGAGAAATCGCCAGACGCGGTCTGGCCTGCGTATCGCGGGTGAGCAGGGTATCGAGCGGGATCGCCATGAACACCCCCTTATCGTGATAAGGCTGAGCCGGCGAACCCGGCGTTGTGATGTCATTGCCATTGGTCAAGGTATACCAGGCTCCGGCCTCAAAACCTGAGCGAAAGTGACGCTTCATCTCAAAGCGTCCGCCAATATCGCCGGCCAGAAAACGGCCCGCACGCATCGTTGCACTCAAGCCCGGCACCGGCAGCTGGTAATGCAATGCCGCCAGCGCGGTAGTCGTGGTGTAAGGACGAAAGGCGAAACCGCCCCCCACATCGCGCTGCTGCAAGGCATCCACCGTCAGATCGATCGCCCAGGGCCCGCGTTCCGGGTAATACAACACCTGACCACCAAATCCGCCAAACATTTCCTCGTACAAGCCAGCAGAGGCACGCGCATAGACGCGCTGTTCGGGATGAAAATACTGATTGACCAGCGCCTGAGTCAGTTTAATGCTGCCGTTTTTCTTGTAACTGGCCACATCGGTGCGCACATGCGGCAACAGACTGTTGGACGCTTGCTGTACACCGCTGATGTCCTGCGCCAGCGTCAGTTGCGTGGTCGCTTTAAGGATCAGCCCGTCGCCAGCCTGTTTCTCCACGGAGGCAGTGGCCAGCAATTCGTAGCGGAACGCGCCGCTCGGATCGTTAAAATAAATACCTACACCCGGCGCGACGCGGATTTTACCCAGCCCGCTGTTTTCGGCGCGAAAACTCACCATATCGCCGTCGCTACCATCCAGATGGGTCTGAGAGTACTGCATTTCAGACTCATCGAGCAGATCTTCCTCTTCAGTGCGCTCCTGCGGTTCGGCATAACTGATACTGACCGTCTCCGCCAGTTGCTTGCGACTTTCCAATCCGTAAAAGTAGCGTTGCAGACGCTTTGCATCGTTGAATGCATAGGTCGCGAAAGCCACATCGTTCACGGTGTAGTGAATCACAATCTGCCGCGTTCCCTTGGGTGAACGCAACAGGATACTGCGGGCGGCGCGCCCTATCGCCCGGCTGGGCAGGGAAATCCGGCTGTTGGTCAGCGTCACATCGATGACATCCTGCTCCACGCGCACATGGATATTGCGAAAATCCTGCTGCAGCAAACGTTCGATCAAGGCACGGTGATAAACAGGATCTTCATGCCACTGTTTGAGGGTCGGGCGCGGTACATCTTCGGTATCGGGCGCAGGCTCATCGAGCTTGGGGATAAATTCCTTGTCATCCAACGGCAGCGAGGCATAGGCGGTCAATCCGGGCTGACCGTCGCGAACCGACAACTGCGAGCCCAGCCAGCCATAGCGGTACTCCAGCGCCACCCCCACCCCCTTCTTGCGTTTATCTACCAAGGTCTTCACCGCAAACAAATCCTGCTTGTAGTTATTCGCATCGTATTCGGCGGCGACCGCAAAACCATGCCAGTCCTGCGGCGCATAACGCGCACCGGCAAAGACGCCATCGATGCGTCCCCGACCTATACCCAGCGTGGCGTCCAGCGCACCAAACTGCTTACTGGCAGCAAGATAGCGGGAAGAAAACAAGCTAGTGCCCATCACATCATCCACACCGAAGGACAAGGCGGGCGTATTCCAGTCTTCTTCGAGCAGCAGCAACCTGCCGCTGGCGACCTTATCTTTGTAGTCGCCGTAACCCTGCCACGCAGTGCCCGCAGCGGTCGTATTCATAAAACGGGTATAGCGCGCGCTGACCTCTACGCGAGGCAGAATCGACAGGCTGCTCCAGAGGGTGGCATAGGGCTTATCGAAACTGTAACCGCTGCGAAACACCCCATCCGCCTCGATCCTGCCTGAGGGCATGTCGATGTAGCCGGTTTGTCCATTCTGGTTGGGCGCGGCATCGCTGCCGGCGCACCAGGCGCACAGCACAAGCACATGCAGCGGTTTTTTTCTGAAGATAAATCTTAATCGTCGCATAATTTCCATCGGTTCAACGCATCACTCACCACGGCTCCCACCCTGACCATTTTGCCCTGCATACTGGCGCGCGTACCGTCCATCGCTACCAGTCGGATAGTCGCTTGTTCGCCCGCAACCGATTCCAGCACACCGGTGAGTCGCTGAAGGTGATTCAAACCCAGTGGCACATCCAGACAGATCGTATTGCCGACTTCGACCAACTCACCACCGGCAAGCACACCGGCAGCAGGAGGCTGCACAACAGGACTGACAGTTATCACAGGCAACACGGGCTGATCCGCCGCCAGCACAGATTCATCTTTTACGTCTGCGGCAACAGGGAAAACCATCCCGAGGGCATGCTCAGTCGGGACAACGACGGGTACTGCAGGTTCGGACGGAATAAGTTGTTCAACGGGGACGGCAGATTCAGCCTGAACAACCTGTTCAACGGGGACGGCAGGTTCGGACGGAATAAACTGCTCAACGGGCAGAGCGGGTTCGGACGAAACAAGCTGTTCAACGGGGAGAGCTGTTTCATTTTCGACATGCTCTCCGACAGTCACAGCGGATTCTGCCGGTGCAACCACGGGAAGCGCAGACGTCACCGTGCGCGATGTACGCATCGCTGCCATCGCTGCAGCATGCTGCGCCCGTCTGGTTTCCATCACACTAAACCCCATACGCAGATCGTTTTCCCATGGGCCTTCATACCGGTCACCGCTAGCCCAAGTATATACGCCGCTGCCATGACGCTGATCCTGACGGTAAGTCCCTTCAAACCGCTCACCCGACCAGGGGGTCTTTTCACCCCACACATAGGTGCCCTTGCCATGCCGGAAATCGCTGGCGAATTCACCCGCATATTTATCCCCGTTCGGCATAGACTTGATTCCCTTGCCATGCTTTCTGCCGGCCAGAAAGTCGCCTCGATAACTGCTATTGCCGGTCACCTCGCCGTAGCCGTCCGCCAGACCATCCCTGCACCCGCCGCGATATTCACCTTCCGCCAGATCAGGGTCGAACACCTTGCACGAGACAGCTGCCCTTCCCGAAAATGCGCAAGAGGAAAGCAGCATACTGGCAATCAGCAATGCAAAAAATACAAAACGTGAAGTCATAAAATCATCGGTAATACCGTAGGCTAGAAGAAACATCAACCGGCGGTTGAAATTACTCAAACCGGCCATGCCGTCAGTGCAAATAACCGGCCGAACAGAACCAGAAATTTTACAATTAATCAATATGTTATTAAATAATTTACAAACTCATGCGCTACGCGACAAACGAACTCAACGCGTGCGGCAAGAAATATACACTATCGGCGCCTGACCGACAAAAGCAATTATGCACTGAGTGCGTTACATGACCCCGAGCAACTTATGCGTAACATCAGTTAAAATGCGTAACTTTTGATATGGATCGAATTTTCGATCGGCGCCACCTAACATGAACCTCATCCTTCAGGCATTACACGACATCCCTACCCTGCAAATCGAACATCTGGCGAAGATTTCCAATGCCGCCCGCATCGAACGCATATCGCCGCTGGCCTGGCGTTTATGCGATGCCCAAGCCCACGATGACATCGCCGGCTTTTGCTTCGAACAGCAAATAGACTGCGCTTTCGTGCCGGATAGCCTGACACTGTCAGGTTTCGGGCTGGTGGTGATGGACATGGATTCGACGCTGATCTCGATCGAATGCATAGACGAAATCGCCGATATGCAGGGTTTAAAACCCGAAGTGGCGGCCATCACCGAGGAGGCGATGCGCGGCGAAATCGATTTTGCCGAGAGCCTGCGCCGTCGTGTCGCGTTATTAAAAGGATTGGACGAGAACGCCTTGCAGCGCGTGTATGATGAGCGATTGCAACTCAACCCCGGCGCTCAACTGATGCTGGCGGAGTTGAAAAAACACAACATCAAAACACTGCTGGTCTCCGGCGGTTTTCTGTTCTTCACCGAGCGTTTAAAGCTGCGTCTGGGACTGGACCACACCCACGCCAACACACTGGAAGTCGCAAACGGCAAACTCACCGGTCGCGTGTTAGGTGAAATACTCGACGCGCAGGGCAAGGCGGAGTGGCTGATCAAGATACGCGAGCAACTGGGGCTCAAACCCGAACAGGTCATCGCGATGGGTGACGGTGCTAACGACCTGAAGATGATGGCTGTGGCTGGCGTGAGCATCGCCTACCACGCTAAGCCGGTGGTTCGGGCACAAGCGAGCTATGCGTTTAATTTTGTCGGATTGGACGGACTGGTAAGATTGTTTTAAGAATAGCTTGTAGCCACTAGCTTGTAGCGGCTGGCTGAATCGACATTTAATCGGGGGAAGCGAAAATGACGCAAGAGATCAGTATCGAAGTGTTGTTGGAAAAATATGCCGAACCGGGTGAACATTCAGTCGAAGACGTCAGACGCCGGGTAGCGCGAGGATTGGCACAGGCGGAAAAACCCGAACAGCGCGCCCACTTCGAAGAACTGTTCTTCGCCGCTCAGGAAAACGGCTTCGTGCCTGCCGGGCGGATTAACTCGGCGGCGGGCTTGACGATACAGGCGACACTGATCAACTGCTTTGTGCAACCGGTGGGCGATGCGATTTCCGGCACTTGCGATGGCCGCCCCGGCATCTACGACGCCTTGCAGCAGGCAGCCGAAACCATGCGGCGCGGCGGCGGAGTTGGTTATGATTTTTCCTCAATCCGTCCCGAAGGTGCACAAGTCAAAGGCACGCATTCGCGCGCCAGCGGGCCGATCTCCTATATGCGCGTGTTCGACCGTTCCTGCGAGACAGTGGAATCGGCCGGTGCCCGTCGCGGCGCACAGATGGGCGTGTTGCGCTGCGATCATCCCGATATCGAAAAATTCATTTCAGCCAAAGACAAGGGCGATTTACGCAATTTCAACATCTCCGTGGGCGTCACCGATGATTTAATGCAAGCCGTTGAAAGAAATCAAGAATTTGAATTAACCCACAAAGCAGAACCATCCAGTGCGCTCAAAGAGGCCGGCGCGTTTTTACGCAACGATGGACTTTGGGTCTATCGCCGCGTGCAGGCGACTGACTTATGGCGCAAGATCATCGAGAGCACCTACGACCACGCGGAACCGGGCGTACTGTTCATCGACCTGATCAACCGCGACAACAACCTGTCTTATTGCGAGGTGATCGAGGCGACCAACCCTTGCGCCGAAGAACCTCTCCCCCCTTACGGATGTTGTTGTTTAGGTTCAATAAATTTAACCCGCATGGTGGTCAATCCGTTCTCGGTGCATGCAGGTTTCGATTACGAACCGTACAAGCAACTGATCAAGGTTGCGGTACGCATGCTGGACAATGTGCTGGACGTGACCGCCTGGCCGCTACCTGAACAACAACTGGAGGCGCAGAACAAACGCCGCATCGGTCTGGGCTACACGGGACTGGGCGATGCGCTGGTGATGCTGAGCCTGAAATACGACAGCGAGCAGGCGCGCGCCTTTGCCGCCGACATCACCCGCATCCTGCGCGATGAGGCTTACTCCGCCTCGATCGAACTGGCGAAAGAGCGCGGGGCATTCCCGCTGCTCGATGCCGAGCAGTATCTGGCCGCCCCCCGCTTTGCCTCTCGCTTGCCCGATGAGATGAAAAACCGCATCCGTGAGCACGGCATCCGCAACAGTCATCTGCTGTCCATCGCGCCCACCGGCACGATTTCTCTGGCCTTTGCCGACAACGCCTCCAACGGCATCGAACCCGCCTTCTCGTGGTTTTACACCCGCAAGAAACGCATGATGGATGGCACCACCAAAGACTATTCGGTCGAAGATCACGCCTGGCGCGTGTATAAAAAGCTGGGTGGCAACACCGATAAATTGCCGGAAGCCTTCGTCTCGGCGCTGGATATCTCCGCACTCGATCACATGAAGATGGTCGCCGCTGTCGCGCCGTTCATCGACACCTCGATCAGCAAGACGGTGAATGTGCCCGCCGACTATCCGTTTGAAGAATTCAAGAATCTATACACCGAAGCATGGCACGCCGGACTCAAAGGGCTGGCCACCTACCGACCCAACAGTGTGTTGGGATCGGTATTATCGATTACGCCTGAACCCAAAAAGGACGAGCAGCCGCAGGATTTCGTATTCGACCAGGACAGACGCATCGTGCTGGAAGCCACCCCTACCCCGGCGCTGGCCTCTTTACGCTGGCCGGGACGTCCTAAATTAACGGCGGGCAGCGAAGGCTGGACCTCACAGGTGGTCAAACACCCGCTGGGCAATTTTGTGGCGTTCGTCTCGCACACCTCCAATGCCGCCAATCACCCATTTGAAGTCTGGGTGAACGGTTCTGAGCAACCGCGTGGCTTGGGCGCATTGGCCAAATCCCTGTCTATGGACATGCGCACGCGCGACCCGGTCTGGGTACGCATGAAGCTGGAAATGCTGATGAAAACCGCTGGCGACGATGCCTTCGACATGCCGATGCCACCCGATGGCGAAATTCGCCGCATGCCAAGCTTAGTCGCCGCCTTCGCGCATCTGCTCAAATACCGCATCGAAGCCTTGGGCGCGCTCGAAGTACATGATGGCATGACCACGCCGATGATGGATGCGTTGTTCGCCCGCAAAGAGCCCAAGACCGGCACCGACGGGACCATGAGCTGGACGGTGGACATCGCCAATGCGGGTTCAGGCGACGATTTCGTGCTGGGACTCAAGGAGTTGGTGCTACCTGATGGCCAGCGCCGCCCCTACTCGATGTGGCTGTCTGGCGTGTATCCGCGCGCCCTCGACGGGCTTTGCAAAGTGTTAAGTCTGGACATGCGGGTGATCGATCCTGCCTGGATAGGCATGAAACTGCGCAAGTTGCTTAATTTCGGCGAGCCGCTGGGCGACTTCATGGCGCGTGTACCCGGTCAGGCCAAGATGCAGAGCTACCCTTCGACGGTCGCCTATGTCGCCACCCTGATCATCCACCGCTACGCGATGCTGGGCGTACTGGACGAACACGGCTATCCGGTGCAACAGATGGGCGTGCTGGAAATACCGGAAGGTCAAATCAAACCAACGGGGATCAAAATACAAACGGGCAAAGTGTGTCGTGAATGCGGCAACGCCACGCTGATTAAAAAAGACGGCTGCGAATTTTGCACCAGCTGCGGTGCGATCGGCGCGTGCGGCTGATCGATGCAGGCACTACCGATTGGCATGGTGTGGAATGTTGAATTTCATAACGCATTTCATAGTGACCAACCAAAATACGCCGTATCTCACGAGGGTCAAACTCTTCCAGTCTTTCTCCCAAACGTGGCTGCACCATGAGCTTGGCAGGTACTGCTGTCAGGGATTGCACAGTAGCTGCAGCGGCTTGCTTGTTTAATGGTGACAGAAGTTCATACAGCCTTGCCAAATCTGACAATGCCTTGCTCGAACGTTTCAACTCCATCAACGCGGCACCGGAAGTGGTTGGTCGCCGCTAAGACTATCAGCCCAAGCTTGCACGGATTGATGGTCGATAGCGCGGCCTGCATCCACATCTGCCATCGCGTCCAATGTCATACGACGACGCAATTCTTCCTGTTCGACCCAAGCGGACAATGCCTGCTTCACGATCCATCCGCGAGAACGCTCCATGCGAGCTGCAATTAAATCAACCTTCTCAATGAGTGGGACCGGAATATGCGCAGTGAGCACTTTAGTAAGCATACTGAATCTCCTGAAAATCAGATTTAATCACAGTGATTATATTTGATTGGCACAAATGCGTGTGAGCGATCCCCGCATAGAGCACGAGAGCACATGATGACGACATGTACGGCATCAACAGTTTGGACTTTTCACCCGATAGACGCATTCTGGCAAGCGGTTCTGACGACGGTACTGCAATGTCGACCTGTAACTGTTGTCAATGCAGCCAGGCCATCTAGGCACAGCCAGCGCGTTGGCCTTTTCGCCTGACGGCAAAAAATTGGTCACCGCACCTTGGTATGATGTCGGATGGGATAAAGATTATCCCGAATACGATGTCAAAGTGCTCGATATTTTGCCTATCGAAGCGTGCGCGTTTTACGTGATGGATCGGGGCTATGTGGATTTTTACCGACTCTTCAAGATGCATCAGGCGGGCGCATTCTTTGTCACTCGCGCCAAGCGGGGCATGAATGCCCGTCGCGTGTATTCGAGCAAAACCGACCGAACCACTGGCGTCATCTGCGATCAGGCGATTCGTCTCAAGGGGTTTTACATTTCGAAAGATTATCCCGAACATTTGCGGCGTATTCGATACAAGGATCCAGAAACGGGCAAGACCTTCGTGTTCCTGACCAACAACACGACGCTGCCGCCGTTGACGATCGCCGCTTTGTACAAGAGCCGCTAGCAGGTGGAACTGTTCTTCAAGATCAAACAACACCTGCGTGTTGATACCAACCAGTTTAGTGGTAAAAAACAGATCAAAAATTCAGATGAAATACCTTTCCATCACCTCCGCCAACTGGATAAATATACAAAATGGATGCCATCGCACCCATCGACGTTGCATAATATAGGCATGCCTACCAATCAAATTTTACAGCTACTAACCAAACAAGGTAAAAAGCTCGACACCGAAATTGCCAAAACCATAGGGCTTACGGTGGATATGACGCGATCCTACTTGCTTGGAAGAAATGACCGCCGATGGCAGGATAATGTCCTGCCGTATTATTCGGTATGACGCTGGGAAAGAGATTACAGGAATGACTTGCCGAATCGCAGGGTTTATTCCCCCGGCAGCCGGTGGTAGAAAAGCGATGTAACTAACCCACTGGCAGGCTCTGGGATTCAGCTTATTTTTACTTATTCAAACAATTATTGTCGCCTTTCGCCATTAAGGAGCCACCGATTTTCGACATGATAGCGACACATTGAACCGCTATTTCTCATTTGGCGACGACCTAGGGTAAATTTTCTCTTGAGTCACTTCGCTGGATAACTGGACTATTGTTCAGCAAAAGGGGAAACTGATAGCATGAACTACAGCACTTTGGCGAAATATCGGGGGAACCGCAATTTCCCAGCTATAAAAATGGCTGACTGTCCATAAAGATTAAATATTGGACTGTATTTTGAAATTGCAAAACTCGGATCTTACTTTCAAACATTTAACTTACACAATTTAAGAGATGACATGAATACCAACGCACTGCTGCATCCTCGTATTCGCGAAAGCGAATTGTTGCAGGAATTTTTCAATGCGTTGACTGACAGTATTCCCAACATCGAGAGTTATATTGCAGAACTCAAGCGTACACCCAATGACAAGAAAGTAATCGCCGATTTGTTCCGTGCTCTGCACAATATCAAAGGCGATGCCGCGCTTTGTAAAATTGATATGGGGGTATTGATTGCCCATCCGATCGAGACATTGCTGGGCAGAGTTCGTAATGGAGATCTCACTTTCACCGACTTGCTGGCCGAAGTTATGCTACTGACTGTAGACAGGCTCGAGTTAGCTACTGAGGCTCTTGTTAACGGACAGAAGTTTCTCAAGCACTTAAACTTAGTTCAATTGGTCAATGGACTTGAGGATCTGGCAATATCATCAAGTGGTATGATTAACGAAAAAAGCATACTTCTGATTGAGGCTGTAACCGGCTTTCGCCCGGTAGGAACCCAGCAAATCAAAAAATCGCTATCTCCTCCGGTTGCAAGTTATTCTGCCAGCATGAAAACGGACCTGGATTTTTTTCGCTCACTGGCATTGCAATATGAAACGCGATCACCCATATTCATGGGACGTAGCGATCGCCAAGTGAAACTGGCCCTGTCGACTAATGAGGTTGCAGGCAACTTGGTCGACCCCTTGCAACTCACAGCAGCCGTTTACATGCACGATCTTGGAATGCTTTTATTGCCGGAATCACTTTGGCTCAAAGCAGGACGACTCTCTGACGAGGAAAGGTTCCTGCTTAGGCCACATCCTGGCTTTGGTGGAGGATTGTTGCAACGTATGGCAGTCTGGCAGACAGCGTCAGAAATTGTATTTCAGCACCATGAAATGCCCGACGGCAGCGGTTATCCACTTGGGTTAAAGGTAGACCAGATTTCACATGGCGCGAAAATACTAGCAATTATCGATACTTTTGAAGCCGTATCGAATAAGCATTGTAATCACGGTGCGAACCGTTCGCTAGTTCGTGCCATTGCAGAGATTAATGCTTGTGATAAACAGTTTGCGCCAGAGTGGATTGCTTCATTCAATACAGTGGTCCGTCGTATGGTTTAGTGCTGATTTATCGAGATTAGCTGAACGTCACAACCGAATTAAGATGGTAGATTACCGTAAAAATGGAGCAAGAGATGAGTGAAAGCCGACGTAATTTTACGGGTGAGTTCAAAGGTTGCGCTTGAAGCGATCCGTGGAGTCCAGTCAGTGAATGAGTTTGGCTAGGAATTTGGCGTACATCCGACGCAAGTTGTTCTTACAGAGTGAATGATCGGCAACCAAACCCGAAGGGCTCATCGCTATTGGGGGTTACCCCCCCCCGCATGGCATAGCAAGGCGTCAAACTCCTTTAAAGGCAAAGGTTTGCTGAATAAATAACCTTGGTAGTTGGTACAACCTTTGATAGCCAGTAAGCTACGTTGCGCTTCAGTCTCAACACCTTCAGCGATGATATTTAGCCTCATACTTTGCGCCATAGCGATGATAGTACGCACAATAGCCTTATTGGAATAGACATAACCAATCGGATTATTAATTTCGTGTGCAACCCCCGCAGCTAACTGACCTATATAGACGCCATTTTTTCGGACTGAAGCAGCTGAATATTTGCCGCTTCCAGTTGGTCTTTAGCGCATTTCATATTCGTGACCATGCGCCAGAGCAATCCTGCCTCCGTACCATCAGTTACTTTAATATTTCCAAACTGTGCTTTGACTTTCTACAAACTGCGTATTTCTCGTGAATGATGTCGCCAATTTTTAACTCAAGGCAGAAACATCCGAAAACACCCGCCCGGCTCATTAGATAGTCGTATGGTGCCGTGACACGCATTTAAACGATGGCGCAAGGCGATTTTGTGAGCCAGATGCAAACCCAACCCTGTCCCCGTCCCCCGACTGGCTGTGGGTGTGCGCCCCTGTGCCGCGAGCACATCTTCTGAAAAACCTTCTCCGTCATCAACGATCGAGAACACCAGCATCCCCTCGTCCTGATAAGCAGACACACAGATCGCAGTACGCGCATGACGACAGGCATTATGGAGCGCATTGCTCAGCGCCAACCGCACCAGAGCATCGTCAAAAAAAGCGCAGGCCGGCGCACGATCGGTGACGACAATAATCGTTAATGCGGGGAACATCTCGCGGTATTCGGCTGTCAGTATTGCCAAAAAATCCTCGGGGCTGACCGAATCGGTATTGACCTGCAGTAAATTCTCCGCATCCTGATAAACTAGCAGCATCTCAGACAGACGGCGCGCCGCGCCCATTACCATCGCCATTTCGTGCTGCGCATCCTTCCGTTTACCCAGACGCAATGCCAGTTCGGCCAGTTGATTTTTTACATCATGTACCACAGCAGTATATAAATCATTCATCAGATTTCCTTACGACAGCGTCAATTCAAATTCCAGCTAGCGGCTAGCCCTATCATGGCTTCAACTGTTTGAGCACCCCGTCAATTTGCTCTAGCTTCGGATTATGTGGCGACTTAATGACCAACGACTCGCGGCGAGCCAGACACTTGGCCAATTTTTCCGGCGTCTGTCCGTTGCGGAGCAGATCGAGTGCCATCACCAGGGCGGCGTTGCCCAGGATCTGTAAATTATTAGGCAAACTGTCTGACGCTTCGCACAATAACTGTATCGCCTCATTGAGCTGGCCTGCCTGCGCCTTCTTCACCCCGTCGTTATTGAGCAGCACCACTTCACTCGTACTGTTGGCGATCATGGCACTGGCCTCGGCGGTGTCCTTGCCGGCCGCCACCAGCACGTCATGCACCTTACCCTTGATCGCAGTATCTTCATGATGATTCTGTACCGCGTGACGCAGCAGGCGAATGGCATCCTCTTCGCGATTTAAAGCAAAACAGGCATCGGCCATCGCCATCACTGCATCCGCCGGCAAGTGCCCCAACTCGCCCACCTGCATCACCTTATCCAGTGCCGCCAGCGCCAGCATCTCATTGCCCGCACTACGATGCACCCGGCTCTCGGTCGCCCCTAGCAGCACACTGCTATGCGGATCGGTAAAGGTTTTCTGTGCGTCTTTGACCACTGCGAGCGCCTCGTCCGTCTTACCCTGATGCATCAATGCACGTGACAACACCGTAAAATCATCGGCCTGACGCACCGGCGAATGCTTGTGCTTTTGTAACGTGGCACGCATCAGCTTTTCAGCGATTTCGTGCTGCCCCGTGCTGATCGCCAGCGTAGACACCTCACGTATCCGGCTCATGGTGCCAGGCGATACCCGACCGGCGCTCTGCAACACCTCAAGCGCAGCCTTCTTATCGCCCGATTCAGCCATGAGCCTGCTCAAAAAATCATAGGCGGCCATAAACTGGGGCGTCTCATCGAGTATCTCGCGCGCCAGACGTACTGCCTCCTCCTTTTCATTGAGCAGCACCTGCGCTCTCGCCAATCCCAGTTTGGCCCAGGCTAACGGGCGCAGAGCGATAATTTCGCGGTATAAGGCAGCGGCCTGCGCTACCCGCTTATCGCGTATCAGTGCAGCGCCCTTGATTTTACATAGATCGACGAAATACTTATCCTTCGCAACGAGCAGCTTGTCACATTCGACGATGACCTGAGCCCAGTTTTTCTTGTCCGAAGCCCGATCTATGGCCGTAAAATAATCCTGACGATCCAGTAATTTCTCAAGACGCGTATTAAATTGCCCGGCGGTGAAAGGTTTAAGCAGGTAATCATCGGGCGCGCACTCGGAAGCGGTCACCACCCGTTCGTAAGATTGTTCAGCCGTGATCATCACAAAAATGGTATTGCGATGTATCAAATCACGGGTGCGCAGATATTCAAGAAATTGCTGGCCATCGGTACTATCTCCCAGCATGTAATCGCACAGAATGACGTCGTACTGGTGCAGGGAAATCCGTTCGAGCGCTTCCTTGATGGTAGACACAACATGCAGTTTTGCAAAACCGGAACTGGAGAGCGACATGCGCAATTGCGAACGCATGCCCTCCATATCGTCGATTACCAGTACCCATTTATCGGAAACTTTAGTCACTGTAGCCAAATTTGCAACCCCGTTTTAATTAGACAAGAATGACTGGCATCGCAAACAAGGGCGATAGCCTAACACAGTTCAATCGTTCAAAATTTTTCCTGATAACGCGCGGTAATCGGATAGCGCCAGTCTTTGCCGTAGCCGCGTTCTGTAATACGCACCCCGACCGTAGACTGGCGGCGCTTGTATTCGCTCAACTGTATCAGGCGAACCACACGGCGCACATCTGCCTCCTGATAACCACGCGCAATGATCTCGAGGACAGACAAGTTTTGCTCTACATAACAGGCCATGATGGCATCTAGCACCTCGTAGGGCGGCAAATTATCCTGATCGGTCTGATCCGGGCGCAATTCGGCGCTGGGTGCGCGGGTAATGATGCGTTCGGGAATCACGTAGCCTAGCGTATTTCTATAACGCGACAGACGATACACCAGCATTTTACCCACATCTTTCAACACCGAAAAACCGCCAGCCATATCACCATACAAGGTCGCATATCCGACGCTCATCTCAGATTTATTGCCAGTAGTCAGCACCAGCGAACCAAATTTGTTCGACAAGGCCATCAACAACATACCGCGAATACGAGCCTGCAAGTTCTCCTCCGTGGTATCCACGGCGCGCCCGGCAAAGCCCGGTTGCAAGGTAGTCAGATAGCTTTGTAAAATCGGTTCGATAGAATATTCATCGTACTTCACGCCCAGCAGCCTGATCATTTCACGCGAATCATCCAGACTTATCTGCGCCGTATAGGGCGATGGCATCATCACCGCATGCACCTTGTCCGCCCCCAGCGCATCGACCGCAACTGCCAGAGTCAGCGCCGAATCTATGCCTCCGGACAGTCCCAACAACACACCGGGGAAGCGGTTTTTACCGATGTAATCGCGTAGCCCCAGACACAGAGCGCGATAAATACTCTCGTCACCCGTTGGCAGCATTGTCAATTCGCCTGCCAATCCCGCATCGCCAGAAATCGACAAAATAGATAATTCTTCTTTAAAAACATCAAGTTGAGAGAATATACGACCTTCCCCATCCATCCCGAACGAGCCGCCGTCAAACACTAACTCGTCCTGACCGCCGACCAGATTGGCATAAACCACCGGCATGCCTGTCTCAGCGATGCGTGCGCGCAAGGCGACATAGCGTGCCGCTTGCTTATCGACCGAGTAAGGTGAGGCATTGAGCACCAGCAATACTTGCGCACCAGCCTGATAAGCGAGTTGCGCCGCCTCCGGATGCCAGACATCTTCACAGATATTCAAACCGAAACGCACCCCGCCTAGCTCGAATACACAAGCGTCACTACCCGGCGAAAAATAACGCGCCTCATCGAATACCGCATAATTCGGCAGGGCGTGCTTAAAGTAGGTGGCTACAATTTTGCCATTTTGCAACAGCGAGGCTGCGTTATATCGCCGCCCGTCCTGCTCATGCGGATGACCTACGATCACCGCGACATCTGAAATCTGGCTCGCCAATTCAGTCAGCGCCTCCTGACAGGCCAGATAAAAACCGGGCCGCAACAGTAAATCTTCCGGCGGGTAGCCACACAAACTCAACTCAGGCGTCAGCATGAGCCGGGCACCGTGTGCCCTGGCCTGGCCGGCATAGTCGAGAATCTTAGCGGCGTTTTCCTTCAAGTCCCCCAGGACACAGTTGATTTGTGCGATTGCCAGTTTCATAGCTATACAGTCATGCTTTAAAGTGATACATCTTATTCCAATTTGCGCTCAGATAGTCGTAAAAAAAGCGGACTGTTTCCAGCCCGCCTTTTTCAAGAGCAATCAATATTACTCAGAAACGCGTACCTGCTTGGACTCTTTGATAACCGAAGTGATTTCCACACGGCGGTTTTGTGCACGGCCAGCCTTGGTCTTGTTATCTGCAACAGGACGGGAAGCTGCTTCACCCGTAGTCGAAATACGATCCGCTGCAACACCCTTCTTGACCAGATAAGCCTTGACTGAAGCTGCGCGAGACTCGGACAACTTCTGATTCAGCTTAGCAGAGCCTGTGCTGTCGGTATGGCCTGAAACCGCCAGATTTGATTCTTTGTACTTGGCAGCAAACTCGACCACTTCGTTGAGTTTCACATCGGCAGCACGCATCAATTTTGCGGAGTTGGTCGCAAAATTTGCGCCTTCTATCGTCACAGGCTTGTCCGAGAATATCGTCTTGAAAGATTCCTTAGGTGCAACCACCGGAGCTGGTGCAACGACAGGTGCCGGTTTAGCGATTTCTTGAACTGCTACTGCAGCAGCGACGACAGCGGGTGCAACATAAGGTGCATCGAAGTAATAATTCAGACCTATGGTCATATTATTGTTGTTTACTTTGATCCCGTTCGATTTGCTGGAAATCGTCGTGAATTCGCCAGCCAGACTCCAGTGAGCAGCGATCTTGTATTCAACACCCAAACCCAGATGAGCACCGGAAGCCGAACCCGTCAGCGCAGTGCCGGTCATGCGAGTGGAACCATAACCCAGCTTAGCGTAAGGCAGCCATTTGCCGGAAGGAAGACCCAACTTCAAATCTACGCCATACACGTCAGTACCGTAATTAGCCAGAGTGCCGGGTGTGCTGGTTGCATGTGTCTTCTTCTGGTTGAAATCAGCGAAACCGTCTACGCCCAACAGGAAATTACCCTTATCCCAGTTGTAGCCGCCTTCAAAACCGTAGGTATTTGCATTTGCCGCAGAGACGACAGGAACTGCTGAAACATCAGAACGGTTAGAACCCGCTTTAGCGCCTATCCAGCCACCTGAAAACTCACTGGCCTGTGCAACAGAAACACTCAGCAGCGCAGCCGCCAGAGCAATGGAAATTGTACTTTTTTTCATCGTCATATCCTTCATTGTCTAAAGTTTAAAATCTGTTTCGTTCAAAATTTTCTGCGCGCATTCTATCTCATTGCCACCGACAAAACGCCTCCGTTGCAAAAATACAACGTCTAAACCCTGCGCGCACCATGGCTTTTATCCGCCCAAGCACTAAACAACCACCGGCTAAAGCCGGTGGGTTTGAAATACGGACTGAAAGTCCTGATACGCATCGCCTAAACGATGCGTCCTAATCCGGTTCCATTTGAAAATTATCGTTTTCTCTTGGCTCAAAGT
>Ga0208863_1000353_pt1 | contig 52667 bp, 52 predicted proteins | sample RifOxyD3_FD_184040 | JGI IMG/M metagenome (GOLD analysis project Ga0208863, IMG submission 184040) | Soil microbial communities from Rifle, Colorado - Rifle Oxygen_injection D3 (SPAdes) | ecosystem: Environmental > Terrestrial > Deep subsurface > Rock core/Sediment | place: Rifle, Colorado... | reverse complement strand
CCCTCTGGGTGCAAAGCTGAGTTGAGCAGCTTGCCTGCTCAAACGAAACTTATACCCTCTGGGTGCAAAGCTGAGTTGAGCAGCTTGCCTGCTCAAACGAAACTTATGCCCTTTGGGTATGAAGAATTTTACACAGATTTCGTTTTCCTGTCCATGTCGTATTCAGCTGCGGAAATGGATGGCCTTCCCTGGAAAAAATCGCTATATAATGTGCACTGCCTTGGGAATGTTTTTAAAAAAAAGGGGGACAGGAAATGGTTGAACAGATAACCGACGTGGTGATTATCGGCGCTGGCCCGGCAGGGTTGCAGGCCGCTGTGCATGCAGTCCGGAAAAAGGCCTCGGTGCTGGTTCTCGGGCGGGTGGAGAACAGCAGTATTTCTCAGGCCCATGTCGAGAATTATCTCTGTGTCGACGGGGTGACAGCCGGGGCGGAGTTGCTACGGGTCGCTCTGGCCCAGGCCGCCCGTTTTGGCGCAAAGGTGTGGCCGGAGGATGTCCTGCATCTTGGTCAGGAAGGGGAGCTGTTCACGGTTAAGGTGGAAAGCGGGCGGCAGATTACGGCCAGAACCCTGATCCTCGCCACCGGCACCTCGCGTAAAAAACTCAAGGTGCCGGGCGAGAAGGAGCTGCTGGGCCGTGGGGTCAGCTACTGTGTGGATTGTGACGCCAATTTTTATCGTAATGCCAGGGTGGCGGTGGTGGGCAACGAATCCGCCGCAGTGGACGGTGCCCTGACCCTTACCAGGTATGCCGCCGAGGTTCATCTGCTTTGCAAGGATATGGCGGTCACCAGGGAGCTTGGTGAAAAGTTGGCCGCCAGCTCCGTGGTGGTGCATCAGGGCGTCTGGGTCAGGGAGATTGCTGGAGAAAAGGCGGTGAGCGGCCTGGTTCTGGACAACGGCGAGACCCTCGCGGTGGATGGGGTCTTTGTCGAACTCGGGGCCAAGGGGGCCATGGAGCTTGCCACCAGCATCGGCGTGATGCTTGATCTGGAAACCTTCTCCTTTATCGCGACTAACAAGCAGCAGGAAACCAACATTCCCGGTATTTACGCGGCGGGCGATATTGCCGGGCCGCCCTGGCAGATGGCCAAGGCGGTGGGGGAAGGCTGCGTGGCTGGCTGGGAGGCGGCCAACTATGCCAACCGCCTCAGGCGTAAAGCTGAAAGCGCCTGAGGTGTCTGCTCTTTTACCGAGGGAATCCCCAGAGCAGTATATGGCCGTTGCCCTTGCCGAGGCCCGGCTTGCGGCGGCGCGGGGCGAGGTGCCCATCGGCGCGGCGCTGGTAGACGAGGCTGGACAGATCCTGGCCCAAAACGGCAACCGCACCATCGAGCTGTGCGATCCCGGAGCGCATGCGGAAATGCTGGTGTTGCGCGAGGCGGGCCGGTTGCGGGGTAATTACCGGTTGCCCCGCACCACCCTCTATGTTACCCTTGAGCCCTGTGTGATGTGCGCGGGCGCCTTGGTTCACGCTCGGGTGAGCCGTTTGGTTTACGGGGCTATCGATCCCAAGGCCGGCGGGGTTGTCTCCCTTTTTCAGGTCGGGCAGGATCCACGGCTTAATCATCTGCTGGCTGTGGAAGGCGGCCTGCTCGCGGCGGAAAGCGCTGCCCTGTTGCGGGATTTTTTCCGGGAGAGAAGGACGGGGTGGGGAATGAAAAGTTGAAAGTTAAAAGTTAAAAATTAAAAGTTGAAAGTTGAAAGTTGAGGGTTGAGGGTTGAGGGTTGATTGGTAGGGGCGGCTTCAGTCGCGACAGGGTGTTTGCAACGGAGAGGTGCCAGAGCGGCCGAACGGGAGCGACTCGAAATCGCTTGACCTGGGAGACCAGGTCCGTGGGTTCGAATCCCACCCTCTCCGCCATTCTTTCCTGATAAAGCTGAGTTGAGCAGCTTGCCTGCTCAAACGAAACTTATACCCTTTTAAGTGTTCACTGGGCTGTTGTGGTCAGCGCAAAGGAGTTGAAGGGAAGTCTGGATGCTTGCTAAAACCGCTAAAATATACATCGCCGGGCATCGCGGCATGGTGGGCTCGGCGATCATCCGCCGCCTGCAACAGGCGGATTATGGCAACCTGCTCGTTCGTACCCGGCAGGAACTCGACCTGCTTGATCAGCATGCCGTCTTCAATTTTCTGCGGGCCGAGAAACCGGAGTACATCTTTCTCGCCGCAGCCAGGGTTGGCGGTATCCTTGCCAACAACACCAGCCGTGGCCGGTTTATCTACGAAAATCTCATCATTCAGGCCAACATCATCCATGGCGCCTACCTGGCCGGGGTCAGGAATCTCTGTTTTCTCGGTTCCAGCTGCATCTATCCCCGCGACTGTCCGCAGCCGATCAGGGAAGAATATCTCCTCACCGGCCCTTTGGAGCAGACCAACGAACCCTACGCCATTGCCAAGATCGCCGGGATCAAGCTCTGTGAGTCCTATAACAGCCAGTACGACAGCCGCTTTTTCAGTATCATGCCCACCAACCTCTATGGCCCCAATGACAATTATGACCTGGCCACCAGCCACGTTTTGCCGGCCTTGATCCGCAAGGCCCATGAAGCCAGACAGGGTGGCGACCGGGAACTCGTTGTCTGGGGCAGCGGCAGGCCCAGACGCGAATTCCTGTACGTTGATGATCTGGCTGACGCCTGTGTTTTTTTAATGGAAAAGGGGGTAGGGGAGGGGCTCTACAATATCGGCGTCGGTACCGATGTCACTATCCGCGAGCTGGCTCAGACCGTTATGGAGGTGGTTGGCTTTTCCGGAGAGATCGTTTTTGACAGCAGTAAGCCAGACGGCACCCTGCGCAAGCTGCTGGACGTGTCGCGGTTGAAGCAGCTGGGCTGGCAAGCGACAACGCCGCTGCGCCAAGGGATTGAACAGGCCTATGCCGACTACCTCAGCAATCTTAATCAACGCAGCTAACCCGAGAGACCAGACCCATGCAAAAAGTTGCCCTCATCACCGGCATCACCGGTCAGGACGGCGCCTACCTCGCCGAATTGTTGCTTGAAAAAGGCTATATCGTCCACGGCATCAAGCGGCGCAGCAGCCTGTTCAACACCGACCGCATTGACCACCTGTACCAGGATCGCCATGAAAAGAATGTGCGCTTCTTTCTGCACCACGGCGACTTGACCGACTCGTCCTCCCTTATCCGCATCATCCAGCAGGCCCAGCCGGATGAAATCTACAATCTCGCGGCCCAGTCCCATGTGGCGGTCAGTTTCGAGGAGCCTGAATACACCGCCAACTCCGATGCCCTTGGCAGCCTGCGTATCCTGGAAGCCATCCGCACCCTTGGCCTGGAAAAGAAAACCCGGTTTTATCAGGCCTCCACCTCCGAACTTTTCGGCAAGGTTCAGGAGATCCCTCAGAAGGAAACCACCCCTTTTTATCCGCGCAGCCCCTATGCCGTGGCCAAGCTCTACGCCTACTGGATCACGGTCAACTATCGGGAGGCCTACGGCATTTACGCCTGCAACGGGATCCTCTTCAATCATGAATCGCCGGTGCGCGGGGAAACCTTTGTCACCCGCAAGATCACCCGCGCTCTGGCCCGCATCAAGCTCGGCCTGCAGGACTGCCTCTATCTGGGCAATCTCAACGCCCTGCGCGACTGGGGCCACGCCCGCGACTATGTGGAAATGCAGTGGCTCATGCTTCAGCAGGAGCTGCCCGAAGATTTTGTTATTGCTACCGGCAGGCAATACAGTGTCCGCGATTTTGTCAACGCCGCCGCCACAGAACTGGGCATGAATATCCGTTGGCAAGGTGAGGGGGTGGCTGAAAAAGGCTACTGGGACAACAGGCATTCCCTTGCAAGTGGAAATAAAGGTCAGGAGCCCCTCCCCATTGTGGCGGTGGATCCGCGCTATTTTCGTCCCACCGAAGTCGAAACCCTGCTGGGTGATCCGGCCAAGGCCAAAGAAAAACTAGGCTGGACGCCCAGGATCACCTTTGAGGAACTCGTCGCCGAAATGGTGCGTGAAGATCTCAAGTCTGCCGAGCGGGATGAACTGGTCAAGAATCATGGCTACAAGGCCATGGATTATCACGAATGACGGTTTGCTCGTGAGTGGGAGTTCAAGTAAAAAAAGGAGGGAGTCAGTTGACTCCCTCCTTTTTTTATTAAAGCACCCTGCCTCGGCAGGGAATGGGGCAAGCCCCGTTGCCCTGCCGTCGCACGGTTAGAGATTAAACAGCAGATCGCTGTAGGTCGGCACTGGCCAGAGATCATCCGGGATGATCGCTTCTAGCGCATCAATATCTTCGCGCAGAGCGGTCATGGCGGGGAAGACCTTGTCGCGGTAGGCTGCGGCCTGTTTGTCCACCTTGTCGATGGCCTGGGCCTTATTGGTTTCCGTCTCCAGCTTGGCTAGCTTCTTGCCTGCCGCCTCAAGGCGTTTGCCGACCTCCTCCAGCAGCCCTTTCTGCACCGAGCCGTATTTTCCGGCTGCGGCCAGAGAGGCGCCAAGCTCGCCGACAAAGCGGATGGCCGCCGGGATGAACTGGCGTTTGCTCATCTGGATGGAGGTCAGGGCCTCGATGTTGATGTGCTTGGCATACTGCTCCACATAGATGTCGTAGCGGGAGTGCAGTTCCTCCTTGGAAAGTACGTTGTACTTGCCGAAGAGTTTGATCGCCTTGGGGGTGACAAAGGCCTTGAGCGCGTCCACGGTGTTGCGGACGTTGGGCAGGCCGCGCTTCTCGGCCTCCTTGGCCCACTCGGCGGAATAGTTGTTGCCGTTGAAGACGATCCGGCCATGCTTGGTCATGGTTTCCTTGAGGATGGCGAGAATCTCCTTGTTTACGTCCTTGGCCTTTTCCAGACGGACGGCGATCTCTTCCAGGGCCTCGGCGGCAATGGTGTTGAGCGCTACGTTGGGGCCGGAGATGGACTGGGAGGAGCCAACCATGCGGAACTCGAACTTGTTGCCGGTGAAGGCAAAGGGTGAGGTCCGGTTACGGTCGGTGTTGTCCTTGGGCAGCTCGGGCAGGGAGTCAACCCCGATCTTCAGGGTGTCGCAGCCGCCCTTCTTGCAGATCTTCTCGCCCTTGGCCAGTTTTTCCAGCACATCGGAGAGCTCCTGACCCAGGAAGATGGAGATGATCGCCGGCGGGGCCTCGTTGGCGCCCAGGCGATGATCGTTGCCGGAGCTGCCGCAGGTGGCGCGCATGATGTCGGCATGGGTGTCAACCGCCTTGATCAGGGCGGAGAGGAAGACCAGGAATACGGCGTTGTCCTCGGGTGTCTGGCCCGGATCCAACAGGTTGATGCCGTCATCGGTGGAGAGCGACCAGTTGTTGTGCTTGCCGGAGCCGTTGATCCCGGCGTAGGGTTTTTCGTGCAGCAGGCAGACCATGCCGTGGCGCAGGGCCACCTTCTGCATGGTTTCCATGACCAGCTGGTTGTGGTCGGTGGCCATGTTGGTGGTGGTGAAAACCGGGGCCATCTCGAACTGGGCCGGGGCAACCTCGTTGTGCTTGGTCTTGGAGGTGATGCCCATCTTCCACAGCTCGATGTCCAGATCCTTCATGTAGGCGGAGACCCGATCCTTGATCGCGCCAAAGTACTGGTCTTCCAGCTCCTGGCCCTTGGGGGCCGGGGCGCCGAACAGGCTGCGACCGCAGGTCATCAGGTCGAGGCGTTGCAGGTAGAACTCTTTTTCTACCAGGAAGTATTCCTGCTCCGCGCCCACCGTGGAGACCACGGTGCTGGAGGTGGTGTTGCCCATGGCCTTGAGTACCCGCAGGGCCTGCTTGGAAACGACGTTCATCGAGCGGAGCAGGGGGGTTTTCTTGTCCAGGGCCTCGCCCGTGTAAGAGCAGAAGGCGGTGGGGATGCAGAGGGTCACATCGCCTGATTCGTCTTCCTTGAGAAAGGCGGGAGAGGTGCAGTCCCAGGCGGTGTAGCCGCGGGCCTCAAAGGTGACCCGCAGGCCGCCGCTGGGAAAGGAAGAGGCGTCCGGTTCGCCCTGGATCAGCTGTTTGCCGGAGAACTCCATGATTACCCCGCCATCGTCGGTGGGAGCGATGAAGGAGTCGTGCTTTTCGGCGGTGGCGCCGGTAAGGGGCTGGAACCAGTGGGTGTAATGGCTGGCGCCCTTTTCGATGGCCCAGTCTTTCATGGCGTTGGCCACTACCGAGGCGACATCCGGCGGCAGGGTTGAGCCGGTATCGATGGTTTTCCGCAAGGCCTTGTAGGTCTCCTTGGGCAGCCGTTCCTTCATGGTTCTGGCGTTGAACACGTTGCTGCCGAACAACTCGGGCACGGTCATCAGGGTCTGGTCGTAGTCGTTGCCACAACCGCAGGTGCAATTGTCACTCATTGTGTTTCTCCTTATTTTTTGAGTGCCTAAGGTTGAAAATTTCCCACGCCCGAGGCAAAAGGGGATGGGTATTAGTTAAAGCCAGCCGCTGGTGGGCGGGCGTTGTTACCATTGCAGTTTCGCGCCTGTTCCGGTCTCGCTTTCCGCGATATGGAGCAGGGCGTTTGATATCTCTTCCTGAAAAGTTGGGCTGTTGATCTTGGTGGCAAAGCCGTCCAGGGTATAAAAAACATCCACCACCTGATCGCCGTCCGAGCTGATTCTGGCCCGGTGGATGTTGATTTCAAAGTCGGCCAGGGTTCGGGTGATTTCATAGAGCAGTCCTGGCCGGTCATGGGCGAAAACTTCGATGATCGTATACTGTTCCGAGGACTTATTGTCTATAACAACCCGTGGGGCTGTCTGCACGTTTTTTTGACTGGGAGTGCGCAAGGCGGTGCGGAATTTATCGACCAGGCGGTGGCTGAGGCCGAGCCGGTTTTTCAGGGCCAGATTGAGATCCTCGCCCAGGGCGCGCCAGTCCTGCTCCGCGTAGGTCTGTTCCGCTGCGGGGCGGACATTGAGCTCATCTACCACCGTGCCGTCTTCCCAGGTGAAGATCTGGGCGCGCACCACATTCAGGCCATGCAGGGCCAGGGTGCCGCAGATCTTGGCCAGCAGGCCGGTGGAGTCGTGGGTTATTATCAGAACCGACCAGAACAGGGGATGATCGGCGGCCTCGATGATGGCCTGGTTTTCGTTTTTCAGGCCAAGGCGCAGTTTGAGGTGGTGCGCCACCTCTGCTGGAGGAAAGCTCAACAAATATTCCTCTGGCAGGATTCCGTAATCGACCGGGGTTTCTTTTCCCAGCAGGGCGCGAACCTGTTCGAGCATCCAGCCGGCGCCCTGACTTTTGTCGGGAAGAACCAGATCCTGGCGTTCCAGCAGGTGGGCGATTTTAAGGGAGATCTCCAGGAGGAGGGCGCCCTTCCATTCGCTCCAGGCCGTGGGGCCAGTGGCCTTGGCATCGGCGATAGAGAGCAGATAGAGCATGGCCAGGCGCTCGGGGCTTTGAATCTGTTCGGCGCATTGGCGGAGAAAGGCCTCATCCTCAAGGTCGCGGCGCAGGGCAGTCACGGAGAGAAAGAGGTGTTTTTCCACGAGAAAGCTGAGGCAGGAGGTCTCCGCTTCGGTCAGGCCAAGGCGTCTGGCAATGCCAGCGGCAAGTTCGCCGCCGCGCCTGGCGTGTTCTTCGTGGTGGCCCTTGCCGATGTCGTGCAGGAGCGCGGCCAGGGCGAGGACATGGGGGGATTCGACGCCTGCGAAGGGGGTTTTGCTTAAGGAGAGTTTTTTCAGCTCTGCTACAGTCTGCAGGAGGTGCCGGTCAACCGTGAAGACATGGTAGACATCGTGCTGGGCCAGGGCATGAATCGGCGTAAATTCCGGGAGATAGGCGGTCAGCAGTCCGGTGTCCAGCATGACGGAAAGGACGGCCAGCACATCTTTTGCGTTTTCCAGAATATCGAGAAAGGCCTTGGCCATGCGTTTTGAGTGGCGCAATCTGTCGTCTACCAGGTGCAGATTGGCGGTAACGGTTTTTCTGCTGCGATGATGGATCTCAAGCCCGGTTTTCCCTGCCTGGGCAAAGAGGCGCATCAGCAGGTGGGGGCGTTTTTCGATCAGCGCCTGGTCGGTGAGGTGGATTCGCTCCTGGCGCACCGTGATCCCTGGTTCGAGGGTTTGTTCGATCTGGTTGGCGCGCGGGGAACCCAGGGTTTCGTCGACATGGGCAAAAAACAGGTCGGTGGTGGTAGCGATGGTTTGCAGATGCCGGTAGATATCCTGCATGAAACGTTCAACCCCCAGGGTGCCCTGAGTGTCTGAATATCTGAAGGCCTTTGCCATCTCCTCCTGATATTCGAAGAACAGCTGATCATTTTTTCGGCCGCTGAGGTAATGGAGCCGATTGCGGATCTTGATCAGAAAATCCCTGGCCTGAATAAAGGTTTCTTTTTCCTGGATCGAGATCAGTCCAGCTTCTTCGATATTATCCATCTCCTGCAAGCCGAAGAGGGCATGGCTCACCCAGAGCATGGCCTGGATATCGCGGAAGCCGCCGCGACTCTCCTTGATGTGCGGTTCCAGCTGATAGCTGTGCCTGCCGTATCGTTGATGGCGTTCATTGCGGTGCTGCATCATGTTCTGCAAAAAATCCCGTCGGTGTCCTGCGATTAATTCCCGGTGAAAGGCCTGGTGCATTGTGGTGAAAAGCTGTGGCGAGCCTGCCAGATGGCGCGCATCCAGCAAGGCCACCTGAAAAAAGAAATCCTGCCTGGCGTCAGCCAGGCAGGCATCCGGGGTTCTCACCCCGTGACCTACCTCCAGTCCCGCATCCCATAAGGGATAGAACAGGGCCTGGCTCACGGCCCCGAGGCGATTTTCTGCCTCGGGGGTGTGGAGCAGGAGGAGATCGATATCCGAATAGGGGAACAGCTCTTTGCGGCCATAACCGCCAAGGGCGACAAGGCTGATCCCCTCGCCTGCCTCCGGGCAGTTGCTAAAGCAGGAGACAAGATAGTCGTCGATGAGCTGCGAGTGCCTGTGGAGCAGGGTCTGGCCGCTCAACCCCTGACGCCAGAGATATTCCAGGGCGTCCCGCTTTGCCCTCAGTTCAACATCTACCATTTAGGAGCCGTTAAGAAATAAGCTGTAGTTTTTTTATTCATTTCATTACGGCTCCTTATGCCGGATGTGACGCCCTAGATGGCCTCTTTTCCGGTTTCTCCAGTGCGGACGCGGATAACCTCTTCCACCGGCAGGACGAAGATCTTGCCGTCCCCGATCTTGCCGGTGTTGGCGGTTTCCCTGATCCGGTTGACTACGGCCTCCACCATGGCGGCCTCGACAATGATCTCGATCTTGACCTTGGGGATAAAATCGACGATGTATTCCGCGCCGCGATAAATTTCCTTATGACCCTTCTGGCGTCCGTAGCCCTTGACTTCAGAGATGGTCATGCCCTTGATGCCCATGTCGTTCAAGGCATCCTTGACTTCGTCCAGCTTGAACGGTTTGATGATTGCTTCGATCTTCTTCATGCGACTCTCCTTTTCTTCGCGGTGGCAGTGTGCAGCGGCGGGGCAGGATGGATGTGGCCCTGGCCCCGGAGCGCTGCCCCTGTTTAGAGTGAATATCCTATTTCGCTGTGCTGGGTCAGATCCAGCCCCTGTACCTCTTCCTCCTCGCTTACCCTAAGGCCGATCACCAGGTCAACAACCTTGAGGATGATGAATGTTACCACAACTGAGTAGGCAATGGTGGTAAAGGCATCCATGGCCTGAATTCCCAGGAGCTGCGGATTGCCGAAAAAGAGGCCGTCCTTGCCTGCGGCATTGACTGCGGTGGTGGCGAACAGGCCGGTTGCCAGCGCACCCCAGAGACCGCCCACGCCATGCACCCCAACCACGTCAAGGGCATCATCGTAACCGAGGCGGCTTTTAGCGAGAATCGCGAAGTAGCAAAGGGCTCCAGCCACCAGGCCAATAATTACCGCCGAGGTGGGGCCGACAAAACCGGCTCCGGGGGTGATGGCGACCAGGCCGGCGATAGCGCCGGAAGCGGCGCCCAGGGTGGTGGGCTTGCCCTGCACCAGCCATTCCGCGATCAGCCAGGAAAGCAGGGCTGCGCCGGTGGCGACCTGGGTGGTGAAGAAGGCGTTGACCGCCACGCCGTTTGCCGCCAGAGCGCTGCCCGCATTGAAGCCAAACCAGCCGAACCAGAGGATGCCGGCGCCGAGCATGGTCATGGTCAGATTGTGCGGATGAAAGGATTCCTTGCCCCAACCCTTGCGTTTGCCGAACATCAAGGCGGCGACCAGGGCTGCCGCGCCGGAGTTGATATGGATGACGGTGCCGCCTGCGAAATCAAGGCCGCCGTGGCCGCTGATCCAGCCTCCGCCCCAGACCCAGTGGCAGACTGGCAGATAGACCAGGGTACTCCAGAGGGCGGTGAACAGGAGAAAGGCCGGGAATTTGACCCGTTCGGCAAAGGTGCCGGTGATCAGGGCCGGGGTAATGACGGCGAACATCAGCTGAAAGGCGCAGAACAGCAGGTGGGGGATGGTGGCGGAGTACTTGCCGGGTTCAAGGCCGACTCCTGCGAGGCCGGCCCAGTCAAGATTGCCGATCAGTCCCCCCACGTCAGGGCCAAAGGCCAGGGAATAGCCATAGATCACCCAGATGATCGAGACAACCCCAAGGCAGACAAAACTTTGCAGAACTGTGCTTAAAACATTCTTTGAGCGAACCATGCCGCCATAAAAAAGGGCCAGGCCAGGGGTCATCAGCATGACCATGGCGGTGGCAATCAGCATGAATGCGGTATCACCTGTGTCCATAAAAGTATCCTCTCTCTGTACTCATTGGTTAAAGTTGTTCATTTGTTAGTGGAGTAGCTATGCATGCTGAGCGAGGATAAAAGCAAATGTCGTGCCAGAGGTTGGTTGTTTGCGTAACATGCTGTGTTTGTGTAGTTATTGTCTTTGTGTCAGCCTGGGGTTGAGAGGAAAAAACAACAAAAAAGTTGAGATTTTTTATATTAGCTACAAATTTGTCCTGTTTCTGTTTCTTTGGGGGAAGGTTCACGAGAGATGGTACTGGTTGAAGATGATTGCTTCTATGGGGGCGTCAGGCCATTGTTTTTTTAGCCAGGCGCGCAGTTCCTTGTTCATTTCGCCACGAGCCAGGGAGAAGCGGCGCAAATCTTCGATAGGCTTGTTTTGGAAGAATTGATAGATGATGTCGCGCACAAAGATCTTTTTTTCGGCAGGAGGGTCTTCCTGGTCATCCAAGGAGGCAACCAGGGTGAGATCAACGAGAACAAAGGTTAGAGGCTGATCAGTGGTCGGGTTGTTTACCGGAATAAGGAAAGCGGGGAAGGCCCATTTTTTTCTGACTTTTCCGGGATGAAGCTGGCTGGCTTGGTCAGGATGCGGCAAGTCGGTTGCGCTTGAGGTCTTGTTCGGGGGAACGGTGATGGACTCGGGCTGTTGTGCCTGAGGTAAGCTGTCTGTCTGGGGAATGGCCGGGGTAGTTTGGGGAGGGCCACTCAATGCGAATAGAATGCCGACCAGGATAACAGGGAGGGCATAGAGGGGGATGCGGACAAAAATGGGAAAAGACTGGAGGCGGGTGAACTGTTTTTGCGCCGCTGTCTTGCTGAAGAGAAGAAGAGCGGCCAAGGCCTCGACGCTGAGGAGGGCTTTTGCCGGGAGGATGCCGGAAGCGACGCTTTGACCCGGCAGGCCGGAAAGGGTCTTTCCCGGGGAGGAATTAAAATCCTGGGCCGCAAGTTCACTACTGGCTTGGGGTTCGTTCTCCTCGAGAAAAAAATCCTCCTCTTTTTCATCGGAGAAAAATACCTCATCCTCGGACTGGAAGGCTGATTCCCAGTCTTCACCCCAGGTTGTTTCTTCGTGGCCAGTGGATTCCTGGTTGGCTGGTTGATTAACAGACTGGGGGGGGAGGTCAGCCATGTTTTATATCAGAAGATTTTGTTTAGTTTTTCAGCCAGGGTTTCGGCGGTGAATGGTTTGACAATATACTGGCTGACCTTGGCCTTGACCGCCAGAATAATATTGTCCTGCTGTGCTTCTGCGGTCACCATGATGAAAGGCGTGCTGGCTATGCTCTGGTCAGTTCGCACCGCTTTCAGCAGATCCAGGCCGGTCATCTTGGGCATGTTCCAGTCTGAGATGATAAGCCCTATTTTTTCAGATTTGAGGACGTTCAGGGCGGTGGTGCCGTCGTCCGCCTCAATGATATTCTTGAAGCCAAGCTGGGTGAGGATGTTTCTTATTATGCGCCGCATGGTGGCAAAATCGTCAACCACGAGAATTTTCATATTAGGATCAGCAGCCATATTTTTCCCCTGACAGCATTATGGTAAGATTGGTCTGGGTATGTGCATGGAGGTGGAGAAGCAACCGCATCTTTTCAACTAACAGCCTTCCGCCTGAACAATCTGAAAAATTACTGTAACTGTAACAATTGGTTTTGGAAATAAAAAAAGACTGGTTGATTATCCAATCCGGATCAATCCTCCAGGGTCTTGTGCAGCCTGGCGCGGAGGCGGAGCATGGCCTTGCTGTGCATCTGGGAAATGCGGGACTCCGTATAGCCCAGTATCTCGCCGATCTCCTTCATCGTCAGTTCTTCCTGATAATAGAGGGAGACGACTATTTTTTCCTTGTCCGGCAGCGCGGAGATGGCGCTGGCGATGAGCTTCCTGACCTGAGACAGGTTGATAGCGGTGAATGGGTCGCGATCGTCCATGGCAAAGGTCTCGGCCAGGGTGGGATCGTTTGCCTCCGTTGATTTCTGCCGGAGAAACTCGATATCCATGAAGGTGACGGATTTGGTTTCATCAAGCAGTTTGTAGAAATCATCAAGGGCAAGGCCCATGGCCCTGGCTGCTTCCTCGTCCGTGGCTGGTCTGCCTGTCTGTTTTTCGATGTCGGCGTAGGCTTTTTCGAGGTCAGTGGTTTTTCGCCGGACGGAACGCGGTACCCAGTCCAGGGCGCGAAGTTCGTCCAGCATCGCCCCCTTGATCCGGAATTCGGCATAGGTTTTGAACTGGACATTTTTGGAGAGATCAAATTTATTGATGGCGTCAATGAGGCCGATGATTCCGCAGCTGATGAGGTCATCCAGTGATACCTGGGCGGGGAGGCGCGCCGCCAGACGCGCCGCGATATACTTGATCAGCGGGGTATAGGTCAGAATCAGCTCGTTGCGTTTTTCGGCACTGAGCGGTTCTGCCTGGCTGAAAAAGGTATTCGTATAGTCCTTGAACTTAGGGGATGGCTGTTTGCTCATAGTAACCGTTTGCCAGGGGGGTAGAATTTCCGGCTGTCCCGCAGGGGCCAGGGAGATTGATAGTCTGTAGGATGAAAAAGCATATTACAGATCAACCAGCCCCTGCCAGAAAAATTTTATATTCCCATCTGCTTTCATTTCGGGATCTTCCTGAAAAATATTTTCGGCCAGTTTGTTGAACATCTTGCTGGATGGGGCATCCGGGAAGATATCCGACACCAGTCGCTGTTCGCGAACCGCAGTGGGCAGTTTGCTATCATAGGGGATATAGCCAAGATAATCCAGAGAAAGCGAGTCAAGGAACCGATCGGCCACAATGCTCAGCTTGCGGAAAACGGCCAGGGCCTCTTTCTCGGAACGGGCAAGATTGATCAGGATGCGGAACCTTTTCACGTCATGCCTGGTGGAGAGAACCTTGATCAGCGCGTAGGCATCGGTCAGGGAGGTTGGTTCCGGGGTCAGGACGACGATGCGTTCCCGTGCGGCCAGATTGAAGTAGATCACATTGCTGTTGATGCCTGCTGCCGTGTCGATCAGCATGATCTCGATCTCCTGAGCCAGGGCGGACATTTCCGCCAGGAAATACAGGCGTTGCTGTTCGGTGAGTTCCGCCAGTTCCATGATGCCGGAGCTGGCTGGCAGGATGAGCAGGCCGGCTGGCCCCTGCACCAGAACTTCAGCCAGGGTTTTCTCGCCCAGGAAAACGTGGTGCAGGTTGTAGCGGGGGGTCAGACCCAGCAGAATATCAACGTTGGCCAGATTAAGATCCGCATCAAGGATCAGCGTCTTCTTTCCGGCCCTTGCCAGGGCATAGCCAAGGTTGGTGACGACATTCGTCTTGCCGACCCCGCCCTTGCCGCTGGTCACGCAGATAACCCGGGGCTGGACTTCGGCGCGGTTGCGGGGCGCTGATTTACTTTTTCCCTGGGATTGCGAGTGGGTCATAATTCGTTCCAGTGTTTCTGCTTGATTCATCTGCTTCCCCCTGGTTTGCTCATTGGGCCCATCTGTCTTTGGCTTCGCTGGCAAGTTCGCCTGCGGCCGCCTGCCATCCCTGTCCGAACAAGGTTTGCAGGAACTCCCGGGAGGCAAGGAGAAAGTCTTCCGGAACCCTCTGGCCGGTACACAGGCAGGAGATTGGCAGCGCTGCCCCGGCCAGCATCTGGCACAGGGTGGCGTAAGCCCTGGTTTCATCGAGCTTGGAGAGGATCAGGCCTTTGATCCCCAAGGGCGCATAGGTGGCGATAATCTGTTGCAGGTCTTCTTTTTTGCAGGTGGCGCTGAGGACAAGGAATGGCTCTATCCCGGTGGTCAGGGAGAACCACTCGCCCAGCTCCCTGATGTGGTTCGGATCATAAGGGCTCTTGCCTGCGGTGTCGATGATGATCAGATCCTTGTCCTGGTGGCGGCGCAGAGCCGTCTGCAGATCTTTTTTGCGCAGGGCGATTTCGCAGGGCAGGCGCATGATTCTGGCATAGGTCCGCAACTGGTCTGTGGCCCCGATCCGGTAACAGTCCATGGAGAGGAGCGCTACCCGTAATCCTTCATGGATGCTGTACCAGGCGGCGATTTTCGCGGCGGTCGTTGTTTTGCCCACTCCGGTGGGGCCGATCAGGGCCACCACGGTGGGCGTCTTATTGAGGTCAATGGCAAGAGGGGAGATCGGCAACTGCTCGATGATCTTGTCCCGCCACTGGGCAACCTGTTTCGGGTCGGGCCTGTTGCTCTGCCGGGCGGCTTCAGCGGAGGTTCGGGCCTGGCCGGCGCGACTTTCAAGTTCTTCCTTGGCGCAGTATTGACGCCGCAGGAAATTGGCAAAACGCAGACGGAGGTCATTGGCTTCAAAATGGATCTTGGTGGCCTTGTCGGCTGACAGGAGGCGGGTGGAAAGCTCGGCGGTAAGCCTGCTCTCAAAGTCTGGCGGTGGCAGGGCCGGTTTTGCTGCTGTCTGAGATATCGCGGCAGGAGGCAGGGGGTGGCGCACGGAGTGATATCCGTATCCTTCCGCCTTTGGCGGTCTGGCCTCCTTGTTCAGGGGGGGGGCAGGCGGCAGGGTAATCTCCGGGTCATATTCCATGGCCGCCACTACCTCAATCCTTGCTCCGCCTCCGGTCGCGCCACCTTTGCCGGGGAGGTTGCGGGTTGAAAGAATAACCGCATCCTCGCCAAGTTCTTCCTTGACCATGGCCATGGCGCTGTAAGTATCAGAGGCTTCAAAACGCTTGATTCGCATCGTTGTTCCTATTTCTTGGGGTTGAGTTCGATTGTCCCCAGGGATTGCAGTTGGGTCTGCGCAGTCAACTCGTTATGGGAAAGAACCATGACCTGAGGCATGAACCTTTCCATGAGCCGCCGGAAATGGCGGCGGATAATCGGGGAGCAGACGATAATGGGCTGATATCCGTCCAGGGAAACCTTTTCCACCATGGCCTTTGCCGAGGCAAGCAGGCGTTGGGCCAGGTTCGGTTCCAGATTGAGAAACACGCCCTGGTCGCTTTTCTGGAGCGATTCGCGGATCAGATCCTCGATTTGGGTGGACAGGGTGAGGACACTCAGCGCTCCCTGCTCATCGGTGAAGGAACTGATAATGGAACGGGCGAGCTTCTGGCGCACATACTCGGTGAGGATGTCCGGATCCTTGCCCAGGGGCGCGAAATCGGCCAGGGTCTCGCAGATGGTCAGCAGGTCGCGCAGGGAGACCCTCTCCCGCAGGAGATTCTGGAGAACCTTCTGTACCAGGCCCAGGGGCAGCAGGCCTGGCACCAGCTCTTCCACCACCTTGGGCTGGGTCTTGGCCAGATTGTCCAGGAGCTTCTGGGTGTCCTGGCGGCCCAGGAGTTCATCGGCGTGGGTGCGCAGCACCTCGGTGAGATGGGTGGCGATGACCGTGGAAGGATCAACCACGGTGTAGCCCGCCACCTGGGCCTCGTCTTTCTTTTCCTGGCCGATCCAGAGGGCGGGCAGCTGGAAGGCAGGCTCCATGGTGGGAATCCCTTCGATCTTCCGCTTGGCCATGCCGGAGTCCATGGCCAGCAGATGGCCCATCATGATCTCACCCCTGGCTACCTCAACCCCCTTGAGGAGCAGGACATACTGGTCTGGTTTGAGTTGCAGGTTGTCGCGCACATGGAGCGGCGGGATAATCATGCCCATATCCATGGCAAACTGTCGGCGGATGGCCCGGATCCGTTCCAGCAGGTCGCCTTCCTGGGCCTCGTCTACCAGGGGAATGAGGCCGTAACCCACTTCAAGCTGCAACACATCAAGGGGTAACAGGCTTTCCACCGTTTCCGGGGCGCCGGGCAGCGGGGTGGCAGCCTTCTTTTCTTTTTCTGCCGCGACTTTTTTCTCTTCCTGGTCGGCGGCGGTTTTATTGAAGGCTATCAGGGAGATGGCGCCCATGGCCATGCCCAGCACGATAAAGGGGAGATGGGGCAGACCTGGCACCAGGCCGAAGAGGATGATGATCCCGGAAGAAACCGCCAGGGCCTGGGGCTGGTGCCCGAATTGTTTCATGAACTCCTTGCCCATGCTCACATCGGAGGCGGCCCGGCTGACAATAATACCTGCGGAGGTGGAGATGACCAGGGCCGGGATCTGGGAGACCAGCCCCTCGCCGATGGTGAGCAGGGTGTAGGTTTCTGCTGCCTGAATCGCCCGCATGTTCTGCATGAGGGCGCCGATGAAAAAGCCGCCAATGATATTGATGACCATGATTACCAGACTGGCCACGGCCTCGCCGCGCACGAACTTGCTGGCGCCGTCCATGGCTCCGTAAAACTCCGATTGGCGGCTGACCTCCGAGCGGCGGCGTTTTGCCTCTGCCTCGTTGATCAGGCCGGCGTTGAGATCCGCGTCAATGGCCATCTGCTTGCCGGGCATGGCGTCCAGGGTGAAGCGGGCCGCCACCTCGGCAATCCGGCCTGAGCCCTTGGTGATGACAATGAAGTTGATCAGTACCATGATCAGGAAGATGATCAGGCCCACGGCGAAATTGCCGCCCACCACAAAATCGCCGAAAGACTGGATGACGTGGCCCACTGCGCCTGGGCCTTCATGGCCGTGCAGAAGGATGATCCTGGTCGAGGCGATGTTCAGCGCCAGGCGAAACAGGGTGGTAAGCAGGAGCAGCGAGGGAAAGGAGGAAAAATCCAGCGCGTTGGTGTTGTACATGCTCATCAGCAGGATGAGCAGGCCGATGGTGATGTTGAAGGAAAGCAGCATGTCGAGCAGAAAGGGCGGCAGCGGTACGATCATGACCATGAGAATGGCCACGACCCCGAGCGCCACAAAGAGGCCCGACATCTCGAAGTTGACGGCTTTCAGCCCTGTTGCGGCGCCGGGGTTATCTGCCATGGCCGCCCTTTTTCAATATCTTGTCAGGTTCGCGCTGCATCTGTAAGGTGGCCGTATTCATTGCCCTCAGGCCCTCTTCTGTTTGATGTTGTAAACGTAGGCCAGAACCTCGGCTACGGCCTGGAACAGGTTTTCCGGGATGCTCTCATTGAGGCCCACGCTTTTATACAGGGCCTGGGCCAGGGGCTTGTCTTCGACCAGGGGGATGTGGTGTTCTGCGGCGATTTCCCGGATTTTCTGGGCGATAAGCCCGGCGCCCTTGGCCAGCACCAGAGGCGCCGCCATGGCCTGCGCGTCGTAGCGCAGGGCAATGGCCAGATGGGTGGGGTTGGTGATCACCACATCGGCCTTGGGCACCTCGGCCATCATCCGCTGTCTGGCCATCTGCATCTGGATGGCCCGGATGCGTCCCTTGACGTGGGGGTCGCCCTCGGTCTGTTTGGCCTCGTCCTTGAGTTCCTGCTTGGTCATCTTCATTTTTTCCATGAACTGCCAGCGCTGGAAGGCATAGTCTGCTGCGGCGAGAACCGTGATGATCAACGCTGATTTCAGGAAGATCCAGAAAGCAACCTTGCTCATGAAGGCAAGAATGGGCAGGGGCTCCTGATCCATCAGCGGCAGGATGCCGGGCAGCGCCTTTATCATCTCGCTGTAGGAGACATAGCCGATGATGAGCAGTTTGCCCACGGATTTTACCACATTGGCCAGGGCCTGCTTGGAGAAGAGGCGGGCAAAACCCTGAAACGGGTCGATCTTATCGAACTTGGGCGTCAGTTTTTCCGTGGTGAACAGGACGCCGACCTGGGCATAGTTGGCGAGCAGGGCCGTGATAAAGATGGCCCCCATGACCGGAGTGACGAGAATTCCGGCCTGGAGCATGCTTTCCCTGGTAAGCGTGGCCATGTTGCTCGGGGTTATCGCAATGCTGTGCAGGTTGCCGAGGTAATATCTGACCAGAAGGAGAAAATGCTCCAGCATGAAATCGCTTGCGTAATACAGGGTCAGCAGGCCAGCGAGCAGGACTGCCGCAGAAGGCACTTCCATGCTCTTGGCGACATCCCCCTTCTTCCTCGCCTCCTGAATGCGGCGGGAGGTGGGGGCCTCGCTTTTTTCCTGGCCGGAGGATTCGTCCGCCATTTAGCCCCCCATGCCCATGGCCAGCCTGGGCAGGAGCCGGGCCAGCATGGCAAAATTTGCGATCATCAAAGGCAGCAGATAGGCCAGGGACAGCCCGGCAAAAATCAGGCCAACCCCAAGGGTGAGCGGCAGGCCAACAATCATGATCGGGATCTGGGGCACGGTTTTGGCGACAATCCCCATGGCCACGTGGGTAAAAAACAGGGCGGCTCCAGCCGGGGCCATGATCTTGACGGCCAGAACGAACATGTGGGAAGCCCCCTGCATGACCCCCTCGAAGGTGGCCCTGGTCAGGGTGGCGGCGCCGGGCTTAAGCCAGGTAAAGCTTTCCACCAGGGTGGAAAAAAACATGTGGTGGCCGTTGATGCTTAAAAAGATCAGGATGGTGGTGAGATTCCAGAGCATGCCCACCGGCGAGACCTGGGTGCCGAACTGGGGATCCATGACGCCAGCTACTCCCATGCCCATCTGGATGCCGACCATTTGCCCGGCAATCTCTGCGGCGGCAAAGACGCAGCGGGCAAAAACAGCCAGGGTTGCGCCCAGCAGGATCTCGCTGAGGACAAGCACGACAAAGCCGAGGGGCGCGCCGTTCAGCAGGCGGATGTCAACCGGCACCACCGGCACCAGGATCAGGGCGATCATCAGGGCCAGCATGATCTTGACCTGGGCCGGAATATTTGGCGAGCCGATGACGGGCATGAAAAATAAAAGCGGCGCTACCCGGATCAGAATAATGACCATGGACAGAAGTTGGGTCAGGGACCAGTTGAGCAGCGCGGCTTCGGGCATGGAGGCAGGCTCTTGAGTCAACGGATGATGTTTGGCAGGTTCACGATCAACTCATGGGTGTAATCAACCAGCTTGTTGATCATCCAGGAGGAAAGAAACAGCAGGGTTGCCATGACGGCTACAATCTTGGGAACAAAGGTCAGGGTCATCTCCTGGATCTGGGTGACTGCCTGAAAAAGAGAAATCAGCAGGCCGACCGCCATGGCCACCAGCAGTACCGGGGCGGAAAGCAGCAAGGTCAGGATTACCGCATTCTGGGTCAGGGTGATGGCTTCGGAGGGGGTCATTGTTTACACCACAAAGCTCTTAACCAGGGAACCCACAATCAGGTACCAGCCGTCCACCAGCACAAAAAGCAGGAGCTTGAAGGGGAGGGAGACCATGACCGGAGGGAGCATCATCATGCCCATGGAGAGCAGGATGCTGGCGACCACCATGTCAATGATCAGGAAGGGCAGGAAGAGGACAAAGCCGATGGTGAAGGCGGTTTTCAGCTCGCTGATTATAAAGGAAGGGATGAGTACGGCGGTGGAGACCTCTTCCCTGTTTTTTGGCTTGGGGGTCTTGGCCAGGGAGAGGAAGAGTTCGAGGTCTTTTTCTCTGGTCTGTTTGAACATGAAGGCGCGCACCGGTTTTGCCGCCTCCTCCAGGGCCTGTTCCGCGTTGATCTGCTCGGCCAGGTAAGGCTTGATGGCGGTGGCGTTGACTACGTTGAAAACCGGGGTCATGATGAAGACCGTGAGGAAGAGGGCCAGGCCGATCAGAACCTGGGTCGGCGGCACCTGCTGGGTGCCGAGGGCTTGCCGGAGAAAAGAAAAGGCGATCACCAGCCTGGTGAAGGAGGTCATCATCAGCAGGATGGCCGGGGCCATGGAGAGCACCGTGAACAGCAGCAGGATCTCGATGAGGACGGAAACCTGTTTGGGGCTCTTGGCCTCGTCCAGCCCGATCTGCAGGGTGGGCAGGGTCACGGCGTGGCCTTCGCCGGGGCAGAGGAGGATGAATCCTGCGAACAGGCCGAGGAGAACAGGCCAGGATGGCAGAGGTTTATTCCGCATGGGCAGGGGGTTCCTTTTTCAGCTTCAGGTCGGAGATACCCTGGGCAGCCTTGTTCAGCAGGGCGGCAAAAGAGGTCGGCAGGGGGGTGAAAGTTTTTCGTAAACGGGCGGTGTCGTTAAGTCGGTCATTGGGGGCCAGGGTGGCCAGCAGGGTGATTTGTTGTTCGCTGAGGCCAACCACCAGGTAGGTCCCGGCCACCTCCAGGACGCTCACCTGTTTTTTGGGGGCCAGCATCTGGCTGTCGAGTACGGCGATGAGGCCTTCCTGCCTGGAGCAGCCCTGCGCCAGACCCATTTTCCTGAGCCAGAACAGCAGGAGGAGCATGAGACCGATGACAAGGCTAAGTGAGCCAAGGGTTTTGAAGATGGTAAAGGTCAGGGAAAGGGCCTCCTGATTGCCGGTGAGAGCGGGGGGGATCGCAGAGGGAAGCGCTCCTGCGCTGAGCTCGCCGCCGGGCTGTTCTGCGGCCAGGAGCAGCAAGGGGCAGAATAGCAGATAGAGCAGGCTTGCGCCTGAGGAGATCAGCGCCTTTCTCCAGGACGGTTCTGGGGTGGGTGACGATTGCCGGATCTTCATGATAGTGTTCTGCTCACAGTCTGGCCGACAGGTATCGACCAGGTTGGGATTGTCGCTGTTTTCGTCATACAGGTGACTATCTAGCTTGCCGCAACGGTTGTGGCGACGGCTCAGGCGATGTTTTTGACCCGGTCCGCCTGGCTGATGATTTCGGTGATCCGCACTCCGAACCGCTCATTGATTACGATTACCTCGCCTTTGCCCAGCAGCTTGTTGTTGACAAAGATTTCCACTGGTTCGCCTGCCGCTTTGTCGAGTTCGACCACCGATCCTTGCGTCAGTTGCAGCATCTTGTTGATGATCATGCTGGTTCGCCCCAGTTCCACGGTGACATCCAGAGGGATATCCAGGAGAAAGTCAAGGTTCTGGCTGCCAGCCGGGGCGGTGGCCGCGCTGTTGTTCAGTTCGGCAAAGGCGGGGGCCTGAATCCTTTCGGAACCTTCCTGTTCGCTCAAGGCGGCAGCCCAGTCATCACCGGCTATCTCGGTCTCGGCTTTTGTGCCGGGGGCATCCAATGGGTCGTCAGCCATGGTTCTTCTCCTTTTTCAGGTAATCTTCCCTGTGAAAGGCGCAGGGCGAAAAATTCGGGCTTTGCGCCTTATGTTTTACTCCCTGTTCTGGTCAAGAACCTTCTTCTGGATGAGCAGCGCATTATTGCCGCGATGCACGCCAGGGGTTCCCATGTATTTTCGTTCTCCGGCGGTAAAGGCCGGCAGGAGATCGTCGGTGCGGCGTTCCAGCTGGATGATGTCGCCGACCATCAGTTCCATGACCTCGCCAGCGGAGATAGTGGCGTGGCCCAGTTCCACCACAAAGTCCACCGGGATGTTTTTGATGTTTTCGGAGAGGACGCGTTTGATGTTGATGTCCTCGTCACTTTGCTCCCGCTGGTAGGTGGTTAACAGTTTGCTCTTGACCGACTCCAGGTTGCTTAAGGGGATGCAGACCGTGATGCTGCCTACGGCTCGATCCATGTCCACATCGTAGCGGTTGATGATCACCACATCTTCGGGCTGGCAGATCTTGGCGAACTGCGGATTGATTTCGCTCCTGATGTAATGAACCTTGAGGGGTTGCAAGGAATGCCAGGCCTTTTCCAGATCGCTGAGCAGGAGATTTACCACCCGTCTGATCAGCCGCTGTTCGATGGCCGTGAAATCGCGGCCCTCAATGCGGATGTTTCTGGTGCCGGTGCCGCCCAGGAAGTTTTCTACCAGGGTGAAGACCAGCTTGGGTTCGATGACGATCAGGGCGTTGCCGCGAAAGGGCGCCATCCGGAAGATCTGCAGGCTGCTTGGCACAGGCAGGGTGCGGACAAAGGCCCCGAAGCGTTCAAGTTCGAGGGGGGCGGGGGTCAGGTCGATAATCCGGCGCAGGGTGTTGGAAAGTGAGGTGCGAACCGCACGCATGAAAGCATCGGAAATTACCTCCATGGCCGGCATCTTGACCTGGACAATCCTTTCCTGTCTGGAGAAATCATAGACCTGGTAGCCCAGGGTTTCAGCGTCTACAGGTTCTTCGGGCTCTTCGATCTCGCCGCCGGAAATCCCCTTGAGTAGCGCATCAACCTCGTCTTGGCTGAGAATCTGTTCCATGGCTCTCTGCTGGGTGTCGTGGGCTGTTCTTTAATAACGGTTTCGGGTTAGCGTGCAGGGCCAGGGGGTTATTGCACGACAAATTCCGTGAAATAAATACCCTTGATATGGTCTGGCCGCATGATCTCATTGAAACGTTCCAGCAACTCATCTCTGACCCGGATCTTGCCTTCCGGGGTCATGATTTCTTCAAAGTCAAGGCTGGTGAGCATCATGATGACCATATCCCGCAGCTTGGGCGCCGCCTTGGTGGCCTTGTCCACGGCCTCCTTGTTTTCAAGCTCAAGTTCGATCTTGAGCTTGAGATAGCGTTTGCCTTTCGGGTCTGCCAGATTGACGACAAAGGGCTCCATGACCAGCATTTCTCCGATCACCGGCGCCTCTTCCTTTTTTACCTCTTCATGGCCCGCAGCCTCTTCCGCCGCTGGTTTGGGGGCCAGGAAGGTCTTGTAGGCGAAAAAGCCGCCGCCGCCGAGGGCAAGAATACCGACGCCAAGGATGATGAAAAGAAGCATCTTGGATTTCTTTTCCGGAACCTGCTCTGTTGCCTGTGGGTCTTTTTCTGCAGCCATGATTGGATCTCCCTGGAGAAAAGGAAAAGAAGGCTCGGAAAGATATGAGCTGTCTCTTTAATCTTGATTGTAAAGCAAGCATTGTGCCGCAAGGTTCTTCCTGTTTGTAACAGTATATATAAATTATCGGTAATTCAATGTATTTTTGGGAAATATTCAGCAAGGGCGGTATTGTTCTGGAAGTGTTGCCTGGCTATTTTTTGTCATAATTTTGACTTCAAGTCGATGAGGTGTCAAAAAAACACCGGGAAGGAAGGAATGCCTGCCGGGCAGATAAGGCGCGGGAAAGTATGCTTTACTTTCCCGCCTGAAAAATTTATCGTATTAGTATATGGATACTCATCAGCCCCTTATAGCCAAAGGGCGTAAGTTTTGTTTGAGCAGGCAGACTGCTCAACTCAGCTTTATGGGGCGCAGTCATAAAGAGAGGAACGGTTATGTACAAGCTGCGGGGAAAAGTGGGCCTGGTAACTGGCAGTTCACGGGGGATCGGCAAGGCGATCGCTCTGCGGCTTGCCGAAAACGGGGTTGATCTGGTGGTGAACTATGTGCGTCACCGGCAGGATGCGGAGGCCACCGCCCGGCTGATCGAAGAAAAAGGGGCGCGTTGTCTGGTGGTCAAGGCCAATGTGGCTAATGATGAAGATCTGCAGGCCATGTTCGCCCTGATTAGAAGCGAGTTCGGCCAGCTTGATTTTCTTATCAGCAATGCCGCCTCCGGCGTTTTGAAACCGGCGCTTGAGCTGAGCAGCCGCCACTGGAACTGGGCCATGGAGATCAATGCCCGGGCGCTGCTTTCTCTTACCCAGCAGGCGGTGCCGCTCATGGTCAAGGGAGCCAGGATCATCGCGGTTTCCAGCATGGGGGCGGTGCGGGCCGTGGAGAATTATACGGCGGTTGGGGCCTCCAAGGCGGCGCTTGAATCGCTGGTTCGCCATCTGGCTGTGGAGCTGGGGCCGATGGGGATCAATGTCAATACCATCAGCGCCGGAGCCGTGGATACCGAGGCCCTGAAAAAATTCCCCAACCGGGAACAGATCCTCGCGGGCGCCCTGCAACGGACACCTATGGGGCGACTCACCCTCCCTGAGGATGTGGCGGATGTCGCCCTGTTTTTATGCAGTGATCTGGCCGCCATGATCCAGGGGCAGACCCTTGTCGTGGATGGTGGCTATTCCATCAGGGCCTGAGCGAGATTTATGGAAGCCTTTCAAACCCAGGAGCGGCTTATCCTGGCCTCTGCTTCGCCCAGGCGGCGTGATTTTCTTACCGATTTGGGCCTGGTCTTTGAGGTAAGGGTGACAGATATCGACGAGACCTTGCAGCCCGGCGAGCAGCCTGCCGACTTTGTCGCCCGCCTGGCCCAGGAAAAGGCCCAGACCGTTGCCCAGCCTGACGCCTGGGTGCTGGCCGCCGATACCGTGGTGGTGGTGGATGGGGAGATTCTTGGCAAACCAGGCGATGAGGAGCAGGCCTGCGCCATGCTCATGCGGCTCTCTGGCCGCTGGCATGAGGTGTGGACCGGATTCTCTCTTTGGCGGCAGGCGACAGGGGAAATGTATACGAAAACCGTCTGCACCAAGGTCAGGTTCCTGCCGCTTGCGCCGGAGTTGTGCCGGGCATACGTCCGCACCGGAGAACCTCTGGACAAGGCGGGGGCTTACGGGATTCAGGGCAAGGGTTGTTTCTTGGTTCCGGAGATCAGCGGTTCCTATACCAATGTGGTTGGCCTGCCTATGGCCGAGGTTCTCGAGGCCTTATTGCACCACAAGGTGATTGCGCCGCAGGAAGGTGGATGAGAAAATGAAAACAGCCATGGATACCTCAGAGCCGAACATCTTCGTTGCCCGTCAACCTATCTTCAAAAGGAACAAGGAGGTTTTTGCTTACGAGCTGCTTTTTCGTTCCGGCCTGACAAATTACTTCGACCCCTTGCAGGACGGGGAAGAGGCCACCTCCAAGGTTATCACCAACAGCTTTCTCCTGATCGGTATTGCCACCATTACTGGAGGGAAAAGGGCCTTCATCAATTTCAATGAAGAGATGCTGCTAAAGGGCTATCCCTCTCTTTTTCCCAAAGAAATCGCTGTGATTGAGGTGTTGGAGACGGTAGGGGTCACGCCTGAGGTCGTGCAGGCCTGCGAGAAGCTGGTTGGGGCAGGGTATGTTCTGGCTCTTGATGATTTTCTTTATGAAGATCGTTTTTTGCCGCTGATCAAGCTGGCCAGGATCATCAAGTTTGACATTCGCCTGATGAGCTTTGCCGAACTTGAGCGGCAGGTCAAGATTGTCAGTCGTTATGAGGTGAAGCTGCTGGCGGAAAAAATCGAAACCATGGCAGAGTTTGAGGCCACCAAGAAGCTGGGCTTTGATCTGTTTCAGGGGTATTTTTTTAGTCGGCCCCAGATTGTGGAGGGGCGGGATATCCCTGGTTCAAAGCTCCATTACCTTCAGGTGCTGAAAGTCATTCAGGATGAGGATTACGACTTTGCCGAGCTGTCCAAATTTGTCAGCCGGGATGTTTCCCTGGCCTACAAACTGCTCAAATATGCGAACTCAGCCTATTTTGCCAGACGGCAGAAGCTGGAGAGCATTGAGATGGCCGTGGCCATGCTGGGGCAGCTTACCTTGAGGAAATGGCTGTCGCTGATGATGCTTTCCTACCTCGCCGATGACAAGCCCTCCGAGCTGTTGAGCCTGGCTGCTTTTCGGGGCAGCTTTTGCGAACTGATCGCCGATCAGCTTCTGGGCCGACGCAAGGAGGCGGGGAAGTTTCACACGGTGGGGATGTTCTCCTTGCTCCCCGCCATGCTTGACAAGGCCATGGCGGATATCCTGCCGGAGTTGGCCCTGCCCGAAGAGATTCAGGAGGCGTTGCTCGCCGTGGCCGCAACCCCTCTTTCCTTCACCCTTGCCCTGGTTATGGCCTACGAACGTGGCGACTGGGACAAGACCATCGAACTGGGAGAAAAACTTGCAGTCAATCTTGAATCCCTGCCCTTGCTCTACGAACAGGCCATTGAAATCGCCCAGGTACAGCTTACTGATTGATCCCGTTCATCGTAACTATTCAGCAGCACCATCTCTGCTTTGTCGGCACTACTGCCGACGATTGACAGTCATCGGCCTGCTCATGTGCAATAGCACACTTTGCAGACCTCTGGATTTTATGCCCCTTTGGGGTACGCATCTGCGGCACTGCTGAATAGTTACCTTCCGTGGTTTTTGTCCCATTGCGGCATCAAGCTGAATAGTTACCGGTCATCTTTGAAAAATCGCCGATCTGCAGAAAGAGCCGGGCGATGGCGGTCAGCAGATTCAGGCGGTTGGCGCGCACCTGCTCATCCTCCACCATGACCATGACTTCGGTGAAAAAGCTGTCAACCGGTTCCTTCATCTTGAGGATCACGGCCATGGCTTTTTCGTACTCGCTGGCCTCAAGCAGGGGGGTAGCCTCCAGGTGGGCAGCCAGATAGGCCGCCTGGAGTTTTTGTTCAGCAGCCTCGCTGAATAATGCCGGTTGCACCGAGGTTTCCTGGTTATCCTTGATGATATTGATTACCCGTTTGAAGGCCCCGGCCAGGATGGCAAAGGCTTCCTGGCTGCTGATGGCCATCAGGGCGTTGATCCGGCGCTGGCAGTCAAGCGGATCATCGAAAGAGACCGAGGTGACCGCTTCCACTGCCTCGGCGGGGATGCCCTGGCCGGTGAGATCGTTGCTGAAACGGCCCTTGATGAATTCGAGTACGTTGCGGTGGGCCTCGGCCTGGGGAATGGTAAGCTTGTCGCCATAGAGGGAGAGCGCCTCCTCCACGAACTCGGCCAGCGAGAGGCTGAAGCCCATGGCCTTGATGATATGGAGCAGCCCCAGCGACAGGCGGCGCAGGCCGAAGGGATCGGTGGTGCCGGTGGGTACCTGGCCGATGCCGAAGCAGCCGGTGATGGAGTCAAGTCTGTCGGCGATGCCGACCAGCGCCCCAGGGATTGAGGAGGGCAATTGGCCTCCGGCCCTGACTGGCAGGTAATGTTCCCGGATGGCGGTGGCAACCTCCGGCGTTTCTCCGTTGAGCAGGGCGTAATCCTTGCCGATTGCTCCCTGGAGAGTGGGAAATTCCCCAACCATGTCGGTCAACAGGTCAGCCTTGGCCAGGCGGGCGGCCCGTTCGGTCTGGGCCAGGTGTTTAGGGGCAAGCCTTCTGGCCAGCAGCCCGGCCAGGGCGGTAACCCTCCTGGTCTTGTCAAGCATGGTTCCCAGTTTGTGCTGGAAGATGACGCCCGAGAGGTCTTCGACCCGATCCTCCAGGGAGCGGCGCTGGTCTTCCTTGAAGAAGAAAAAAGCATCCTCCAGCCGCGCCCGGATTACCCGCTGGTGGCCATCGGCGGCAAGCCTGGCATCCCTGGTGTCCGTGTTGTTCACCGCGATGAAATGGGGCATGAGTTTGCCTGCGCCATCAACTACGGCAAAGTATTTCTGGTGTTCCCGCATCGAGGTGATCAATACCTCGCGGGGCAGGGCGAGAAAGCGTTCCTCAAAGGCGCCGCAAAGGGCAAAAGGTTTTTCCACCAGGTTGCAGACCGTGTCTACCAGTTCGTCATCCGCAAGAATTGTTCCGCCCGCCTGCCGGGCCGCCCTGGTGATCTCGGCAAGAACCGCAGCGCGGCGTTCCTGGGGGTCTACCATGACCTGGGCTGTGCGCAGGGTGTCGACATAGTCGGTAAAACAGGCGGCGGGAAAAGGCCCGCTGGCCATGAAACGGTGGCCAAGGGTGGTGTTGCCGCTGGTGATGGCATCCATTGAGAAGGAGACCGTCTTGCCGCCATAGACGGCCAGCAGCCACTGGATCGGGCGGGCAAAGCTGGCGCGACCTGTCCCCCAGCGCATGGATTTCGGGAAATTGAGGCTGGCGACTACCTCCGGCAGCAGATCGGCCAGGAGTTCTGTGGTTTGCCGACCAATCTCTTCGACGCGCACCATGAGGTACTCGCCCTTTGGTGTTGCTGCGATCTGCAGGGCCTCAACCGCGATCCCTCTGGTTTTGGCAAAGCCGATGGCTGCCTGAGTAGGCTGGCCATTCTGGTCAAAAGCCGCTTTTTTGGGGGGGCCGAGAATCTCTTCTTTTCGATCCGGTTGGCGAGCGGCCAGGCCGCTGACCGAGATGGCAAGCCGCCGTGGGGTAGCGGCGGTGCGCAGACTGGAATAGGGGAGGGCCAGGGCGGTGAGCCGGTCGCCAAGGATTTTTTCCAGTTGGGAAAGAGCCGGCATGATATAGCCAGCCGGGATTTCTTCGGTGCCGATTTCAAAGAGTAGTTCGTGGCGCATGGGGGCAGTTTCTCGCGATATTTTTTAACAGTTGGCTTGAGGGAGAGACTCAGGATACGGGCATCTTGTTGTTGGCCGACCATTCCAGAGAGGCAAAGGTATTGTACCCTTGCGAAAGATTTTCCACCAGGACGGAAAACCAGGCGATGGCCGGTTGGTTTTCCAGCTTGCGGCCCAGGGCCGTGGTAATGCTTTCCACGGAAAGGGTGTATTCCGTGGCGCAGGTTTTGCTTGTGGGCCAGCAGAGATCGTGTGAGGTTACCTCTTCCACCAGTTGGATGATATCCTCAATCCAGATGAAATGCCTGAAACGCAGGCGGATGGTGGCTCGGCCCCAGTGGCCGAGGGAGCGCGGCAGGCCCTGCCCGGTCTGGGAGGGAAGCGGCGGGGAAATGGGCACCTGGATTTCCAGGGTGAGATCGTCGGTTTTATCCAGTGAGCCATGCATGGTGCAGCGGTATTCATTCATGCCCACCGATTGCGCCTGCCCGGAAGATTTCTTTAAAAAGTAGGGGAAGGTGATTTCCAGGTGGGCGGCTTCCGCCTGAAGCCGGGCCTTCATCTCCTCGAGAATGCGATGAAAACTTTTCAGGTTTATCTCACCCTGAAACCGGTTGAGGATCTCCACGAACCGGCTCATGTGGGTGCCCTTGAACTGGTGGGGCAGATTGACGTACATGTTGAAGGTGGCCACAGTTTGCTGGGTCTTTCTGGCTTTGTCCCGGACTGTTACCGGGTAGGAGATGTTCTTGACCCCGACCTTTTTGATGTTGATCCGGCGGTAATCAGGCTGGCCTTGAATGTCTTTCATGTCGCTCATTGGCCCCGGTCGCCCAAGAGTTGCCCGTCTGCCCCTTATTCCCTTGGCGGCCCTGTATTTCAGGGCAGATGTTTCTTCACTGCGGCCTTGAGCTCGTCCAAATTGGATGATTTGACGATGTATTCATCGGAGGCCCAGGTGGACAGATTCTGTTTGAATTCCTGATAGGCGGAGCTTAGAATCACCGGCAGGGCGGGATTTGTCTCCTTGATCTGGCGCAGGACGTCGATTCCGTTGATGCCGGGCATATTGATGTCGAGGATGATCAGATCCGGCAGAATGACCTTCAATTGAGCCAGGGCTTCTTCTCCAGAGAGAGCCGAGTGAACCTCGTAGCCTTCGTCTTCCAGTTCTTCGCGGTACAGGAGATGGATGCTGTCTTCGTCGTCAACAAGCAGTATTTTTTTCATGGATTCCCCTTGACGGACTTGTAACAATCAAAAAACGTAACGGCAAAACGCAGAGACGCGAAGATAAGGCGTTTAACTAAAAGGGTTAAAACTTTGCGCCTTTGCGTTAAAAAAACGAGTCGTTATTACACCCCAAGGGTATAAGTTTCGTTTGCACCCTGAAGGGCATAAAATCCGGCGAGCTGCTCAACTCAGCTTTGCACCCAAAGGGTATAAGTTTCGTTTGCACCCTGAAGGGCATAAAATCCGGCAAGCTGCTCAACTCAGCTTTTCACCCAAAGGGTATAAGTTTCGTTTGAGCAGGCGAGCTGCTCAACTCAGCTTTATATTTCTAAATCGTAGCGTCTCTTAAAAATTGGGCTGCTTCTTCCGGCGGGATGGGGTTGATGTAAAAACCCGAGCCCCATTCAAAACCGGCAATCGTTGTCAGCTTGGGCATGATCTCAAAATGCCAGTGGAAATGATCCAGGGGTGCTGAGCGCAAGGGCGCGCCATGCAGCACAAAATTATAGGGAACATTGGGGATGCAGGTGTTCAGGCGGCGCAGGCATTCGGAAAAGATTACGGAGAGCGCCCGGAAATGGTCGTCATCCATGACAATATATGAAGAGGCATGGCGCTTGGGCAGGATCCACATCTCAAAAGGCGAGCGGGGCGCATAGGGAACAATGGCGATGAACAGGTCGTTTTCGGCGACTACCCGCTGATTCTGGTTTATTTCCTGCCGGATGATATCGCAGAAGATGCAGCGTTCCTTGTATTTGTAATAGGAGAGGCCCCCTTCAAGCTCGGAGCTGATCATGCGCGGCACAATGGGCAGGGCAATGAGCTGGGAATGGGAATGTTCCAGCGAGGCTCCGGCTGCGGCGCCGAAATTCTTGAAAACCATGACGTAACGGAAGCGCTGATCCTGGGCCAGATCAAGCAGGCGATCCCGGTACGCCAGAAAAACCTTGATCATCCGTTCCGGCGGCAGGCTGGTGAAGGATTCGTGGTGATCCGGGGTCTCGATGATGACCTCATGGGCCCCGATCCCGTTCATCCGGTCATAAAGGCCATTGCCCTCCTTGTTGAGGTTGCCTTCGATAATCAGGGCCGGGTACTTGTTGGGCACCACCCGCAATTCCCAATCCGGCTTGTTGGCCTGATGCCCGTTGTTGTTGGAGTAACTTAAGACTTCCGGAGGGGTTGTATTCTCGTTGCCCGGACACAGGGGGCAGAACCCGCCTCTGCCTGCGCTTTTTTCCACAATGAAGTCAGTGGGCCGCTTTCCCCGTTCGGTGGAGATGATGATCCAGCGGCCAATGATCGGGTCTTTGCGGAGTTCAGGCATGGTGGTCTCTTATAAGCCTTTTTGTGCTCTTTCCTGATTTTCCTGGAGGGTCTTGCATTCGATGCACTGGGTTGTCACCGGCCGCGCTTCAAGACGTTTACTCGAGATCTCTTCGCCGCATTCTTCGCAAATGCCATAGAGACCTTCATCGATCCGTTCAATGGCTTCTCGGATCTTGATCAGCAGTTTGCGTTCGCGGTCGCGGATGCGAAGCTCGAAGCTTCTGTCTGATTCGGCGCTGGCGCGGTCGGTGGGGTCGGGATAATTTTCCGTGCTGTCGTTCATTTCGTGGATAGTCTTTTCTGCTTCCTGCAAAAGATCCTGGCTCATGACTTCGAGCTTGTGGCGAAAGTACTCAAGTTGTTCTCTGTTCACGGTCTTACTCCCTTGGTATATCTTGAACAAGCGTCATCCGTTTCGTTGATAGCTTCCGCTTTTGCCCCCGGTTTTCTTCTCCAGCCTGATATTGCTGATGAGCATGCCTTTGTCCACAGCCTTGCACATATCATAAATGGTCAGGGCGGCAACCGAGACGGCGGTGAGCGCTTCCATCTCGACCCCGGTCTTGCCGGTTATTCCTACGGTAGCGGTAATTTCTATGGTGTGGGTCGCCTCGTTTAAGGCAAAGTCCACCGTTACCTTGTTGATGGCCAGAGGATGGGTCAGAGGGATCAGGGTATCGACCTTTTTGGCGGCCATGATCCCGGCGATCCGGGCAACCCCGAGCACATCTCCCTTGGCAATACTTCCTTCCCGTACCAACTGAAACGCTTGCGCCGACAGGGTAATGGCGCCGGAAGCCGTGGCTTCGCGCCTGGTGTCGCTTTTGCCGCCCACATCCACCATGCGGGCATTTCCGACTTCGTCAAAATGGGTAAACTGGTTTGCCGTTAAGGGCTGGTCACTCATTGTCGTTGTCCTGCTTTCGAGAATCAAGGGTTTTCATCGGTGAATTTGTGAAAGATTTTTTTAAAAAACCCTTCTTCTTCCAGGTCTGCGCCCCTTTCTTTCTGCAAAGTGTCAAACTCTGTAAGCAGTTCCTTTTCGCGTGCGGACAGTTTTTTGGGAATGACAACCTTGATCTCAACGCGCATGTTTCCGGGGTTCCCGCCCCTGAGGGAGGGGACGCCTTCGTCTTTCAGGGTGAAGGCCTGTCCTGGCTGAGTTCCCGCTGGAACTGTCAGTTGCCTGGCGCCGTTAATGGTAGGCACCTCAACGGTTGCGCCCAGCGCGGCTTGCATCATGGTCAGGGGGAAGAGGCTGTGGATTTCGTTGCCTTTTCGCAGGAAGAATTCATGGGGCTCCACATGCATGATTACATACAGATCACCCGGCTGGCCTCCCTTGCGACCGCCTTCCCCTTCGCCCCGCAGGCGCATGCGGGCGCCGGTGTCAATCCCGGCCGGAATCTTCAGCGACACCTTTTTCGTTTTTCTGACAAGCCCTTCGCCCAGGCAATCGTTGCAGGGTTCGGTGATGATTGTGCCTTCGCCGTGACATTTAGGGCAGGCGGTCTGCACCCGGAAAAACCCCTGGGCATGCACCACCTGGCCATGGCCCTTGCAAGTGGCGCAGGTCGCCGGTTTGTGGCCGGGGCGCAAACCGGTGCCATCGCAGGTCCAGCAGGTTTCCCGTCTGGTGAGTTCTATTTCTTTTTCCGCGCCATGCACGGCATCCATAAAGCTGATGCCCAGGTCATAGCGCAGGTCATTTCCCGGGATGTTCCCCTGGTGTCTCTGTCTGGGGCGGCCTCCGAACATGTCGCCGAAGATATCGCCAAAGCTTGAGAAGATATCATCGAAGTTGCCAGGGCCGCTGTAGCCGCTGTCTTTCAGGCCAGCTACCCCGTAACGGTCGTAGATCTTCCGTTTTTCCAGATCGCCGAGAATTTCGTAGGCCTCGGCGGCTGATTTGAATTTTTCTTCAGCAGCCTTGTCTCCCTGGTTCTTGTCCGGGTGGTACTTCATGGCCAGTTTGCGGTAGGCTTTTTTTATCTCTTCGGCAGCCGCTTCCGGGGAAACCCCCAGTGTCTTGTAAAAATCGGTTTCCATCAGTTACAGGGATGCCGATTCTGGTTGCTCGTCATTCTTGTGCGCGGTCAGGACGGGGGCATCTTCTTTGAGAGGGGTGAAGTCTTTGATGGTGGCGAAGCTGACCTGACCTGAGGCAATCTCGCGCAAGGTGGCGACGATTTCCTTGTTTTTGCATTTCACCAGAAACGGAGCATTCTTGCGATGCTGTTTAACCCGTTCAATGGCAAGATGGATAAGGGAAAAACGGTTTTCATTGCCTATCTGACTCAGGCAGTCTTCGACGGTGATCCGTGCCATAATGCAACTCCTCCTGTGGGAAGCCTCCCGCTGGATATCGCGGTATTATAAACCGCAGAAATATAATCTATCCCATTTTTTTGGCAATCATTTTTTCTGTCTTTGGGCATTTTTTCAGAAAAATGAAAGGGAATGGCCTGACAGGGTGGCATGGAAAATGCTTATAAACAGGGTAAAATTGAAGAAAAAGGTGGGCGGGAGGGCTGGCTCAGAAAAAAATTCCGTATTGGCCGGGGGTTCAGGTTGCCCCGCAGGGAAAAGCGGGAAAAATATGCCTATGCTGGATGGCGATCAAGATCGTCATTTTATTGACTTGCTGGCCCTGTCTTTTGGCTCGACACCACAGAGGGAGAGGATATGCGGAAAATTATGGCAGGATTGTTGCTTCTCGGTTGCTGGGGCTGCTCCGGAGGAATCTACAGCAATCTGCTCGAAGTGGAAATGCGCCTGGCCTCGCCAATGTTTGGCGAGGGGCAGCGGGTGCCCGTGGTCTATCCTGGCAGAGGCGGTGTTGCGGATGACCCTCTGGCCCAGGCCTTCGGGCCTTCCTGGCGGAGCATGGAAAAGGATTATTCGGCCTATAATTTTAATCCCTGACCGGGAGAGACGTAAATGACGATGACAAAATTGCTTGCGGTTTTGCTGGCTCTGGGCTGTGCTGCAACCCCCGTGCTGGCCGATGAGGGTCAATCTTCTGACGCTGTGGATAAGGGGGGCGCGTCTCAGGCTCGCTTTCGTCCCGCGCCGGTCTATCGTCCGTATTTTTATAATTATCCCCATGCGATCCCTTCTGATTATGTGTTTCGTACCGCCAGGGTTTTTTCGCCGCAGAACATGACTCAATCTTTTTTGCCGGGCTTTGGCTTCGGGCAGGCAGGTGATCCGGCAACCGTCAGCGCCGGGCAGGGGGCTGCCTTGCAGACCATGATCAATCAGCTGGGCAAGACGCTTATTGCCAAGGCCAGCGAGGTAGTGGCCGATGAATATGTCGTGGCGGTGAGTACCTTTGTCAGTCTTGATAATCTTTATGCAACCTCTTCCCTTGGCCGGTTTCTGGGGGAGCAGCTGCTTTCCACCTTGCAACAGGCAGGGCTGGAGGTAATTGAAGTGCGGAAGACTCCAGGGATGATGGTGAGTCCGTACCACGGCGAGTACGCCTTGTCCCGAAGCATGGATGAGATCAGTCTTGTCCAGGAAGCCCAGGCCGTAGTGGTGGGAACCTATGCCGTGGCCGGGCAGGAAATTTTTGTCAACGCCCGGTTGTTGCGCAACGTCGATAACCGGGTTCTTTCTTCCGCCAGTCTGGTTTTGCCCGTTGACGCGCTGACCGCAAGCCTGCTGGCCAATGAAAGCATGCCTGCCTCTACCCGCGCCTCGCAGGTTATGATCCGGCAGTTTCCAGAAGAGGATCAGGCCGCGCCCAGGATTTCGGTGAAAAAACCGGCCAGGGCTGTTGCCAAGCGCCCTGTAAAGAAAGGTGAGTTATGAGAAAATCAAGCAGGATGGCGCGCTTCGCCTGGTTGTTTCTGGGCTGGGCCCTGCTTCTGCCTGGGTGTGTGCCCTCGGTGAATACCGGCGGCACTGCCTCGGTGGTTACTCCAGACTTTTTTGGGGTAGGGGAGGAGCTGGCCCTGCAGTTGACTTCCGGTATGCGCGGCGCCGGGGGCGGTCAGCGTTTGATTCTGACCACGGTGGTTGATCTTGATGATCTCCATGTCACCACCCGTTTTGGCCGAACCCTGACCGAGGCCCTGTCTACCAGTCTGTTTCGCCATGGCTTCGGGGTGGTGGAGATTCGCAAGTCCGCTGAGCTTCTCATTCGGGACAACCGGGGCGAGCTGATGCTTACCCGGGATGTCAAACTTCTGGCCAGGCAGCAACAGGCGGCGGCCATTCTCACCGGTACCTATTCGTTGACCCCGACCACGGTAGTTCTCAACCTCAAGCTGCTCGACGCCGGTTCCCAGCAGGTGCTTTCCGTGGCAGGGCTTGAGTTGCAGCGCAGCCGCAGCATTAATCATCTTCTCGCGGCAGGAGGCGGCGCCCTTGGCGATGCGCTGCTTTCCGCCTACGAGCGTTGAAGAGGCCGTAACTGTCCAGCAGCACCACCTCTGCTTTGTCATCGGTCAGCTCAGGTGCAATAGCCACTTCGCAGGCCTCTTCCTCGCATCTGTGGCACTGCTGAACAGTTACCTCCTGTGGGTTCCGTTTAAGGCCGGCATCAAGCTGGATAGTGATAGGAGGGTGGTATGCGGAAAGAAATCTTGATTACGCTTTGTGGTCTTGTTCTCGCCGGGTGCGGGCCGGCCCAGAAAAACTGGGCTCACCAGCCGGTGGAGGTCAGGAAGAATTCGCCGGTGGTTTTTATCTATCCGGAGGCGAATACCTATCAGGAGGCGACTGTGGGCGTGCTGCCCTTTCAGATGCCTGGCAATATGACGCGGGAACAGGGGGAGGGGGTGGCCATGCTCTTCAAGGATGTTCTCCTGGGCAAGCAGGCTTTTCCCAAGGTGCTTCGTCTTGATCAGTCTTATCGGGATATTCAGGACGCCCTGGCCATTGGCCGGAAGGCCAAGGTGGATCTAATCCTGGCGGGCAGGGTCAATTACGCTCTGGAAGGCAGCCAGTTTGGCGGGGGCCGGGTTGAGGTGTCCACCCGGCTGCTCAATGTGCATACCGGCAATACCGTCTGGTATATCGAGCAATCCATGGATCAGGCCATGGCCTATCCGCAAAGCAGCACCTTGTCTCGTTTGGCCGCTGCCTTCAACCCTCCGGAGATCAAGTCTTCGCAGGGTGGGCCGGTGTTGCCGAATATGCTGGCGCAGGTTGCCTTTGACATGGTTGAGGTTATGAATGGAGCCAGATCGGTGAGTCGGTAGCTGTCAGGACGGAGTTGAAAACAGGAAAGGAAAAGCCCGTCTGGCGTCAGCCAAGGCGGGCTTTTTTGGGGTCAAGACAGGCGAGCTGACTAAACCTTGTTCAAATGTGTGTTCAGCTCTGGAAAGGGTTTTTAAGGAGCATGGTCTGTTCGCGGCCTGGGCCGACGGAGAGGATGTAGGCCGGGGTTTTGGTGAACTCCTCGATGCGTTTCACATAATCACGGGCCTTGGCCGGCAGATCATCTACGTTGCGGGCCTGGCTGATCTCCTCGCTCCAGCCTGTGAGGTTCTCATAAACCGGCTGCATTCGGGCGTAGGTGGTGATATTGCCGGGCAGGGCGGTCAATTTCTTTCCGTCCGCCTCATAGCTGGTGGCCAGTTTCAGCTCCGGCTGGCCGCTTAAGACATCGAGCTTGGTGATGGCCAGGCCGTTGATGCCGTTCAAGCGCACAGCTTCGCGGGCAATGACGCCGTCGAGCCAGCCGCAGCGGCGCTTGCGGCCGGTGGTGGCGCCGACCTCTCCGCCTTTTTGCTGCAAGGTGTCGCCCGTGGCGTCAAGCAGCTCGGTGGGGAAAGGCCCTTCGCCAACCCTGGTGGTGTAGGCCTTGAGGATGCCGATGACACAGTCGATGTGGGAAGGGCCGAAGCCGCTGCCGGTGCAGGCGTTGCCGGCGATGGTGTTTGAGGAGGTGACAAAGGGGTAGGTGCCGTGGTCGATGTCCAACTGGGTGCCCTGGGCGCCTTCAAAGAGGATGTGCCTGCCTGCCTTGCGGCCATCATCCAGGGCCACGGAAACGTTGTCAATATATGGGGCAAGCCGCTCTGCGTATCTCAGGTATTCGTCGTATATCGCCTCGGCCTTAAGCGGTTCGCTGTTGAACTTCTTGCTGAACAGGAAATTCTTTTCGTCAAGGTTTTCGCGGAGTTTTTCCATGAACAGCCCTTGATCCAGCAGATCCCCGGCCTTGATGCCCTTGCGGAGGATCTTGTCGCCATAGCAGGGGCCGATGCCCCGACCGGTGGTGCCGATCTTTTTGCCGCTGGCCAGGGCCGATTCGCTGCATGAGTCGAGCAGGCGATGGTAGGGCATGATCAGGTGTGCGCGTTCGCTGATCATCAGGCGCTGCGGGTTTACCGGCAGGCCGCTGGCCGCGAGTTTGTCCATTTCCTCAAGCAGGACGCCGGGGTCGAGGACTACGCCGTTGCCGATAAAGCATTTCTTGTTTTCGTAGAGGATGCCGGAAGGGATGAGATGGAAGACGTACTTCTTGCCGTTTACTACCAGGGTGTGGCCGGCGTTGTTGCCGCCCTGGAAGCGCACCACAAAGTCGGCGTACTCTGTTAACAGGTCAACGATCTTCCCCTTGCCCTCATCTCCCCATTGTGTTCCTACAACCACCACATTGGCCATCTTGCTTTTCCTCCGCAATCATCCGAAAAAAGGTTGTCCGTGAGCCACCAGCGGGGCTGCGGGGCAGTTGCATTATCGTGTGCAGCAGCAGGCACCATAGCCAAAGGTGAAGAAAAAGTCAATCGGTGGATATTCAGTCCGCGTCTCTGGCGCGTTCGCCTGTGTTGACACTCTCTGGCAAATGCCGTAGATTGCCCTTGTTCATAATGGATATGAGGTATCGGCGATTTTTGCGGCAGATTGGATTTTTGCGAGGGTATCATGTTTGGTATAGGACTTCCTGAGTTGATCCTGATCCTGGGCGTCGCGCTTATTGTGGTAGGGCCGGAAAAGCTTCCGGAAATGGCGAAGTCCATGGCCAGGGTTGTGCTTGATTTTAAAAAAATGGCCTCGGAGCTCAAGGATAATCTGCATGAGGAGATGAGGGAGGGGGTGGGAGACGCCTATCCCAATCTGGCAGCCCCAGCAGACCCTGATCCGGCCACGCCTGAGGTTGACGCAGTCTCGCCGCCTGAGGCCAATCCAGTCCTGATCGCCGCCCAGCCAGAAATTAAAGAAGAGAATGCCGCAGGATGACGGTGCTGGCCGGACATTTTGCCGGGCATCTCCGGGAGCTGCGGAATCGGGTATTGGTGTCTTTCCTGGCAATCCTGGTGGCGACCCTTGCTGCCTATGCCTTTTCCGAGCAACTCGTCCGCTTGCTGATGGTTCCCCTGGTTCAAGGCCACCCTGAGCTGGCCAGGCTCGTTTATACCAACCTCACTGAAGCCTTTGTCAGTTATCTGAAGATTTCCCTGCTGGCCGGGATCATGGTCGGTTTTCCGGTTTGTTGCTTCGAACTGTGGATGTTTATCGCTCCAGGGTTGCACCGTAATGAGCGGCGCATGGCGAAAACGGTGGTCTTCTGGGCCACAGCCCTCTTTGCTGGCGGGGTGGTGTTTGCCTATCTGGTGGTGCTGCCGGAGACCCTTGCTTTTCTGTTGGGCTTTGCCGGGGAGCAGCTTGAGCCTTTGCTCCGGCTTGATGCCTATCTCACCTTTGTGGCCAGAACCTCGCTGGTTTTCGGGTTAGCCTTTGAGGTGCCCTTTCTCATGGTTATGGCCGTCAAGGCCGGGATTGTCGCCAGGGGTTACTTTGCCCGGCAGCGGAAATATTTTTATCTTGCCATCCTGGCCCTTGCCTTTCTGCTGGCAGCCGGCGAGGTGTTGTCCGCTATCCTGCTTGCCGTGCCGCTTTTCGGGTTGTATGAGGCCGGAATTCTTATCAGTCGGTCTGTGAAGGGGAAAAGGCAGGACTTGTAACCAGGCAAGCGCTGGGAAGCAAAGGCGATAATTTCTGATTGGAAACCTTTCAAGCTGTACCTGGCCCGTAAGTGTGCCTGTCAAGGAAGACAGAGTCAGATTGTTAAGCTAGTGCCCATCCGGAAACGGCCCTTTCGTCCGATTGCTGTGTTGCTCAGTCGCCGAAAAATGCTCATGTACCGCAGGTACGCTCCGCCTTCACCCCAGAATTCAGAAGACAGAATGTTTTGCATCGCCAGGGCCAGAAGGATGATGCCTTATTCTCCTGTATTCTGACTCCGCAGTTCCGTTGCAGTTCCGGGGACATCCCTCCCTAATTCCGCCTTTCCCCGTTGTCGTAATTATCTTTGTTTTCTCGTTTGTAGCTATGATCCAATGGCGGTGGTCTTGTCAAGTAAGTCCGCCCCGTTTATCACCATGCTCTATCTGTGCGATGGTGTTTTCAAGGGCATGAGTCGCCGTGATGGGTCGATCGGTATCATTTCCCTTGCCAACAGGTTGTTGAACCGGCTAACTTGCCCGAAACCATCGGTTGTGCTTAGATCAGATCATCCACTTCAGGAGTCCTCCCTTGAAAAAATACTTTGTTCTCGACACCAACGTCCTGTTGCATAATGCCGACTCCATTACTTCTTTCACCGACAATATCGTGGTTTTGCCTATCTCGGTCATAGAGGAACTGGACAAGTTCAAGAGTCATAACGACGAACTGGGCCGCAATGCCCGGCAGGTGATCCGCCAGCTTGATGGGCTGCGTCAGCAGGGCAGGCTGAGCGAAGGGGTGCCTATGGACGGCGGCGGCACCCTGGTGATCTATATGGAAAAGGGCCGATGCCTTGATACGGGCCTTGACATGCAGGTGCCGGACAACCGGATTCTGGCCGTGGCCTTTACCCTGCTCAAGCAGGGGGAAAAGGTCATCTTTGTCTCCAAGGACATCAACGCCCGGCTCAAGGCCGATGCCCTGGGCATCGAGGTGATGGATTTTGAAAAACAGAAGGTCAATATCGACGAGCTGTATCGGGGCCAGCGGGAGCTTCTGGTGCCGGGCAGCGTGATCAATGAGTTTTATCAGAAGAAACAGGTGACCAGCGAAGGCCTTAATCTGCTGCCCAATGAGTTCGTTCTCCTGCGGGACGAGGAGGATGAAAAGCATACCGCCCTTACCCGCGCCATGGGCAGTGAAATGCTGGGTCCTCTGCGCGAAGAGTACGAAACGGTCTGGAACATCCGCTCGCGCAGCAAGGAACAGCGCATGGCTTTCGAATTGCTGATGGATCCCGCCATCCAGCTGGTGACTCTGGTGGGACAGGCCGGCACCGGCAAGACCCTGCTGGCCCTGGCCGCAGCCCTGGAATGTGTACTCAGCCTCAAGCGCTACGACCGGATTCTGGTTTCCCGCCCCATCATCCCCATGGGCAAGGATCTGGGCTACATGCCAGGCGACAAGGATGAGAAGCTGGCCCACTGGATGCAGCCTATCTTCGACAACCTCACCTATCTGATGGCCGATGGCGGTAAGCGCAAGGAGCACGAAACAGACCAATCCGCCAAGCAGAAGGTGGACAAGCTTCTGGCCGCCCATGTGGTTGATCTGGAGGCCTTGACCTATATCCGGGGCCGCTCCATCCCCAGGCAGTTCGTGATTGTAGACGAGGCCCAGAATCTTACTCCCCACGAGGTGAAAACCATTATCAGCCGGGCAGGGGAAGGCACCAAGATGGTGCTTACCGGCGACCCTGATCAGATCGACAATCCCTATCTTGACGGCAGCAGCAACGGTCTGACCTATGCGGTGGAACGGCTGAAAGAGCAGAAGATTCATGGGCATATCACCCTGCTTAAAAGCGAGCGGAGCGAGCTGGCCGCCGTGGCGGCTGATTTTCTGTAACCATTCAGCAGCACCGCATCTGCTTTGTCGGCACTGCTGCCGACGATTGACAGTCATCGGCCTGTTCGCATACCCTGTGTTTAAAGCCCCTGCCCGAGTACCGGGCATAGGGGCTTTTATCCAGCTTTACTGGGATAGCGAACAGGCCTCTTTGTCGGTCACTTCTGCCGACGACTGACACGCGCATCTACGGCACTGCTGAACGGTTACAATTCTGGGGCAGCTGGAAATTTTGTGCCCTTGGTGGACGAATGCTATTTTCTGTAATCTTGCTTGTTCTTTTGTCATCATTGACTATAATAGCATCCCAACCTTGCTGGATAGTTATAGTTTATTCAACATTTTGAGGCCAAACCGTGGAATTTGAACCAAAATGGATAGCCTGGGAGATCACCAGGCGCTGTAATCTCAAATGTGTGCATTGCCGTTCCTCCTCCGGGCTTGAGGCGAAAGGTCATCCTGATTTTACCCTGGCCGAGGCCCAGCGGGTTCTTGATGATATCGCCTCTTATGGTAAGCCGGTGGTGGTGCTTTCCGGCGGCGAACCTCTGCTGCGCCCCGATGTGTTCGAGATCGCTACCTATGGCGCCGGTCTTGGCCTGCGGATGTGTCTGGCCACTAACGGCACCCTGGTGACCCAGGAAATCTGCGGCAAGATCAAGGAAGCCGGGATCAAGATGGTTTCCCTGAGCCTGGACGGCGCCAGCGCCGAGGTACACGATGATTTTCGCTGCCAGCCAGGGGCCTTTGCCGGAACCCTCAACGCGGCTCGGCTCTTCAAGGAAAACGGCATCTCCTTTCTGATCAATTCCTCCTTTACCAAGCGCAACCAGGACGAGATCCCGAAGATCTACCAGCTGGCCAAGGAAATTGGGGCCACGGCCTGGTACATGTTCATGATCGTGCCCACCGGCAGGGGCGAGGATATCATGGACGAACTGATCGCCCCGGAGGATTACGAAAAGCTTTTGATCTGGCATTACGAGATGGAAAAGGGGGAGAAGGACATCCTGGTTCGCCCTACCTGCGCGCCAAACTATTATCGGGTTGTCCTCCAGCAGGCCAAGGAGCAGGGCGATGACTATCAGCGGCGAACCCTGCAATTTTCCACCGGCGGCTCCAAGGGCTGTCTGGCGGGCCAGCTTATCTCCCTGATCGACGTGGATGGCAATGTGCTGCCGTGCAGCTATTTCCCCATGGCGGCGGGGAATATCCGCGAGAAATCCTTTAAGGAAATCTGGGAGAAATCGGAGCTTTTTCACGATCTGCGGAACTTCAAGGCCTACAAGGGCCGCTGCGGTTCCTGCGAGTATGTCAATGTCTGCGGGGGCTGCCGGGCCAGGGCCTATGCGGTGACTGGCGATTATATGGCGGAGGAACCGTATTGCACCTATCAACCGAAGAAAATGAAAAATTAAAAGTTAAGAGTGAAAAGTGAAGAGGGTGTTATGACCGGGTTAGCGGGGGATTCTTCCCCACAACGGGTGTCGTTTTTCATTCTGCATTTTCATGCTTAATTTCCAACTGGAGAAAACAATGAACGATACTTTTTTGAAGGCCTGCCGTGGAGAAGCGGTGGATTACACCCCGGTGTGGCTCATGCGCCAGGCGGGCCGTTATTTGCCTGAGTACCACGCGGTTCGCAGCAAATACACCTTTCTGGAGATGTGCAAAACCCCGGAGGCGGCGGCGGAAGTAACCATCCAGCCGGTGGATATTCTGGGGGTTGACGCGGCTATTCTCTTCTCCGATATCCTGGTGCCGCTCGAAAAAATGGGTGCCCCCCTGGAGTTCCACGAGAAGCGGGGGCCGGTTTTTCTTGAGCCGATCCGGGACCGGGCCGGGATGGAGCGGCTGCATGTGCCAGACCCGGAGGCCGAGCTGGGCTATGTCATGGAGACCATCCGCATCCTGCGCCGGGAGCTGGCAGGCCGGGTGCCGCTCATCGGTTTTTCCGGGGCGCCCTTCACCCTGGCCACCTATCTCATCGAGGGCGGCTCGTCCAAGAACTACTTCCTGACCAAGAAGATGATGTACACGGATCCGGAGCTGTACCGCGATCTGCTGAACAAGATCACCGATTGCACCATCCTTTATCTCAAGGCCCAGGCCGAGGCAGGAGCCCAGGCCCTGCAGATTTTTGATTCCTGGGCCGGGGTGCTGGCGCCAAACGATTTTGCCGAGTTCGCCATTCCCTATGTGAAACGGATCATCGCGGCTCTCAAGGCGGATGGGGTGACGGTGCCGATCATCTATTTCGCTAACAACGGGGCGACCTTGCTGCCCCAGTCGCTGGAGAGCGGGGCCGATGTTCTGGGCCTTGACTGGCGGCTGCCTCTGGATGAGGCGGTGAAGGTGGTGGGGCAGAGGGTGTCGCTCCAGGGCAACATGGATCCCATTGCCCTTTTGCTGCCGCCGGCCAAGATGGAACGGCTGGTTCAGGACATCCTTGATCAGGCCAAAGGAGCCAGGGGGCATATCTTCAACCTCGGTCACGGCATCGTCCCTGAGATCCCGCCGGAACAGGCGAAGTTTTTTGTCGAGACGGTGCATCGGTTGAGCAGGAAGCAATAAGAGTCGATGATCCCATCGGTTGCGCAGTGCTTGGTTTTGATGAACCATTACGGGATGCTGGCCAATATCCGGGCTCATTCCCTGATGGTTGGCCGGGTCGCTGGTCTTCTTGGTTCTGCGCTGAACCGGGCCGGGTTGGAGCTTTCCCTTGAGCTTATTATTTCCGGCGCACTGCTGCATGATATCGCCAAAACTCAGGCTCTTGGCCTAAATGAACTGCGCCATGATGAACTGGGCCGGGATATCTGTCTGGCGCACGGCTTTGACGAACTGGCTGAAATCGTTGGCCAGCATGTGATGCTGCGGGATGGCTTGCCTAAGCGGTGCGCCGAGAAGGAAATCGTCTATTACGCCGACAAGCGGGTGCTCCACGATCGGGTGGTTGATCTGGATGCGCGGCAGGCCTATGTTCTTGAGCGCTACAGCAAGGGAGATCAGGCCATGCACCAGCGGATCAGGGATAATTTCAGCCAGGCTCGGCTTGTTGAGGAAAGGTTGTTTTGTCTGCTCGATTTTGCCCCGGAGGCCGTGGCGGAACGGGTGAAACAAAGCGGGCTTGACGGCTGGCCGGAGGTGAGCAATGGCTGAGACCATCGGCGTTGTACTCCTTAACCTTGGCGGCCCTGAAACCCTGGCGGAAGTGGAGCCTTTTCTCTTCAATCTTTTCTCCGACCGGCAGATCATCAAGCTTTCCCCCTTTCCTTTTCTCCAGAAATTCATTGCTGGCCGGATCGCCGCCAAAAGGGCGCCAAAAAGCCGGGAGGCCTACCAGCTGATCGGCGGCGGTTCGCCCCTGGCGCGGATCACCGGGGAGCAGTGCCGGGCGTTGGCCGCCGCCCTGGCTGAGCAGGGGGATTTTAGGGTGAGCATGGCTATGCGCTACTGGCAACCGGGCGCGGAGGTGGCTCTGGCGGAGTTTGCCCGGGCCGGGATTCGCCGCCTTGTGGCCCTGACCCTCTATCCTCATTATTCCCGGGCCACCACCGGTTCGTCCCTGGATGATCTGCGTAAGGCCGTGGCCGTTTCTGGCCACGCCTTCGAGCTTGTCGAGATCAGGGAGTGGCCGGAGCAGCCGGAGTATGTCGCCTGTCTGGCGCAGGGTATTCTCGCGGGGATGGCGGGCTTTGGCGGGGAAGAGGCGCAGCTGGTTTACAGCGCGCACAGCCTGCCGGTTTCCTTTATCCGGGAAGGTGATCCGTATCTGGAGCAGATCAGGCGAACCATTGCCGCCGTGGAAAAAATCATCGGTCTGGAAGGGCGGCTCTGTTTCCAGAGCCGCAGCGGGCCGGTGGAGTGGCTTACCCCCTCCACCCCTCAGATGCTGGAGCGTCTGGCCGCCGAGGGTTGCCGGAATATCCTCATGGTGCCTATCAGCTTTGTCTCCGATCATGTGGAGACGCTTTATGAGATCGATATTCAGTATAAGGAGCTGGCCGGATCACTGGGGCTGCGGCTTGAGCGCAGCGCCTCCCTGAACACCGCGCCGGAATTTATTCGGGGTTTGAGCAGTCTTGTTTTTGCTGCCTGCAGGCAAAAAGGCTGGCGGTGAATCGAGGGGGATCCTAAACAGCCTCAGCTTGTTCCCTGGTAGCGGCGCATCCGGATATTCATCAGGATGCCGAGGGCTGCCAGATTGGTGAGCAGCGAAGAGCCGCCATAGCTGATCAGCGGCAGGGGTACTCCCACCACGGGCATCAGGCCCATGATCATGGCCAGGTTGATGAACGCCTGCCAGAAGATGAGCGAGACCACCCCGAAGGCAAGCAGCACCCCGAACTTGTCTCTGGCGGAGATGGCAATGTTCAGGCCCCAGAGAATCATGAAGAAATAACAGAGAATCAGCAGTACGGCCCCCAGAAATCCCCATTCCTCAGCCCAGACCGAAAAGGCGAAGTCGGTGTGCCGTTCCGGCAGAAAATCGAGCTGGCCCTGGGTTCCTTTCGTATACCCCTTGCCGAAGATCAGGCCGCTGCCAACGGCAATTTTTGACTGAATGATGTGATAGCCTGTGCCCAGAGGGTCGTTTTCCGGGTTGAAAAAGGTTTCGACCCGTTGGCGCTGATAGGGCTTGAGCAGGAACTTCCAGGCGATGGGGATGATTGAGAGCCCGCCGACCACAATAGTCGCCAGGGTGCTGCGGCGGAGTTTGACAAACAGGGTCATGGAAACAAAGATGGAGCCCAGTAAAAGAGCGGTGCCGAGATCTGGTTGTTTGGCGATGAGGACAAAGGGCAGGCCGGTAAGCAGGGCCGGGACGGCCAGATCGGGCAGGGTGAAGCCTTTGCCGCTGTCTTTGCGGTAATAGTAACTGGCCAGGGTGATCATCAGGATCAGCTTGGCCGGTTCCGAAGGCTGCAGGCGGAAAAAGCCGAGATTGATCCAGCGCTGGGCTCCGCTGATCGTTCTGCCGAAGATAATGGCAAAGAGCAGCAGCAGAATCATTAAGATATACAAGGGGTAGTTCAGGGTGAGCAGTACCCGGTAGTCGATGCTGATGATGAGCAGGACTATGGCCGCTCCCATCAGATAGTAGGTAAGTTCTTTGAGGTATAGCGGGGCGCCCACATTGGTATACAGATGGGTAGAGCTGTAAAGATTGATCATGCCGACGAGGGCGACAACGAGTACGGCTCCCAGCAGAACCCAGTCAAAATTAAGCAGCAGGCGGCGATCAAAGCGGAGCATCTTACTCTTCCTTTTCATCAGGGGCAACCGGAGGCGGGGCATTCTCCGTTGTGGTCTTGCCATTTTTTAACTCGAAATAGCGTTTGAATACAGCCCTGGCGACAGGGCCGGCCGCAGAGCCCCCGTGCTGGCCATGCTCCACCAGGACGGTTACGGCGATCTCCGGATTTTCCGCAGGGGCAAATGAGGTAAACCAGGCGTGATCCCGGTATTTGTAGGGGATGGCCTTCTCGCCCAGGCCTTCGACCTGAGAGAGACGCACCACCTGGGCGGTGCCGGTTTTGCCGCCGATGAGGATATCTGGGAGCTTCACCACCTTGGCGGTGCCGCCTGCCGAGTTTACCACCCCGACCAAGGCCTCCTTGATGAGGGCGAGCGAAGTTGCAGAACCAAGAATCCTGCCCTCACTGATCGGGTCAAAGGTTTTCAGGGTCTTGCCGTCTGGAGACGTGATGCTGCGCAGCATCTGGGGCCGGTAGAGGGTGCCGCCATTGACCACGGCGGCGGTCATCCGGCAAAGCTGCAGGGGGGTGGTCGAAACATAGCCCTGGCCGATGGCGACGGAGAGGGTTTCCCCCTCATGCCATTTGTCTTTGTAGCGCTGGCGTTTCCACGCGGTTGAAGGAATGAGGCCGCCTTTCTCATGTTCGAGTTCGATGCCGGTTTTCCTGCCCAGGCCAAGGCTGGTCGCGTACTTGGCAATGTTGTCAACCCCCAGCTTTTGGCCGACGGTATAAAAATAAACATCGCAGGATTCGATCAGGGCCCGCTGGAAATTCACCGTGCCATGGCCGCCTTTTTTCCAGCAGCCGAATCTCCGGTTGCCGAAGTTGATGGAGCCGCTGCAGAAGAAGGTGGTGTCAGGCTTGATCACCCCTTCGGAAATGGCCGCCAGGGCAGTGACGATCTTGAAGGTGGAGCCGGGCGGATACTGTCCCTGAATGGTTTTGTTGAGCAGGGGGTTGAGCGGGTCGTTGAGCAGCCTGTTCCAGGCAGAGGTTAGAATACGACCGCCGTTAAATTCCTGGAGGGGCAGCTGGGGGGTGCTGCACATGACCAGGAGATTGCCGGTGTTTACTTCCATGGCCACCACGGCACCGGACTTGTCGGTCATGGCTTCTTCTGCGGCGCGTTGCAGTTCGATATCGAGGGTCAGGTGCAGGTTGTTGCCTGGAAAGGGATCCTGCATCTGCATCTGGCGCTGTTGGAAGCCGCGAACGTCAACCTCCAGATAGTTGCGGCCCTTTTCTCCCATGAGGTACTCTTCAAATATCTTTTCCACCCCCTGCTTGCCTACCTGATCGCCGCTCAGGTAAGTAGCGTAGCGGCTTTCTTTAAGCTCGGCCGGGCTGATCTCGCCAAGATAGCCGATGAGATGCGAGGCAAAATCACCGTAGCGATAGTCGCGGGAAGGGATGATCTCGATGCTGACCCCCGGGAGAGAGATTTTTTTGTTTTCGATGGCGGCCAGGGTTTCCCAGTCGACATCCTCCTTAAGCCTGATCGGCATATAGCGGGGATTTTCGGTGGCGGCCCTGATTCTGTCCAGCAGCACGGAGATATCTTCTTTGAGGATTCTGGCCACATCCTTGAGCAGCTCGTCTTCCTCCTGGTCGGGGGTGTCTTCCCGGTTCCAGACCACATTGAAACGGGGGCGATTGATGATGATCGACTGGCCAGTCCGGTCGAGGATATTGCCGCGCGGGGCAGCAATATCCTGGATGCGGATGCGATTGCGCTCCGCACGTTTTGCGTATTCATCACCACTGTATATTTGGAGAAACCAGAGCCTGGCCACGAGCAGGGCGGCGGAAAAAATAATGATGGCCATGGCGATATCGATTCGTTTTTTGAGCATCTGCAGCTCAACTGGATCGATCTTGTTTATTTTGGCAAGAGGAGGAGGTGGCATATTGTTATTAGCAGGTATCCTTACTGCATCCGGTAGCGGTTGCCGGTTTTTTGTCGACGGCAATGATTGTTTGCCTTCTTACTGTTGCTGTCAAAAACTGTGGTCAGCCAATGGAAAAAATTAAAAAAAGGAATACAGATCACCGAGAGAATCAGGCCTTGCAGGATTTCATTTCCCCAGGCCCAGTACAGCCTGTTTTCCGGGGTCAGAACAGAGGTGAAGATAAAGATGCTGCTGGCGGTAAAAAGATAGCTCAAGGCAACCAGCGGGATCTGGTGAATCGATTCATTGATGGCCAGGCGCCGGGAAAGAATCTGGAGGACGAAGAAGAGAACAAGAAAGATCACCGGGTGGAGACCGAGGAAAACACCGGAGAAGATATCCATGATCAGGCCAAACAGCAGGGCCAGTACCGCACCTTTATAGATATCGAGAGAGGTGCCAAGAAAAACAATAAATAAAAACAAAAGGTTAGGGCGGCCAAACCATTCTGGTAAGAAATGGAGCAGGGTGGTCTGTAAAATCAGAAGGATTGCGCCTGCGAGAACAAGAAAACTTAGAACCATTGGGGGAGGGCCTGGTTTTGGATTGCGGGGAGCAATGGCCGAGGTATGGTCTGGGCCTGGTTTATCATTTAACCAGCGGATCCTTCTTCATTACAATAATCAGATGTTCAAGCTGGGAAAAATCTACGGCGGGCTCTATTTCAATTACCTGGAACATCCCTCTGCCTGCCTTTTCGACCTTTGACACCGTGCCGATGGGCACGCCTTTCGGGAAAATTCCGCCGATACCGGAAGTGACAATCAGATCGCCTTTTTCTACCTCGTTGTTTTTGAGGACATACTCCATGTGAAACCCGGCGCCGCCTCCCTTGATGATTCCCTGAACCCTGGTTTTCTGAACCAGGCCATCAAGGGCGCTGTTGGGGTCGATTGCCAGGAGGATTTTGGCAAAATGGGGCGAGGTGTTCGTGACCTGCCCCACAACGCCTTCGACTGTCACGACGGGCATGCCGGTCTGGACTCCATCGCTGCTGCCCCGGTTGATAATGATGGTTTTGAACCACTGGGAAGGATCCACCCCGATGATTTCGGCGGTCAGAGTGGGGGGAGGGAGGGTTTCTTTCATTTCGAGAAGTTTTGCCAGCCGGACATTAGTTGCCACGGCTTCCCGGTATTCGTTGTTGACCGCCTTGTTTTTTCGCAGCTCTTCCCGTAAGCGGGCGTTTTCCTCCCGGACGTTGATCAGCGCGGTATAGTTGCGCCAGACATTATTGAGACTGCCGGTTGCCACGGTCATGCCGTACTGGGCCGTGCCGATGACTTCAAGTGCTAATTTTTGCGGGGCGTTAAATTCCTGGCGACTCACCATGGAGACAAGCATAATAATGAACAGGGTGAGGAGAAGGCCGAAGAAAAGAAAGAGTCTGATCTGTCTGGCGCGTTTGTTTTTTTTCCTCATTACAGACTCTGAAACTCTGGAAAATGGTTGTTATGTTGGCAACTTATTCAGCAGCACAGCAGCTTCGCAGGCTTGGCGCGTTGCTGAATAAGTTACGAAAGAGAGAAGATGGTCTGGATTACCCCAGCTCAGAAGGTCATTACTTCTTTGAGAAGTTCAATATGTTCCAGTGCTTTGCCTGAGCCAAGCACCACGGAGGAGAGAGGGTCTTCCGCGACAATGATGGGCAGGCCGGTTTCCTCGGAGAGTCTTTTGTCAAGATTGCGCAGCAAGGCGCCACCGCCGGTGAGGACGATACCCTGATCGATAATATCAGCGGAAAGTTCCGGCGGGGTGAGTTCAAGGGCCATTTTTACCGCCTCAATTATGGCGTCAACCTGTTCGGTGATGGCGGTGCAGATCTCTTCTGAGGTAATGGTCAGGGTTTTCGGTACGCCGGAAACAAGATCACGGCCCTTGACCTGCATGGTGTCGTAGGGAGGCTCGGGCATGACATCGCCAATCGTGGTCTTGATGACTTCGGCGGTGTGTTCGCCGATGGCCAGGTTATGTTTGCGTTTGATGTAATGGAGGATGGCCTCGTCCATCTTGTCGCCCGCCACCCGCAGGGAGCTGGAATAGACAATGCCCGCCAGGGAAATCACCGCTACCTCGGTGGTGCCGCCGCCAATATCAACCACCATGCTGGCGGTTGGTTCGGTGATGGGCAGACCGGCGCCGATGGCCGCAGCCATTGGTTCTTCTATGAGATAAACTTCGCGGGCGCCCGCCGACTCGGCTGATTCCTTGACCGCTCTTTTTTCAACCTGGGTGATGCCGGAGGGAACGCTGATGATGATCCGGGGATGTACCAGGGTGCGGCGATTGTGAACCTTGTTAATAAAGTAGCGCAGCATTGCTTCTGTGACTTCAAAATCGGCAATGACGCCATCCTTGATCGGCCTGACCGCGACGATGTTGCCAGGGGTGCGGCCCAGCATCATCTTTGCCTCTTTGCCTACGGCGAGAACCCGGTTGCTCCGCGCATCCTTGCGGATGGCAACTACGGAGGGCTCCCGAAGAACAATGCCTTTGCCTTTTACGAAAACCAGGGTGTTGGCCGTTCCCAGGTCAATGGCCAGATCGTTGGATAGCCAGCCGAACAGCGCGTCAAAGGGCGAGAACATAATGGGTTCCTCTGCGTTTTATGGTGGATGTCTTCAGGAGCTGCGACAAAATGGTTTTTTGAACAACGGCTTAATTTTCAACTAGTTATGTTCATTGGGGAAAATATTTCAAACTGTAACAGACTCACCGTCCCTTGGCAAGGGAAATGGCGGGGTTTTTCTTGGAGAAATCGCTTGACATGCCATACGGCGGATGGTATTTGAACCAGCGTGTCTGGTGGGTGGTCGTTGCCAGATGCTTCAAGATTATGTGGGGCTATAGCTCAGCTGGGAGAGCGCTTGAATGGCATTCAAGAGGTCAGCGGTTCGATCCCGCTTAGCTCCACCACTTTTTTCGTAAACGCGCCTTTGGGGAGGGCTTGATCAGTTTTTCTCAACAGGTCAGCCTCTGCCAGCCTTAAGAATTGGCCTTCTTCGTGTATGGCAGAGGTTTTTTGTTATTTTTGCCACGAAAACCACGAAAGATAATAGAAGTTCGAGAGAGCTGACTTGAACTGTTGTCGCTCATGCTCGGCGACGAACGACAGGATATGGACAGCCTAAACCTTTCGTGTTCTTTAGTGGATTTTGTGGCGAATCATTTTTTGAATTTTTTCCGGTTTTAAACCCATGAACCAACCAACAGAGCCTGCACTGAAGCCGGTTTCCGAGGATGCCATTCTCAAGGTCTCCAAGGAGATCGTGGTGAAATTTATCGAAGTGGGTCGGCTGGCGCCGGGCAATTTTGACGAGATGTTCCGCGCCATCTACCAGTCGGTGCGGGACGCCGTCCGGTCCTGATCGTGGCTTTTCCCCCAGCAGGCCTTGATCCTGCTCTCAATTGTTTTCCTGAAAAGATCAGTCATATTCACCTCATGGGTATTTGCGGCACCGGGGTAGGCGCCCTGGCCGGGATGCTGAAAAGCGCGGGCTTTACCGTGACCGGTTCGGACCAGCAGGTTTATCCGCCCATGAGTGATTTTCTGGCCGGACAGGGTATTGCCGTGCAGTCCGGTTATTCGCCGGACAACCTTGAGCCGAGACCGGATCTGGTGGTGGTTGGCAATGTCATCCGGCGGGAAAACCCGGAGGCCCTGACCCTGGCCGAGCTGGCCATCCCTTACGTCTCCTTTCCCCAGGCGCTGAGTCATTTCTTTATCCGTGACAAGACCTCTCTGGTTGTTGCCGGAACCCATGGCAAGACCACGACTTCCTCCCTTCTGGCCAGCCTGCTGCGCGAGATCGGCGCCGAGCCGAGTTTCATGATCGGGGGCCTGGTGCAGGCCTTTGGCCGGAACTTCAATGTGGCGGAGGGGCGTTTTTTTGTCGCCGAAGGCGATGAGTACGACACGGCCTTTTTCGACAAGGGGCCGAAGTTTCTCCATTACCGACCACAGATCGCCATCCTGACCAGTATCGAGTTTGACCATGCGGATATCTATGCCGACCTTGCGGCGATCAAAGCCTCCTTTGCCAGGCTTGTTGCCAGTATGCCCATTGATGGGTTTCTGGTGGCCTGCTGGGATGACCCGGTGGTTCGGGAGGTTTGCCAGGGCGCAAGGTGTACGGTGGTCGGCTACGGATGCTCAGCTGATTGCGACTGGCGGGTGACTGACCTGTTGGTTCGTCCGTCCGCCACCTCGTTTCAGGTCAGCAAGAACAGCGTGCCCTTTGGCGGTTACGAAAACGTGCTGCCCGGCAGGCATAATGCCTTGAATGCCCTGGCGGTGATCGCCGTCCTTGATATCCTGGGCTTTGCCCGGCAGGACGTGGCCCTGGGCTTGCGGAAGTTTCAAGGAGTACGGCGGCGGCAGGAGGTTCGGGGCGTGGCGCGGGGGGTGACGGTGATCGACGATTTTGCCCATCATCCGACTGCAGTCCGGGAAACCCTGGGCGCACTGGCGGCGGCCTATGCAGGA
>Ga0208863_1000350_pt1 | contig 53043 bp, 52 predicted proteins | sample RifOxyD3_FD_184040 | JGI IMG/M metagenome (GOLD analysis project Ga0208863, IMG submission 184040) | Soil microbial communities from Rifle, Colorado - Rifle Oxygen_injection D3 (SPAdes) | ecosystem: Environmental > Terrestrial > Deep subsurface > Rock core/Sediment | place: Rifle, Colorado... | reverse complement strand
GCTACTTTGCCGGAAGTTGTGGCGGCGCACCCATTGCCATCATTCGCCAATACATCGAACAGCAGAAAACCCCACACTAGCCAAAGTCAAAAGCAGGGACGGCTACGCCGTCCGCGCTGTCCATCCCCGCCCTGAAGGTCGAGGTTTTTCGCGCAACTGATAAATATCGAACTGAGCCACAATCAGATCCGGTCAAACTCAGCGCCAGCCAGGCCAGTCGCGGCAACATCCCTTCCATGCGCCAGCAGCGCCTCTGAATTGCGTTCCGCCCAGGCGCGATTTTCAAGCTCTTCTAAAATCCGGGCCAGCATAAGCTCAGTCTGTGCTGAAAAATTGACCTGCTGCTTGTAAGGTTCAAAGCGATCCAGCAAGTCCTGATTGATCGATAACGAGAGACGTCCTTTTTTGCGGACGAAGTTAAACGGGTTTGCAAACAAACTCCTTTTTATATTGATGCGTACGATCATACGCATCAATATAGTCAAGTCAACAGGATCCGCCAAAGGTGGCACGATTTCAAACCTATTTCCGAAACCCAAGGTATTGCAGTCGGATATTGAGCGCGCCGAATATATCCTGTTCGCTTTAAGGCTTGACACCCTTCACGTTCCAGACTTTTTCCGCATACTCCAGAATCGTGCGGTCACTGGAGAATTTACCCATATTGGCCACGTTCAGAATTGCGCGACGGGTCCACTCATCTTTTTCCTGATAAAGCTGGCTGACACGATCTTGAGTCGCGATGTAGTTGGCGTAATCGGCCAGCAACAGATAGTGATCGCCGTGATGAGTCAGATTGTTGAAAATCGGGCTGTAGCGGTCCGCCTCTTCCACCGAGAAGAAACCGTTGCCTATCATATCCAGACACAGCTTCAACTCGTCGTTGCCGTGGTAGTAATCCCACGGGTTATAACCGCGCACTCGCATTTCAGCAACTTGCGGCGTGGTCAGACCGAAGATGAAGATATTGTTGTCGCCTACCTCTTCGAGAATTTCGACGTTAGCACCGTCCAGCGTACCGATGGTCAGCGCACCGTTCAACGCCATCTTCATGTTGCCGGTGCCGGATGCTTCCGTACCTGCCGTGGAAATCTGCTCGGACAGATCGCTGGCCGGGAACAGTTTTTCCGCAGAAGACACATCATAGCTCGGCAGGAACACCACTTTGAGCAGACCGTGTACCGCAGGATCGTTGTTGACGATGCTGGCCACATCGTTGATCAGACGGATGATCAGCTTGGCCATCTTGTAACCGGGTGCGGCCTTGCCCCCAAAGATCACCGTGCGCGGCGTAACGTTATGCAAATTGCCGGAACGGATACGGTTGTACAGCGTGATCACGTGCAGCACATTGAGCAACTGGCGCTTGTATTCATGGATACGCTTGATCTGCACGTCGAACATCGAATCCGTGTCGATCTTAATCCCGACCTTAGCTTCGATATATTTCGCCAGCCTGACCTTGTTAGCGTGTTTGACCTCACGGAAACGCTTCTGAAATTCTGCGTCATCGGCGTGATTGACCAGTTGTTTCAACTGGGACAGATCGCGCACAAAACCGGAACCGATGCGCGATGTAATCAGCTCAGTCAGTTCAGGATTACACTGATTCAACCAGCGACGCGGGGTAATGCCGTTGGTCACATTGATAAACTTACCGGGGAAAATACGGTGAAAGTCAGCAAATAAGGTGGTTTTGAGCAGCTCACTGTGGATCGCGGCCACGCCGTTCACCGTGTGGCTACCCACCACCGCCAGATGCGCCATACGCACGCGGCGACCGCTATTTTCATCGATGATGGAAACGCGCTTGAGCAATTCGGTATCGCCCGGGAACTGGTGGTTTACCTGAGCGATGAAGCGATGATTGATCTCGTAGATGATTTCCAGATGACGCGGCAACACGCGTTCAAACTTGCTCACCGCCCAGGTCTCCAGCGCTTCCGGCATCAGGGTATGGTTGGTGTAAGCAAAAACCTTGGTGACCAGTTCCCACGCGTGATCCCATTTGAGCTTATACACATCGACCAACTGATACATCAGTTCGGACACCGCAACAGCCGGATGAGTATCGTTAAGCTGGATCGCAACCTTTTCCGGCAACTGATTCCAGTCGCTGTGCTCAGCCAGGAAGTGATGCAAAATATCCTGTATCGAAGCGGAAACGAAGAAATACTCCTGTTTCAGACGCAGTTCCTTACCGACCGCAGAGCTGTCGTTAGGATAGAGCACCTTGGAGAGACTCTCAGAGACATTCTTGTCCTGAACCGCGCTGATGTAGTCACCGGCGTTGAACGATTCCAGATTAAATTCGCGCGTCGCCTTGGCTGCCCACAGACGCAGATTGTTCACGGTATCGGTGTTGTAACCCGGGATAGGCACATCGTAAGCCATCGCCATCACGGTTTCGCCGTCTACCCAATGGTGTTCGGTATTGCCGTGTCCGTCCGGAAAATGCACGACATGACCGAAGAACTTGACCGGATACAGGCGTTCCGGACGCTGGAACTCCCAGGGATTGCCGAAACGCAACCAGTTATCCGGGCTTTCGACCTGCTGACCGTTTTCGATATGCTGGTTGAACATACCGTATTCATACCGGATACCGTAACCCTGCCCCGGTACATCCAGTGTCGCCATAGAATCGAGGAAGCAAGCAGCCAGCCGGCCCAAACCGCCATTACCTAAAGCCGCATCGATTTCAGTTCCTTCAACTTCTTCCAGATCCTGACCCAAAGCCTTCAAACCGGCGCGCAGTGGCGACTCTATGCCCAGATTGAGCGCGGCATTGGACAGGGTGCGACCGATCAGAAATTCCAGTGATAAATAATACAGACGTTTAGGATCCTGCCCCGCACTCGCCTCGTCGGTCTTCAACTGTTTTTCGATGAGCTGATCGCGCACGGTATAAGCGGCGGCTTCGTACCAGTCGTGGCGGGTAGCAGTCTTGGCGGATTTGCCTTCGGTGTAAATCAGATGATCGGTCAGCGACTGTTCAAATGTCTCTGTATTAGGAGCAACCTTGGTTTTAACACTCGTTTTTTTTGAAGAACTCATCGTAATAGCCTGTATTTAAATAATATTATTTTTGTGCACAATTTTTCACCTTGCGAAGTTTAACAACTTAGCGCCTCGCTGTCACATGAAAAAGGGCAATGACCTTGCAATCCGGCCTGTCAGGGCGGTATTTTCGTGCAATTTATGAGGGTGAAAGCTGGGTTTTAACGCGTCAATCTGCCGCGCGGGATGCCCGCAAAGCGGGACCGTAAAGTGCCGCCCTGTCATTCAAAATCACCCTGACCGGCATCGCTTCGAGCAGCGGTTTCATGCGGCCTTTATTCAGAAAAGCCGCCAAAAACTCACCGCTTTGCAGCATAGGCAGAATTTTCGGCGCGATACCGCCACCCAGATATATTCCTCCCCGGCTCATGGTCTTGAGCGCAAGATTACCCGCCTCGGCACCGTATAGCCGCACAAACAACTGCATGGTCTGCGCACAAATTTCATCACGGCCTGCGGCGGCAGAAATCGCGGCGGCCACATCCCCAGAGTGGATTTCGCAGGTTAACCATTCCGGCGTCGCCTTGCCGCGATACTCACAGAGAAATTCGTGCAGGCTGACGATCCCCATGCCGGACACCACGCGCTCCCAGCTGACATGGCCGAATTGCTGCTGCAAATGGCACAACAGGGAAAACTCCAGCGTATTTGATGGCGCAAAACTGGCGTGTCCGCCTTCGGTGGCGAACGGCTGATACTGAACGCCATCCCAGTACAAACCGGCTTCACCCAGCCCCGTACCCGCCGCAATCACCGCCCTGTTGCCGATGGCATCGGCAGCGCCCGCCTGCAAGGTCAGCAAATCGTCAGCGCCCAGCGCAGGCAAGCCGCAGGCGGTCGCTTCCAGATCGTTGAGCAAAGTGCAGCGGGCAAAACCGAATTGCCGCTGCAGCGCATCCGCATCAATCCGCCAGGGCAGATTGGTCGTTTGCACCGCCCTGCCCTGCACCGGCCCTGCCACGCCGAACGAGGCACGGCGAGGGGTGTCAATACCAACCAGAAATTCGGCCAGCAGCGTTTCAAACTTGTCATAATTCCCGCTGGCGAAACTCACCTCATGCTCGATATCCACCTGTATGCCTTGCACGTTCACAATGGCTAAACGGGTTTTAGTCCCGCCGATGTCAGCGCTCAGCACCTTGATTGCTTCAGTTTGCATTGTTTAGTTCTTTCTAATGACTGGTATCCAGCGCCGCATCAACCAGCTTTTGCGGCAATTGTTTTGCGGGTTTAACGCCCAATTCTTTGAGCATTTCCGCCTGACGGATGACGTTGCCTCGACCGCCGGAAAACTTGTTGTAGGCGCCGTCATAGGCCTTCTGCGCCTGTTGCAGCTTGACACCCAGCCCCTCCAGGTCTTCCACGAATCCGGCCAGCTTGTCATACAGCTCGGCGCCGCGATTGGCGATCTCCTGCGCGTTGCGGTTTTGCTGCTCCTGCCGCCACAAGTGAGCCACGGTGCGCACCACGAACAGCAAGGTGCTGGGGCTGACCAGCAAGACATTACGCTTCCATGCATCGTGCCATAGCTCGCTGTCGTGCGAGATAGCCAGCATGAAGGCCGGCTCAACGGGGATGAACATCAGCACGAAATCGAGCGATTTCAGGCCGTAAAGCTGCTGGTAGTTTTTCTCGGACAGCTCCCTGATATGGGTTCGAACCGAATCCAGGTGGCGTTTCATCGCGGCATCGCGCTGATGATCGGTCTCGGCATTGGCGTGCTCTTCATACGCGTTCAGCGACACCTTGGCATCCACGATCAGATGTTTGTCTTCCGGCAGATGAACCACCACGTCCGGCTGAGCGCGTGTGCCGTCGGCACAGGTATGGCTTTCCTGCACGTCATATTCGTGGCCTTTGCGCAAGCCGGAAGCTTCCAGCACCTTTTCCAGAATCAGCTCGCCCCAGTTGCCCTGTGTCTTGGCCTGCCCCTTGAGCGCAGAAGTCAGATTGTGCGCATCCTTGGACAGCTGACTATTGAGCGACATCAGTTGCTTGACCTGTTCGTTCAATGCGGACCTGTCCTTGCTTTCCTGAACATAAACCTCCTGCACCTGCCCCTGAAACTCGGTGATCTTGATCTTGAGCGGCTCAAGCAATTGACTAATATTGGTCTGATTCTGCTCGGTAAAACGCTTTGTTTTATCCTCCAGGATCTCATTGGCTAACACTTTGAATTGATTGCTCAATTCCTCCCTTGCGTTATTCAGGATGGCGAGATTCTCACCGGCCTTGTTGCGCTCCGCATCCAGACTGGTGGAAAGCTCGCTCACCTGATTGCTCAGACGCTGCTGCTCAGCATTGAGCTGATCGCGCAACGCGGCAAGATCGTCCCGCTCACGCCCGATGACAAGCAATTGACCGCTCTGATTTGCGACTGTAGCTACTGCCGAACCAATCTTCTCGCGCAAGTCACCCAACTCCTGTTCGAGTTTCTGGATGCCGGATTCTGCGTCGGAGCGTGCTGCAATCAGACGCCTGGCGTCTTCCTGCGCTGCGCTCAAGCGCTCATTGAGACGCGCCAGCTCGACCTGAGCATCGCCCTGCGCACGCGAAATGCGCTCGCGCAACACCAGCCAGACGACTGATGCGCCTGCCAGCAGGCCAACAAGAAGCGCCGCGATAATGTAAATAATCTGTTCCATGTATGGCCAATTTGAATTTGGGGCGAGTATAAACGAATCACCCGGCCAGGATTATCCGTCATCGCCGCGCAGAGGGGTAAGCAGGCAAGTTAACTCCGTGTACAGTTGCTTCACTATATCCTCAGATATTGCCTGATTGCCCACCCCTCGCATCTGTTCAAGCGCCCATCCGCGATCATTGCGGCGCAGGGACAGCGTTGCGCGCACGGGCGATATAACTCGATAAACATAGCAATTCCCCCGCTGCACATCAAACGCATAAGAACCCGCACAATGCCGCATCTCGCGCCCCTCCTCCTGCAAATCATGAAAGGAGGTGACAGGCTCAATCAGGCCGTTTTTACCGGGATATGGCGGCGGCGGAAAGGGCAACGAGGGTTCTGTCTTGGTCATCTCGTTATATTCCTCCAGCAACGCATCATGTGTATTGCGATGCGAAGTTCGGCAGTCGATTTCCAGGGGCGCAGACGAACGACCCCACACTGAGCCTGCATCCGCAATATATCGGCAAAATATCCGAACACCTCAGGCCATCTTCCGCCAGCGGCGAGGCGGTGCGTTGCCAGATCCGCGATAAGCAGCGGGGTCAGGCAGGGTCTTGCCTGAGATTCGTTCAAGAACATCAACATCGCATGAGTAATCACCGGGGCGTGCGAGAGCAGCTTCAGCGATTCGGAATTGATGAGCATGCGGCGCAAATTGAACAGTGTCTCAAACGAATAAATCTCTTCCGGCGGAATCTTGGCCAGAATCCTCCTGGCCTGTTCGGTTTCTGGAAAACCCAGCCAGGCCATGATGTGGCGCTGCTTCTTCTTGACCAGTGAACGCGCCGCCCGTAACGGCTGAGTGACGGCGGGCTGGTGAAACGCCCAGTTGCTGGCCAGTGCATAGGCCTGTGCCGGATTGGATTGAGCAAGCTCAAAAGCTCCCGGACAACGCGCGAAGAGTGCCAGCAAATGCCAGCGCCGCTTGTTGAAGCGCAGCACGAACGCCCTCACCGGATTCGGGATGGCGTCATAAAACTGTGCCAGAACCCGGTGGCGGTGATCCGAAATTCTGCCCCACTTGGCTTCAGACTGTTCCAGCCCCTGAATGAACTGCTGCCCCTCCTCGCCTTCGCGCCATTCCTTCTGTCCGGGATCCACAAGCACTTTCCACAAGCCGATATGGGCGCCCCGGTTGGCGCGACTCATCTCCGAAGGCAAGGGGGCATCCTCCGAAAAGAATACCGGATAACTACGCCTTGTTGTAAATCTCCACCCCGACACGATCAATATGTGCGATCAATTCGTCATTACCTATTTGCCGATATTGCGACAAGTCCACGGTGTAAGGCAGCATCAAGTCATCAATCTGATCTTCGATTTGCATGAGTTCTGCAAACTGAATCTCATCTCCCTTGATGGTCAGGTCAATATCCGACCCCGCACGGTAGTTGCCTTTGGCGCGCGAACCGTAGATCAAGACGGCGTGGATGACGTTGTGCCGCGCAAAAATGCTCCTGAGTTTATCCAGCGTCGCCGCAGACAGGCCAAAGGACGGCTCCGTACTCATGGCAGGTATTTTGCCATTTCCATTTGCAGCGCGACAAACAGTGGAAAGTAATGCCCGATGATGACGCTCACCAATTGTTCTGCTGTGTGTTCATCATAGGTATGCGAAGAGATATTCCGGCTTTGTATCATCGCCATCCACTGCTCACCGTCAGCGATGAGTTCCACCTTAAAAGCTTCTCGTGTGGCATCTTTTGAGCCTTTGATGTTTTGGTTGCCCTGATCTTGTAAATAATCCTTCAACACATTCCAAGCCAATTCATGTGTAAATTCAAAAGCTTGGATAACCCCCTGTTTTTCCAGATTTGAGAGCGTGCGCTGTTCACTCAATTCAACGGCACTGCGCAGTTGCAGCAAGGCTTTTTGGAAATTGGCATAGCGTTGTTGCCAGCGTATATCTTGATCGTTCATCGCTAGTTCCTTTCTCGTTAACTTGCAAGGCACGCGGTAAGTTTACTGTACTTTGAAATGCAAAACGCCGCGCGACTTGGAGACGCGCGGCGTTTTTCTGGTGTTGCTTGCGAATTACAAGCCGCGTACGTTGCGCTTGCGTTCGTTTTCTGTCAAAAAGCGTTTACGAACGCGAATCGAAACCGGGGTGATTTCGACCAACTCATCATCGTCGATAAACTCAACCGCTGATTCCAGCGTCAGGCGCACTGGCGGTGTCAGACGAACCGCTTCATCGGTACCGGATGAACGCACGTTGGTCAGTTGCTTACCCTTGATCGGATTGACGATCAGATCATTATCGCGACTGTGAATACCGATGATCATGCCTTCATACAGCTTGTCGCCTGGAACCACGATCATGCGACCGCGATCTTCCAGCTTCCACAACGCGTAAGCAACCGCTTCGCCTTGTTCCGAAGAAATCAGCACACCGTTGCGACGCCCCGGCATATCGGCCTTGACCGGTGCGTAATCGTCAAACACGTGTGCCATGATACCGGTACCGCGCGTCAGTGTCATGAATTCAGACTGGAAGCCGATCAGACCACGTGCAGGAATACGGTATTCCAGACGCACACGACCGTGACCGTCCGGTTGCATGTCTTGCAGATCGCCTCTGCGACGGCCCAATTCTTCCATGACTGCGCCCTGGTTGGTGTCTTCCACATCCACGGTCAGCATTTCGAAAGGCTCGCATTTTTCACCGTTAATTTCACGGTACACGACACGCGGTTTGCCCACGCCCATCTCGAAACCTTCACGGCGCATGTTTTCCAGCAAAATCGTCAGATGCAACTCACCGCGACCGGACAACAGGAACACGTCGGTGTTGTCTGTTTCTTCCACGCGCAAAGCCACGTTGACCAGCAATTCTTTGTTCAGGCGATCGCGAATCTGACGGCTCGTGATCATCTTGCCTTCCTGGCCGCACAATGGGGATGTATTCACCATCAGGTTCATGCTCAGGGTCGGTTCGTCGATCTTAGGCAAAGGCAGCGCTTCCGGCTTGCTGGCATCAGCAATGGTCACACCGATACCGATCTCGTCGATACCGTTGATCAGCACGATATCACCCGCCATCGCTTCTTCCAGCAATACGCGTTCGATACCACGGAAACCCAGCACCTGATTGATACGGGCTTTTTTGGATGACTTGTCGCCATTCATGACCATGACTTCCTGGCCCGGACGAATCTTACCGCGAGTCACACGACCCACGCCGATACGACCAACGAAACTGGAGTAGTCCAGCGCAGAAATTTGCAACTGCAACGGCTCTTCAGTGGCCGCAACGCTAGGGGCAGGAACATTTTCCAGCACGACGTCCAGCAACGCGAACATATTGTCGGTAACCGCTTCCAGCTCCGTCTTGGCGTAGCCGTTCAATGCAGAAGCGTAAACAACCGGGAAGTCCAACTGTTCATCGGTCGCGCCCAGCTTGTCGAACAAGTCGAAAGTCTGATCGACAACCCAATCCGGACGCGCGCCCGGACGATCAACCTTGTTGATCACAACGATAGGACGCAGGCCTAATGCCAGCGCCTTTTTGGTCACAAAACGGGTTTGCGGCATAGGGCCGTCAACCGCATCGACCAGCAGCAAAACGCCGTCTACCATGCCCAGAACGCGCTCAACTTCGCCGCCGAAGTCCGCGTGACCCGGTGTGTCGACGATATTGATGTGCACGCCCTTGAACTCAACCGCGCAATTCTTCGCCAGAATCGTAATGCCGCGTTCCTTTTCCAGGTCATTGTTATCCATGACGCGTTCAGCGACTTGTTGGTGTGCCGAGAAGGAGCCTGCCTGAGACAGCAGCTTATCGACCAGGGTAGTTTTACCATGGTCGACGTGAGCGATAATGGCGATGTTGCGGAGTTGGCGTGACATGTAAACAGCCTTGCTAGATGTATGGGGGGCGCATTCTACCACATGCGGCGGAACAAATTTCGCTAACATCAACGCGATCCTGAGACTCACCCGCAAAATAACTTGCATGACACCGAACGTAAACCGCTTGCATGCCGTTCATTCCCGTCATTATTCGAGACAGAGCGAACTTTCACTATTCAGCGCGGGAATTTACTGCTAAATTTCCCGGCACGTTAGCTCTGCAACGCGGAGCGCGAATCAAATATATGTCACTCCGGAGAGCGTGCCGTGCAAATTGAACAACGTAAGGAAAAAAGGTCCGCTTTTACGCGCCAACCCAAAGGAAAATTGCAAATATTGCAAGCCGATCGCTGCATTAAGGTCGCATCTGTTATGGATGTCTCCCCAAAGGGAATGCGACTGGAACTGGGAACGCAACTCCACATAGGGGAGAACATCCGCGTCTGGTATCTGACCGGCGCCGTTGACCTGAAATTAAATGGCACAGTCGTCTGGAATTCCGGCAACAGTGCAGAGGAGATAGCCGACAGCTACATCGTCGGCATCGAGTTGGCTAACCCCTCGCTGCTGCAGGCTTTCTGGTAAACAAAATTACTGATCTATGACGACGTGGCGGGTAATCTCGCTCAGCGCCATGGAAACAGATCCGGTCAGCCCGCCGTTTACGTAGCCCCGATACCCCCCACCCCGAGTCCGCGCAGGACAGGGAGCAGCGCAGCGTCTTCAACCCCCAGGACAAACACGCGATATGCAACGAACGGGGGACGCTTACCACAACAGGATGAAAAACTGATTCTCGTGCAGCATCAGTATCGCAGCAACACGTAGAGATATCCGGCGCATACCAGAATTAATTCATAAACCTTAATCCGATAGCAATAGTAAATTATTTAGGCGAAAAAAAGGGAGCCTAGGCTCCCTTTTTAAATCAATTAACCAAAGCTATTACCGAGGTGAAACGCCGCTGGTCGGACCGCCAGTGCCTGTCGTACCAACACCCGTACCACCTGTATTAGAGAATGCAAGCACTGTACCGCCACCACCTGTTCCTGCACTAAATGAATTTCTGACGGTGGTCAGTGAGGCAGCTCTGTACGATACGTTAGCTGTATGAGCAGCGCCAGCACATGCTGGAGCACATGCAGACTGTCCAGAGGTCGATGCAAGGTTGATGTTGCGAATGACTGCGGCTTCGATCATCGAAGCAGGTATGCCAAGTGCAGTCAGTTGACGAACCAGATCAGCCTCTGAAACATCTTCATTGGCAGCAGCCTGAACAAATGCATCGACAGAAGCCTCGCTGGAGGAAGAAACCGCAGCGGCGATACTTGCCGGTATTGCAAGTGCAATTTGCGACCCTGACAAAAGCACTGCTAATACTACTAACTTAAATTTATTCATGATGACACTCCTAAATGGATTGGATAGAACTGGCGGGAATTATACAACATACAAAATTTTATGCACAACAATTTTCAATCATTTATAGTCTAGCCCAAGCTGATTGGCGCGCGTGATCGCGGCATCGATAACGGGTCTCTCTTCAGCCTTGAATGCGCTGTAGCGAAACGCCCCAACCCTGACCAACTGCCCAAGAATTTTTGGATCCCAGGGTGCCAACCCGGCAGCATGATGGTAGGCGCTTCGAATTGCAGTCAACTCAGCATCAGCCCGACCAGCCCCGGTTCCAGACCGCGCATCAGCCTCAAGCAGTGCGCTTCCAGCCACCATCCTGTCCGCCCACAGCAGTGCCGAGTTGGGGCGCAGCGCAAGCGCCGCATCAAAATAACCTATAGCTTCTGAGTAATACCTCCCTTGCAGCTCCGGACTCAAAAAATACAGCTGAGCACGCATCACCGCAATCTGACCAAGAACCTCAGGAATTGCGGGGTTGGAACCATCCCAGAATCGTGCGAACAACAGACGTTCATGCGCCGTCTGTAAACGAGGCAGTTGCGGACGCGCTTTTCCATTTTGAACAGCTTCGATATACACAGAAGGCTCTATCCGCAAAAAGTCGGCCAGCCCCACCCTGAATAAATAAACCAGGGCTGGCAACAGCAGTACGGTAAGGGCGATTTTTTTAAACACCCGCCAACTCCGATGCCTTTAGGCCGAGAATCTTAGCAGGGGTGACCACGGTCAGCTCATCGGCCAAAGTCAAGCCACCATATTGAATCAACCAGTTTCTCGCTGGCGTCATCACAGGCGCCCTGTGCAGCAAATTGTGAGCATCAGACGCGATGAGCGATACCCAGCGCTGGTCTAGCATCGCTACCGCGCAGTCTTGTACCGGCTTGCCAAAATCACCGAGCAAAGAACCGGCGGTGACTTGCAACAGACAGCCCATATCAATGAACACCCTGAGTTTCTCGGGGTTTTGCATCACACTCTTGTTGCGTTCCGGATGGGCGATCAGCGGGCGTATCTTTTGAGCCAGCAGCCAGCGTGCCAATTTTTCAGTGCCGACGGGAATCTGGCCATAGGGAAATTCAAGCAGCAAGACGCGGTAACCATGCAGCGTGCCCAGAAAAGGGAGCTCGCCTTCGGCCAGCAGGTCAATGATGTCGGAACTAAGACGAACCTCGCCGGCAGAGTAAATCTGCAACGCTATTCCTGCCGCATTCAGCGCTGCGCGATATTCAGCGACAGCCTGCACAACAGAAGTACGGGTATTTTCGTAGCGACCGGGATGGATGTGCGGGGTCATCACGGCATGCGTGATGCCATCCGCGACAGAGGCGCGCGCCAGATCCAGCGACTCCGCCATAGATTGAGAGCCGTCATCTACACCGGGCAAATAATGACAATGTAAATCAATCATTTATATGAGAAAAGCCCCTGGATGGGCACGCCGCCGCGCGAAGCAATCCAGAGAAACAAAAAGGCTTTTTAACATTCCGGATTGCCACAACCCAGCAAGCTTCGCAATGACAAATCAAGCCTTGCCGCCCGCCTTGTCGGCGTCCTCTCCGTAATAAGCGTGATAATTGTATCTGCCATAGCCCCCGTAATACTCTTCATTCTTAAAATTGGTCTGGTTCAGCACGATGCCGTAGATGGAAGCACCACCGCGTTGCAGGGTACGAATAGCACGACGCGCCAACTGGAATGGCGTGGCATCGGCCCTAAGCACAAACACCACACCGGTCGCCATATTGCCAAGCACCACTGCGTCGCTCACCAGCTGCACAGGAGGCGAGTCGATGATGATCGTATCGTATTTCTCGCTCATCCCGGCAAGCAACTCCTGGAAGCGCTCAGACAACAGCAATTCCAGCGGATTAGGCGGTATACTGCCCGCTGTCAGTATATCCAGCGTAGATCCTTCGATGTTGTAGACGCAGTTTTCGAGGCGCTCCACACCCAGCACCATCATGGACAAACCCGGATGGGTGTTATCCAGACCCAGCACCTTGGCGATAGAAGGACGGCGCATATCCGCATCGATCAGCAGCACCTTCTTGGTCTGCGCATGAGCCAGCGCAAGATTGATCGCCACAGTAGACTTACCCTCACCCGGAATTGAAGAGGTGACCACCAGCGTCTTCTTCGGGTGATCTATGCCCGACAGCAGTATGCCGGTACGTATGGTCTTGATCGCCTCTGAGAACAGCGACTTAGGCGCATCCCGGTAATGCAAGCCTGCAACCTGACCATCGCCAAGCTCCACCACAGGCACAGCCGCCAGCAGAGGCAGACCGAACTTGCTCTCCGCATCTTCAGCAGAGCGTACACTGTTATCCAGATGCTCCAGCAGGAAAGCCACCGCAACACCCAGCATCAGACTCAGCACAAAAGCCAGCATCACGATCATGCGCTTCTTGGGCTTGATAGGCGACTCAGCAGCCACAGCCGGATCTACCACGCGCGCTACCACGCTCTGCATATTGCTGACCGCGCTGGTACCTTTGATTTGCCCCATGAACATGTCGTAGAGTTCGCGGTTGGTTTTGACATCGCGCTCCAAGCCCAGCAACTCGAACTCCTTGCGATTGGAGCCCTGTATAGTCTGCTTCGCCTCCGATACGGCACCCGCCAGAATATTCTCGTTGGTGCGGGCCAACTCATACTCACGCTCTAGACCGCTCACCACATCCGCCACTTGCAGGCGCAAATCCTCCTTCACTTTAACCAGATCGGCCTGAGCCTGTATCAATTTCGGGTGTTCATTGCCATAACGGGTTGAAAGATCGGCTACTTTTCGTTCCCGATCACTAACCACCCCCATCAAACCCATCACCAGCGGATTGCGTTGAACTATAGGCAGCGACTCTTCTCTGCCGCGTGCTTTTCTGACCAGATCCAGATTGGCCTGAGCCTGAGCGCGCTGCAGCTTTGCTGTCGCTAAATTTCCCAGGTTAGCACCCAGCTGACTGGCCGCACCGCCCAATTCCAGAGTCCCACTGCTGATAATGTTGTGCGCTTCACGATACTGCTGCAGCACCTGCTCTGACTTATCCAGATTAGCCTTCAGGGCGATCAGACGGACGTTCATCCAGCCGGTCGCCTTCTGCGTCATCCTGTAGCGCGCATCGAGATCCATATCCACATACACATCGGCGATCGTGTTGGCTAGCGTGGCGGCAAACTGACGATCGGACGAACTCACACTCACCTTGATCAGCTGACTCTTCTTTGATCCTTCCACCTGCACCATCCCGGACAGCACTTCTGCGATGTGTTTACGCAGCGCCTGACCCGCCGGTTTCTCAGCGCCCATACCCAAAAAGGCGAACATCGATTTTTCATTGCTCGGCACGAACAGCGGATGCACAGTCAGATTGAGTTTATCGACCACGGCCTCCATCAGCGCGTTGGACTGCAGCATCTCGACCTGAGTCTGATAATGCGACTGATTAGAACTCACCCCGCTGTACACCTCGTCTATGGACAGCATCTTCGCCTTGGTCTGTTCGACCAGGATGGTTACGGTAGAACTGTAGATGGGCGTCATCATGAAGACGATGACCGTGACCAGCAAGGTCAGCAAGCCTGCGAGACCAAGAACCCCCCACTTGCGCCGCTGTATGACCCGCCAGTAACCGATCAGATCCAGCGACTCTTCGTCATCCGCAACCATTTGATTATTAAATTTATTTTCAAGTTGCTGCATCAAAAGAAACCCTCTTCCACTGTCACTGTATCCCCGGGAAAGATATCTCCGTCGAGGTTGATTTGAGCCTGCATATTCTGCGCATCCGCCTCACGCACTACGAAAACTTTGCTCTCTGAACCGCGCGGCGCAAAACCGCCTGCCAGCGCGACAGCCTTGCGCACCGTCATCCCCACCTGGTAAGGATAGCCGCCCGGTTTATTCACCTGACCGATCACGAAAAAAGGCCGATATTCGATCATGCTGACCGATACGCGCGGGTTCTTGAGATAACCTTTACGCAAACCCTCGATGACCTGATTTTCCAGTGCTGATATCGACAATCCCAGTGCGCGCACCTCGCCAAACGGAAAGGTGATCAGCCCCGTATCGGGCAGACGATAGTTGAGGCGCGACAAATCCTCTTCATCGAATACCGTGATATTGATCACATCCCCGGAACCCAGCCGATAAGTCCTGCTATCGAAATGCCTGGAGTCAGCGGAAACACCCGCTGCGCTCGCCGTCATTGCAAGCGCAGCAAACAGGAAAAAACCAACTGCAAAGCCGAGCAGATACCGCCAGGTACCGCTATCCCGCGCACACATCATCGAATCAGACAAGAGCTGCCTCCAACTTGTTTAAAACACTCGCCCTTAGCAAACCAGCGATCACAAAGAGCCTTCCAGAGTCAGCATGGTGACGCCCTGGGTGTAGCTCCACAGTGCATCGGTAGAATTACGCTTGGTGTTTTTGTATTCCAGACCAGCGCGCAACCAGCTCCTGAACGCATAGTTCCCCTTCAAGGAGTAGGTCTGGCGCTTGTCGGTACGCACGCCGTTCTGGAATTTATCCACCCCGTCGCCCAGCGACAATGTAGAACTCACGAAACCGGACCAGTCATGAGACCATCTGAAGTCGGAATCCTGGCTGATCATGTACCCGCCCACACTACCGTCTTCACGCGCAGTCTGGTGCAAAGAGGCATCGAACTTCGAATAAGGCTTGGGCTGCCAGGTCACATCGATATCCCACACAGTCCCGGTGCCGTTTTGGCGCAGCGCCGAATTGAAAGACTTCTTCAACGTTCCGATCTTCGCGCTACCCGTAGTTTTCGCGGTCGCTTGCCACTTCACACCCGCCATGTAGCGCTGCTCGGTGCTGTCCAGAGGTCTGACTGATGGAACTTGATAGTTGAATTTAGTGCTGCCGGCTTCGACAAACATCTGTGTCGCCGGTGCGATGCGATAAAAGAAGGTGCCTTTGACATTATTCCTGTCGTGATCGTAAAAATGTGTCGCGCCGCTGTTGTTGCTGTCGTAACGCTTGGCTACCTGACCAGCCTCCAGTTCGAACTGACCTATTGCGCCTTCCCCACCGTAATGCCCCATGGCCTTCAGGCCGGTGGTATGCCACAACTCCTTGTTTCTGAACATCACAGCATTGCGGCTGTCATGCCCCTTGATATAGTCCAGATTGACCAGTGAGTTAAAACGCGTCGTCCATACATTATCCGCATACGCCTCGAAATTATGGTCATTGAAATTATCTGTCTTGCTGCTGGCAAACTGCGTGTAATTACCGGCATATTTCAGCGCATACATCTGACCCTGCGTAGGCAAACCGATCACCACGTTAGGCGTGATCGATGTCACCGTCGTCTTAGTCTTGACCGCATTGTTGCTACCTACATTGTCATTTCTCCCGACTGCCAAACCTATCCAGGGCATGACTTCAAAGACACCGGCCTTAATCGCTTTAGGCTCGAATATAGAGCCGGGCGACGCACCCATATCAGCGGCCAGTGCAGAGCCGGTCATAAATACACCTATCAGAGCGATTGAAACGGTAGAAAGTTGGTATGACATTATGATCCCCTCGAAAATGATTACAAAAATTTTGCTTATTGTACCAGCAAATACTAACGTTTCAACTGCAAATATGGAAAACTCAGCAAGATTATAAACAGCATTGCATTGCTTGGCTCCTGAAAATTGAAATCCACCGCAGCATGGATCAGCAACGATGTTACCCCCATCACGCTGGCGAAAGCCATACCCAGCGCCATCTGGTCAGTGCTGTTGCGCAACAGGAGGACCGATTTCCACAGACTGTGCGCCACCAGAAAAACCAGCAGCAACAACCCCAGAATGCCGACTTCGCTGGCGATCTCGACATAATCGTTGTGAGCATGATCCCAAAATCCCGGCAGTAAATTCATCGGTTTATAGTGCGGAAATATCAGGTGGTAAACACCTCCTCCCGCACCCAGCCATGGAAAATCCCGGACGATCTCCAGAGTGGCGCGTGCTGCACGCGTTCTTTCCTCGACCGATTCTTCCGGGGTCAGCTGCTGCAACACCCTTTCTTTGACCGCCATCTGGCGATTCATATCCGCCGGTTTGACCTCTGCAACCTTCTGAACTTGGGTATTTTCTATCCGCTGCACAACCTTCTCGACACCCACCACGCCACCGATGATCACCACATCCAGCACTATCAGACTCGCGATAAAAATCACCGTTGTACGCACAGCGTGTTTCGAAAAGATGACGGCGAACACGCCTGTTACCAGCAAACTTGCAAAGAAAGCGCTGTTACCCATACGCGAACGGCTGGCCACCAGGCCGATAACCATGATGATCAGCGCCACTCTCAACAACACCTTCTCGCTGAACAGCAGTGTCAGCCATCCGTGCAGACGCTGACGCCAGTTCGCAGACTGTTGACCTTCCAGCTTGGCTATCATCAACCCTATACCCACCGCGAGCGTCAACTCCAGGTAGCCGGCAAAGCTGTTTGGCGAAACAAACGTCCCATGTCCACGCGGATTCACCATGGGCACAAAAAACATTTCGAAAGTCGTACCGGTAGCCATCAGGAGGATGCCGGTTATCGCCTGCAGCAGACCGGAGAACACGATCACTTTGGCCAGCAATTCCAAGCGGTGACGCGAGTTCACCAGCGTCAATACCAGCCAGAATACGGCAAACAGTATGCAGACTTTAACAAGATAGAGTCGGGTTGAATATATATCGAGAGATATAGATTCAACCCCTGAGCCGACAAAACCGCCCGAGGTACGCCGATCGATTGCCGAAATCCACTCCGCCGGTAAGGGCAGCAATTGCGCGCACAGCAGCAATACAGACAGCGACAACATCACCAGCGGCCATTTAGCACGCTGCCATGACTGTAGCGCCGGACGCCCGGTCGGTTGCCATATATTCCATAACAGCAAGCCGCCCGTCAACAATCCCAGCAGTGCAAGCGACCAGGGGCGATTGCTTGCCAGCGGCAAAGGCGTATATACAATCAAGGCAAACAGAACCCAGAGCTGCATATGAGAATCCGAGTGCGATTTGTGACGGGTAAAGTGCGGTTTACTTCGCACTGCGTGTTGCATCATATTCATTATCACCCGTATTCAATTCAAAATGGCCTTCATTCTGCTGGATTGCTACTGCGTTGCCTCGCAATCAATATACATTCTTGCCGACGAAACCGACCAAAATCGTCTTGAGGATGATCCTCACATCCAACCAGAGCGACCATTTCTGTATATACTCCAAGTCATATTCGACACGCTTTTGCATCTTGTCCAGCGTGTCAGTCTCGCCGCGCCAGCCATTCACCTGAGCCAACCCGGTAATGCCCGGCTTCACCTTGTGCCTCAACATATAGCCGCGTATCAGTTTGCGGTACTGTTCGTTGTGAACCACAGCATGAGGACGTGGACCTACGATGGACATCGTGCCCTGTAACACATTAAAAAACTGCGGCAATTCATCCAGCGAAGTCCGGCGCAATAAGGCACCCAAAGGCGTCAGACGCGCATCATTTTTGCTGACCTGTTTTACTTGAGCATCGCCGTCGCACACCCTCATGCTGCGGAACTTCCAGACCTCAACGACCTCTCCCTTCAACCCGTAGCGCCGCTGTTTGAATATAATCGGTCCAGCCGATGATAATTTTATCCCGAAAGCGATCAACAGCAGCAGCGGCCAGATCAGCATCAGGATCAGCCCGGCGATCAGCAGATCTTCGGCGCGTTTCAACCACGATTCGATGCCATAAAACGGACTATCGAAGGTGCTGATCACCGGTATGCTGCCCACCGTCACCCAGCGCGCCCTGTACAATGAAAACACGAACAGATCGGGCACCAGATAGACCGTCGCCGTTGTATCGGCCAGTTGCTCTATCAGGTTGATAATCCTCAACTCCGCCTGCATGGGCAAAGTGATGTAAACGATATCGACTGCACCCGAACGCGCCATCTCTATCAATCGCGTGAAGTCACCCATCAGCCCTTCCTCGCTCGGACCCACGCGATTGTCGAGGCGATCGTCAAACGTGCCGAGCATATGCAAGCCCGCCCAGGGCATTTTAGCCAGATGAGCGGCCATCCTGAGCGATGCCCCGCCGCTGCCTGCGAAGACCACTGTGCGTGCATTCCTGCCCTTCATCCTGGCCAGGCGCAACACCTGCCGGATAATTATGCGTTTCAGACACATCGCAACGGGGACCAGCAATGCCCATGCGACCAATATGCCACGAGAATAATCCTCCGTCACACCACAGGCAAATCCCAGGGCCAGCAGGCAAATCACGACAACCGACCACACCACGGCAACGCAGGAACACTCCGAAAGCAGGCTGCCCACACGCCATGATTGATATAAACCCCGGGCTTCCGCAACAAACAAAAAAATCAGCGCCGCGAGCGTGATGATCAACAGATAACTCGCATCCAGCACAACGGCATAAATGCGGGCAGCCAGATACATGCCCAAGTCGATGATCAGCACATCCAGCGCGCGAAACAAAACGGCCAGACTCAAGCTGTAAGACCTAATCAGACCGTTTGCAGAACTGTGCATCAATACAACCCCACCCAATAAATAAGACTAGCCGAGCAAAGATTCAAAATTAACAGGCGAATCCTGCCCGCAATCGATGCACTAACGGGCATGGCAAGTGGCCACCCCTGATAATGAAACCAGCTTCGTCGCTACGCGAGTTCCACGTTAACAAAAAAACGGCCGGCAACGCTATAACCGCGCTAACTCAGCCGCAACATCACGGAACACAGCTTCCGGCCTGAGACTAAAATTGACTAACGGTCATGGCAACTTTGCAGCCCCTGATAATGAAGCTCGCTATGCCCGTTCCCCCCTATCCAACTTTCCCCCGCATGCGGGAGAAAGGGCAAACGAATCGCTGCGCGAGTTTCACATTAAAGAGACCGTATGATAATCGTCATACCAGGCAATCGCAGGTTGATATCCATCAACCACTTCCAGCCGAATTGAGCGCACCTGCGCACAAAAGGCGGTGTCCGGCAACGCCTGCTTATCTCGCAAAAGCGCCAATGTTAACTCAACTTCCTCTGCACGCATACTTCCGCAACTGCGTTGCCTCGCAAAGACAAACCAAAACCCGGATAAAGCTACCGCAATGACAGCGTACTTTATCTTCCGTAATTATCGTCGAAGCGCTGAATATCATCTTCGCCCAAATATTCACCAACCTGAATCTCGACGATGTGCAACGGAATTTTGCCGCGATTCTCCAAACGGTGCTTGGTTCCCATGGGAATGTACGTGCTCTGATTTTTCTGCACGGTGATAATCTCGTCTCCGTTGGTAACTGTGGCCGTACCGGATACGACAACCCAGTGCTCGGAGCGATGCGAATGACTCTGCAAACTGAGCCTGGCGCCGGACTCAACAACTATCCTTTTGATTTTAAATGAATTTTTATCTTCCTCGAGAACAGAGTAACTACCCCAGGGGCGATTTACCTTCACATGGCATACATGTTCGGTTGCCCCCTTACCGTGCAGCGCATCCACTACCTCACGCACGCGCTGGGTTTGATCGTTTTTGGCAATCAAAATCGCATCCGCTGTTTCAATGACGCACACATCTTCCAGCCCGATCGCAGCGACCAGACGCTTCTCAGAACGGATCAGACTATTTTTGCAATCTATGGCGATCACATTGCCCAGCAGCGCATTGCCCGCTGAGTCCTTGGCAGCGATCTCATGCACCGCATGCCAACTTCCCACATCATTCCAGCCGAAGTCACAAGGTATCAGTGACACGCGACTGGATTTCTCCAGCACGCCATAATCGATCGAAACCGATGGCATCGCGGCGAAATGCTTGTCGACTGTCTGCTGGTAATGACCGCTAACGCGACTCTCCTCATCTATCGTTTGCAAGATCTGATAAATTTCGGGCAGATACTGCGCTATCTCGGCCAGGATCACCGAAGCGCGCCAGACAAACATCCCTGAATTCCAGTAATAACCTCCCTCTTCCAAAAATTTCTCTGCGATCGCCAGATCCGGTTTTTCGGTGAAGCGCTCGACATCAAAAATCAAAGATCGAGGTGAGCGAAGTGAGGAGTCCAGGATTGAGAATCCGGGCTTAGTTTTGATATAGCCGAATCCGGTATCGGGACGAGTCGGCCGTATGCCAAAAGTGACCAGATTGCCGCCCTGGGCCGCCGCGATGGCGCGTTGCAGACAGGAGCGAAACTCGACCGCATCCTTGATCACGTGATCAGCCGGCAAAACAACCATGATAGGATCACTGCCGTCAGCCATCAGACGGGCGGCAGCCAAGGCTATCGCAGGAGCGGTATTACGCCCCGCAGGTTCAAACAATGATTTATAAGGCAACAACGCATGGTAAGCCTCCCCCCTGGCATGCGACTCCTGTGTCACGATCAGCACATGATCAGATTGTATAACCGGCGACAGACGATCTATGGTGGCCTGTAACATCGTGTCGTCGCCATTGAGCGCTAAAAACTGCTTGGGCATGCTCTGACGCGAAAGCGGCCAAAGGCGACTACCGCTACCACCGGCAAGGATTACTGCGTACGCCTCATTATTATCAATAGCCATCATTGCTCCCCATTATTTCAAAATATTGCCGCATCACCGCAATGGCAGCAGCATCGTTGCGAGTCCCGAAGTGCGTGGCAACCCCTGACATTCTTACAATGACAAGACCACCCGCAGCTCTTCGCCGAACTCACGAACCATGACATTTAAGCCCAACTTTTGCATTTCCCGATAAATCATCGGAAAACCTCGTCCCAATCTATCCACATAGCGCAGGTTATCCATAAATTTAACGATTACCGGATTAGACGAATATGAAACCCCGGAACGAAGCTTTTCAATGGTGACCGTATTCGGCAACCGTCCAGGACTGATAAATTCCAGCCTGTCGTCATACATCAAAATTCGAATTCGCGATCCAACGATCGAATAGTTTCGATGTACGCAGGCATTGACGATCAACTCGCGAAAAACCTTATCCGGGAATACATTCCCGGTCTTCTTGCGCTTAAGCCCATCAAGAACTGACGGGTTCAGCAGATTGTTTTTAATGACCGCTAAAGCCCCATCCACCTGTTGAGGCAGAGTACCCCCTATCTCCTGACGATCGATTAACTCATCATCCGCTTCATTGCCGTTGAAATGCGCAAACAAGATCCCCGCCTGAGGAAGATATCGCACCGGATTAACACCAAACATCAACAAACCACCCACCGTCGGTTCGCCAGTAGCAGCCAGAATATCGGTGTTGCACAGCAACGCGCGACGCGACCGTTCATCCTCACCTGAAAACTCGATGCCATAACTCGAAAAATAGGCATCCAGCGCCGCCATATTGAGATCATTAATGGATGCTCCGGCTACCGGCACGATGTCATAGTGAAAAACACCCGAGACTTGAAACAAACGCATCAACTCAGATTGACTGGCAACGCGATTAGTCGACCCAACCCGTATCAAATACTTGTCACCCGTCTGATAAGGCTTATCACTCCCCTTAGGAATCGTCACCGCACACACCGTCACACCATCAACCACCACCATTTCACAAATCACAGTTAACGCAGGAATGACAGAGTGGCGGGCAACATTCATAATCCATTCTTCCAGTTGACTCGCGCCCCCCACACCACTGAGTTTTCCCTGGTCTGTCACTCCGAGCAAGACAACCCCACCCAACCTATTGGCAAATGCCACTATCTCACGGGCAACAACTTCCGGCCTAACCGGCAACTCGTTGAATTCAATGGATTCATTTTCTCCCTGTCGAATCAATTCGCCAACTTCCTGAGGGGACATCTCGTTAATCTCCGGTATAACTTATACCTTGAAAAAAACATTTATTTCCGAAAAATCAACAAACCACCACGAACTACATTGTGACACGCGATCCAGCCATACAAAAAATCCAGTCAAATCAACTGGATTGCTTCGCCACTATCGTGGTTCGCAATGACGCCACCATCGTTGCAAGACCGTAGGTCATGGCAGCCCAGAAGCCAAAAATCATATAATACTGGCGTAAAGATCGCACCATTGCGGATTCATAGACTCAATTAAATCTAATTTTTTCTTCCTTGATCCGGCTTTAAGCTGCTTTTCGCGCTTGATAGCTGCATCCATCGTATCGAGTATTTCAAAATACACCAACATATGCACCCCATAGCGACTTGTAAATCCTTCCGCGAGGTCGCTTTTATGTTCCCACACCCGCTTAACTAAATTCGAAGTTACACCTACATAAAGGGTGCCATTGAGTTTACTTGCCATAATATAAACAGCAGGTTGCTTCAACTTTTATACTCCACAACAAATGGATTGCTTCGTCGCTACGCGCGAACTAAGATTGTCGTACTGCAGACTAAAAGCCAAAAATGCTCTGTTCATCAAGTAGCAAGTTATAAAGGCGTAATCAGACTCACGTCTGGAAAATAGGTACGGCAACGTCTCGCATCACGAGTTAACAAACTCAACCCCATAAACTGCGCATGGGCATAGATATAGAAATCAGGCAACGGTGAAGATTTTTCACCCCCCTTGCGACGATATGCAACAAAGGCTTGGGCCGTCAAATGAGCCCCAAGGAAGGTCAATCTTTTCAATATTCAAACGTGAAAGCACAGCATCAAGTTCTGCCAATTTCCCAAAGAATACAGAAAGCTCAGTATATACAATCTGATTAATTCCAACTTTACCTAGCAACAAGGCATCAGCTAGGGCCGATTGCGACCATGATAGCCAATCAGGGTCTGCTGTAAAGCATCCAACAATACATTGCTATCGACGAGTATCAAAATTACGCTCCGCGCGTTAATTGCAAAATATCATCGGTTCTCAAATCCATATTGGCCGTAGCACAACCGGCAATTTCACTTAGCGTTGCTAAAATTAGCGCACGCTGATCAATCTGCGTTGGTTCAACCTTTTCCAACCAGACGCGCCCGGCGGTAAATCTAAATTCCACCTCACTGCCCGGTAGAAGTCCAACCAAACGTCTTATATCAGTTGGGATTGTTACTTGCCCTTCCGTCGTTAGTCTCACATCTTCTCCAAGAATATATTGTCCATCACCAGCTTGTCGGCAACCCAGCCCACTCTGCCACAAAGTGAAGCGGACGCTGCGTCGTTGCGATAACCAGCGACTTGCCAGCTTGCTGGCTTAGTTATCAGCCACGAAGTGGCGCGGCAACCCAATCACTCCGTCGTTGCGAAGCCTGTAAGGGCTGTGGCAACCCCGCCATAAAACAAAGGCATTACAACAACTGATTACAATGTCAGCCTATCCATGTTTACTCAGCACTTATCCTGCCATTCAATTTTAGCCTTTTCAATTACCTGATTGAGCAAACCAGAACGAATGTGCAATGTTGTTCGATGTGGAATTGCCTCTAACAGATCCAATATTTCTGATGAGGCACGTAACCTTTGGCGGACAGCACGCAGCAACAACCCCAATGTGCCATGCGAAATAATATTCATGCTTTTGGCGGCCAAACGAGCTGCGGTATCATCGGTTAGCAACACACCAAGAAAGGAATCCAAGCACAACGCTAAGGCCTCCCTCTCACCGTGATGCAATGTATACATCGCAGCCATAGCGTTAATTCTAGCGGAGGGTATGGCCGGCAACTGCCGGACCAAATTTACATTCATACGAAGCAATGCTTCCGGGCGATGTCGCTGAACTTCAAGCCAGACAGCATTAGGAACAAACACAGCGGCATAATCACTCAACACATCCAATGCGTCTAACTCATCCAAATGTATCAATGGACCGGCATCAGCTACAACTAGCGATGGCCTAGCTATTACCATGCAAGCCCCACTCGACGTCATCGTCAATCAATGACTCAGCTAACACATCTTGATGGGATTCTAAATATCGGCGCAGTGACTCATTCACCACTTCTTCCATGCTACTTGCCCAACCTTGGCGCACTAACGTTTGCGCCTGCAGCCAAAGTTGATCGGGTATTTCAGCGTGAATAGCGCTACTCATGACTAAACTCCAGTAAAAAATTTACCATCCAGTATATATATTTACGCCTATGGCTGAATAGGATACACAGTTAATCGTTGCACGCTACATAACAAAGCATTACAAAGCCTTTTTACAACGACTGGATTGCTTCGTCTTTACACTCCTCGCAATGACAAGCTTACCCCCCGTTGCATCGCAATGAGAGCTCTGCTCGTCATCGCAACTAAAGCATCGCTGCGACCGCGAGACAAAGTCGTGGCGGGTGACAGCCGTAGGCTGTGTCGATGCAGCCAATTCCAAATTGTATAGAACCAACCTCTCTCACCAGGGATTGAATATTTCTACGCCGGTTAGCTCAAAATCAGCCACATTCCTCGTTACAACCGTCATGCCATGAACCAGTGCCGTTGCGGCTATCAGGGAGTCACGGTCAGCGCGCGGATCAGGCACATGTAGTTTCGCACACCGCTGTGCAACAGCAACATCAACAGGGAGAATACGACCGGAGAATGCAGGCAACACATGACTATCAAGCCAGGTGCGAAGCATGGCTCCTTGAGTCGAATCACGCCGCTCAATCAACAACACCCCCGTCTCCAACTCCAGAATAGTGATGGACGACAAGAACAAACTCACTACGGAGACGCTATCTGCCCATGCTTTGACGTTCCTGTCAGCCTTGCCGGCTTTTGCTTTACGCAATTCCGAAACAACATTGGTATCCAGTAAATACATCAGGATAAATCCGCTGCTCTATAAATGGCAGTACTCAAGCGAGGCGGTTCAAACTCGATATCAGCAACACCGGGCATCGCCAGCAAATCAACGATGCTTGCCTGGCCGCATGTAACTCTTTGATATTCCTCAATGCTCAGCAATACATGTGCGGGGCGACCACGATCCGTAATAAACACAGGACCGGACTTTGCGGCTTTCTTTGCCCTGCTGGCATCTTGATTAAACTCTCGACTAGATAATGTGGTGATACTCATGATCATCCCCATATTTTTACAATGTAGATACGTTACTACATTAAAATATATTCATCAAGATTATTTTCATACATTACAAAAGTGGCGCGGCTATCAATGAGGTACATCAAAGCACCAAGTTCGGAATTGGCTCACGAATACGCTCAATCTCCAGCGACTCACCTCGTGGAGCACCAAGCAGTGACTTTAGCAAGCCTGGCGAACCACTAATGCGACGATAGTCCTGTGCCGAGAGAATAACAACGGCATCTCGCCCCCGCCGCGTAACCATTTGAGACCCCTCGCTAAGGGTGAGCTCTACAACCTCGCTGAAACGGCTTTTTGCTTCTTGCAATTGCCAAGTGTGCATTCACTTCTCCAAATTAGTCTGTCTAGTCAGATTTTCTGCCGCACAACCCACAAAGTCAATCCAAAACACGTTGAATAATAAGCCTGAGGTACTGCGATACTCCATCATTGCAACCCCCTTAGCCGCGAGTCCCTTAGAGCCACTCCGTCATCGCAACTAAAGCGTCGTTGCGACCGCGAGACAAAGTCGTGGCGGCTGGCAGTGGCGATTCGTCATTGCCAGCCACGCAGTGGCGCGGCAATCCAGAAATACATAAAGGCTCCCTTCAACGACTGGATTGCTTCCCGCCACGCGTTGCTCGCGGTCGCAATGACAAGCTAATAGCTGGATTAGCCCCCCGTAACATCGCAATGACTGAAATTATCATTCCTCTTGAACTAAACGCCTGTCCTTGATATCGCCCGCACCAAGTGGACGAAAGCGCTTATTCACATTAAATCCTTCATGGCGTCGATTCCTTTTGACAAACCAAAACGGCAACCGAATACGACCAATACGTGCCCTACCCCCGGCCTAACCGGCAACTCTTTGAATTCAATGGATTCATTTTCACCCTGTCGAATCAATTCAGCAACTTCCTGGGGGGACATTTTGATAACCTCCTGAGAAAACCAACTCTAACTGTACATTTTTTAACTAACCGGATTGCTTCCCGCCACCCGCCACGCCGGTGTCTCGCGATCGCAAAGACAATCAATACACATTCTTACCGGCAAAGCCGATCAAAATAACCTCGGGGATGATCTTCACATCCAACAAGAGCGACCATTTCTTTATATTAGGCATACTCAACTGCACACGAAAGCGCCGTCTCTATCAACCATGTGAAGTTCGCCCAGCCGTACGCCTGTCTCTCTTTCCCTCAGCACTCGAAGTAAAAACGCAATCCCCGGCAGCAGATCTGAATTTTCTTCTATCGTGTTTCACCATCCAGCGCGGGGTCTTGAAGGTCACAATCCGCCAATAGAGCCAAACATAAAAACTCACGAAGGACAGAGTTGATAAAATCAACACGAGTGAGTTATCCCAAAAAAGCACCGCGAGCAAGGCCGTAATCGTTTTAGATATCCAAAAATACGGAGCAGTCATAGAGTTGCAATGCACTTTGTGGCGTGCCGACTTCGACGCCCATTGCCGGTGATTCAAACGCCTGAAAATCAGCGTGTGCAAATGCAAGCCATCCGGATGCCAGGGCGACTTTCCATGCAATATTTTTCTTCGATACACAGAAAATAACGTTTCGCACACGGGATGCACCAACAGCAATGCCGCAAACCACGGTGAAACCTCAGGGTGACGCGCGACGATCAGGACTGCCAGTTCTGCCAGCCAGAACCCAATTAAATACGACCCGCCATCCCCTAGAAAAATCTTGCCGTGAGGATAATTCCAGACCAAAAATCCGAGCAACGCCCCCAGCATAACCAGAGACGCATTAAGCAAAAACATATCATCCAAGCGGAAAGATACAAATGCGATGGCAAGCAACATAAAACCGGCAAAACCACTGACAATACCGTTGAATCCATCGATGATATTGATCGCGTTGACGACGCCACCCACAGCAAAAAGCGTCAGAAGAATAGCGACAGCGGGCCACTGCAACAGCCAATCCAGAGGAGCGATACCGAGATGAGTAACAACCGCACCAAGCAGCCAGGCACCGATTCCAGCCGAGACGATGGACAATACCAGACGTTTTGAAACGCTAACCCGCTTGGTTAAGTCTTCAACCACCCCTCCCGCAAAGGCCGGAAACGCCGCGATTACAAGATAACTAAGCTGGGTAACCACGCCAGCATCCTGATTGCTCACACGAATGTACGAGTAGGCAGCCATCAAGCCCAATGCGATCGCTACTCCGCCTATACGAGGAGTAGGTAACGAGTGGAATTTTTGTGGCCCGGCATCTGTATGATCACTGGAAAACCGAGAATGCAGATTGCTGAACTTCAGTAGTAAATAGCAAACAAAAAAAGACACTATCGTGCCAAACAATACAATTAACATCAAAGCCTCCATCATTAGGAGTCGTATGTAACAATTAAGATGAATCAGGTGCCTGCAATTTCAGACCCAAAATCAAACCACACACGATAATCCAGGGAAATACCAAACTTCAGCAAACGAATAGGCATCAAAATATCAGCGGCCCATTGTAGCAAATAATCTAAAAGCAGCTATCATTCACATGAACGATATTAATATTTCAAATACCCACCCCCGACGCTGCAAAGACTTTAGCCGCGATGCTCGCGTAGCCGAGGCGATCCCAACCAACCACCATCGCGAAGCCCCAGGCTCTGGCGATCCGTCATTGCGAGCGCAGCGCGGCAATCCAGTACATAAAATGGTCTTTCACATGACTGGATTGCTTCACGATGTTCGCAATGACTCAGCACTGTCTTTCACTCAGGTCTGTTCATCCCACGGATTTACGACAGAAGTAAGTAAATCGTCAAAATGTCGAAGATTGCGCGTTGCCAGCATGGCGCGACGCGCCAAAGCAATCCCTGCTATAAAAGTGTCGCGCATATCCACCGGACGACCACGTACTTTTCGTTTGGCAGCAAGTTTAGCAGCCTCAGCAGCGGCATTCGCGTCGAACAGCAAAATACGGCTCTCCAAGTCTTCCTGTATCAGTTGTTCGAACCGCTCTTGCAACCTTTCTTTACGCTGTCCTGATGCCATCAATTCAAGACCGTAGCGAGCTTCAAACACTGTGACACTACTGATCCAGATGGACTGAGCTGGCTGTAAGTCCAGCCATGCCACAACAACGGGATCAGGCTGATGCTGCATCAGCGCAGAAAGAACGTTGGTATCCAGAATAATCATGTCCCGAAATCCATGGGATATATATTCTCTCCGTGCAATTCAGGCAAGCTCTGTTCCAGCCCCTCCCCCGCAAAGCGTTCAGCAATACGAGAGCCGAGCTTGGACCGGATTTGAACTTCCTCACTGACAGCCCTTTGCAAAATCTGGCGAATTTCTTCTTCCATACTCCACCCATGCTGGCTGGCACGAAACTTCAGTCCCGTCTTGACGTAGTCATCAACATTGCGAACGATAACCTGAGCCATGATATATCTCCAAGAATAAATCAATTAAATGATATCACGATATCAATTAACCCGTCACTAAATTGCTTCCTCCCGCCCTCCACGGTTCGCAATGACAACCCTGCGTCATCACAACTAGAGCATCGCTGCGGGCTACGCGTGGCAGCCGAAGTCTGTGGCGATCCAGCATTCATGAGTCCAGCCTTATAACCCTACATAACAATCCTTACGCAACCAATCCAGCAACAATCTGCTTCACCACTACTTCAGGTGAAAAGAGCCTCGCTGATAGCGCCCGACAGCGACGTGCTATATCGGCGTCAGTATTGACTTCAGCCACGAATTCCTCCACATTCCGCATCAATGTGTCAAGCGTATGATCAGTGCAAACACGCCCCACTCTCTCACTCCAAATCAAATCTTCTAAATCATTACCGGGATTTATGCTTGCAAGTACAGGTAAACCGGCCTGCATATAGGTAAGAAACTTACCAGGTATATTATGCGTCTTATGACGCGGATCCAGTGCAACTATCCCTGCATGACATTGAGCATATAAGCCTGCAATTTCAGAAGGGTCAATCTCATCGTGAAATTCAACGTTTTCCAGACCTCGCGATTTCGCGTCGACGCGCAATTTCTGCGCATCGCTCCCCCTTCCTACGAATAAAAACCCAATATCCCTACGACTGAGCAACCTCTCAGCAAGGTCAAGAAGAATTCCCATCCCTTGCGCTACGCCCATATTGCCGGCATAAACGAATATTTTACGTCCGGCCAGCTTACCGGCTGAAACACGGATGCTGCAACCGACATCGGGCGTATCCGCTAACCAGTTCTGCAACACCTCCACACGCCGCCCGGCATGATTTTTCCACTCAGCAAAATAGGGTAAATTCCCTCGCGTCTGCACACCGATCACATCCGCTACCGAATATTGATATCGAGCGATAGCTTTAAAAAATAGATAGGGTAAGCCTCGCCCCATCAACCCCATATCCGCCGCCCACTCAGGAAATATATCTCTGATAATCAGATAACTGCGACATAAACTGGATTTTTTCAAAGCATTCGCCAGCGGGCCAAAAAAGATGGTCGGCGAATACCACACCACGCCATCCCAGCTAACATCAGCCAAAGGACTCTTGCGCAGATTCCTCAGCATAATGAACGGCATTAAAAACTCACTGATCGTTCGCCTGACATAGCCAATATCTTTAGTGCGAGGCGCCTTCAAACGCAGCACCTGCACGCCATCAACATTTTCAACATGCCAGGAAGTACCCAATCCCGCAGAGGGCAAAATCATTGTAATTGTATGACCTTGCCTGACCAATTCGCGCGATAAATCCCGCAATTGCACCGCACCAGAAGTCCGTATCGGTGGAAAAGTATCAGCGAGTAGAGCAATGTGCATTTTACTTCGACCAAACTGTACGATTTATGTAATCCACATAACTCATCACGACACGTAACACCTGCTTAGAAACCGGACCCGCCTCATATTCTTTGACGGCATGCATTACACGCTTTGCTTTATCATGCTGAGCAACGATAACGCTCACTGCATCCAGAACCCGGTCTTTCTTCAAACCACTCATAATGAGCGTGCCGACATCCATACCCTCAGGCCGTTCATGGGCATTCCTTATAGTAATAGCTGGCAGATTGAGTAACGAAGCCTCTTCAGTAATTGTGCCGCTATCCGATACAACACACAGCGCCTCCATTTGTAATTTGATGTAATCACAAAAGCCAAATGGTTTCATGAATTGGATATACGAATTGAGCTTGCCCAGCTCCATGGTGTCAAGTCGTTTCCTTGTACGCGGGTGTGTCGAAACGATGACAGGACAATTGTAGGTTTCAGCCAATGCGTTGAGTGTCTCGACCATATTCGTCATATTTTCTGGACTGTCGATATTTTCCTCACGATGCGCACTGACAATAAAAAAATTATTCGCTTCTAATCCCATACGCTCCAAAACATCAGATGCCTGAATCTTTGGCATGTAGTGATCAAGCACCTCCTGCATGTGTGACCCTGTTTTTATGATAGTTTCAGATGGAATACCTTCGGCAATCAGATAACGACGAGCATGCTCGGTAAGAACCATATTGATATCGCTCAAGTGATCCAGCACTTTGCGATTCAACTCTTCCGGTACGCGCTGATCGAAACAGCGGTTTCCAGCTTCCATATGAAATACTGGAATTTTACGACGTTTGGCCGAAATAACAGCCAGACAGGAATTGGTATCGCCGTAGAGCATTATTGCATCAGGATTTTCTTGCTCCATCACCGCATCAGACTTTTCAATCACACGCGCGATTGTCTGTGCAGCATTCTCTCCCACGGCCTCAAGAAAATGATCCGGTTTTCGTATACCCAAATCGTCAAAAAAAACCTGATTAAGTTCGAAATCATAATTCTGACCTGTATGAACCAAAATATGGTGAGTACGCAGATCAAATTCAGCAATGACTCGACTCATTTTAATTAACTCGGGGCGAGTCCCTACAATTGTCATCACTTTAAGCATGAAGTTCGTCCTGAATGAAGTCGAGTTTCAATAACAGAGTTTTGATTTCCTCTACATTAAGGCGATCAGTATTGTGAGACGTGTAATCCTCGGCATGAGAAATCTTCTCTTCACCTTCACTGAAATATTGAGCGTAATTAAGATCACGGTTATCCGCCGGTATGCGGTAATACCCCCCCATGTCTTCAGCATGGGCCATTTCTTCGCGAGAGATCAGTGATTCAAATAATTTCTCTCCATGACGGGTACCAATAATGCGCGCCTTTTCCTTACCGCCAAACATTTCAGTCAGTGCTTGAGCCAAATCCGCAACGGTCGAAGCAGGAGCCTTCTGCACGAAGATATCACCTTGCTGCCCATGCTCGTAAGCGTAGAGCACCAGATCAACAGAATCTTCTAACGACATCAAAAAACGAGTCATATTTGGATCAGTCACCGTCAGCGATTTACCCTCTTTGAGTTGCGACACAAACAATGGAATAACCGAACCGCGCGAGGCCATGACATTACCGTAACGTGTTGCGCAGAAAACCGTTTCACCATCGCGCTGCATACGTGCCTTGGCGACCATCAGTTTTTCAGCCATTGCTTTCGAAATACCCATTGCATTGATGGGGTACACCGCTTTATCTGTACTGAGAACCACCACTCGTTTTACACCATTAGCTGCTGCTGCATTCATCACATTTTCAGTGCCAATAACATTGGTGTGCACAGCTTGCATAGGGTAAAACTCACAAGAAGGAACTTGCTTCAATGCAGCAGCATGGAACACATAATCCACACCTTTCATTGCCTGAAAAGTGCTGTCGTAGTCACGTACATCACCGATGTAAAACTTCAACTTCGGGTTGTTCAGCGCGATGCGCATCTCTTCCTGCTTTTTTTCATCACGACTATAGATTCTAATTTCTTTAACATTCGTACCAAGAAATCGCTTCAGCACTGTATGACCAAAGGAACCTGTACCGCCAGTAATCATCAATGTTTTATCTTTAAACATGTTGCACCACCTTTCCCTAATTATTTAAGCTTGCTTGATTATTGGTTTTAGCAAAAAACTATCACGTCTGCAATTTTTAATCAGAAGCAAACGTCTCGGAAAAGAAACATTCTCTTGAACTCCAGTGACGACTTTAACGACTTCAAATCCCAATGATTGAAAAATATTTTCCCATTCAGCATGAGACCTGAAGCGAACACCTACACCAAAGGTGTTCGCTTTGAGTGATGGAAATAATTTTGCAATAAAACTACCCACGCTAGATAACAAAGAACTACTCGTTATTTGGTAAATAAGCCACCCCGAAAAATTATTAATAATAAAAGATTCGTAGATATATTCATTAACAAAAATTGCATTGGCCTTTTTATGCCAGACAGACAAAGCGCGCCTTTGTAACTTACTAGTCTCGGCTTCCGTCTTACCCACTAAGTGATGAAGTATCAAGTTAAAGCAAATCACTTGTTCATCGCCCAATACTGTTGGGTTAAGTGCATCATCAGATGCCGCGTCAAGCCCAGACTGCTTACATACAGCAATAGACTGCATGTCAGTATCGAGTACCCGGACCTTAAAAGCAGTACGATTTTCTAGTGCCTTAGCAAAAAATCCACATCCGCCACCGATGTCCACAACCTTTCCCGATTTCGGTTCAACAGAGGCGTCAATAAGTTTAATAAAGTCACCTACCTGGCTTTCAACAAATGCGTCGTGATAGAACGCCTCAATTTGATTCTGTGACAGCGTAGTTTGTATATTTTCCATATTCATCAATGAGAATTACCTTGATTAAATTCACGCATAAAATTTATCAATGCTGGCCAATCTGGTGAATTGTAACCAGTCGCCAATTTAAAACGATCCGAATTCAGTGAACGGTCAATCGCAAGCCTATCGTCAGGAATAATCTCGATGTCCTTTTCATACACTTGCGCAATCAGTTGCAATAAATCGTATTTATTGATGGGCTCGGCTGATACGTGGTAAAGACCATGGAGTTCAGGGTGAGGAATAACATAATCACGAATGATACGTGCCATTTCCACCGTTGGCAGACCGGAAAAGATGGCGCGATTAAACCCTTTTGTGCTTCCTTGCCGCGCCAAAAACCATCCGACAAGGCTCCGCGAGCCGCCTAACTCATGTCCGATAATAGAGGTGCGCAAAGTTATTGCATTTGGATAATCAACTTCACCGAGAAACTTACTACGACCGTACAGATCGTAAGCATCAGAAATATCTGCTTCTGTGTACATCCCCTTAGCGCCTGAAAAAACACAGTCAGTACTCATGTGTACAAAACGCGCTCCTGCAACCTCACACAACCGCGCCAAGCGATGCGGCAATAATGAATTAATCGGAATTGCAGCCAGTGGATCATCAGCTTCAGCAAGTTGCTTAACCAGCCCAATGCAATTGATGACAACATCAGGCTTAACACTAGAAAATAGGTAAGTTAGGCTATCAAAATTTTCAACATCGACCCCGTTAATAATATTCGTGTGCAGTTCATTGGGTAGAAGACGCAGCCCAGACGAAGAGCGAACCGAGCCAAATGCATGATAGCCTGGACTCTGGAAAAAAAGTTGTAACATCGCATTGCCTAGCATACCTGAAGCACCTAACACCAATACACGAACTGGCTTGATATTCATACTCATCCTTTACAATATAAAAAATACTGTTCCACAAATTTATGCTCGAGGAAAAACCAAGTCTAAAACGAATATGTATCATTTGGTTAGACTCGAAAATGACATTTAGTTGACATTACCTAAACTCAAAGCAGCTGATAGAAACAAACTTCTGTTCGCTGATACAGAAATCGGATCAACAGCATTTTCAGTAGCATATTTGCGGGCGTTACTACGTAGCGATAAATAGTCATCGCGTGAAAGTTGAGCGACCTCCTGAATTATCACAACAAAATCATCTTCATTGTCTAGTGAAACATCCCAACCCACACCGAGATCTTGTAAATTACGCCAAGGTGTAGTATCAGCAATTAAAACGGGAGTTCCCGCCAAAAGAGATTCCATAATAACATGGCCATAATTCTCACCAAAAGTTGGCAAGAAAAACAATTCATTTTGAGAAATGACATCCAAAACTTGGGAATGATCCAATACACCTCCATACTTTACAGAAATATGTTTAGGTAGCTTTGAAATAAGTTCATTACAACCATCCCAATATGACACATCTTCAATCGGACCGTAAATACTAAATTGAACTGGAATATTAACTTTGGCTAACACTTTTAGCGCAAACTTGAGATTTTTCATTGGAGATATTCTTGACACAAAAACAATCCGAAATATTTCCAATGAGGAATACTCAACAAGTAGATTTAATTGCTGGCTTAATACCGGAGCAACGGTGATATTTTTTGGTTTAACATAAGGCAAAACAGCCTGCAAATCGATTAATTCATGCCCGGCTGTCGCATGCCAATTCACCGACCGATATAATCCAAATAGTGAAGTTAACCAAATAAAAGTAAGTTTTTTAAAACTTCTTATACTAAGAGCACCAGTTGAAAACTCTCCCCTTGGTGCTATAACTACAGGACGTAAAGGAACAAGACAAAAGTACATCAACAACAACGGAATTTGGGTAAAAACAGGATTAAAAAAACTATTTAAATACAAAACATTATAACTTGTCTCAGAAAGCAATTTAGCTAAAAACAAAAATGACCTACTTTTGGGAGAAAGATAAAAAACTTGAGCATTACCAACCTGACACCAGCAATCAACTTTAATATTGACATATTGACACTTATCAAATAAATCCCTATCTGACGTTACAATACGAAATTCAAAATCATCACAAAGCGCATTGACTATATTCGTAATGCTCCTTATTGGACCGCCCCCTTTACAACCGGGAAGATAAGTGGCAACAAAAACTAATACAATAATTTTTTGGTTCATCAGGTTATAATTATTACAAAGATGATTTTAAAAATCGATTCATTACTACATATGCCCATTTACGAGCCCATGGACAATTTTTTTGATTTAGAAAAGGGATTTTTTTCCAATCATCAAGTTGAGAATCATTCTTCAACCATTTATTCATAGGAACAGAAAACCCAGTCTTAGACTTATACAAAATGTTGTCAGGTAATTTTTTATGAGGAGCCATAGCCAAATATTTTTTTCCAAATCCAGTTTTATGTTTAAGGAGAAATGGGGCCATAGAACTTAATAACTGAGAATCAACCAATGGTGTTCGTATTTCCAATGAATGAGCCATCCCAGCCCAATCTGCATCTCTAAGCAATTGGTTTCGCATATAAACGGAAGACTCTAGCGATGCAATTTTTGCATAACTAGAATTGCATCCAATAGACATACGCTCACCCAGATAGGAAACAGGAGAGAGATCAATTAATCCCTGGCGGACAATATCTTGATCTAGAAACAATCCCAATTCTTCTGGCAAAAAAATACACTTTTTTAATAAGTAAGCACTCTGATAAGATCCACCATACTTAACCAATCCAGCCAACTTTGGATTAAGAAATCTTGAAGCCACAGGCCCAATCATGGCAGAAACAATGTCACCAAGTAAGGGGACTTGTGATGGGACTTTTAAAGTCTTAACCAGCCTTGGTATATCTGAAAACGAGGGATAGCCACCAAACAGCTCATCCCCACCTACGCCTGAAAGGGCTACTTTCCAACCTTGTTCAGTAGCAGCCTTACTAACAAAGTAAGAATTAATACCATCAATACTTGGCTGATCCATAGACTCGAAAAAACTCGGGATTTCGGCAGAAAATTCTTTAGCCCCTAATACTCTTTTGACATTACGAATACCATAATAGTCCGCAACATATTTCGCTAATGGAGACTCATCAAGATCACCACCCTCAAACTCATCAAAAGCCAAGGTAAGAGACTCAAAACCAATATAACCACTTTCACAGGCGAGGGCTGCAATAACGCTCGAATCGATGCCACTTGAAAGAAACACACCTACTGGAACATCTGATACTAAATGTGCCGAAACTGAATCTAGAAGACATTTATGTACAAAATCCGAGGCATCCTTTACGTTGCTCGTAGAATCAAAACCTGACATCAAAGTAACGCCATCAAAAACTCGGGATAAAGAAAAGTATTCTTTAGTGACACTTACACCATTTTCGTTAATACGAATAAAACTGCCTGCAGGTACAGCATAAATATGCTTACGAATTGTATACGGGTCAGGGACACTACCAAACAAAAAGAAACCCACAATTCCAGCGGGCTGCAATTCTAAAGAAATATCACCACTAGCTTCAAGAGCTTTAACTTGAGAGGCCACTCTGATAGTTGAGCCATCATCTGAGTAATACAAAGGTTTTATGCCATATGGATCTCTAGCTAATAACATAGACTTTGATAATGTATCCCAAAGCGAAATTGCAAACATACCCCGCAATTCGGCAAGCATACTCTCACCCATATCTAAATATAGGTTCAAAATAACTTCAGTATCTGAGTCAGAATAAAATATGAAACCTTTTTTTTCCAATCGAAATCGAAGTTCCTTGTAATTATAGATTTCGCCATTAAATACAAGAATCAATCGACCATCAGCTGATTTCATAGGTTGTGTTGCAACATCAGACAAATCTATAATCGAAAGTCTACGATGCCCCAACCCGACTCTACAATCGTCAGAAAACCATTCACCTTTACCATCAGGCCCACGTCTAGCCATGTAATCTCTCATACGCCGTAATTCAAGTATATCAACCTGACCACGTGATGACTGATAGTTATATATTGCGACAATTCCACACATTAAATATATCCTCGGTTCGTGCCATCCAGAAAGGAAAACAACATTATCTTAGAAGTAAGAAAAAATTAAAAAAAAATTCTAAGCATTATAACCATAACTAACTAACGTAAAACCGAGCCAAAAATGATGCGTTGATTCAGTGAAATTTATTGGCTAATTTTAATCTGTTGTAGTGTTCAATATCTCGATATTTGAACACTCTAGCGGGGTGACCACCAGCAACAGCATATGCAGGAATATTTTTAACCACTACACTTCCCGCTTGGATAATGGCACCCTCGCCGATTGTTACTCCACCCAGCAATATCACACGATCCCCTAGCCAAACGTTATCTTCAATCACTATATCCTTATCAAGGTTGGTTTGATCATATGGAATAGCATTTCCCGAATCATAATTATGTATTGAGGTAATCAAAAGGCAACCATCGCCAGAATGGAAATTACTACCAACATATACCTTACCATTACCCTTGATTCGCATCCCATTAAAATTTACGTTCTTCCCTAAAACCGTATTTTTGGTGACATTACTATAGGAACTGACATAGAGTGGCATCTGGAAAGATTTACATTCGAACTTAATTTTAGCTTCGAAAAAAAACTTCACTCCACGCCTTAGCATTCGGACGATAACTCTTGACACTATTAGCATAAAATTCATTTTTTCAACAATTTAATAAAAAATCTACTTTCAATCGTAGCAAAAAGTTACATCTATTTACTTAGATAAATATTGAAATCTTATGCACAACAACCAGGAAATATGGCTGATAAAAACAATATTTAAATCAGTATCAAATTTCAACCATTTGAAAACAATCATTTTTGTACATTCCATACTCAGCGTAAACCACTCTACCTGCATCACCATCCTCATATTTTATAAAAAAATTATCTGGAATAACGATGGAATCTATTTTAATTAGATTACCGAATATCTTCAGTATATTAGGTATTACCCCAGAATAAAAAGCGATAATTTTTTCTGGGTACGAATTGATCAAAAGATACATTTCAAATGGAATTAAACTAGAAATAACCTCAATATTATCAAACATTTCCCGAATAGCAAATAGTTCGTTGTCTTGCTCCGCCCTGTGAGGGTAATAGATAATTTTTTTATCTGTATACTTTGCAAAACTTCTTTTAAGAAGTTTTATGTAGCTCTCTAATGTCATCATGTGGTAGCTGACAAATGGAGAACCTATAAAAATATAACTATCTACGCTGTCGTTTTGAGAAAAGGCAAATTTTACATGACTTAAATCGTTGACTATCAGTCGGTCATTCGAACATATTTCAATATTATTTGTTGTGAAAAATGTTAAATGATTTGGCTCATATAGTTTAAATAGAAACTTCTTTAGATTTGATTTTAATGAAGTATGTGTATGTCCATTATTAATTTTCTCAATCCTGTCTTTAGCCATAATTAACAGCGAGACACCGTCATCAGTAATCATCTTTGTTTTACAATCAACTGAATTTAATATCAAATAACAATATGATGCTCCTAATTGGCTTAAACAAATGCTATCCGCAGAGTATTTTTTTAATTTTTTGATAAGATTAATATACATGCAATAACGATATATCAAGCTCTTGTGCGCATACAATGGTATCTCAAAAATACCGGACCACTGTATATCTAAAAGAATGCGTTTTAACGATATAAATTCATTTTCGCTACCGAAATTTAGCAAAAACAAAAAATTCTCTTCTTGATGATGAAATCTTTTAACCGCATCGTAAATATATATATATTGGTGTGCGGCAGAGATTATAAAAATATTTGTTTTCATCATCTCATGCTAGTAGTTTCAACTAGATCAACCCTCTTTGGTTGATTGCAATTCTTCTCTTGAATTACATATATCAGGATCAAGAAATACATCGGCCAAGAATTAACAAATCCACTTGAAATAAATAAATCATTTCCAGTTAAACCAATTGCAAAATATCCTAATACACCATATTTTAAAAGTTGAAAAAAATGTAGCTTTGGATTTAACCTAGAACAACTGTTAAGACCAGTAATCAGTTTATATATGAAATAAATAAAAAGTATCCAAATAAATATCCCTCTTTCAATCAATATATTAAGAAATATATTGTGTGCATTACTAAACGCAAAATCATTAATAAAAATAAAGTTTGAAATTCCAATTCCAGTTAACAGGTTTTCCATTAGATTATTAACTACAATATTATAAAGTACAAATCTTTCATCACCTTCAATTGAGGATAAGGCAGACTGATCATCCATAAATATTCTTGACATGAGCAAATCAACGAGATCGATATCAGCATATATACTTAACAAGTTTACAACTAACGATACCAATAGTACAACAGACAGTATTAAGCCAAGCTTGTTATTTCTTTTGCCTGTAAAAATACTCAGCAGTGCAATTACACTATATATGACAAAGGCAGTTCTACTCATTGCAATAAACAACAATAATATATAACAAATTAAAAGCATTATTCTTATATAGTTATTAAACTTGATTTTATTTTTACTAAAAATTATCAATGGAAAAAAAATTACAGCAATTTGTGTGCCGATATTAGAAAGAAAAACACTACCACCACTTCGCTGGTAAAGCGAAACTTCATCCTGCAAACCGACACTGAAGTACATTACGAAACCTAGTGTAAAAAAAACAGTTGCTATAAAGATGAAAATTTTAATGAATGTTGATTCATCCAAATAGTCACCCCTGTCAAAAGTCGATAATAGTAAATAAAATAATATAGGTGAAAGTACAGCATCAATACTTACCCAAAGACTCCTTTCAATATCAATTGAAAAAATAATATTTATGGATGAAAAAAATATTAAACAAATCAAAAAAGGAATGTTCGTAATTTGATATTTATTTTTCATACTTACTAAAAGCAATCCAAATAAGAAAAATGGAAACAAAATATTTGTTTTCATTCGTTCAAAATTAATATCTGCAAAGTGTATTCCATACATATTTGAGTCTAGCATTTTTTGAAACAATGGCTGTACTAGTAATACAAGAAAAAAACTAGACACGAATATAAATAGATTTTTTTTCGCGCAGGCGAAAGCGTAGATCCCATTAAGTACAATAAACATCGAATACAACACTTAATTACCCCAATCTATTTGGACACTTATAAACAATCAAGCAGTATTGCTTAATTAAAATTATTGAATTTATTTGCAAATCCACTCTTCAAAAATTAATTACTTTCAATACTATTGATTTATTTATTTATTGAAAGATTTGTTCATTGAACGCCATGCAACAATTGCAGTTAGGCACATAAATAGGAACCATGTGATAGTGGTTGAATACGCAACACCCATAGTTTTAAAATTTTTCACTAATAAATAGTTAAGTACTATATTTGTTATCGCAAGACTAACTGTAATGGAGGACAATAATCCTGTTCTTTTATAAAAGAAAAATGAACTAGAAAATAAAAAATAAATTGACTGAAAACAAAATCCCAGTAGTAACCACGGAAAATACAATTTTGCTTCAAAATATTTCTCATTAATGAAATATAAAAAAATATAATCAGAGAGTAAATAAATACATCCAGAAAACAAAATAAATACAATAACAAAAAAATATGTAAATTTAACAATTTTTTGTTTAGACTCTTCTGTATTCACTTTAAGAAGTGCATATAGCATAGGTGTCCATGCAAGAGATATGGCAGTAGACAACATAATCATAATTGAGGATATCTGGTAAGCAATACTATATGTACCTACGTGCGCCACATCTTCAAATGACGAAATAAAAAAACGATCAGACATAGATAATACTGAACCAGATAAAGCATGTGGTATTAATGGTAACGAGAATTTCAATATCTTTTTTGAGTAACAAAACTCCATGCCAGTTGTAGCCATATCCAGTCGTTTCAACCAAATGACTCCAAATAATGCGCTGATGAACAATGCACCATAAAGTCCTTCCAGCCGCCCCCAATAGCCTAAATTAATATATTCCACTAGCCCATATGAGAGTGATAAATTTAATATTGTTTGTGTAATATAATAAAACACATATTTATTAGTTTCCTGGCGAATTTGAAATACACTTAAAACGATACTACTTATGTTTCTTGCTAACGCAAAAAGGGGAACAAAAAAAATTAGCTTCGAAGGAATGCCACCAACATCAGGAAATAAAATTACGACAAAAGAGACAAAGATCAAGACGAGCAAGAACGCTATAAAAGTCAAGGAAAAAGCGTTATTTATATATTTCTTATACTCGGGCGACGACAAATGAAAAAATTCTGCATTTATTGCACCTTGAATGCCTGACAAAACAAAAGGTGTAGTGAAGATAACTGTCGTTTCAACGAGTGATAGAATACCGAACTCAACGGCAGAAAGTCTATGCGTAAGAACCGGCAATAACAAGAACGGTACAAATGCTCCAATTCCTCCCGTTAATGCATAGATCACTACATTTTTTCTCAACATATACTAATCTTGATAATTCGCTATAAAATAATACTGGGGAATCACTTCTAATTGCTCTCCAATGCTACACATTCCATTCGTCATATCCTCAATAAAATTTCTAGTCTGTAAGAATAATCCCGGCTTGAATTCTTCGTCTAATGCGTAATCACATTCAACAAAATCAATTGCGACACTCCCCTTCTTTTGAATTTGCAATTTCTCCATCGGACGCAAAATTAGTCGATGATTTCTAGTCAGCATCTCCACACTCCATCGCCCCGCACTCTCCCAGTTCGCTTGATAACTGAACAATGCGCCTGATTGACTCACTCCGGTACCAGAAAAAACTGAAGCAGCAGGATGCCAGCTAAGTGAACCGGTCGCAAACGCACACAATTCTTTCGGCTTTCCACCTAAATAAAACGCCAGGTCAACAACGTGCGTTGAATTACCCAAAAACCAATGTTCCTTGACCCCCTCAGCTTTTTGCAACTTTTCAATAACATGAGCCCATTCTGTGAACTCAAAATTGAATGAGGTAACACCTCCATCCTCCGCTATGATTTCCTGGGCTTTTAGCACTGAGGCATAATACCTTCTGTTATATGCTACATATACTTGAGCGTCCTTCTCTTTCGCAAGCTCGCTCACCTCCATAATTTTTTGTTTATTCAGCCCTGCAGGCTTTTCCACCAAAATATTTTTGATACCATAGTTTAGCAATTGCATGGTCGTGCTTGCTAACGCCTCAACACCAACACTTACGATGGCGTGAGTACATGCCTCAGGTTTAGTGCTCAAAAAATGCTCAAGCCCACCAGTAATCACTGGACAGCCAGTCACCTCTTCACACTTTTTAGCGGAATCACTTCCTCTTCCGATTACAACAACATTAACATCTAGATTTTTCAAAACACGAATGTAATCATGAGCCATTGCTCCCGATCCTACTAACCAAACTGTTTGCATATTTGTTCCTTTACGTAATAGGGCAATGGTCATACTTTATGTTTTCAACTTTTTCAAGAAAGTCCTTAAGGCAATCAATGAAAGGCAGGTGAAGTTTTACGGCTTCCGCATAGGTAGGCAAATCGCAAATCCCTGTAGTAATCACCTGTTCGACCACACTACTGGTCAATTCACTCTGGAATCTAATGATACGTACTTTCTTCTCCTCCCACTTCCAACCGCCCTCCTTGGTAACAAGACGGACTAGTCCGCTTCCTTCGTCAATAATCGCATTAAGATTATCAGAACAAATAGTGATTGAAACAGGTGACGATGCATCATGGCAGAATAAGGTGAAAGGATGTTGGCCAACTCGCCCACTTAATGTTCCACTTAACTCTACGAATCCCTTACGTTTGCTTTGGATCACAGAAGGATTCAACCCCTGACCACTAAGTTGCAGAGAGTCCTCTCCTGTTAAAAAAGCCAAGTGATCAATAAAGTGCAAACTGTTACACGCTAAACCCCATGCCCCACCTTGTACATGGTACGAAATCTGTGTCGAACCAGCCAGATCTTGCTTGAGCTCATGATAATATGGGAACTGCCTCCTAGGATGATTCACCCAAACCTGTATCCCTTTACTGGCAAACACCTCAAGAAATTCTGCGTAGTCTTCCGCTTTTTGAAAGAGCACTTTCTCCAGCAAGATATTTTTAACATCACAAGTAGCAAGCAACTCCCTGAGTACACTAGCTCGGACATCCGCATTAGTCGCAACGACAACAAAATCAATATATCTCGAAAGCTCCTTAATTGAAGAAAGATACCTGATACCTTGAATATTTGCATTAGCCGGCATTTCCTCAAAACGGATCTTGGCCGTTTCAAGCGAGGTTCCAAATGTATCAACAACCTCGATCTGAGTCTCGATATTAAGTTTTGATAAAGATTGCAGATGTCGGCTTCCCAGCTGTCCTGCTCCAATTACAGCGATTGTCTTCATGATTATGTGTTCACCTGACGATTTTGAAATATTGCCGATGCAGTAAAAAAATCAATCTGTGTATCAATATCCACTGAATGCTCAGCAGACATCGTATAGGCATAGATTGCATCATCCGTAAAAAAAGACCTATTTTCCAGCAACTCTTTGATTTCGCAGATATAAATAGCCCCATTTAATCGATAATAAGTGCCTAAATCCTGACTCCGTTTATTTTTCACTTCCTCACGAATAAAACCAACCATACTGTGATCCTGTGGAAGCATATTTGACCAAAGTGGTGAGTGATCAACTTCGCAAACTGAAATGATCGCATTGGCTTTTTTTTCTGCACGCAATTCTATTGCGTGTGAAATATCTACTGAATCCCTGAGTGGTGAGGTCGGTTGTAGCAACACCACAAAATCAAACTCTTTCGATAACGCGGTCCGATAAAAATCAATTGAGTGCTTGATTGCATCAAAACTTGTTGCCGTATCGCTAGCCAACTCAGCAGGACGAAAAAAAGGCACGTTGGCACCATATTTTTTTGCCACCTCGGCAATCTCTGTATCGTCTGTGGTGACCATCACTTCATCAATATAGGAACACGCCAGAGCCGCCTCAACGGTCCAGGCAATAAGTGGCTTACCGCAAAAATCAATCACATTCTTACGTGGCAATCGCTTGCTGCCACCGCGTGCGGGGATAACTGCAAGAAAAGTCTTACCTTGGTACATTAACCGAACACTCCACTATATTCATTATTGGCTCTCTCATAGTCACTCATTCTTCCGATATCCAGCCAATATTCTCTGATTGGAAACGAGATGGCATTACCATTCTCTGCAATCAGTTTTTCAAAAAGCGTTGGCATATCAAAAAACTCATCATCCGGCACATGCTCCAGCGATTGCGGTGAAAGCATATAAATTCCGGCGCTAACGAAAAATTTGTGGGTCGGTTTTTCTTCGATGGAGACTATTCTACTACCGTCAATATTCACCACGCCGTAGGGCACTTGAAAATCGTATTCTCTCACCGCCATCGTAGCAACGGCATCATGAGATAGATGATGATCATGCATGCGCTGAAAATTAATATTGGTCAGTAAATCCCCGTTCATTACGAAAAAAGGCTCCGTTAATTCATTTCGCAGGAGTGTTAATGCCCCGGCCGTGCCCATCCGTTTAACCTCATGAATATATTTGATTTTTACACCGAAACCAGACCCATTTCCAAAGTACTCCTCGATAATGTGCGACTTATAACCAACGCTCAGGACAATGTCTGTGTAGCCATACTTGGCAAAATTTTCAATGATTGTTTCCAGAATAGGCTTGTTTCCCACATGAAGCATAGGCTTAGGAGTGGTATCAGTCAGAGGACTTAGTCGGGTCCCCAGTCCACCAGCCATTAAAACAATTTTGTTAGTACGTTGCGCAGGACGTAACAAGTCATCAGTCTCGGCAATACCAACAATCCGACCCTCGCCATCTACTAAGGGGATTTGAGACAGTTTATGTGCGATAGCAAGCTGGAGTATCTTTTCCTTTGAATCGTTGACTCGGCAGGTTGTCGGCGTACGGAAATAGACAGTTTCAATCAAGTCTTCCAGTCCCATACCGCCAAGAATGGCTCTGCGAACGTCACCATCAGATAATGTGCCTAGCAACCTTTGGTTTTCGTCTACCACCAGTGCAATCTTCATCGCACCAATGTCAATAACCTCAAGCGCACACCGAATCGTCGCCAGTGGTGAAATAAGAATTTTTTTGTAATTATTCATATAGTTGCAGAATGACGCAAATCATTAAATGTTTTTTTCAGTAAACGCGTTAATGGGTACGACTGAATAACTTCAACAATTCTCTTTGAGGCTCCACCTTTCCCATAAGGATTTTCTACACAAGCTAATTGTTTTTGAAACTCATTGTCATAGAGACCGTTGATTGCATGCAAAATACTGTCTTTTTCGGGTAAGCAATCAATCACACTTTCCGCCTTAATCCGCCCTTTTTGACGATCACCAATATTGATTGTAGCAACCTTGAAGGATGGGGCTTCAATAAGGCCGCTTGAACTATTGCCGACAGCAGCGTCAACATACTGTAGAGCCGAGAGATAACGTAATTGCCCTAGTGATGTAAAGGCGATGGCCCTGCTTGAATTATTCGCCACATAGTTATCAATCATGGAATTTATGATTCTTCCATCCGTGTCAGCGTTAGCTTTGGTAAAAATAATACGCGTGTATCGTAGTTCTTCCAACGCATCAAGAAGTTGCTGAAACTGATCTTGAGCCGTGCTTTGTTCAAGAGTGACCGGGTGAAAAGTAACCAATAGATTCTTTTCCCCAAGTTTAAAACCGATGCTGTATTCAAATGCATCTCTTGCAAGCAAATCAAGCTTATGGATATTATCCAGTCCTGGAGCCCCAAAGTTAAATACATTCTCGGGATTCTCACCGAGCTGCATAACTCTCTGACGATATACTTCTGTCGCAACGAAATGCAAATGGCTCATTTTAGTAATTGAGTGCCTGATGGCCTCATCAAAAGCCCCCTCAGTCGTCTCACCACCGTGGATATGCCCAATGGGAATTCGAGCAATCATTGCGGCACTCGCCGCACTGAATATCTCATATCTATCACCCAACAATACGACAATATCAGGACTCAACTCTGCATAAGCTTCAGCAAACGAAATCTGAGCCAACCCCATCGATTTAGATATCCCGATAGATGTATCTGAAGACAGAAGCATTTCAATCTTTTTATTGATCGTAAATTCTTTTTCAATCTCTTTGTAGGTGAGTCCAAATTCTGGAGATAAATGCATCCCAGTCACGATGAGCTGCAATTCAAGGTCTGCATCTGCTTGAATCTCCTTCATCAACCAATAGAGCAGGCCATATTCAGCACGAGTGCCGGTGACAACGCAGATTTTCCTCATATCAAGTCATCACTCTCATATTCGCGTTGCGCTATTTTCCCCACCACCTCATCCCACCTCATAGGATTGATGCCATTGCCAGGACGCTTAATGGTAATATTGTCTGCAGTAAAAATCTCTCCAGCCAAAATTTGATGTGCTGCAACAATGCTTTTTCTGGCGATAACGATATTCTTTACTTCACTCTTACTTGGTTTCTTTATCCCATCTCCCAATGCATGCTCGATATGACGAATTGCTCTCACCATTACCTTAAGCTCGTCCGGCTCTAGACTGGCCTTATGATCCGGGCCTTCCATATTACGATCAAGCGTAAAGTGTTTCTCGATCACACACGCCCCCAAGGCAACAGCTGCAATTGGCACCTCAATACCTTGCGTATGGTCGGAATAGCCAACCTTAACGTCAAAGGCAGCATGTATCGTATTCATGGCACGAAGATTTACGTCATCCATGGGGCATGGATACTCGGTAGTAGCATGCAATACTGTGATCTTTTCTTTGGATGTACCTGCTTGAACTAACACATTCAATGCATCTTCGACCTCGCCCAAATCTGACATACCCGTAGAAAGTATGACTTCCCTTTTCAAGCCACCGATATGCCGTAAGTATGGTAGATTCGTGATTTCACCACTGGGAATTTTGAAGATGTACATCCCAAAATCATTCAACATATCGATGCTGTCATGATCAAACGGTGTCGACAAAAACAGAATCTGCTTTTGGTTACAGTAACTTATTATTTTTCGGTGTGCGTTTTCATCCAGTTCAAGCCGCTTGATCATTTGATACTGTGATTCTCCCACGTCAGTGGTTTGCTTTTGATAATCAGCTTTTTGCGCCCTTTTACTCACCAGCTTATCCGCTTTGAAGGTCTGGAACTTGATAGCATCCGCGCCAGCCTCAACAGCAACATCTACCAATCTTTTGGCCAGTTCAAGCGAGCCGTTATGATTGACACCTGCTTCGGCAATAATAAACACCCTAGACATGTGTACAACCCCTAAATAGCGAGCCGGCCTTAATAAAGTCGTATTCCTCTGTTTCGACGCATTCTCTGGTCACTGAATTACTCCCTACAAAAGTGCCTATTCTAATCCTTGCACTACCGTTAACGATTGCTCCTGTGGAAATATGGCTATGGTCTTCGACAACGGCATCATGCTCAACAAGCGCCTTGGTATTGATGATACAGTTGTTACCTATATTTGCACTCGCATTAATCAGTGCGTCGTGCATAACAATTGTGCCTTCTCCCAATGAGGCATATTTTGAAACATAAGCGCGCTGAGAAATAATCGTTGGCAGAATAAACCCCAATGACTTAGCATATTCAAAAAGGCGAACACGTATTGCTGGGCTTATAATCTGTCCAACGGTAATCAGCGCGTAATCGCATGTAGCTCGAATACCTGTAAGTTCATCGTCGTTACCAAGAATGGGGTAACCCAGCAGTTCATTGCTGACGACTTCCCTTTCAACTATGCCCGCAATTTCGAATCTATTTTCCAACTCAATTACATCTATGCAGGCTGCACAATGTCCACCACCACCAATTAGAACCAACTTTGGTTTCATCACAATCTCGCACTGCTGGGAATATTTACAACTCTTTCCTCAAGCCATCTTGAGTTGGACAAATCAGAGGATAGGCAATCGCGGAACATGGTCAGCTCATTCATCAGCCTCCAAATTGGACGTGACATAACACCTGCTTCATTGAGTTCCTTCAAAAACAGTTCGCGAGCTGGTTTGTCTTCCAGAACCAGCGCATTGAGCCAGTAGTTCGAATGCGCTTTGGGTGGCTCTTTAACAAAATAAAATGAAGCATTAGCAAAGAATTCAATATAACTGGAAGCTATGGCACGCTTGCTTTCAAGTAAACGCGGCAGGGTCTCCATTTGCGCGCAACCCAATGCCGCATTGAGGTTAGGCAAGCGATAGTTGTAGCCAATTTCATCATGCACAAATTCGTATGGATGCGGCTGCTTGGCTGTAGTGGTAAGGTGCTTCGCACGCTTAGCCAATACTTCATCATTGGTGATAATCATTCCACCACCACCCGTTGTGATAGTTTTGTTGCCGTTAAAACTAAAGGCTGCCAGCTTACCAAAGGTTCCCGTATGTTTACCCTGATAATAGCTTCCAAGACTTTCAGCCGCATCTTCCACAAGTGCGATGCCAAACTCTTCACAAACAGTAGCGATTTCATCAATACGGCACGGGTGACCGAAAGTGTGCATGGGCACAACGGCTGAAATTTTTCTTCCAGTAGTTTTGTTGATACAACCATCCAGAGTTTGTGTCACATTTGCAGATAGGAAATCTCGAAGGCTAATCGGACTCAATCCGAGCGTTTCTCTATCGACATCGACAAATACAGGCTTCGCACCACAATAGCTGATTGCGTTACAAGTGGCCACGAAGGACAGCGATTGGGTAACAACCTCATCGTCCTGACTGACACCAGCCAATTTTAAGGCGATATGCAGCGCAGCCGTACCATTGACGGTAGCAACAGCATACTTTGCCCCCGTGTACTCAGCCATCATCTGTTCAAATCGATCGACGTATTTACCAACACTGGAGACGAAAGTCGAATCGATGCAATCAAGCACATACTTCCTTTCATTACCAACAAATTTTGGCTCATGCAGGGGAATAAACTCCGTCGTTTGATAGAGGCCGCGAATAAAATCAATCACGTCTTGATTCCTTTTACTCATCGTTACATCTTTCCATCCAGATATTTTCCCGTCTCTTTATGACCAAAATCAGGAATCATGTTATGAAATAAGCCAATAATCTCTTCCTTTGTCCATTGCTTAGCACTCTTACGCGCTTCAATAAATTGAGCAAAATTATCAAGAGCCTGTTTATTAAATAGCGGCTCGTTCTTTATGACACCAAGATTCTGGAATCGCGTCATATCTAGCGTTTCACTTTCAGTATAAAACTCTTCGAAATCCTTTTCACCAGTCGTATCGCTATCCGTAAACAGGCATGGCCACTTACCCTGTTGCGGTAAAGTTTCTGCAAGCCGTCTGGCTTCGTCTTCGGAGCTACAAAGGTATGGTTCATAACCGATCTGTTTAAGATATTTAACCGCAATCTCCGCAAAAGAAGTGAGATGAAGCGCTTCACTCAGTTTCGGGAAAAAGATATCTCTGTTCTCACCAAAAATACAAGACATAAGGCAAAGTTCGCCTGATTCCTTAGGCGTCACAAAATAGCGTTTGATGTCTTGTGGGGCCACTATGGGCTGGTGCTTCTGGATACGTTGATTAAAACCATGCAAAAGCGAGCCGTCCGAAAAAGCGACATTTGCGAAGCGCGCAGTAGAAATCTTGATATCCAAACTGCGACGCATCAAAAACATTTCCATAATCCGCTTTGAAGCACCCATCATATTGACAGGATTGGCCGCTTTGTCGGTCGAGACACAAAAATACTTTTTTGACCTATTTTCAATAGACTGCAACAAGGTCTTATCTGTGTTGAGAATATTTACATCAATCATACGCATCAGCGTAAACGGATCCTTCTCGCTTCTGACGTGTTTTAAGGCTGAAAGATTAAGCACATAGTCATATTTGCCATCTGCTTTGATAAAAGCATCATATTCAATTGAGCCTATATCCAATGCAAAAGTATGAAAATCCCCGTCTATGTAACCATAAGAGCTTCTGATGTCTCGAACCAACTCAACCATGTTGTTTTCGCTAATATCTACAACATGTAATTTTCTAGGATTTCTCTTGAAAATTTCCTTGGTTACAGCTTGCCCAATAGAACCCGCCCCGCCGATAACGAGAAAAGTTGAATCAGCGACAATTCGCTGAAGTTCTGGCTCATGATTACTCACATCCAGAACGAAAAGCTCTTTCTCCCTGCCAATTAAAGATAGTATTGAATCAATCATTTTGAACATTACACTCAACAAATTATTAAAAACAATTCGACAATAACATATACAATCAGTAGCTTACAGACGCCAAAGACTATAACCAGCCGATTCAATTTCCTCACTTGCGTAAGCAGACTTAATATCTACGAACACACCACCTAGTTTCAATCTGGAAAGCAATTGCGTGAGTGGCTGTTGGGTATATTCTCGGTGTGATACTGCCGCAACAATTGCATCAGCTTGCCTTGGAAGTTGTTCCCATTTAGTAAGAGAAATCCCGTACTCATGCTCTGCTTCTTTAGATTCAGCAAGCGGATCATGCACGCTGACATCACAACCGAATTCCTGTAACTCTTTGACGAGCTCTGCAACTTTGCTGTTACGCAAATCCGGGCAATTTTCTTTGAAGGTAAGTCCAAGCACAATAATTTTGGCTCCCTTTACTAAACCACCCGTGCTAATTATTTTCTTGATGGTTTGCTGAGCCACATATGACGCCATCCCATCATTGATTCGACGTCCTGCTAAAATAACTTGTGGATGATACCCAAGAATATCCGCCTTATGAGTCAGATAATAAGGATCGACACCAATACAGTGCCCACCAACTAAGCCAGGACGAAATGGCAGAAAATTCCACTTTGTTCCAGCGGCTTGCAGCACTTCAAGTGTGTCAATTCCAATTTTATTAAAGATAATTGATAGTTCATTCATCAGAGCGATATTTAAGTCACGCTGAGTATTTTCGATAACCTTAGATGCTTCTGCAACTTTGATACTGCTGGCCGGATAAACACCTGCAGTAATAACAGATTCATAAACCTCGCTAACAGTTTTTAGGGTTTCTGATGTATCACCGGAAACAACCTTGACGATTTTGGTTACAGTGCGCTCCTTGTCACCAGGATTGATACGTTCCGGACTATAGCCGACGAAAAAATCTTGTTGCCACTTGAACCCGGAATTTTTCTCGAGCAGTGGAATACACACTTCTTCTGTGGCACCAGGGTAAACAGTCGATTCATATACAACAATGGCTCCCCGCTTCATGTATTTACCGACACATTCCGAGCTTTTAATCAGCGGCGTAAAATCCGGCTGATGACCTGCTGATACAGGTGTAGGTACCGCGACAATAATAAAATCAGCCTCACTTAGCACAGTAGGGTCGGTATGACATGACAATTGTGTTGCTGATCGTAAATCATCAGAACTCACTTCACCAGTAGGATCAATGAAATTACGATAGGCAGTAACTTTCTCTACAGAAAGATCAAAACCTATCGTAAAAAACTTTTTACCAAACTCAACAGCTAATGGAAGTCCTACATAACCTAAGCCAACAACAGCGATCTTCATAATTTATTTTCTTTCAAGTTGTACGCCGAAAATATACTTAAGGAGATGCTGATTTATCCGTCATTTCCGCAAATGCGGAGATCCAGCACCTTAATTTAACTAGATTCCCGCCAACGCGGGAATGACAAAATCGAATAAATCAGCTCTTCCTCAACAAATATTGCAATAAAACGACAAACCTTACAGTCCTGCGTCAGCCCTCAATGCAGCCGCTTTATCCGTGCGTTCCCAGGTGAACTCGGGCTCTTCGCGGCCGAAATGGCCGTAAGCGGCTGTCTTCTCGTAGATCGGACGCAGAAGATCCAGCATCTGCACGATGCCTTTTGGGCGCAGATCGAAATGGCGCAATACCAGTTCGGTCAGTTTGTCATCGCTAATCTTGCCTGTGCCGTAAGTATCGACCATCACGCTGGTCGGTTTAGCGACACCGATGGCGTAGGAGACTTGTACCAGACATTTGCTGGCAAGGCCCGCTGCAACGATGTTCTTCGCGACATAACGCCCCGCGTAAGCGGCGGAACGGTCCACCTTGGAAGGGTCTTTGCCTGAGAATGCGCCGCCACCGTGAGGCGCCGCGCCGCCGTAGGTGTCGACGATGATCTTACGTCCGGTCAGGCCACAGTCGCCTTGCGG
>Ga0208863_1000348_pt1 | contig 53088 bp, 46 predicted proteins | sample RifOxyD3_FD_184040 | JGI IMG/M metagenome (GOLD analysis project Ga0208863, IMG submission 184040) | Soil microbial communities from Rifle, Colorado - Rifle Oxygen_injection D3 (SPAdes) | ecosystem: Environmental > Terrestrial > Deep subsurface > Rock core/Sediment | place: Rifle, Colorado... | reverse complement strand
CATGAAGGAAGGCAAATGGGAGAAAAAGAAGTTCTCTGGCCGTGAGGTAAACGGGAAAACCGTGGGCATAGTCGGAATCGGCAGAATTGGCAGTATCTTTGCCGAGCGGGCCCAGGGCCTGAAGATGAAGGTTATTGCCTTTGATCCCCATATGCCGAAAGAGCTGGTCGATAAAATAGGGGTGGAACTTGTCAGTCTGGAAGACTTGTGTAAACGGGCTGATTTTATTTCGGTTCATGTGCCGCTTACCAAAGAAACCAAGCATCTGCTGTCTACCAATGAATTTAAGTTGATGAAAAAAGAGTGTGTTTTCCTTGATTGTGCGCGAGGTGGGGTGGTTGATGAGGAGGCCTTGTATCAAGCTCTTAAGGATGGGGAAATCCGTGGGGCAGGGCTGGATGTCTTTGAGGTGGAGCCCACCACCAAAGAAAATTGCAAGTTGCTGAGCCTGGATAATTTTATCTGTACCCCGCATCTGGGTGCTTCAACGGCGGAGGCTCAGGAAAATGTCGCCGTTGCCATTGCTGAACAGATTGCGGACTATCTGCTGCGCGGCACCATTACCAATGCGGTCAATGTGCCTTCCGTGAGCGCGGATGTTCTTTCCAAGGTAGGCCCGTATATTACTCTGGCCGAGATGCTTGGCTCTTTCCATATGCAGATTGCCAAGGGCGGGGTTGAGGAAGTCAATATCGAGTTTTGTGGCGATCTTTCCGAGATGATTACCAGCCCGATCACCGTAGCCTTCCTGAAAGGAATGTTAACCCCGATTCTCAAAGACGCAGTTAATTATGTTAATGCGCCGATTATCGCGCAGGAGCGGGGCATTCGGGTGGTTGAGGCGAAAACCAGCAGGAGTGATGATTTTCTTAACCTGGTAACCATCCGGGTGAAAACAACTGAGGGCGAAAATGTTCTGGCCGGGACGGTGTTCGGTAAAAATGAGCCGCGTCTGGTTCGTCTTAATGGATTCAGGATGGAAGCCCTGCCTGCCGGATCAATGCTTTTTGTGCAGAATAACGATGTTCCTGGGGTGATTGGCCTGTTGGGCACCACCCTCGGCAGTGAAGGGGTGAACATTGCCAGGATGACTGTTGGCAAGCAGCGTGAAGGGGATCGTAATCTCAACGTGATCTTGCTTAACACCGATGGCTTGGTGCCAAAGGCTCTGCTGGACAAGGTCCGTGCCCTACCGAACATTCATGCCGCCATGGTTCTTGAGTTGCCTGAGCTGGCTGGGATCTAAAGTGTTGTTTGTTCTTTTGTCCAGAGGGGATACTCCATGACCGAAAACGAGAAAAACGAACAAGGATGCTGCCCTGAAGGTTATATTAGAAAAGCCGGTAACTGCGTGTTGCCGGAGGTAACCTTTACCACCTTGATCATGTCGTTGAATTCCTCGACCCTTTTTCATCTGGGTGAGATCAAGAATCCTGATACTGGACAAACTGGCCGGGATCTTGTTCTGGCCAAGCATACCATCGACACCTTGCAGTTATTGAAGAACAAAACCAAGGGAAACTTGATCGACAAGGAGGAGGAACTTCTCGGTCATGTGCTTGCCGACCTGAAGCTGCGCTATGTGAAGGCCACCAGCTGATTTCTTGTAACTGTTCAGCAGCACCACATCTGCGTTGTCATCGGCCGGCTCATGTGCAATAGCACACTTCGCCGACCTCTTCCGCGCATCTGCGGCACTGCTGAACAGTTATATTTTGTGGTTTTTGTCCAATTTCGGCGCCAAGCTGTATAGTTGCAATTTTTTGCTCATACTTGGACAATTATGATCGCCTGGTTTTCAACCTGTTGAAATCAGGCGTTTTTATTTATGGTAACGGAGGCTGGGATAATAATGGAACTTATCTGCGAGGCCCATGCAAAAATAAATCTCTATCTTGCTATCAAGGGCAAACGAGCAGATGGGTTTCACGACCTTGAAACCAGGATGGTGAAAATAACCCTTGCCGACCGGTTGCGTCTGACAAAGCGGGATTCCGACATCACCCTTGAATGTCCGACAAGCGACCTTCCTACAGGAGAAGACAATCTCGTTTATCGGGCAGCGCGAAGCTTTTTTGCGGCCTTAGGCACCGGGGGCGGTGTTCATATTGTTCTTGAGAAAAAAGTGCCTGTTGCCGCGGGTCTGGGAGGTGGCAGCAGTGATGCGGCCGCCGTATTGCGAGGGTTGAACACGCTTTACGGATCTCCTTTCTCGGGCATGGCACTTGTTGATTTGGCGCGACCGTTAGGTGCCGACGTACCTTTTTTTGTTGATGAATGTAGCGCCGCTTGGGCCACCGGCATTGGCGATGATATCCAGGCCGAAGCTGTTGATCCTTCCGGTTGGATCGTTCTGGTAAACCCCGGATTTTCGGTGTCTACCAAGTGGGTGTATGAGAATTTTACATTGACAAGGGAAGGCAATCCGTATATCTTGGGCCGCGACTTCGTGCATGGTCATAATGAAGGTGTCAAGCTTGGGAATCTTCCTTTATATAACGACTTAGAGGCTGTGACCATCGGGAAATATCCGGAGCTTGGCCGTATTAAAGATGAGCTTCTGGCCGACGGTGCTCACGGGGCTTTGATGTCTGGCAGTGGCCCTACGGTATTTGGTCTTTTTGAAAACAAGGCGCAAGCCCAGAAGAGTCTTGCCAGATTTGTAAAGCGTTATGGTCGGAATGTCTTTCTTGCACGACCACTTAGCACACAAGCAAAGCAATAAGGTGTTGGGGCGTCGTCAAGCGGTAAGACACAAGACTTTGACTCTTGCACTCGCAGGTTCGAATCCTGCCGCCCCAGCCATTTTTTCCTCTCTGGCGCGCAAGGCTTGCGGAAGCAAGATAACCAGAACTTCAGGCAATAGAATGAAAGATATCAAAGTTTTTGCCGGCAATGCGAACCGTGCCCTGGCTGGAGACATCTGCAATTATCTCGGGGTGCCCCTGTCTCAGGCGGAAGTTCGGCGCTTCAGCGATGGAGAAATTTTTGTCGAGATCGGCGAAAACGTGCGTGGCCGAGATGTGTTTATCATTCAGCCGACCTGTCCGCCGGTAAATGATCATCTCATGGAACTGGTGATCATGGTTGACGCCTTGCGGCGTGCCTCTGCCCGGCGGATCACCGCAGTTCTTCCCTATTATGGTTATGCCAGACAGGATCGCAAGGTTGCTCCCAGGGTGCCGATTACCGCTAAGGTGGTGGCGGAGATGATGATGGTGGTCGGGGTGCGGCGGGTTTTGACCATGGATCTTCATGCGGGACAGATTCAGGGATTTTTTAACATCCCGGTGGACAACCTTTTTGCTGCCCCGGTACTGCTGGATTATATCTCGCAAGAATTACATGATGATGTGGTAATGGTTTCCCCTGATGCCGGTGGGGTGGAGCGGACCAGAGCGTTTGCCAAGCGGTTGAACGCAAGTCTGGCAATTGTCGATAAACGTCGGGACAAGGCCAACGAGTGCAAGGCGATGAATGTTATCGGTGACGTTGTTGGTAAGACTGCCGTTATGCTTGACGATATGGTGGATACCGCCGGGACCCTGTGCGCGGGGGCGGATGCCCTTATTGAGGCGGGCGCCAAGGATGTGTATGCCTGTTGTTCCCATGGGGTTCTTTCCGGGCCGGCCATTGAACGGCTGGAAAAGTCCAAGATTAAAGCCCTGGTTATTACCGATAGTATTCCTCTCAGCGACGCTGCGCGGAATTGCACGAAAATCAAGGTTCTTTCTGTTTGTAAGCTGTTGGGTGAGGCGGTAAGGCGAATTCATAGTGAGGATTCTGTCAGTTCATTATTTGTGTAGTGAAAGAGACAGAGACATCTATATAACCAGAGACCACTGTGTGTAGTTGTGGCCGTTACTGGTTTTTTGTTATGAGAATTGGTAACTGAGGAGGTCAGTGCAATGTTACAAATCGATATGACGGCGCGAGTCCGGAAAACTGTTGGCAAAGGTGCGGCAAGGACCTTGCGCAGGTCGGGAAACACCCCGGCGATTATTTATGGGCCGCTGGGAGCTCCTGTCTCTCTGGAATGCAACACTCGGGAGCTCACCAAGGGGTTACTTTCTATTCATAGAAAGAACGCTTTTATTAATCTGGAAATTGATGAAGACGGCAAGAAAACGGTTCGGCAAGTTATGACCCGGGAGATTCAAACAGATCCGATTCAGGACAATGTCTTGCATGCAGATTTTTATGAGATCTCCCTTGATAAGCCCATGGTGTTTCAGGTGCCGCTCAAATATGTGGGCAAGGCCAAGGGTGTTGATCTGGGTGGCGATATGACTATTGCCCGGAACAAGGTTGCCGTGTCGGGCAAGCTGCTTGATATTCCCGATCTTATTGAGGTTAATGTCGCGCCCCTGGATCTGGGTGTAGTCTTGACCTGCAAGGAGATTGGCCTCGCTGCGGGTTTGAGCCTCGTGAGTAACGGGGATGCTGTTTGTGTGTCTATCTCCGGAGCAGCAGAGTAAGATTTCTGGAATATATCTATTGTCGTGTATTAAAGTCGAAGAGAGGAGCTTCCTTTCTTCGGCTTTTTTTGTTTAGACTGAGGCGGAAAATATCGTGTACATCGTGGTGGGTTTGGGAAATCCTGGGAAAGAATATGCCGCGACCCGGCATAACATCGGTTTTATCTTTCTTGATTATCTGGCGGATAAATATCGTTTCACCTTTAAGGGGACTAAATGGCAAGCGGAAACGGTGAAAGATCTCTCCTGGGGATATCCCGTTCTTTTTGTCAAACCACAGACTTATATGAACCTAAGCGGTGCTGCGGTAAGGGCGATTGCCGATTTTTATCAGGTTGATTCCAGCCGGATTATTGTGATCCACGATGATCTTGATCTGCCCTTGGGCCGGACCAAGATCATGATAAACCGGGGCTCTGGCGGACATAACGGTATTCGTTCCCTGATTGATCATCTTGGCGGCAATGATTTTGTGCGGATACGGATTGGGATTGGACGTCCGGATAATCTCGAGAGGGTGAGTGATTTTGTGCTTTCTCGTTTCGGGCAAGAAGAAGCGGAAAAGGTGATGGAAGAATTTAACCGCCTTGAGGCTGGGGTGCGTCTGGTAATGGAAGAAGGCCTGTCTGTCGCCATGAATCGTATCAATTCGGAGAAGCTGTAGTCTAATATGTTGTAATATCATGTTTTTTTAAGTTTGGATTGATAATTTTTGGAGGTGTGGTATAGTGCGCCCTAATCTTCATTGATGCGTCGGTATTGGAGTGCTTCCTTGTAGAAAAAAGGAACAGAGTGTCCCATAATCGGCGAAAGGGAGGCACGTGTGTTTAACGTTGGTGATATGGCCGTATATCCGGCTCATGGCGTTGGTAAGATAGAATCTATCGAGAAACGGCAGGTCGGAGACAAGCAGCAATCCTTTTATGTGATGAAGATTCTTGATTCAAGCATGGTTATTATGATTCCAACGGCCAGTTGCCAGAATGTGGGTCTGAGAAATATCATCAGCTCCCAGGATGTGAACAAAATCTACGACATCTTGAATGAAAGAGATGTGGTAATTGTTTCTCAGCCTTGGAATCAGCGGTATCGGGCGTATATGGAAAAGATCAAGACCGGTTCCGTCTACGAAATTGCTGCGGTGCTTCGTGATCTTTTTCTGTTACGAGTGGATAAGGATCTCTCTTTCGGTGAACGCAAGATGATGGATACCGCCAAGAGTCTTTTGGTGAAAGAAATTGCCCTTGCCAATGAATTTAATGAAACTGAAATCCAGGTGGAAAAGAATATAGACCGGATTTTTTCCTGATCATTAGGTTAATATCCAAGATGTTATCTGATTATTTCCGCCTGTGCTATCTCCGGTAGCACAGGCGTTTTGGTTGTTGGTACGCTTCATCTCCTCTCCGGTGTCTCTGCATGACGTCACCTTTCTCTTCCCGTGAGCCTATGAACCAGAATAGTCTTTTGATCGTTGAGAGGGGAGGGCAGCGTCTCGATCTTTACCTGGCAAGTCAACTCGAGCGTGAGGGGTTGACTCGTTCTCGAATTCAGCAGCTTATTCGGGCCGAAATGGTTCTGGTGAACGGGGTCGCGCAAAAAGCCAAATATCTTCTTCAAGCTGGGGATAGGCTTACGATCACCATCCCCCCCCAGATACCCTCCGAGTTGATTGCCGCGCCCGTCGCCTTTGTCTCCTTGTATGAGGACGAAGAATTGATTGTTCTTGCCAAGCCTCCTGGCATTGTGGTGCATCCAGCCGCTGGTCACCACTCGGCAACTCTGGTGCATGGTCTTCTTCATCATTGCGACGGGTTATCGGGAATTAACGGGGAATTGCGCCCAGGTATTGTCCATCGGCTTGATAAAGACACCTCCGGAGTCATGGTGGTTGCCAAAAGTGATTTTGCCCACCAGGCTCTGGCTGACCAGTTCAAGCGGCGCAAGGTGAAAAAAATCTATCAGGCCCTTGTGGATGGCAAGCCGACCTGTCAATCTGGCAGGGTTGATCTGCCCATTGGTCGTCATCCCATTCATCGAAAAAAAATGGCAATTCGGGAAGACGGTCGGGAAGCCGTGACCAATTGGCGGGTATTGGAAAGGTTTGCCCAGGGCTTGACCCTTATTGAACTTGGTCTGGAAACGGGTCGCACCCATCAGATTCGGGTTCATATGGCTGCCCTGTCTTATCCGGTAGTCGGTGATTCGGTGTATGGCCGCAAAAATCCTCTTTATCTGGAAGTGGGGATAACCCGTCAATGTCTGCACGCTCATACTCTGGCCTTCTTTCATCCCCGCACGGGTGAGGATTTGCAGTTTACCGCGCCGCTCTGGCCGGATATGCTATATACTCTTGAGTTGTTGAGGCAGGTGGCTGGAGTTTAGATTTTGTGAGGGTGAACAGTGGTGCAGCAGACGCAAAGATCGCTGGTTGCCATCACCGGGGGAATGGGCTCTGGCAAGAGTTCCGTGGCTGCTTATCTCTGCGAGATCAGCGGGGCCAGAGGGCTTAGTGCCGACAGCGTTTGTCGCCAGCTTCTTGAGCCGGGGGCCTCCGGTTGGTTGGCGGTGCGTAAGGTGTTTGGTGGTCGATTTTTTTTGGCGGATCAGCGCCTTGACCGGCCCAAGTTGCGCAAGGTTCTTTTTGAAGATTATGCATTTCGTCAAGCACTCAACACTCTTCTGCACCCACTGATAAGAAACGAGATAACCTGTCTGATCGAGGAGGAGATGGCCCATTTCCCCCAGGCTCAGGTGCGGTTTGTGGTCGAAGTGCCACTTCTTTATGAGGCGCATTGGGATCATGATTTTTCGCAGATTGTGGTGGTGTATGCAGACAAAAAAACCTGTCTGAGTAGAATCATGCTGCGTGACCAGATAAGTGAGGCTGAGGCTGAAAAAGCTACGGAGACTCAGATGCCCTCGTTAGCCAAGGCTCTTCTTGCGCAGCATGTTATTGATAACAGTGGCGCCTGGTCTGATACCTGTTTGCAGGTCTTGCATGTGCGGCAGCTGCTTTGGTAATGGAATTGTTTTGGCGGTGGCGGGGTAAGTGTTAAACAAAGGGTGCAAAATTTTCAGTTACACGATTCCATCGCTGTCCACATAGGCATAGGCACTGTGATTGTGAATGGATTCAAAACTTTCTACGCTCACGGAAAACCAGGTGATGTTTGGATGGGCCATGGCTTGTTCCGCCACTTTACGCACCGCGTCTTCGACGAACATCGGGTTATTGTATGCCTTTTCCGTCACATATTTTTCATCCGGTCTTTTCAGCAGGGAATACACCTCGCAGGAGGAGCCAGTCTCGGCCATGGAGATGAGATCTTCCATCCAGATGAATCCCGAATATTTGACAGTTAGATTTACCTCGCCCCGCTGGTTGTGGGCACCGCAATCGCTGATCTCTCTTGAGCAGGGACATAAGGTGGTCACTGGCACCCAAACCGCCAGAATGAAATCTTCATTGCGGCCGATGCCTCCGGTGAACCGGCAGGTGTATTCCATGAGCCCCGCCGTGCCAGTGACAGGCGCTTTCTTTTCTATAAAATAGGGAAAAATCATTTCTACATGGGCCGATTCCGCCCGTAACTCTTCTTTAACCTCGGCCAGCAGGTTTCTGAAGATCCGGTTGCTCATTTCGTCCTGGTAGGTATTTAGAACTCTGATGAAGGTGGAGACGCAGGATTCCCGGTATTGACGAGGCAGGTTGACCTGCAGGCTGATGCTGGCCACGGTCTCCTGCATGCCTCCGGATTTTTCGCGCACCCGTACCGGATATCTGATATCTTTTATGCCAACAGTATTTAGTTTCATCTTGGCAAGATATATACACTATTTGTCTCAGGTCCGAAAGCGGTAAGCTGTGCCAATATCGTCATCAAGCCGTTGTGCAAAATGTGTAATATTGTAATGCCGTGACCGGCATAAGGGGCCGTAATGAAATGGTAAAAAAATGTAATGGTTATTTCGTAACGGCTCCTAAATACGGCAGCAGGAGGCGACAAATATCATGAATGAAGAAACACGGGTCCGCCTGGATAAATGGCTGTGGGCCGCTCGTTTTTTCAAGACCCGTTCCCTTGCATCCCAGGCTGTTGCCGGCGGCAAGGTTCAGGTGGGGGGCCTTCGGGTTAAGCCATCCCGGCTGGTGGCTGTAGGTGATGGTCTGCGGATCCAGAAGGAACAGGACGAATTTCTCATAGTTGTTCTGGCCATAAGCGACCAGCGACGGGGTGCGCCGGAAGCGCAGTTATTGTATGAGGAAACTCAGGAGAGCCTCACCACCCGTATCCAGGCCAGGGAGACTCGGCGTCTTTTGCGCGTCGTTGGGGCTGTTTCTCCGGGACGTCCAGGTAAACGTGACCGTCGCTTGATCATAAAGTTTACTAAAAAGAACCGTTAAGCCCAAAACCATGGCTGCGCCTTCTAACTGTTGGTGAAGTCGCCTGTGTAGTATAAGCTTGGCGGATTATTGCTTGACTCAGGTGGCCACTTTTGGTTACAGAGCCATAAGATTACCTGTGGACTTGCCGCAACTACTACTAATGTTGGAGATGGAACAATTTTAACAAGGAATACTTTATGACCACCACCATAACCCAAACTAATTTTGCCAATCTCCATCTGTTGCATCGCGGCAAGGTCCGGGATCTTTACGAAGTGGAGGAACATCTTCTTATGGTTGCCTCAGATCGGATCTCCGCCTTTGATGTGGTCATGGATGACCCTATCCCTGAAAAGGGCGCGATTCTCACCAGGCTGTCTCTGTTCTGGTTTGATTATCTCAAGGATATTGTCCCCAATCATCTGATTACGGCAAATGTTGCGGAATATCCAGCGGTCTGTGCCCCTTACCGCGAGCAGTTGGCGGGCCGGAGCCTGCTGGTGAAAAAGGCCAGGCCCCTGCCAGTGGAATGTATTGTGCGTGGCTATCTTTCCGGTTCGTTCTGGCAGGCATACCAACAAGACCAGACTGTCTGCGGCTTTGCTCTGCCTGCCGGGATGCGGGAATCGGACAAGTTTCCTGAGCCGCTTTTTACCCCATCCACCAAGGCGGCGCTTGGTCTGCATGACGAAAATATCTCCTTGGCCGAGATGGAAAAAAACGTGGGCAAGGAGCAGACCGCCAGGATCAAGGATATCTGCGTGCGCCTCTATGAAAAGGCGGCGGACTATGCTCTAAGCCGGGGGATCATTATTGCCGATACTAAGTTTGAGCTTGGCATCTGCGATGGCGAGTTGATCCTGATCGACGAGGTGCTGACCCCTGATTCATCCCGGTTCTGGCCTCAAGATCAGTATCAGCCAGGGTCTGGACAACCGAGTTTTGACAAACAGTTTCTTCGGGACTATCTCTCCACCCTCAATTGGGGAAAAAACCCGCCGCCGCCCAGGTTGCCGCAGGAAATCATCGAGAAAACCGCTTCTCGTTATCGGGAGGCCCTGGTCAGGATAATCGGTGGGGATCTTTAACAGGTGCAAGGTGAAGGGTAAAAGGTTAAAGGTGCAGGATGCAAGGTTAACGGTGCAAGATGAAGATTGGACATCCCCTCTTCCCTTGCCTGCTAAGCTTTGGTCGTGTGCCTTAGCCCTTGTCTTGATGGTTTTTGTTCTTGTCGGATGCGGGTTTTCTGGGAATCAGACCACGGGCGTCAAGGAATTTTTTACCCCCATTGATGTCAGCATCATGCGCCATCATGTGCAACAGTATCGTGGTTCCCTGCGGGAGTTAACCACCCGCCTGTATGCCAAGAACCCCAAGTATGAAAAGGATCAGAGCCAACAGCAGCGCAAGATTGATTCTATCTTTGGCTCCCTGCCTATCTGGGAGCAGGTGTATGCCTTTAAACCCTCTCAGGAGATCCTAACTGCCGCATTTAAAGCGGAGGTTGCCGAGCCGGATCGGATATATCTGCTGAGTCTTGGCCTGTGGAAAAGTATCAGGGAGGCTTACAATCTTGGGGAGGGAGATGTTTTTCTGAGTGGTCTGCAGATTTCCTTGGTGAGATTGCAGAGGCTTCATCATAATGTCAGCCAGGTGAACTGGCGGTTGAAGACCTATAAGGATAAGAAAGGCAAGTTGCTGTTTGTGACCAATGAAGGCGGGGAAAACGGTTACCTCAATATGGGCTACGAGGTTATCATGACTCAGATCCTTACTCGCATTGAAGATGATATCATCATGCGGGGAGGATTGCCGGGGAAATATATGTTTAATATTTCCACCATGTTTCTCGGCATTCTTATCTGAAGGTAATTTATTCTACAGGCCTAATTCCTTAAGTTTCTCCAATATCTCCTGTTGTTCCTTAGCTAATATTTTTGGCACCGCCACCAGTATTTTTACCAGCAGGTCTCCTCGTGCTCCTCCCTGGCTGTCTGGCAAGCCATGTTTGCGCAGACGCAGTTTTGCCTGGGGCTGGCAGCTATGCGGGACTTTGACTTTCAGCTGTTTTCCTTCCAGAGTAGGGACTGCAACCTCAGCGCCAAGTACGGCAGAGCTGTAAGGTATTTGCAGATCCATGGTGAGATGAGAACCTTCCCGGGTAAAGAGTTGGTGCGGTTCGACTTTGATCAGTAGGTAGAGATCGCCTGATGGTCCACCCATGGGGGAGGGTGATCCCTTGCCGGAAATCCGCAGTTTTTTCCCGGTTTCGATGCCGGGGGGGATTTTTACAGAAACCTTTTCTGTTGCCGAGCCACGGCCAAGGGAGATGGTTTTTTCGACGCCGGTCAGCACCTCATGGAGGGTGATAGGTAGTTCCAGAGAGAGATCATTCCCCTTTACCTGTTGTTGCTGGCGAAAATCCTGAAAGCCATGGCTGGCGCGCCCTCCTGTTCCTGGTTGGTGGAACATGTCTTCGAAACCACCCCCCGAGCCCGCACCCCGGAAGGAGGCGCGGCCCCCGCCGAAATTGATGCCGAATTCCCGCAGGATATCGCCCAGGTCGGCGTTGCGGAAAATATCTTCCTGTGAATAACGCTGCTGAAAACCGGCCGCGCCAACGGTGTCGTATTGTTGCCGTTTTTCCTTGTCGGAGAGAACTGCGTACGCCTCGCTGATTTTTTTAAACTGCTCTTCAGCCTCCTTGTTTCCCTTGTTGCGATCCGGATGGTGCTTGAGGGCAAGTTTTCGGTAGGCTTTCTTGATTTCTTCCGGCGAAGCGGTTTTCCCTACACCGAGTAATTTGTAATAATCCATGCCTGATTTACCTGCCTGGTCTGGAGTCTGTCGAAGGCCAGTTGTCTTGTCGCAAAAGACCTTCGACGAGATCAGACTGAACGGTAACGGTTAATTGTGTAACATTGCAAGATCGTGATCGGCATAAGGGGCCGTAACGAAATGGGCCGAAGTGTAGTGGTTATTTGCTAACGGCCCCTAAAACGGAACGTCTTCACCCATGACCTGTTCGGGGAACGGCGGTTGCTCGTTGTACTGACCCTGCGAAGAGTCTCCGCTGCTGCCGCGGGGCGAGAGCATCTTCATCTCTCGGGCCACGATCTCGGTAGTGTATCTGGTATTGCCATCCTTGTCATCCCATTTGCGGGTTTGCAGGCGGCCTTCGATGAAAACCTTGGAGCCCTTTGATAGATATTCGCCGCAAATCTCGCCCAAACGACCAAAGGCCACGATCCGGTGCCATTCGGTCAACTCTTCTTTGGTGCCGTCCTGTTTTTTCCAGGTTTCCGTGGTGGCGACATTGAAGCTGGCGATGGCGGCACCTGCCTGCGAATAACGTACTTCAGGATCTTTTCCGAGATTTCCGATGAGGATGACTTTGTTGACCATTTCTTCTCCTTGTTTTTTTGAGCAGATTTACAAAAAAAGCGTAACTATTCAGCTTGATGCCGGAATGAAACGAGAACCACGGCCTGTAACTATTCAGCCTTGTTGACAACCCGGTTGCGGCCAAGATTCTTGCCCAGATAGAGAAAGCGATCTGCCGTGGCGATGATATCCTTAAGCTTAGTTCCGTCTTCCGGGTAGCATGCGACTCCGGCGGTGATCGTCACCCGCGTTCCTATACCTTCGCTAATCGACAGCTCTTTCTCTTCGATCCCGTTCCTGATCTTTTCGGCGACAACCGTAGCGCCTTCCTTGTCGGTATTGGGCAATAAGACAATGAATTCCTCACCGCCGTAGCGGGCGGCAATATCGCCCAAGCGGATATTTTCCTGCAAGGTGGCGGCTACGCTTTTCAGCCCCTCATCGCCATGCGGGTGGCCGTAGGTGTCGTTGAACTTCTTAAAATGATCGATATCGAGCATCAGAATGGCAAACTTCTCACCATAGCGTTTTGCCCTGGAGTATTCCCGGTGACAGGTTTTGATGAAATAATTTTTAGTATAGAGCGAGGTTAAATCATCGTGGATTGATTGATTCATCAGGGTTTCGTAGGCTTTCATCCGTTCTAGAGCAAGGGCGATGTTGTTGGCCACCGCCATAAAGAGGGTAACGTCATTCTTCTGGATGGTGTTCGTTTCTTTCTTGTGGATATTGAGAACTCCGATGATTGCGACGTCGTTTAGACGCAAGGGAAGGGAGATGAAAGATCCGATATCGGTGCGTTTGCCCTTGTAGTGAAGAAAACGTGGATCCTTGTTGACATCCTGGACCAGAATCGGCTCACCGGTCTGAGCAACAAGCCCGGAAATACCCTCGCCGAGTTTGAAGGAAACATCTTGGAGAATTTCGCTGTTGGCGTGGTCTGCCTGCCACATTTTAAGCTCACCAGTGTCGTCATCTCTAAGCATCAGGCAGAAGTCTTCGATCTTCAGGGAATTTTTTAAAAAGTCCATGCTTTTATCGAAAAAATCGTCAAGTTGGACGGAGATATTGAGCTTTTTGCTCAACAGGTATAGCAAATACAGCTCGAAAAGCCGCTCTTTGAGCAGCTCACTCTCCATAGAGTCGTTATTGAAGAAATCGTGGTTCTTGTCGACTTCCTGTTTACTGAAAAAATCCTCCATGCTCCCTCCTCTCGGATACTGGTGATCGTTTGCCTTGGCGTGTTATAGTTTGCCTAACACCCGGTTGCGCCCAAGATATTTGCCCAGATAGAGAAAGCGATCCGCCATGGCGATGACATCATCGACCGTGGGTCCGTTATCTGGATAGATTGCGATTCCGGCGGTGATTGTTATTGTCGCTTTTGGCCCCTTGCCGACTGGCAGGTCTTGCTGGGCGATCTCGCAGCGGATTTTTTCAGCGACAATCATCGCGCCGTCCGTGTCGGTATTGGGGAGGAGGATAATGAATTCCTCCCCGCCATAGCGGGCAATAATATCTCCCAGACGGACATTTTTTCGGAGGATATTGGCCAAGATCCTCAACACCTCATCGCCTTGCAGCTGCCCGTAGGTTTCGTTGAACTGTTTAAAATGATCGATATCGATCATCAGCACCGCAAATTTCTCACCATAACGTTGTGCCCTGGAGTATTCCCTTTGGCAGCTTTCCCTGAAATAGCTTCGGGTATAGAGGGAGGTCAGTTCATCGTAATTTGATGGCCCCTTGAGCGTTTCGCTGGCCTTCATCCGGCCCAGGGCGAGAGCGATGTTGTTGGCTACCGTCATGAAGAGCGTCACATCTTTCTCCTGGATGGCGTTAGCTTCCTGTTTGTGGACGTTAAGAACTCCGATGATTGAGCCGTCGCTCAGGCGTAAAGGCAGGGAGATGAAGGAACCGATATCGGTTCTTTTGCCCTTGTAGTGAAGGAAACGATCATCCTTGCTGACGTCCTGGATCAGGATTGGCTCTCCGGTCTGGGCAACAAGCCCGGAAATACCCTCGCCGATTTTGAAGGAAACATCTTTGAGAATCTCGCTGTTTACACTGTCCGCCTTCCACATCTTCAGCTCTTTATCATCGCCTTCTCTGAGCAGCAGGCAAAAGTCTTCGATGGTCAGGGATTTTTTAAGAAAATCGATACTCTGGTTAAAAAAATCGTCAAGATAGAGGGCGAGATCGAGCTTTTTGCCTAGCTTATAAAGTAAATACAACTCGAACATCCGTTCTTTGAGCTGGTCATTGTCCATATTCGGGGTGTCGAGCAAATCTTCCATGTTTTCCTCTATTGTTTGTGAATGATCACAGGATGTTAATTATTTTAGATATTTTGTGTCTGATTGTCTGGGATCACTTGCAATGTGGGCTACATCGCGGGACTTGCTTGCCTACCCTGTGAGCAGTTACCCTTTTAACTCACATAAACTATAATTTGTTACTATAATAATGATCCTTCGATCCTGGCAATACAAATCTGGCAATATGGCTCTGCCATTTTGCTATTGAGTTGTGGTAAGGTGAATCTGATTAGTTATTATAATTTTCCCGGTAAGCTGAAAACGTGGAGCAACCCATGCTGTTTCGGGAACATCAAAGTATACTGGATTGGCCTGACTCGAGAAAAACAGCGCTTCTGTGGAGCGAACCAGCTAAAAAGCTGGAGGAGAATTTGTCGAACACCATCGATCACCTGGAGGAATAAACTAAATGAAAAATGCTAATTGGAAACCGGAAACCATCGCCCTGCACGGCGGTCATACCCCTGATTCTGCCACTCGCAGTCGGGCGGTGCCGATCTATCAGACCACCAGCTATGTCTTTGCCGATACCGAAGATGCGGCTTCTCTCTTTGCTCTTAAGCCGGAAGTCTGGGCGCCCCGGCTCAACCTGGAAACCACAGGACTTCGACCCGATGATTTCACTCCCGAGGCTACCGGTAATATCTACACTCGGATCATGAACCCGACCACCGATGTGCTGGAACGACGGATGATGCTTTTAGAAGGCGGGGTTGGGGCGTTGGCCACCAGTTCCGGCTCTGCGGCGATCTCATATGCGATTATGAACATCTGCCAGAGCGGTGATCATCTGGTTTCGGCCTCAAGCCTCTACGGCGGCACCTACAATCTCTTCCATCACACCTTGCCCCGCTATGGCATCAACACCAGCTTTGTCGATGCCGGTTCTCCAGAGGCCTTTACCAAGGCGATTACCGAGCGGACCCGCTGCCTTTTTGTCGAAACCATTGGCAACCCACGTCTGGACGTGCCGGATCTTGCCGCCATTGCCCAGGTAGCCCATCAGGCTGGGTTGCCATTGATCGTTGACAACACGGTCGCCACCCCCGCCCTTTGTCGACCCTTTGATTTTGGCGCCGATATCGTGGTTCATTCCCTTACCAAATTTTGCGGTGGCCATGGCAATTCGATCGGTGGGGTGATTGTTGACAGTGGCAAATTTGACTGGAAGGCTGCAGGCCGCTTTCCAATGTTCACCGAGCCGGACCCTTCCTATGGCGGAGTGGTCTGGAGCGAGGCAGTGGGTTCGGCTGCTTATATCATCCGGGCCCGCACTATCCTGCTCAGGGATATGGGTGCCTGTCTTTCCCCTTTCAACAGCTTCCTGATTCTTCAGGGGATCGAAACCCTGACCCTGCGAATGGAACGTCATTGTGCCAACGCCAGGGCAGTGGCGGAGTTTTTGGACGCTCATCCCTTGGTGGACTGGGTTCTCTATCCTGGCCTTGCTAAACACCCCAGCCATCGGTTGGCAAGTGCTCACCTGCACGGCGGATTCGGCGCTCTGGTGGGATTTGGTATCAAGGGGGGGCGAGAAGCGGGCCGCCGTTTTATTGAGCATCTCGGCTTGTTCAGCCATTTGGCCAACATCGGTGATGCCAAAAGTCTGGCGATCCATCCGGCTTCCACTACTCATTCTCAACTGAGCCCAGATGAACAGCAGGCCGCAGGGGTGTCACCAGATTTCATCCGACTCTCCGTCGGCATTGAGCATCTGGATGACATCATCGCGGATCTGAATCAGGCTCTCACTGCGGCAGTTTAACAAAAACAGATAATCCAAAAGATGCTGTTGCTTAACCCTGTAAAAGGCTCAAGATGTTCTGCTTGTTTGTGTTCTTGGCCTGGGCCAGAGCAAAGGTTTTTGCTTCGCTCAGCACCTTCATAGTGGTGAAGTTGATGCTTTCTTCCGCCAGGTCTACATCGGTAATGCTCGAGGCGGCGGCCAGCAGATTGGTGCTGGTGGCGGTCAGGCTGTTGAGGGTGGAGGCAAGTTGGTTCTGGGTGGAGCCGATGTCGGCCCGGGATGCGTCGATCTGTTCTAAGGCCTTATCGGCAATCTTGATTGCATCCTGGGTACTTTCCGGGCTCAGAACATTGATCTCGGAGAGTTTCCCCAAGGTAGGGTCGCCGAGTTTGTCTGTTGCTGCCGAGGTGATGGAGAGTTTGATAGTTTCGCTGCTGTTTGTGCCTGTTTGCACCTCCTTGCCTGTGAAGGTGCCGGAGAGCAACTGTTGCCCGTTGTAGGTGGTGTTCTGGGCGATTCTGTTGAGCTGGGCCAGGGATTTGTTGATGTCTGTCTGGAGCGCCTGGCGGGTTTCCGGGGTCTGGCTGGCGTTTGCGGCCTGCAGTGCTTTTTCGCGGATGGATTGCACCAGGGTTGTTGACTGGCCTAAGGCGCTGTCTGCCACCTGGGCCATGGAGATGGCATCGTTGGCATTGCGCAGGGCCTGTCCCGCTCCCCGAGCCTGACTTAGCAGACTGTTGGCAATGGTCATTCCGGCGGCATCATCCGCTGCCTTGTTTATGCGCTGTCCTGAAGCGATTTTTTCTAAGGATGAGGCGAGGCTTTTCTGACTGCTCCCCAGTTGGCTTACGGCAAAAGAACTGCTGGCACTGCTGATCGTAATAGCCATGATATATACCTCCCTTTATTCTAATATTATGCCAGTGCTGTAAAAAGTCAAGTATTCACTTGTTACTCTTCTTTCCGGCCAATCTTTTTAGCGTGTCCCATCTCCGATCAGCGTAAATGGCGCCCAATATACCGGATGTGCCGTCTCCGGATTAGCCAGTAAGGTCAGCTGTGCTTGACGCAGCACTTGCGCGCGAGGGGTGGCCGGGTTGGCTGCATAGCCGGTAAAGGTCGCTATGGTCAGCATTTTGGCCGACTCGCTTTCGACCGCCCAATGGGTCAGCAGTAGGGCGCGCGCTCCGGCATAAAAGAATCCGCGCCCTAATCCGGATATCGCTTCGCTGCTTTGACCATCCGATGCCGCAGTGTTGCAGGCGGACAACACTATCCAATCGGCATCGAGATGCAGTCCCAGTACATCTTCCAGCGTCAGCAGCGAATCTTCCATGCCCTTGCCTGCGTAGGCCAGCGCGATGGCTGGCTGACCTAAGCCTGGCAGGTCTCCTGGAATCAACCCGTGCGTGGCAAACATCACCACCTGACGTTGTGCCAATTCTTTCGCTTCATTCAAGCGTAGCACGGTATTGCGGCTCGCATTCTTGCCGAAATGCAGATCGCGATCTTTGTCGGCGGACAACGCTTTTGCGATGGCCAGCAGTTCATCGCGAGTTTCGGGCAAGGGCGGTATCGACTGATAGTTGAACCTGGATGCGCCGAGAGAAGCATACGCTTCGATGGTATCTGGCTTGCTTTCTTGACGCTCCGTGGGCAACTTTCTCACCAAACCTGATGCTACCTTTAGCCCGCCGCCGAAATCAGGATCACCAAACGCGACCAGTACCTTGCGTGTGCCGAAGCTGCGCGGCATCTGACGCAAGGCAACCCAGGCGGCCACTGAGGGTGTTGCCGCAGTAGCCAGTTCACGTACCAGCCAGGGGGCCGTGGCTGGCTTCTGGGTATTCGCTGGTCTGGTCAGCAAGGCCGAAAAGGGCAGGGTGCCAAGAACACCACCGGCGGCGATGGTCCACTGCTCGCGTTTCCCCGCCAGGGAACGTACCGGTCCGACCAAAGTCTTGTAGAGTGCGTAGGCCGCTTTTGCATCAACGGCGGGCGGGGAGTCCTGAGAGGCGACATCCAGGGTTTTTCGCAGGTTGGCAATCTGGGCGCTAACCTGCTCACGCCCTGACTCACTTGAGGCAAAACGTATCCCCGCATCCGTCACTAACCACAGGTAGGTGCGGGAGCGCACCAGAAGTATCGAAAGCATTGCCTCTTGTGGCCCCAGATACTTTGCCACCATCTTCGCTTCTGGCGCTGCCGGACGAGCCAGTTGGTCGAATTCTGGAAAGCGTTGGCGGATGCTTGCCAGCAAATCCGCATGTTGCTTTTCCAAGGTCAGCAGACGGTTGCGCATCTGTGTTACCATCTGCTGATTGCGTCGTTCCGGTGCTTCGTCCATCTGGCGCGCAATATGGTCATAGAGCAAAACGGTTTCTCGCTGGCCATCCTGCATCTGACGGATCAATTCGCCCAGGCCAGGCATATTGGCCACGGCTCGTATGGCTGCATCGACCACGGCCTGCTGGACGCTGGAGCCCCGGAGATTGTCGGCAATGCGGAATCCCTCGACGATGGATGCCTCATCACCTTTTTGCATGGCCGGATACAAGGCATCCAGATAGGCTTCGAAGACCAGCCGTCGATATAACTTGCGCAAGCCGGCGTTTTCTGTTCCGGCCTGCAAGCCTTTTGGTTCCACCATGGCGTGTACGGCAGTCGCGAGCATATGTCTGGCGGAATCTTCGGCGGCTATATTCTTTTCGGCCTGCGCTTTTTGCAACAGAGCGGCGGCATACAGGCCGCTCGCTTGGGCTGAGAAATAATGATCTGTGCCGTAACGCTCAAGATTGAAATTATTTGATCGTTTTAGCAACGTAAGCGCCTCGGCGATTTCGCCGTTCATGAGACGGACAACACCACGTGGCTGATTGTCTAAGAGCTTGCGCAGTGAAGGTGATTTTGCGGTCTCGCTCTCTAATGCCGCGACTATCTTCTGCGCCTCGTTCCAGCGCTCCAGGCCGATTGTGGCAGAAAGAAGCGCAAGGCGCGTCCATACATTTTGGGCATTGATGTCGCTGCTGTTTTCCTCAATGTCGCGCAGGCTGGCGTGGGCAAGCCTTGCCGCATCTTTGAATCGGCCCTGGTTGATGCGCAGATGTGCGGCCTGGCGCATCAGGCCACCGTAAAATGGTGCCAGCCGGTTTTCATTACGCAGGTAGTCGATGGCCTCCCGCAACAGCATTTCCGCCTCGTATATCTTGCCCAGGTCTGTATGGGCTTTGCGTGTGGCGGACACGGCCCCAACATAACTGCCGTACGCGCCCTGTTGCTGACGCGGTCTAAGGCCTTTTGATACCGAAATTGCTGCCAGCGCGGGCTCTATTGATGCCAGGGCAAAACGCTCGGCTTCCGCAAACTTGCCATCGAAACGGGCCAGAGCCGAGCGCAGCGTCAGCAATTCAGAACGTCCGCGTTCTACACCGAAATTAACGTGCCTGCCCCTGGATTGACTAAGGTGGTCATTTAACGCACTTTCCCCTTCATCGGTCAAGGCACGCGCACGTTTGGTTTCGTACTGATCGAGATAATCGCCTGCCAACTGGAATAGCGATCTGGCGCGGTTGATCTTATTTGTTGCTGCTACTATTGTTGCTTCGCCGTATTTTAAGGCGAGATCGCGATCTCCGTATTTCCTGTGATGTCCCCAGAGTTGCCATCGGGGTTGAAACTGCATCTCAGGGGGCATGGCATCAAGCCATTCCTGCGCATTCTTCAGCGCCACCTCGTGCAGGCCGAGTTGTTTGGCAGCCGCTTCGCGGTTCTCGTAATATTTGTAGAGAGTCTGGAGGGACTCGCCGATGGGCGGCGGAGTATCAATGATCTGTCGCAACTCAGCTTCGTTGCGGACCTTGCGAGTAGCCTCTTCGATGAAGGAATCGTCTGCTGCGCCGACAATTCCGGCAAATCCGATAATCCAGACCAGCAGAAATTGCTGAAATCGCAAAAAGCCGCGTTTATTACAACGGGTATTCGCTGGCAACATGCCGATTTTGTGTTGCGATCCTGTGATCATTTTACTTTTTTGCGAGTGCATCTCAGTGAGCTGTTCTCGAGGTTGTCTGGATGGTGAGATTGGCGTTGTTTACCCAGTGCAGGGGGTTCTCCGGCGTTGTTCCATGGCGTATCTCGAAATGGAGCCCTTCTTCCAGTAACCCTTCCTGATCGCTCATTATGCCAATTACCTCACCCCGGGCAACGGTGTCACCTTCTTCCTTTAAAAACTTCGCGACTCGGGAAACAAGGCTGAGATATTGTTGTCCATGGTCAATGATGAGCAGGTTGCCATAGCCGCGTAGAAATTTGGCGTATATTACCTTGCCGTTATAGATGGCGGTGATTTTTGTGCCTGGTGCGGTCTTGATATCAATGCCGTTGGCAAAGGTGGTGATGCCGAATTGTTTCTGGGTATTTTTGCCGAATATGGTTGTAACCGTACCTGTTGTTGGTGGCGAGAGACGACCTTTCTGGGCGGCAAAGCCGGTAGTGTTTGGGCTGAATTTTGAGGTGGGGGCAGGATGGCCTTGCTTATGACGAGCTTCTTTTTGGCGGGCTTTGGCTGCTTCGGCCTTGAGTTGTTCCAAGGTATCGGTGAGCCTGTCTGCCGCTCCTTCGAGTTCGGTAAGTGCCATTTCGTAAAGTTTTTTTTCGGTTTTCACCTTTTGCAACAGACGCATTCTTTCTTCGCGGGTGAAGGCCAGATGCTTTTCTTGTCCCTTGACCTTGACGATAGTTTCAGCAAGGGCTTGTTTTTCCTGGTTTAGGCTGATTTGTGTTTGCTCAAGGGTCTTCATCTTTTCCCGATATTGACGAATAACATCCTGGTCACGTTTGAGCAGGATGTCGAAATACTCGCGAAAGGCAAGCAGATCTGGCAGTTTGCTGGCGGAGAAAAGAACATTCATTGTCCCGACATCACCCATCCGGTAAAAAGAATTAAGCCGTTTTTTGAGATGTTTTTTTGCCTGTTCTTTGGCTGCTTTTGCCTGGGTAACTTCATCTTGTTTGTCCGCCAAAAGTTGTTCGTGTTTGCTCAGTGCTTTATTGAGGTGGTTTAACTTATTGCCTTCATTTTGAATATTGCCATTCAGACGATCCAGCTCAGTAAGCAGATAATTTTCCTGTTTACTGGTGGTCTGCACCCGGGATTTCTGATCTTCGATGCCTTTCTTCAGGCGCTGGATCTTTTTTTGCTCCTCGATGATTTTGGAATTTACGAGGTTGGTTTCCGCTGATAGACAAAGGTGTTGACCGATACATACGGTCAGAGTCAAAGCCAGGATGCAGACAGGAAGGTATGAGCGGCGAAAAGTGGAAATCATGGGTTAAACCGTTATTGTGAAATAATTTGGTTATTGTGTCTGGTCAAAACGGCATAAGGAGCCGTAAATGAATGATTAGGAGCCGTTACGAAATAATCTCTGTTTACTCGACCATTTTGTTTACGGCTCTTTATGCCGTTGAGGTTATTCAGATGACGATCTTATTTTGTTACAACGGCTTAGCATTGTGCCGGTTATTCTGTAACAGCTCCTAAATACGGATAAATCTGCGGATCGAGAAAAGACTGGAGATTGTGCACAGTATGATGCCGACCAGCAGGATGGAGGCTGTGATTACAATGGGAAAAAAAGCAAACTCAAAGATTTTTAGAAAGCCTGGGCCGCTAAAGCGGTTGGTAATCCATTGGTAGAGGGAGTAGAGCGCAGCAAGTCCAATGCTTGAGCCCAAAAATCCCTGCAATACGCCTTCGATCAGAAACGGCAGACGGATATAGGCGTTAGAGGCACCCAGCAGCCTGAGAATTTCAAGCTCATTCTGTCTGGAAAGCACGGTGAGGCGAATGGTGTATGAAACGATAAAGGTCATGCTGATGATGAGCAAGCCGCCGCTCAATACAACCACGATTCGGAGAAGATTGGTGAAATAGCCAAAACGACGGAGCCAGTCGCTACCAGACTGGACCTTGGCTACGTTGGGCAGAGTCAGCAGGAAATCGGAAAACTGGCTGATCATGGTGAGGTTATCCAGAGTTTTTAAGGGATATACTTCGATGGAGGGTGGAAGAAATTCGGGACTCAGATCGTTTAAGACATCTTTCTCCTTGCCCAACTGGGCACTGAGTCGGGCAAAGGCTTCGGTGCGAGAGACAAAAGCTATTTTTTCCACTGGCCCGAAGTCGCGGATCTTTTTTTCGAGTCCTGGGCGCATCTGTGCCGTAATATCCTGGTCAAGATAGACAATGAGGCGGATATCGTCGCCAAGCCGTGCGCTGGCACTGAGCATGTTGGTGTAAATGAGGAAGAAAAAGGCAAATATAAGTACGGAAAGGGTCACGGTCAGCAGAGTCATTATCTGTGTCCCCCAGGTTTGCCGGAAATTTTTCCCTGCTTGGTATAAGATATTGGCCAGAAACTGCATCGGCTGATACTCCTTGAAAAAGAGAATGGGTTGTCTTCAATTGCGGCATGAAGCTGAATAGTTACTTTTGCTTTTTGGCTCTCGATATTAAGGATTTGTTATACTTTGAAAAATTGATCTGTTGTGTTGTCTGCTCAGGTTGGGAGGCAAGTCGCCCGTTACAGAGTGTCAAGATTCGGTGTTCCGTCTTTGCGTAAATAGACGCATCATGAGTGGCGATAACGATGGTCGAATTGTTTTTTTGATTTAAGTGTTGGAAGAGATTGAGTACCAACTCTGTCGTCTCCTGATCAAGGTTGCCGGTTGGCTCATCGGCTAGCAACAGGCTGGGGCCATTGGCGGCGGCCCGCGCCAGAGCCACCCGTTGCTGTTCTCCGCGGGATAGTTCTCCCGCAAGTTTGTGCAATTTGTCGGAAAGGTTGAGCAGGGCCAGCAGTTCCTCGATTCTTGCCCTGATGATCCTGGGGTTTGCGTAAGTCACTTCCATGGCCATGGCAATGTTTTGAAAAACGGTTTGTTTGTCAAGTAGTTTGAAATCCTGATAGGCAACGCCTATTTTTTGACGCATACGTTGAATGCCGGAGGAACTGAGTCGGGAAAGGTCACGACCTGCCATCTCGATTAGACCGTTAGTGGGCGCTTCAAGGCAACAAATCAGCTTGATCAGTGTCGTTTTTCCCGCTCCGCTCATACCGGTGAGGAAAATAATTTCACCTATGTCAATTCGCAGGGAAACGCCTTCTAATGCGGTAACATCAGGCGGATAGATCTTGGTGACGTTCATCATCTCAATCAAAGGTTTTACGGTGTTAGTGTCTCTTGGCATGTGAAAACCTTTTCCAGGCGGACGGATGGTGATGGACTCTGGATGGATGTCAGATTTTAAATAATACAACATTTCGTACAGCTTCTAAGCATTAATAAAATAAAGCATGTGAAAAAAAATTGACACTTTTTTTGCGAATATTGTATACAAAAGATCATAAGCTGTGAAATTTATTAAAAGAAAATATGTAATTGATGATGGTGGCATGACGCATAATCCCTTACTCCTTCTGCTTCTTGATTCTTCTAATCGTTCTTCGGAGCTGGTCAAGGTTCTTCAGAAAAAAGATCTGACTCTGGAAGTGGTTCGTTCCGAGGCTGAAGCCCGTCGCTGGCTTGAAGAAAACCAGTGCCAGGCGATTTTTCTGGCAGTGTCTTCGCTTCAGTTTCAAGGCTCTTTTCTTGGCGATCTTCAGAATATAGCTGCCTCTGTGGCGTTTATCGTGGCTGCAAGCGAACCGTCGGTTAATGACGCAGTTATTGCCTTGCAGGCCGGGGCTGTCGATTACCTTGAGATGCCGGTGAGCGAAAATCGCCTTGACAGCGCCTTGGACAAGGCCGGGGTGAGACGGCGGATTGCGCCGGTCAATCAGCCCCCGGCCAAGATAGAAAAAGGTTGTGCCGCCATAATCGGTAACAGCAGTGTCATGCGGCAGGTCTTTTCTTTGATCAAGAAAGTCTGTGATGCCGAAACCACCGTGTTGGTTCGTGGTGAATCCGGCACCGGGAAAGAGCTTATCGCTCAGGCCCTTCATTACGAAGGAGTTCGTGGCGCCGGCCCTTTTGTGCCGGTTAATTGCGGGGCAATACCAGGAGAATTGCTGGAGAGTGAACTTTTTGGTCATGAAAAAGGGGCATTTACTCATGCGATTCGGACCCGGCTTGGTCGTTTTGAACTGGCTAACGGGGGTACGGTCTTTCTTGACGAGATTTCTGAAATGAGTCCTATGCTTCAGGTGAAACTGCTGCGGGTTCTTCAGGAAAAAGAGTTTGAGCGGATTGGCGGAACCAAAACCATCCGTTCTGATTTCCGGGTGGTTGCTGCGACCAACCGTGATCTTGAGCAGGAGGTTCAGGCCGGGCGGTTTCGAGAGGATCTCTATTATCGCTTAAATGTTATCCCTATCGAGGCCCCGCCCTTGCGTGACAGGCGTCAGGATATTCCTTTGCTGGTCGAGCATTTCGTAGCCAGGTTTAACCGGCTCCGCAAAAAGAAGATCAAAGGGGTCGCGGAGGAGGTCATGGTCAGGTTTACGTGCTACACCTGGCCAGGCAATGTTCGTGAGCTCGAAAATATGCTGGAACGTATGGTGATTCTTACGGGCGGTGAGGTACTTTCTGTGGCTGATCTGCCGGAACGTTTGTTGGCGGCTGGAACCATCCCGATCGAGCAAGTTGAGGAACTTCCCGGGCAGGGATTTTTCCTCAATGAAGTAGTGGCTGATTTTGAAAAACGTTTGATTCTGCAAGCCCTTGAGCAGACGGACTGGGTCAAGAACAGAGCCGCTAAACTTTTAAATGTGAACCGGACTACTCTTATTGAGAAGATGAAACGATTCAAGTTGATTTCTTCCTCTGCCGAGGCGTAGAAAGAGGATATGCATCTTTTGTTCCCACAGAGCATGGGGGATTAAGATACGTAGTTATGTATTGACTATGCTTCCAAGACTTACGTGAAAAAATCATGAAAGATATCCCTTCAGTCCATACTCTTCATGTCTTGCCGTTACTCATTGTTTCTGCTTTTGGTCTTCTGGTGACCGGTGGTGTGCCCACACATGGTTGGGCCAAAGTTGCCGCGCCGTTGCCACAGCAGACTACGGTACAGGTGGTCTCCGGTCAAACTCAAGCGGTGCTCTGGCAGGAGGCGGTAACGGCGGCAAAGGTCGGGAATCTGGTAAAGGCTGCCTCTGCGTATCAACGGTATTACGAAAAATTTCGTATGACAGAGCAGGCGGAAGAGGCTCTCTGGCAGGCAGCCCAAAGCATGAAGCAATTGGCTATGCAGAGCGCGACGCCAGAGTGGGGTCTGGTTCGTGACATTTTCCGGAGGTACGGCGCCGATTTTCCAAAGGCCAAAAGAGCAGCCGAGGCATATTTTGAGGTCGGGTTCGCTCATTACCGTATGCGTTTATATCGTGAGGCGCTTATTTATTTTAAATTATTTTCCAAGCGTTATCCCGATTCTCCTCTGCGAGATCGGGTAAGTCTTACGCAGGCGGAAACTCTTTTCATTATAGGTAAGGTGCCAGAAGCACTGGATATCTATAAAAAAATTGCAGAATCAGACGATGCGGATATCAAGGCTAAGGCTTTGACAGGTCTGGGCGAGATCATGGCTGTCAATAAAGATCCTGTCGGGGCCTTGAAGGTTTTTGCCACCTTGTTTGAAAAGTATCCAGATTATCACTACCGGGACCCTGCACTTTTACGCAAGCTTGGCCTTGTCTATCTGCGAATTGGCAGAGATGAAGACGCCCGGATATCTCTGTTTCACTACCTTAACCTGGCCGAGAATCCTTCCGATCGAGGGGAAATTTATTTTGAATTGGGCGAAAGTTATTTGCGGAGCGGTGATGGGCGTACGGCTTTAAAGCTCTATGAGCGTATTCTCGATGATAGCACAATTGAGGGTAAGGTAGCTGTTCTGGCACGCTTCAGGCGGGCTGAGTTTATGGATAGTCCTGAAAGAAATACGATCAAGGGGCAAAAGGCCTCTGATCTGACCGATCCCGAGGGAGACAAGCCTTTTTTGGCGGTGATCGAGGCTTATCGGGATGAGCCTATTACCCAAGACGCCAGGCGTGCTTTGTTTCTTAGATATAAGGCCCGTAATAATGCCGAGTTAGCTGCTGATCTTGGGGTGAGTTATCTGCGTCATGACAGGTCGGGGCTTGAGTCAGGGGAAAAGGAAAATTTTTCCGGCACAATTCTGCTTTATCTTGGGGAAGGATTTCTGGCGCAAAAAGAGTTTGAGAAGCTTTATCGGTTGTATGTTGCTCAATATCGGCATGTCAATACTCTGGATAATGGTCGTTTTCTCTATCTGGTTGGCCAGGCGCTTGAGGAATTGTCTTTTCTTGATCAAGCCTCCTCCGTTTATTTTAAGGCGCAGGGTTTGCCATTGGCGGATGAAGATAAGGTAGATCTTTATAGGCGTAGAGCCGAGGTTTATCTTCTTCAGAAAAATCTGCCCGCTGCCGACAGGCTGATTCGTTATGCCTTAACCATCTATAAAGATACCGAATATCTTGGAGAATTTTATTATTTGAACGGCAAGTTAAATGAGGCGCGGGGGAAAAAAACCGAGGCCCTTGCCTGTTATGGCAAAGCAACGGCCGCTTCTCCAGTGCCTGCAAAAATCAAGGTATATGTGGAAGCGCGTCTGAGGATGCTATTCGCCCTTTGTCTTTATGCCGAGGGGAGTGAGGATCTTGCACGGTTTCGGCAGAATAAATGGCTGGAATCTGAAGACTTGCAGGGTTGGTACAAGCAGTTCGGTGATGGGCTGGCCGAACAGGATGTCAAGTCAGCCTTTGATGTCTATCTGGCGGGAGTAAATGAGGATATGCCCAAGGACAGCAAGGCAGCTCAGCAGATTCATCTGCAATTGAGTGATCTGTTTCGCAAGGCCAGGGAAATGGAAAAAGGCCGCGAGCATGCACAGAAAGCGCAGGCTGGGCCGGACGAGCTTCTCAAGAAAAAAGCGAAATATATTTTGAACCAGATTGATATCGATCAGGGGAAAAAATCCAGGAAGTCTGGCCGCTGATGACACAGGCGATCCTTGATACCCCGGAGCATTTGCGGGAATTCTTTTTTGCTATGATTGAAAGTCTGCCGGGCGGCATTCTGCTTGCTGATCGACAGGGGAATTTGTTGGCGGCAAACCGGAAGGCCACCCAACTTCTCGGGCTTGATGGATGTTCCCTCCAGGATAAAACCTGTTGGGGGCTGCTCTCCCAAAAATTCAATCTGAGGCGTGAACTTGAGGCCTTAAGTCTTTCCGGTGGTAGTTTGCTCTGTGAAGTGCAGGCTGCGAACGGCGGAGCGGAAAAACGTTGTCTCCTTATCAGCCGCAACGATCTGCAAAGCCCATTCCTGCATGTGGCCGGTTTCTTTCTCTCTCTTGAAGATGTGACCTTCCCGGCCTTGATGGAGATGCATCTTGACCGGAGCAAGCGTTTTGCCGCCATGCAGGAGATGGCCGAGGCCATGAGCCAGGAATTGAAAAATCCCTTGGGCAGCCTTGAGCTGTATGCCTCGATTCTCAAGCGGGAATTGGCGGGAGACTACGATAATGAACGAGTTGCGGCCCGGATGTTGGGGGCGGTGCGAACCATGCATCATCTGCTGGATAATTTTGTGACCTTTGCCAAGTTTCCGCTCCCGCAGATGAAGATGCTGGATATGGTTGTAGTGCTTAAGGAAAGCATGGAGACTCTGCGTGAAATGGCAGGGGAACATGGTATACTTATGGAGAGTCGGATTGAGGAGGGGCAGGTGTTTCTCTGTGGGGACCAGGCCCTGTTGGGGCAGCTTCTTCTAAACCTTGGTCTTAATGCTCTTGAAAGCATGACGCCAGGCGGAACCTGTTCAATGGGTCTGCGTACACTGTCGATAGATAGAGAGCATGATGCTCTGGTGGAAATAAAAGTGCAGGATCAGGGGGTGGGCATCGCTCAGGAAAACCTGCAGAAAATTTTTGATCCTTTTTTCTCAACCAAGGGCAGAAATCGTGGGTTGGGTCTGGCGATTGCCCATGCCATTGCCGAGTCGCATCACGGATTGATTGAAGTAGAAAGCGAACCGGACCGGGGCACCACCTTAAGGGTGCTGCTCCCTGTGCAGTTTGGCACGATAAAAGTAAACATGCAGGGGAGAAATGCCAGAACCGATGTCTGAACAGACGCATAAAATACTGATTGTGGATGATGAGCAGAATATGCGCATTGCTCTTTTTGAGGCGCTATGCCGCAATGGTCATGAAGTCGCAGTCGCTGAAAATGGCCGAATGGCATTGGAGATGATCGCCAGACAGCAACCGGAGCTGGTGATTACGGATATCAAGATGCCGGGCATGGATGGTATTGAACTTTTGCGGCAGATAAAGGTGTTGTTGCCTGGACTGCCAGTGGTGATTATGACTGGTTTTGCCACTGTAGACACTGCGGTGGAGGCCATGAAACAGGGGGCTTTTGATTACCTCTTGAAACCGTTTCCGGTAGAGGTCATTGAAGAAACGGTGGCCAGAGTTTTTGCGCTTGAGCGCAGGCTGCCGCAAGCGACCAGCAGGCCTGGTTTGCAGAAGGTGGTGGAAGCGCCTGCCTTGGAGAAACAGATTGTCGGGCAGAATGGCAAACTCTTGCAGCTTATGGACCGGGCCAGAAGTGTAGCCTCCAGCAAGGCTACAGTGCTCATCCTCGGTGAATCCGGTACGGGTAAGGAGGTTTTCGCCCGCTTTATTCATCAGGAAAGCGAGCGGAGAAACGGGCCGTTTGTGGCCTTGAACTGCGCCGCTTTACCGGAAGGGCTTTTGGAAAGCGAGCTTTTCGGTCATGAAAAGGGGGCATTTACCGGGGCCATTGTTACTAAAAAGGGGAAGTTCGAGCTGGCTGACGGCGGCACTCTGCTGTTGGATGAAATCGGGGAGATTCCCTTGCATCTTCAGGCTAAACTCCTGCGGGTTCTCCAGGAGGAAGAGGTTGATCGGCTGGGGGGTAGAGCTCCATGCAAGATTAATGTGCATGTGTTGGCCACCACCAACCGTGACCTTGCCCAGGCAGTGAAAGAAGGCGTTTTTCGCCAGGATCTATATTACCGTTTAAATGTCATTCCTTTGAAGCTGCCTCCCTTGCGTGAACGTAGGGAGGATGTTGGGTTGCTGGTCGATTTTTTTATTCAAAAGTATGCAGCTCAATATGGCAAGTCGGTAAAACAACCTTCCTCTGCTGTTTGGTCCAGATTTTCAGACTATGACTGGCCTGGTAATGTGCGGGAGATGGAGAACCTGATTGAGCGGGCTACTCTTCTTTCCCGGGGGCATGAGCTTGAGCTGTGGGATTTTTGGGATGATGTTGAGCCGCCGTCCCTGCTTGATCCGGCAGCGGTTGTTTTTTCTCAGGCTCCCGGTCATGCCGCAGTGGCGGCGGCCATGTCTGCGGCTGCGGAAGTAGGAATGCAGACCTTGCGAGAGGTAGAGCGTCAAATGATCATGCAGGCCTTGCAGGCAAACGACAATAATCGGACACATGCAGCCGGGATTCTCGGGATTAGTGTCCGTACCTTGCGCAATAAACTGCATGAATATCGTTCCCAGGGCATGGTTGAATAAAAGTAACTGTGCAGCGGCACTACTCTGCTTTGGAGTCTCGCTTACCTGTCATCGGCCTCCTGTGCAATAGCCACTTTGCAGGCCTTTTCCGCGCATCTGCGGCAGTAGCGAAGCGGTGTTGCTGGATAGTTGCTATTGAATATTTCTGCCCGTTCCCTGTCGCTTTTTTCTTGGATCCCTATAATTTGCGCCTTATTGCCACATAATTTTTTACCAGTTGGCATTTTTTTTGCATGAGAATCAGACAGGCGGGTTGTTTGATTTAGAAGAGGAGAATGCTATGCCAATAAATAAATTGTTTGACGGCAATATTGAAACCATGCGTCAGGCACTCACCTTGCGTCATGAGCGACAGGGACTTATTCAGTCAAATGTCGCAAATCTTGAAACTCCTGGCTATACAGGACAGGATTTTAATTTTGCCAAGGTTATGAAGAGTGTGATGAGCGGCCAGGGAGAGTTGGCCAGAACTCATAAGGGGCACATGCAGCTTGATGCCATGGAAGCCAGCAAAACAAGGGATTTAGTTAACGAGAATCGACCGGTTGATCTGGACCAGGAGATGGTGAAGATGGCGGAGAACCAGTTGATGTTTCAGGTAATCGCTAAAAGCATTGGGAAAAAATTTGATTCACTACGCTATGCCATTGACGAGGGGGGTAAGTAATAAATGGATACTTTAACCGCCATGCAGATCAGTGGCTCCGCCCTTACGGCGGAGAGGGCCCGGCTCAACATTGCTGCCATGAATCTGGCCAACGCCAATACTACCCGGACCATGGAAGGCGGGCCATACAAGGCCAAATCCGTAGTCTTCGGGGCTAAGCCTTTAGAAGGGACGAATTTTCAGGATACGCTTAACTCCACCACCAAGCGCCTTCGCAAGGTTGAAGTGGTGCAGGTAAGTGAAGACAAGGCACCGTTTAAGGAGGTTTATGATCCTTCCCATCCGGACGCTGATGCCAATGGGGTGGTTCGTTTCCCCAATGTTAACGTGGCTGAGCAGATGGTAGATATAATGAGTGCCCGCCGTTCGTATGAAGCCAATGTTACGGCTTTTGATTCTGTTAAAAATATGGCGCTTAAGGCTCTTGAAATAGGCAGGTAGTTTCTGTCAGGTAATTGGAGGTCGATAAATGAAAGAGATAACCATGCAGCCGATCAGTATTCCTGGATCATCGCCATTTAAATCCCCTGGTACCCCAGGTGTCGCGGGTAGCGGATTTTCCGAGATTCTCAGCCGCTCGATTGCCGAGGTAAACGGAAGTAATCAGGAGGCTGATTTACTGGTTAAAGGGCTTGCCGCAGGCGAACACGCCAATATTCATGAAACCATGATCGCCATGGAAAAATCTGGTATCTCTTTCAGGATGATGACCAGGGTGCAGCAGAAGGTGATTGATGCGTACCGTGAGATCATGAGGATGCAGCTCTAACAGGCGCTGTTAAAATTTTCTAACTACCCAGCATGATGCCGGGGATAGAATAAAAATCAAGGAACAGAACATGGCTACTCCACAAGAAATGTTTGCACAGCTCGCCGCCATTGTCAAGGGATTGAGTATTACTCAGAGAATACTCGGGATCGTAGTGATCGCTGTGGTGGTGGGTGGTCTGTTGAGCCTGAGCAGCGCCGGTAAGGAAACTGCTTACAAGGTTCTTTTTTCCGGGCTGAATCAGGAAGATGCAGGCGAGGTTCTGACGAAACTCAAAGATCAGCGCATTCCGTACAAATTGTCTGCAGATGGCGGAGCTATTATGGTTCCGGCCTCGCAGGTATATGAGATCAGGTTAACCTTGGCAGGTGAGGGGTTACCCAGGGGCGGCGGTGTTGGTTTTGAGATTTTCAACCAGACGAATTTCGGGCAGACCGATTTTGTTCAGCGTTTGAACTATCAACGGGCCTTGCAGGGAGAGTTGGCTAGAACTATCAGGAATTTCCAGCAGGTTGTCGAAGCCAGGGTTCATATAGCCACCCCTAAGGAATCGGTATTCATCGAGGATGAAAAACCTCCCACCGCTTCAATTAGTGTTAAGCTGCGTGGTCGGGAAAAACTCAGTCAGCATGAAATTCAGAGTATCGTTAATCTGGTAGCCAGCGCGGTGCCAGGGCTTAGCACCGATGATATCACCCTGGTCGATACCAGTGGCCGTTTGCTTTACCGGAAACAGGGCGATGGTGAGGGCGTGCTCACCGGCAATCAATTAGAGTACCAGATAAAGATCGAAGACACCTTGCGGCAGAAGGTGGAGACCATGCTGGAGGAGATTGTTGGGGTCAATCGGGCCAGAGCGCGAGTCACAGCGGAAATAGACTTCAACAAGGTTGAACGGACTGAGGAGAATTTTGATCCAGAAGGGCAGGTGGTGCGCAGCGAACAGATGCTCACGGAAAAAGATCAGGGAGGCGGCACTAATCCAGAAGGAATCCCTGGAGTTAAAGGTGAGCTTGCTACCTTTGCCGGGGAAGGAGGGGGAGGGGCTGCCTCAGCCGGGAACAATCGCAACAATGTTACCCGTAATTATGAAATCAGCAAGCAGACCAGGCATATTCAGGAAAAAGGCGGATCTGTCAAGAAATTGTCTATCGCGGTCATGGTCGATGGTTCTTACGAAAAGAGTGTTGACAAGGATGGGAAAACAACCCTTAAATATCAGCCGCGCAGCTCTGCGGAAATGGTGAATCTGGATAAATTGGTAAAGAATGCCGTTGGCTATAGCGAAGAGCGTGGTGATCAGGTTGAGGTTGCAAGTTTGCCTTTCGCCCTGTCTTCCGTGCCAGAACCGGAGGTAGATGCCATGGAAAAATGGCGGTCGATGGCGGAATGGGCGATCATGTCTCTGGCCATGCCTCTGGTCTATCTGTTGGTTGCGATTTTGGTGCTTCTTTTTATTGTTAAACCGTTTCTTAAAATTCTTGCTTCCAAACAATTTGAACCCCGTCAGGGTGGAACCAATTCCCTCTCGGGCGGTAAAGGGCCTGCAGTTGGCGGGTTTGCAGGCCACAGGGGTGTAGAAGAGGAAGAGGATCTTACCCTTTCTCCTCGAGGGCTCACTGATCAGGAGCGGATCTCCCGCTTGGCCCAGAGCGATCCCGATCGGGCCGCAGATCTGGTGCGTCGTTGGTTGCGCGAAGAGGCCTAATTCATGAGCAAATCTGAAAAAAAGAGCGGTGGGGCTCTCACCGGCCCGGAAAAAGCGGCAGTGTTTATGCTAACCGTGGGTGAGGATTTTGCTGCCAAGGTTTTCCAGCGACTCGATACCGATGATATCAAGCACGTTGGCCGACAGATGGCCAGGATCGACAAGGTCGATAAAGATGATTTGAACGCTCTGCTTAATGAGTTCAAGTCCGACAGCGGTGATAGCGATATATTTTTGTCCGGTAATGAGCTTTTGGAAGGCGCACTTAGGCAGGCGATGCCTGGAGAGCAAGCTAACGAAATACTTGAAACGATCAGGTCTGACTGGAAGCTGACCCTGTTTCAGAAGGCCAGGAAGCTTGAGCCTAAGATATTGGTAAACTTTCTGCGCAATGAACATCCCCAGACCGTGGCCCTGGTTCTTTCTGTACTGGATCCGAACCAGGCAGCCCAAATCCTCTTGGAATTTAATGAAGAGGTTCAGGTGGAAGTTATGATGCGTATGGCGGAACTCGACAAGATAAGTCCAGAGATTCTTGTGGATGTAGACCGGGTGTTGCAAGACGAACTGCTTTCCATCGAAGGCATGGATGGTCAACGTCTCGGCGGGGTAGCGGCTGTGGCTGAAATTCTTAATAATTCTGACCGAGGTCTGGAAGCATCTATCCTCGAAGGAATTGAAGGACAGCGCGAAACCCTGGCCGATGAAATTCGTCGATTGATGTTTGTCTTTGAAGATCTTATTGGCGTTGAAGACAGGGGTATTCAGGCAATTCTGAAGGAGGTCAGCACCGATGATCTCAAACTGGCCCTCAAGCTCGCTTCAGATGAGCTCAAGACCAAGGTGTTTGGCAGCATGTCTTCACGAGCCGTGGAAATGCTCAAGGAAGATATGGAAATTATGGGGCCGACCAGAATAAAGGATGTCGAGGCCGCTCAGCAATCGATACTTAAGATAGCCAAACGTTTGGAGCAGGAAGGCAAGATTCAGCTGACAAGCAGTGGTGGCGGTGAGGACGAATTTGTCTAAGGTGATCAAGTTGGAACAGAATCGGGTTGTGCAGACTGCGCCAAGTTTGGCCACAGAAGATTTTTTGTCTTTTGAAGATTTCTGGCAGGCTAAACCTGACAGTGTTGAAGCCAAAAAAATGACAAAACGCAGGTCTCCTCAGGAAATTGCCATGGAGGAAGCTGTGGAGATTATTCGTCAGGCCGGGGATAAGGCGGACAGACTCAGGCAGGAGGCGTATGCCGAGGGCAAGGCCGAAGGACAAGCGGCCGGTTTGGCCCAGTATGCGAAGCAGTTGGAAGAGCTGGCTGTATTGTTTGCTTCCTTGGATGGGGAACGGGAAGCAGTTTTGAAGCAGCATGAGGAGAGCATGTTTGCCCTGATCACCACCATGGTGGACCGGCTGGTACAGCATGAGGTCTCGGTTAATCCCCTGGTTATTCAGGCCTGTCTTAAAAAAGCCATGGAATATGTGGTGGAAAATTCTACGGTGCAGATTCATTTGCATGGCGATGATTTTGGGCGGCTGAAAAAGGCGAGCCTGGAGAATTCCCGCCTGATCGAAGGCAAAAATCGCATCCAGCTGGTCGAGGATCCAAACATTTCTGTGGGCGGCTGTTTTCTGAAAACCGATTTCGGTGAGATCGACGCTACCCTGGAAAACTGCAAGGCAAGGTTGTATGCCGCTGTTGAGCAGGCCTTTATCGCGGCCATAACCGCGTAGAAGCACGCCGTGCCTTTACAAGGATAAATTTCATGAATCTTTCCCACTGTCTTCAGGTTGCTCAGGATACTTCTCTCGTTAGTGTGGGCGGTCGGGTGAATCAGGTTATTGGTATGGTTCTGGAGAGCCTGGGGCCAGGGATTCCGGTGGGCAGTATTTGTGAAGTGTCGGTCTTTAAAGGCAAGAGCACGGTGTTGGCCGAGGTGGTTGGCTTCCGAGAAGGCAGAGTGCTGCTCATGCCTTTGGGAGAAATGCGCGGGGTTGAGCCGGGAAGCGCTATCCGGTTGGTTGGTGAGCAGGCCGGGGTGCCGGTGGCCGAATCTCTGCTGGGCCGGGTTATTGACGGCCTGGGCAATCCTATGGATGGCAAAGGGCCATTGCAAGCCGAGATGCAGTATCCGCTGTATGCCGAACCCTTAAACCCCATGGAGCGGGAGAGGATTTTCGCACCAGTTGATGTGGGAGTGCGGGCGATCAATGGCCTGCTTACTTTGGGCAAAGGCCAGCGTATCGGGATTCTTGCCGGTTCCGGGGTGGGCAAAAGTACCTTGCTTGGCATGATTGCCAGACATACTGCAGCCGACATAAGCGTTATCGCCCTGATTGGTGAGCGGGGCCGAGAATTGAAGGATTTTATCGAGCGGGATCTTGGCCCAGAAGGGCTGGCCCGTTCTGTGGTTGTGGTGGCCACTTCGGATCAGCCTCCCCTGGTGCGGATGCGTGGGGCCTATCTTGCTACGGCCATTTCCGAGTTTTTTAGGGACAAGGGCCGGGACGTGATTTTGATGATGGATTCGGTCACCCGTTTTGCCATGTCCAGCCGGGAGGTTGGCCTGGCTATCGGTGAGCCGCCCACCTCGCGCGGCTATACCCCCTCGGTGTTCGGCCAGCTCCCTAAATTGTTGGAGCGGGCTGGAACCTGCATGGGCAAGGGGAGTATCACCGGTATTTACACGGTGCTGGTGGAGGGTGATGATATGAACGAGCCTATTGCTGATGCGGTGCGCTCCATCGTGGATGGCCATATTATTCTGAGCCGGGATCTGGCGAGCCAGGGGCATTACCCGTCTATCGAAGTAATGGGCAGCATCAGCCGGTGCATGACTGATGTGGTGCCCAAGGATCAGGTGCGCAGCGCTCATAAATTTCTGGAGGTTATGTCCACCTATCGCCGCTCGGAAGACCTGATCAATATCGGGGCCTATGCCAAGGGCAGTAATCCGAAAATCGATAATGCCATTGTCATGATCGATCGATTGAACGGTTATCTGAAACAGCCGGTGGAAGAAAAGGTTTCTTTTGCCGAAAGCGCCCGACAGTTGGCGGCGATTTTTGCTGATGATAAGGTCGCTTAGCATAAGGCCCACTAAGAGAGTAAACAATGGCCTATCATTTTAAACTTGAAACGGTTCTTGGCCTGCGCCGGAATCTGGAAGAGCTTGCCCAGCAGAAATTGGCCAGAATGCTTATGCTTCTTGAGGAGCAGAAGTTGCGGCTTGCCGCGTTGAAGGAGCAGCGACTGGAATTGATTGCCGAGTTTGAAGAAGAAAAGCATCGGCAGATGTTAGCCCCGGTCTTTGCTTTATATGTGGAAGGTATTTTTCGCAAAGAGCAGGAGATTGCAGATGGGCAAGTCTTGGTGGAGGTTGGTCAGGGCGCGGTTGTCCAGGCCAGGGAAGAGTTGACTGTTAAGGTGCAGGATAAAAAGGTTATGGAGAAAGCCAGAGAGAGGGATTATCAGAAGTTCTTGCTGGCAGGATTGAAGAAAGAGCAGAATGAGGCGGACGAACAGATGGTGCTTCGTTTCGGACGCGAGAATCTTCATTAACGCAAGGGCCAGGAGGCTCTACGAACACCTCAGGACTGGATCATGAAAAAACGCAATTCCAGATATGTTGTCCAAGTTATTATAATCATGCTGATCATGTTGATGACCATCCCCGCCTTTACGGAGGAGAAACCTCCGCTCAAACTTACTCCGCAGGAAATTTCAGGTGCTCTTGGATTGAAAGAACGTGAAAATGTTCTGGCCGTTAAAGAAAAAGCACTGGCTGAGAAGGAAAAAGAACTCACCGCCTTGAACAAGGAGGTGGATGAGAAGTTCACCAAGCTAAATGCCCTGCAGGAAGAACTTAAGGGGCAGCTTGGCGGCGCGGTGAAGGGTAAGGATCAGCAGTTTAAAAATCTGATTAAGATTTATAGCGCCATGAGCCCATCCAAGGTGGCGCCTCTGCTGGACAAGATGGACGATGTAGAGGCGGTGGAGATTTTGCGAGCTATGAAGACGGAGGCTGTGGCGAAGATCATCCCCAAACTGGGTCAGGATAAGGCAGTGCGGGTAAGCAGACTACTGGGTCTGCCCTGAAGTAATTCCATTTCTAAACCGAATATTTAATCATACAGTAAGGGCACGGCATGCCGTGCCCTTATTCCTTTTTGTAGTTCTTGATAAACGCGTATGATCTTTTTAGCCCTTCCGGCGGTTAGCCGGAAGGGCTTTTTTTATTCCTTTTTGGATCTCCCGGCAATTTTTTCCCAACTCCGACTGCTCATTCCCAGGACTGTTTTTGGGGAGGAATTCTTTTCCTGCCCTGTGGTGCTGTGGGTGTTTTTCCTGAGGAGGTCATGTTTTATTTGGTCTTGTAACTCTTTGTTTTATCATTGTTATTGTATTTTTATTGGTACTGGGTTTTAGCGTGGCACATCTTTTGCTTTGCTTGACTGGCAAGCGCACTCTATCGGGGTGCACAGGCAAAATTAATTTTACAGCGAGGAGTTTGTGTGGACGCACTAATGATGCCCATTGTTCAGGCCCCTAAGTCTCAAGTAACGGCGAAGGTTGACTTGCAAGGCCCGGTTGGCATGAAAACCGCGACGAATTTTTCCGACTATATGGAAAAGCAGATGGTCAAGGACCAACAGGGCACGAATGATCTGTTCGGTCTGCAAAAAGCCAAGGGCATAGCTGTTTCAGCCGTGGATCGGAAAGCGTTTGCTGCCGCTCCGGAACATTTAAAAGAGAACGAGGATACCACCACCTTAACCGCCTTGCTGGGGCAGTTTGTTCAGGATCTGCAGAAGAGTGCGGGCGATCAAAAGCAGGGTGCTGGAGAATGGTCGTTCCCGGTGCCTGATTCGGATCTTATGCAGAAGATCGCTAAGGATGCCGGGATGAACGAAAGTCAGTTGAGTATGCTTATGGAAAAAATGAAGAACAAGGATGGCAAATTGAACCTTGTCGATTTCCTCGCCTCATTCTCCCGTCATTTCCAAAATTTGCAGAACGACCTGCCTGTGACTGTGCCGGAAACCGAGTTGCCGCTTCTGCAGAACTTTCTTGCACGCCTTGGTATTCCAGTGCCCGAGGTAAGCAAAATCAGTGAGGCGGCGGTGCGGGGGGATAATACCATTGACCTGCAAAAAATTCTTGCTGGGTTGAAGGATTTGCCGGAAATAAGAATCACTGATATCACTCCGGTAGAAGCGGAACAGTTGCAAGATCTTCTTGCCGAGGCCGGAGTCTCTCAGCAATTACAGCGTGCCCTGTTGCCCGAACGGCTGCCGGTTGTCGAAGGCCTGGTTAAAGATGTCCCGCCGGTGACCCTTACTCTGGATCGTTTGAAAAATATGCTTGCCAAGGCAGTTGATGAGGTAAAGGCCAACAGGCTGCAGGCGGATCCGCTTTCCTTTCTTGCGGATCTGCAGGAGGTTCTGGTCCGCTCTGGTTTTGAAAGCAAGGGGCCGAGTCTGTCATCTGCAGTTCAGGGCACGGTGGTTGCTATCTTTGAAAAGCTTATGGAAAGTGTTGATCTTTCCAGGGTTAAGGTTATTAGGGGTTCCGTTGGTGCTGAGTCGATGATGGGACAGAAAGACTTGGCGGTTTCAGCGGGAACTTCGGAGATTGATTTGCAGCCTCTTCAGAGTCTGCTTGGGCGTCTTGGCGTTTCGGTGCCTGAGATGAGCAGAATCAGTGATGCGGCGGCACGTGGAAATAACATCTTTGCTCTGCAAAAAGTGGTGGATCTGTTGCAAGGGGTAATGGAGGCAAGAATTACCGATCTCACCACAGAGGTGAACAGAATTAGCGAAGCAGCGGTACGGGGAGATAACATTTTTGATCTGCAAAAAGTGGCAGACCTGTTGCAGATTATGACAGGAGAGGAAATTACCGGCCATACCGTGGTGAAAGCAGAGCAAGTGCCGGTTATGAAAGGCCTTGTTGAGTCCAATCAGTCGGTGGTTTTAATTTTGGACAGTCTGAAAAATATGCTGACGCAGGCTGTGCGTGAGGTGAAGGCCAATCGGCTGCAGACGGATCCGCTTTCTTTGTTGGCTGATCTTCAGGAGGTGTTGGCCCCGTCTGGTTTTGCAACAAATGGCCAGCGTCAATCACCTGTAGCTCAGGGCTCGTTGGTTGCCGTTTTTGAAAAGCTCATGGCCAGCGTTGATCTCTCCAAGGTTAAGGTGCAACAGGGCGTCGCCAAACTGGATAAAGCTATAGCGAAGAACCTGGGTGAGGCACTGAATCTTTTTGCCGACCAGAATTCAGATACCGTAGCACTTTTTAACAGTGAATTTGCGGATCCTGTTCTGGCCATAAGTCAGGACGGTCAGCTCGCTAAAGATGGTAAGGGCGTTCTGGTCAGTGGCGAACTCTTTGTCGAAAACAGTTCTGTCTTTCAAGGTGAGGCTGCTGTACTGGCTAAGGCCGAATCTGTTGGCGTCGCTGCCAGTTCAAGTCAGGCAGCCAGACCTTTTGTGCATATTCCCAATCTGCCCCCTGGTGTTCAGCAGCAGAGTTTCGCTCAACTTTCTCAGGGCGTACTCCAGGGTCTGCGTAACCAGGAGCATCATCTGGTTCTCAAGCTTTATCCCAAGGAATTTGGTGAAGTCAAGGTGGAGATGACGGTGCGTGATAATCAGGTAGCTGTCTCTTTTCTCATGGAGAATGCCAGGGTGAAAGCGGTGTTGGAAAGCAACCTGGAACAATTTAGAGAAAACATGGAAAAGCAGGGTTTTATTATTGGAGACTGTATGGTGTCCTTGAACCGGGATACTGACAGCAACGAATCCTGGCAGCAGTTTCAGGCGGCTTCTCTGGAAAAGGTAAACGGGCGGCGTCTGACAACCTTGGCGGATTTGCCCGAGGATATTCTTTATCAGCGGGTGCAGCCCGGAAATGGCCGTGAAAGCGGTGTTGATCTGTTTGCTTAAAAATGAGCGAGGAAAAAACAATGACTACTACAGCAAGTACCAGTGCGACTCTGCCGATTCAAGATACCACAGCTATGAAGACGGTGGGCAAGAGTACTCTGGATCGTAACGATTTCATGACTCTGTTTATCACTCAAATGCAGCATCAGGATCCGTTAGAGCCTATGGACAGTACGGATATGGCTTCGCAGCTCGCCCAGTTTTCCAACATGGAAGCTACCATGAAGATGTCTGATAACCTGGAAAAACTGCTCGGCTACCAAGTCTCACAGAACAATCTTCAACTTTTGACCTTGATTGGCAAAGAGGTACAGGGGACTGGAAATACCATGGGGGTGGTAGCTGGACAGGTGTCCACTACCGAGTATACCCTGGCTGATGCCGCTGATTCCTGTCGTGTGGAGGTTTATGATGCAGCAGGGCGCTTGGCGGATACCGTTGAGTTGGGTTATGCCGCCTCCGGCAAGCATGAGCTGACCTGGGATGCAAAAACACCCAGCGGCACAGTCGTTCCGGATGGTCAGTATACCTACAAAGTTATTGCCATGAACGCTTTGGGGCAGAAGGTTGATGTTGATTACCGGACAACCGGACGGGTTACCGGGGTGAATTTTACTGGTGGCAAGGCTCAAGTTAATGTGGATAAATCCATAGTCATGAATGTTGCCGATATTTTGGTAGTTAAGTGATTTCAACAAAAATCAAAAAACAAATAAACAGGAGGTAGGACATGGGCGTTTCAAGTTCGTTATATGCAAGTATCAGTGGTCTCAGTACCATGGGCAACGCCATGAGCGTTTTGGGTGATAACGTTTCTAACGTCAACACCATCGCCTTTAAATCCAGTAGAGCAACTTTCCAGGATGTTCTGACGCAAAGTGTGGCCACTGCTGCAGGAACAGCTCAGGTTGGACGCGGCGTAACCATGACCACCATTGACGGGGTTTTTGCTCAGGGTTCATTTGAGTCTACCTCGACTGCCACCGATCTGGCCATTGGCGGCCAGGGGTTTTTCATGCTGCGGGCTTCAGGCAATGCTGAAGCAGATATGTACACCAGAGCTGGGGAATTCCGTTTTGATAAAGAAGGGTATCTGGTAAATCCAACCGGTAATTTTGTGCAAGGATGGACCTTGGATTCAACTTCTGGCGAACGACAAGGCACTATTGGCGATATTAATCTTGGCAAAACTACGCCGCCCGTGGAAACTGCCAGTGCGCAGGTTATCGTTAATCTGGATTCCCGCAAAAATAACGAAACCAGTGAGCTTAACCTTTATGACGCATGGAACGGCACCAACGCTGCTTTGACGGTGGCTACAGCGCCTATTTCTTCTACTGCTTATGAATACACTACAGCGATCAAGGTTTATGATTCAGTGGGTGCGAGTCATGATCTAACTGTGTATTTTGATCGTACTACCAAGGATAATCAGTGGGAATTTCTGGTGACTTGCACACCTACTGAAGATCAGCGGATGTTGAGTACCGGCCGTGATTCTGCCGGAGTTCTGGATGGTAGTAATGACGAAGTTTCAATTTATACTCCAGATAGCAGCTATAACTACCAGGTACATAAAGGGGCTGGCGCTTTACTCTATGGCAAGGTTGATTTCTCCACATCTGGCGCCATCAACAATATTTCGGCCTGGAATGTGCCGCCTGATGGCATTGTGGATCCTGGTCAAAGTACCAATCGTCTTGCCTTGGCCAATACGGAGCAATACTATTCTTTTGGCGCTAACTTTACTGGCGCTTCAACAAATCAGCAGATTGCTCTTAATCTTGGGGCAATATACAGTGGTCAGTCTACCGCAGTCAGTCAGATCTTGGTCAGTAACGGGGCTGCCTATGCCAGTGTTGGCACCTCAACACCCATCACCAAGGAAACTTTGTGGAGTACGGTATATAACAGCAATGGAACCCTGGTTGATTTGACGGGGCCCAAAGATATCGTCAGCTTTGGCGGGTATAAACATGATGGAACCTATGTGGATCCAACCGACAGCGCGAATCAATATATTCTGGTGGCGGGCGATAAAATACAGGATCTGCTTGATAAGATGGATACTGCTTTTGGGGTTACCTGCACCATTGACGCGGCGGGACGAATTAAGATGACTGATGGCACTGGCGGACCAAGCGGTCTGGCGCTTACCAGTTTTTCGTTTTCAGGTGGAGATGGGATAAATCCCTTTGGTGGAAGTGCAACTACGACTAATGTTACGGCGGTTATTTCTGGTAATGCTGGTGCTAACTTCTTTGCCAGCGATGCGTTAAGCACGCCCGCTTCCAGTCCAACTGCGCTGTTAAATACCTTGTTTGATAATGCAGGCGTTCCTGTGCAAATTGCCAATACAGACACTTTTCAGTTTTCTGGTACGGCAGTTGATGGAACTGTGTTTGCTGCCGGTGCAGGGACTGTGTTTACCGTAGGCGCAACCAGTACCGTGCAGAATCTGTTGGATTTTCTCTCGGACCTCTACGCCGATGGTTCGGCTTCTGTGGCTTCTCCCGTTCCTGATGCTTTTGTCCCTGTGACTCTTGGCTCAACTGGACGGATAAGTATTGGCGATAGAACTGGCGGCAGCAGTTTGGCTGTCACTATAACTGCCAGCACGGGCGGATCATTCCCGCTTGGCGCTGATCTGGCCGCATTTGGTGCCACGACGGTTGCTGTTAATGGCAATGACGTCCAGCTTAATGTTACCACCGCTAAACAGCAGGTGGTTTCCACGGGCAGAGCTGTGACCACTGCGGGAGGTTCAACGCCGGTCAATGCGAGCACACCCCTGACAAGTGTGTATGACGACGCCGGACTCGCTCTTGCCTCTGGCGATACCATTGTTTTTACAGGGTTGCGTGGGGATAATACTCCAGTTACTGCTACCTTTACCGCAGGTACCAGTTTCGGTTCACCGCTTACGGCAGCAAACACAACTCCCTCGATGCAGGATCTGCTTTCTTGGCTGGAAGAACAGTTTGATGCCGAAGCCTCTATTGATGGGGCAGGGCGTTTAGTTCTCACCGATAGACGGGCCGATGAAATTGCTACTACCGGTTATCATAGTGTGTTGGAGATGACTTCTATAAGCTATGCCGGGGTTGTTTCTGGGGCAACCCCTTTTGATACAGGAACATTTGCTACCATTGATGCTGATACCAGTGGCGAAGATGGGAGCCGAGTTGGTGGCACGGAAAGTATCAGTTTTAGTTCTGAGGCATTGTCTACGACTCAGTACGCTAACAGTTCCACCACCATTTTCCAGGACCAGGATGGCTTTGCCGCTGGTTTTCTCCAATCGGTTTCCGTGGACACCGATGGGGTCATTACTGGAAACTATTCCAATGGCCAGGTGCTGGAAAGGGCTCAGGTGGCGTTGGCAAGTTTCAACAATCTGGCAGGACTTACCAAGGAGGGTGGTAATATATTCCGCGGGACTACTGCCTCTGGCGCGCCCATCACCGGGCCTCCAGGAACCAACGGCCTGGGGACGATTTCGCCCAACTCACTGGAGCAGTCCAACGTGGATCTGGGTGCGGAATTTGTCAAATTGATTACCACCCAGCGTGGTTTTCAGGCTAACTCCAAGATCATCACCACCACCGACGAAATGTTGCAGGATTTGATCAACCTCAAACGGTAAGTAATTTTTCAGTCCAGGTCGTTAACCTGATCCGGCAGTTCGGAACATTCCGAACTGCCGGTTTTTTTGGTGGTGCGAGGAATGAACCACCATGAACTAAAAGGGATATGCGGTACGGATTGAATTTGATGAGCCTTATTCGGTAAGCTCATGTTGTGCGGGTGCAGTCTGTCAGAGGTGCATGCCCGTATAGCACACGAGACGTAGAACTTGTAAGGCAAAAGCCTCAACCAGTGGGCAGCATTAATCATCAAGGCGGCAGTGCAGATCTAGAGCGGAGGTTGACTCCCTCTCACCTTGCGGGAGAGGGTTGGAGTGAGGGAGAGATTAGTCAGTCAAGAAGAAGGATCGTGTAATTTTGCCACTAATTTCATATTTTTTCGAATGATTGGTATGCTTACCGCACCATCTGAAGTAATTTCTCGTACAGTTCTTCGGCGGTGGAAATACTTTTGGCGTTGGCCTGAAGAGCCCGCTGAGTAGTCATGACATCAACCATTTCTTGACCAAGATCAACATTGGACATCTCCAGGTGGTAGTTGGTGGTGTTTCCGAAAGAATCTTGGCCAGCAGTCCCGATTGTCCTTGCTCCGGCCTCCGCTGTTGCGACGAAGTTGTTGTCGCCCACTGATTGCAACCCTTGCATGTTTTTGAAGTTGGCCAGTACTATCTGGGCCTGTCTGATATTTTGTCCGTTGGAGTATTGTCCTGTGATAAACCCCTGGCTGTCCACGTTGATATCCTGCAGTCTGCCTTTGCCGTATCCGTTCTGGCTTTGATATAACAATGCTGAAGGACTGGCGTAGTTGGTGGTGGGAAGTCCTGTTCCTTGATATATTCCGTTCTGATCAACGGCGAATGATGCACTTTGAGCGCCGAAGATCTGGGCAATGGTTGGATCAGTAAGCGGGGTGGCCCCGTTTGCATTGGTATAGGTAATCGAGGAGATCATCAGTTGGCTTGCCCCCACCATAGTGTCGGTGAGGGTGAGTTGGCCATTGTTGATTCCGGCTGTGCAGGCAAATGTAGTCTCTATTCCGGCAAGGAAATTTGCTACCGTCTGAGAAGAATCGACTGTGTAGGTGTATGAGGTTGCAGTTCCGTCTCCAGTAGTGCCCTGGAGGGTGATTGTGTCCCCTGCTTGCACGGTGTTTCCTTGATTGTCGGAAACGGTATCCCAGGTGGAGGTTGCACTTATGTTTCCTGAGGTGGTGGCGGAACTGAATGCCGCAACGGAACTAAGAACAGACTTTGGCGTTGGGGCAATGCCAAAGCTCAGAGTTGAGGAGTTATTGGCTGCGGTGCCGGTAAAGTTATAATCGAAGCTGTAGTATGATTCGCCCCTGGCAAGGGTAAGCAGATTGGCGGGGTTTGGGACGACGTCGCCGTTGGAATCGATGATGGTTGGGGCGACGGTGCCGTCCGGCGGAACGTTCCAGCACTGGATGTTGTTCAGGTCGCCGCTGCTTGAAAATGAGAGAACGCCGTAGAGCAGGGCGCCAGCTCCCTTGTCCGTTGTGCTGTTGTAGCGGGTGTCTCCGGTACTCAACCGCTGATCCTGCTCGGGGTTACAGGTAACGATAAATTCCTGTTCGTTTGGGCTGTCGGTTGCATCGAAATAAACGGTCAGGTTGTAGGTGGATGAAGGCGTTGAAAATCCATCGGTTTCATTGCCCGGACCGTAAATGGTCAAAGAGGTTTTATAATCGTAATTATTTGTGGTGATTGGTTGGGCCGTATTGGTCCCGTTCCAGCTATCAAATAGTTTTGTTTGACTGGAGGTAGGTTCTGTTAAGGAAGGATTGTTCTGAATGTTTAACATCAACTCCACTGCACTGGTTGCTGATTGTGGCGCGATGTTCTTTATCAGGATATCGCTGACCACGGTGGGCGAGACGGTGCTGGAGCTTAGGTTATAGCCCTGCACAAATTGGCCGGTCGGGGTGACCAGGTTATTGGCGTTGGGCTCCGTACCCAGATGTTCCACCATATTGAAGTTCCCGGCACGGGTATAGGTGTTGGCGGTTGTAGCACCATCATGGCGCACCATGAACAGCCCCATACCGCTTATGGCTATGTCCGTGCCCTTGCTTGTAGCTTCAAGGATGCCGTCATTAAAAGAAGTTGAAACAGTTCGCTGCCACCCACCGTGACCAACAGAGAGGGTGCCCATGGTGGTTTCGAAGATATCGGTAAAATGGGCTTGTCCTGCTTTAAAGGCGTTGGTGTTGACGTTGGCGACATTGTTCGCCGTGACGTTGAGCTTCTTGCCCATGCCGTTCACGCCGCTTAATCCATTGTATAAAGATGCTTGTAAACTCATAGTGCGCCTCGTGTGGTATTCTGGATATGGATCTATCGCATTGTTGCAAAGCAAAACTCGTGCCAGAAAAGGTATCGCGACTAACTTCATTAAATTGTGTGTAATTTAAGCCGGTTGGTGGGGGAAAGGACAAGCATGCGCCAAGTACCGAGGCCGGGAAATTTTTTCCGGCCTCGGTGATATTGCAGGGTATGGGGGGGGCGTTGCCGGTTTGGTAAGTTGGAAATTATCCAGTTTATCAGAGTTATGGTTAGTTCAGAAGTGCGTCAAAGATGGCGAAGGCCTTATGTACAACGAGAACTTCGGCGTCGAGTTGCAGATAGGACTTGCCGGTGATCTCCTGGGCTACCAGTTCGTTGCTCGCAGGCAACAGGCCGCCCAGGGGCAGGTCGGTAGATTGAACCGCTTCGTCTATTTTGGCCAGCATCTCCTCGCTGGCTGGTTCAGGCACCCGGTTGACGATGAGGCATTTTTTCTTGATTCGTATCCCCAGTGGCCCGGTGAGTTCGGCAATTCTTTTGGCGGTCATGATGCCTCGGGCCGAGGGGTCTGAAACTACGATGAGATAGTCGATATCTCTTAGGTTCATTCGGCTTAAATGTTCCATGCCTGCTTCATTATCCACCAGGATGTATTTGTAGTTACCGGCCAGATGATCCATGGTCATAGCCAGGTGCTGATTGGCCGCGCAATAGCAGCCAGGGCCATCCGGCTGGCCCATGGCCATGAGATCAAAGCCGGTGGCTTCAACCAGTGCCTGGTGCACCTTCATCTCCATGTACTGATCTCTGGTCATGTTGGGCGGCATCTCACCTTTGAGTTCCTTTCTGATCTGACCAATTGTGGTATCGATCTTTAATCCCAGCAACTCATTGAGGTTGGTGTTGGCATCCGCATCCACGGCGAGGATGGGGGTTAAGCCCTTTTCGGTCAGGTATTTGATAAGCAGGGCCGAAATGGTGGTCTTGCCGACCCCGCCTTTGCCAGCCAGGGCGATAATTTTTGGCATGTTATTTTTTCCTTGGGAAAACGTTTGTAAAGGTTAATTTCTGTTGCAGACAATATAGGAGTCCGAGCTGTGAATGTCAAACCCAAAGCTGGTTGGCAGAGGAAACAGCCTGAAATTCCGGCGATTTTACCTTGCAACTTGCGGGTGAGCTGGTATGTTTGTGTGCTTGATTTTCAGCACTAAGCACCAAGCTCTCAGTCTTCAGCACTAAGCACTCAAGTAACATATGGAGATACCCATGGATTATCGGGCGACATTGAATCTGCCCCAAACCGATTTCAAGATGAAGGCCAACCTTTCTCAAAGGGAGCCGGAGTTTCTCAAAGTATGGGAGGAGGGTAAGCTCTACGCCAAGGTACAGGAGCAGACCAAAGCCAGGCCCCTCTATATCCTGCACGACGGCCCTCCCTATGCCAACGGCCATATCCATATGGGCCACGCCTTGAACAAGATTCTTAAGGATATCATCCTTAAGGCCAGGCGGATGGCAGGTTTTCACTGCCCCTATGTGCCGGGTTGGGACTGTCACGGCCTACCCATCGAACTCAACGTGGACAAGGACCTTGGTGCGAAAAAAAAGGAGATCAGTAAGCTCGCCTTTCGGGGCGCCTGCCGGAATTATGCCGGCAAATGGGTCAAGCGGCAAAAGGATGAGTTCAAGCGCCTAGGGGTGCTGGGCGATTGGGATACTCCGTATCTGACCATCGATTATAAATATGAAGCGAGCATTGCCCGTGAGTTCAACCGTTTTCTCCTTTCTGGCGCGGTGACTCGCAGCAAGAAGCCGGTGCACTGGTGCTCCTCCTGTCAAACCGCCCTGGCTGAGGCCGAAGTGGAATATTACGACCACACCTCGCCCTCCATCTATGTGAAATTCCCGGTGGCTGAGGATCTGGGTGGGGTTATTCCCGTCTTGGCCGGAGAGAAGGTCTTCGCAGTGATCTGGACCACTACGCCCTGGACCCTGCCAGCTAACCTGGCTGTGGCCTTCCATCCGGATTATCCCTATGCCGCAGTCCGGGTGGGCGGTGAGGTGCTGCTCCTGGCCGAGGGGCTGGTAGAACAGGCCTTGGCCGCTTGGGGCGTTAGCGATTATGAGATCATTGCCACTTTTTCCGCACGGCTGCTGGAAGGCAGGAAATGCCGGCATCCCTTTCTGGAGCGCGAGTCGCTCATGGTTCTGGCTCATTATGTGACCCTCGACACCGGCACCGGCTGCGTGCATACCGCCCCAGGGCATGGCCGGGAAGATTATCTGACCGGGATCAACTACAATCTGCCGGTGCTTTCGCCGGTGGGCAGCGATGGCCGTTTTACCGAAGAGGCAGGCCCCTATGCCGGACTCTTTATCTTTGAGGCCAACCCGCTGATCAACGCGGATATGGCCAAGCAGGGCGTACTGATCAAGGAGACTAAGCTCTCCCATAGCTATCCCCATTGCTGGCGCTGCAAGAAGCCGGTGATTTTCCGGGCCACCGAGCAGTGGTTCATCTCGATGGAGGCCAATGAGCTGCGCAACAAGGCTCTGGCCGCGATCAAGGGTGTGAACTGGATTCCCCAATGGGGCATGGAACGCATCCACGGCATGGTGGAAAACCGGCCGGATTGGTGTCTTTCCCGCCAGCGCACCTGGGGGGTGCCGCTCACTGTGGTTTACTGTGGTCAATGCGGAGAGGTACTCAATGACGAGTCGATCATGGGGCGGATCACCACCTTATTTGAAAAAGAAGGGGCAGACGCCTGGTTCAGCCATGAGCTGGCCGAGTTCATCGGGGCTGACCCCAAGTGTCGAAAATGCGGGAGCGTCGAGTTCATCAAGGAGGAAGATATTCTGGATGTCTGGTTCGATTCGGGGGTGAGTTATGCGGCGGTATTAGAGGAGCGGGCCGAGCTTGCCGCTCCGGCTGATCTCTATCTCGAAGGCAGCGACCAGCATCGTGGCTGGTTCCAGAGCGCGCTTCTGGCCTCGATAGGCACCCGGGGCATCCCCCCCTATAAGAGTGTGCTTACCCATGGCTTTGTCGTGGATGGCCAGGGCAAGAAGATGTCCAAATCCATCGGCAATGTCATCGCTCCTGAGGAGATTATCAAGAAATACGGGGCCGAGATTCTCCGCCTGTGGGTGGCCTCCGAGGATTACCGCGACGACATCAAGATTTCCGACACCATTCTCCAGCAGCTGGCCGATGCCTACCGGAAGATCCGTAATACGGTGCGTTTTATCATCGGCAACCTCTACGATTTCGATCCGGCCACGGATACGGTGCCGGATAGTGAGCTAGACGAGCTGGATCGTTGGGCCCTCTACCAGTTTGAGCTTTTGAAGATGAAGGTGCTTAAGGGCTATGAGGTTTTTGAGTTTCATCCTGTGTTCCATGGCCTGACAAATTTTTGCACGGTAAGCATGAGTGCCCTCTATCTGGATGTGCTCAAGGACCGGCTCTACATTTTGCCCGCCAACTCCCGGGAGCGGCGGGCTGCCCAGACCGCCCTATATGAGATTGTCGATGGCTTGACCCGGCTCATGGCCCCGGTACTTACCTTTATGTCGGCCGAGGTCTGGGATTTTTTACCCGGTGCGGCTCAGCGTGAGGACAATGTCTTTGTCGCCCTCTTTCCGGTATTGAAGCCGGAACGGGTCGGCGACAAAGCGCTGGCCGAGAAATGGGACAGGGTTTTGCGGGTGCGGGGCGAGGTGACCAAGGCCTTGGAGATTGCCCGGCGCGACAAGGTTATCGGCCATTCCCTGGAAGCGGAGGTGGTGGTCGCGGCAGGCGGCGAGCTGGGGGAGTTTCTGGCCGCTAACTGGGGAACCCTGCAAGGTGTGGCGATTGTTTCCGGGATCGAGTTGGCGTCCTCCTTGCCGGAGCCGGGTTTTGTCAGCCCTGAACTGGCAGAACTTTCTGTGCTGGTGCGTTCTGCCAGGGGTGAAAAATGCGCGCGCTGCTGGCTGCGTTCGGAGGCTTTGGGCAGCGATACCGAACATCCCAGTCTCTGCCCCCGTTGTACCAGTGTGGTGGTGGACCATTGAAAAAGACCGAATCCCCTATGATTTCGCTGGGCTGGCTGTTGGTTGTGATCATTCTCGATCAGGCGACCAAGGCTCTGATTATGGCCAACTTTGCCATGTTTGAGCTACAGCCTGTCATCCCAGGTCTGTTCAATCTGACCTATCTCACCAATGCGGGAGCGGCCTTTGGCATTCTGGCTGGGGCCAAGAGTGTCTGGCGGCAGGTATTTTTTGTCGGCGTGGCCGTGGCCGCCATTGTGGTTCTATTTTTTTCCTACAAGCAGTTTTGCCGACAGGGCAAAATATTTGCCCACGCTATCGGCCTGATCGCCGGGGGCGCGGTGGGCAATCTCATCGACAGACTCCGTTTTGGCGCGGTGGTGGATTTCCTGGATTTTTATTTTGGGACATATCACTGGCCAGCATTTAATGTGGCGGATTCGGCCATCACCGTGGGGGTGGGGTTGTTCATTCTCGGCAGTATTTTGTATCCGCCGCAGGAAAATGCAAAGCTCAAGTAGTATCTAACTCAGGGATATCAATCATGACAGAACAAAAGATAGCGGTTCTTTTTCCGGGGCAGGGCTCCCAGTTTCTGGGGATGGGCAGGGAGTTTCTTGACACTGACCCTGCGGCTCGTGCGCTCATGGCAGAGGCGGAAAAGATCAGTGGGTTTCCGCTCAGCCGTCTCTGTCAGGATGGCCCACTGGAGGAACTGACCCGTACTGTGCATCTGCAACCTGCCATGACCGTGATGAATCTTATCTGTTGGCAGGCCCTGGCAAAGGCCGGGGTGAGACCGGCATTTTTTGCCGGGCACAGTCTGGGCGAATACGGGGCGCTCGCTGCCGCCGGAATCGTAAGCCCGGAGGACGCCCTGGCCCTGGTCACTGAAAGGGGTCGGCTCATGGAGCGGGAGAGCGCCGCAAATCCCGGCGGGATGCAGGCGGTGGTGAAATTGCCTATCCAGCAGGTTCGCGCCATTGTTGAGAGTGCGCGGGTCCATGGCAGGCTTACGGTGGCCAATCATAATTCCGCGGAGCAGATCGTCATCTCCGGTGAGATTGCCGCTCTTGAAGCCGCGGCGGAGCTGGTAAAAAAGGAGGGCGGCAAGGCGATTCCGCTTAAAGTCAGCGGCGCCTGGCACAGCCAGTTGATTCAGGGCGCGATTCCTGATTTTGAGATGGCGATGGCGAAGATTTCCTTTAGCTCCCCGCATACCCCGGTGCTGTTCAACGTGACCGCGGCAGCGGAAAGCGATCCGGAGGCGATTCGTAAGATCATGGCCCGGCAGATCGCCTCTACGGTGCGCTGGTTTGAGATCATCCAGAAGATGATGGCCGAAGAGGTGCGGGTCTTTATCGAGGTCGGCCCGAAAAACGTCCTGACCGGGCTGCTTAAAAAGATTATTCCAGTTGAGTATGAGCATCGCTGTTTTCAGTTTGATACCCCCGAAGGGCTGACCAAGATGCTGAGGGAGTTGTAAAAAAAGCGCAATATATCAGCCCTCCCGCAAGGAGGATGATGTCCGGTAACTGACCGAGATGATTGAGACTAAAACAGATCAACAAGAGATGCCAAAGCAAAGCGGGCTTTTTTTCAGTCTGTTGGAAGATTGCTTGCGCAAGAATACCTTTGTCAAGCTCGTTTTGGGGAAACATCATGGCCAGGAGGCGGGGCTTGAGCGTATTTCTGTCCGACGGCTTACCCTTAAGGATGGAGAGAGCTTTTCTTTTCTCTATCGTTATCCAACCAGGGATATTACCAAGAATTTGCTGATTCCTGCGGGAATTGCGACCATCCGTGACTTGTTTTCCACCTCGTTTAATAATGTGCATCTGCAGACGGTGACAGAGGATATCCAGTTATCGGTGAACAAAAAGGGCAGGTGCAATTTGCAGCGGGGTAAAACAAAGGGGAAAAGTGCCGCTCCTCAGGAGCATGATCGCGAAAAGGAGCGTTTTCTCGATCTGGCCACGCCGTTTCTGATGGAGCTGGGGATAACCAACGCCCAGCATCAGCTTATTCCCTCGATGTCGCGCAAGTGGAAGCAGATCAACAAGTTTATCGAGGTGCTTGATCATGCCCTTGTGGCCTCGGGGCTGAACGAAAAAGAACAGGTGCGGGTGGTTGATTTTGGCTCGGGCAAGGGATACCTGACCTTTGCCATGGAAGAATACCTGCGGGTCAACCTGGGACTTAAGCCAAAGGTGACCGGGGTTGAATTACGGGGGGATCTTATCAGCCTGTGCGCTAAAGCCGCCCAGAAGCTTAAACTTGCTGGTTTGTCTTTTGCCCAGGGAGATATCAGGAGTTATACGCCCGAGTCCATTGATATCATGATTGCTCTGCATGCCTGCGATATGGCGACTGATTACGCCATCCATTTAGGTATCCGCTCGCAGGCGGCGATCATTATGTGTGCTCCGTGCTGTCATAAGCAAATCAGGCCCCAGATGCAAAGCCCGGAGCTGTTGCGGCCCATGCTCAAACATGGCATCCATTTGGGTCAGGAAGCGGAGATGGTAACCGACAGTCTGCGCGCCCTGCTCCTTGAAGCCTCCGGCTATGAGACCAAGATCTTTGAGTTTGTTTCCCTGGAACATACGAGCAAGAACAAGATGATCCTGGGGGTGAAGGGTTCTGGCCCGGCAAAACAGGAAGAGTTACTGGCGCAAATCAGCAAGATCAAGGATTTTTACGGAATCCATGAGCATTGTCTTGAGTCATTGCTGAGGGGGAGAGCAGAATCAGCATGAGGGGAAGTAACTATTCAGCAGTGCCGCAGATGTGAGGAAGAGGTCTATGAAGTGTGCTTTTGCACATGAGCAGGCCGATGACTGTCAATCATCGGCAGCAGTGCCGATAAAGCAGATGCGGTGCTGCTGGATAGTTACGAGGGGGAAACAGTAAAATGGCACAAGCCTGGCGGGTAGTTGACAGGATTGATACCGACGAGGGTCTGCTTGATCTCAGGCAACGGGGCGAGACGGATTTTCTGATTACCATTGCCAACCGGGTGCTGATGAACTCCTCGGCCAACAGGTCGGAGATCGTCTTGGCGGAGCTGGCCTGTGCCTCCTTAAAGCAAACCAGCAAAGCAAGGGT
>Ga0208863_1000347_pt1 | contig 53195 bp, 52 predicted proteins | sample RifOxyD3_FD_184040 | JGI IMG/M metagenome (GOLD analysis project Ga0208863, IMG submission 184040) | Soil microbial communities from Rifle, Colorado - Rifle Oxygen_injection D3 (SPAdes) | ecosystem: Environmental > Terrestrial > Deep subsurface > Rock core/Sediment | place: Rifle, Colorado... | reverse complement strand
TTTCGGTTGCATCGAAAATCACCAGAAATTGGAGGGTAATACTGCAATAACCTGCAATTCATAGTGATATAAATTGTCAATTTTATCAATAAAAATCAAACCGTTATGCGTTTTTCATGGCCGACTATGTAAGTATCTGATTTTGTGTGGTGGGCCTGTAAACTTTTCAGGTTGTTGCAAGTTCATCAAGTTTCGTTTTGCACCCTAAAGGGCATAAAATCCGACAAGCTGCTCAACTCAGCTAAAAGCGGTCACAGGGTGCCGCAGGTTGCGGCGCACCCAGAGGGTATAAGTTTCGCTAGGCAGGCAAGCTGCCAAGCTCAGCTATAAGCGGGACGGCGATGCGTACTTTTGTACGTGAGCCGGACTGATTGCCGCAAGATGTGGTGCCCTGTGATCGCTTACCTTTGATGATCTTCTCGCTCCACTGATTGAGGCTTTGGCCCCGACACAGTGGGACGGCCGACAAAAGCTAACCAAGCCGCAATGTTAGTTTAAAACCACATCTGAAAACCCCACCTTGCAATCAATCAGGCACCACTATCCACAAAAAAATCCGGCGGCCCGGAATACTCCGAACCGCCGGATCAGGTTAACTGCCTGAGCTGAAAAATACCTTACCGCTTAAGGTTGATCAGGTCCTGCAACATCTCATCGGTTGAGGTGATGATCTTGGAGTTAGCCTGAAAACCACGTTGAGTGGTGATCAACTTGACAAACTCCTGTCCCAGGTCCACATTGGACTGCTCAAGGGAGTTTGGCGAGATCGTCCCCAAACCGTTGGTTCCCGGAGGCCCGGTGATGGGAGCGCCGGAGGCGGTAGTCCCCCTAAAGATATTACCGCCCTCCTTGCTGAGTCCTGCCAGATTGTTGAAACTGGCCAGAGCAACCTGTGCCCTTTCCAATACCTGGCCGTTAGAATAGTTACCGGTAATAACTCCGCTGGTATCTACTGATACAGACTGGAGAAAACCAGCGGCAAATCCGTCCTGATCCTGAAAGATGGTAGTGGAGCTGTTGGCATATTGGGTGGTGGACAAGGCTTCAGCGCTAAAATTGATGCTTTCCGTACCCCCCACCCGGCTGCCATCTTCGCCACTGGTATCAGCTGCAATAGTATTGAAGGTTGTGGCGCCAAAAGGGGTTGCGCCGGAGGCGACACCAGCATAATTCACAGAAGTAATTTCCAGAAAACTGTGATACCCGGTAGTGGCAATTTCGTCGGCCCGTCGATCGGTAAGCACCAAACGACCTGCCCCATCAATAGAGGCCTCGGCATCAAACTGTGCTTCCAGCCAGGAAAGCAGATCCTGCATTGAAGGCGTACTATTAGCCACTGTAAGAGGAGAACCATAGCTGGTACCCGCCGTAAAAGTCGCGGCTACTGCGGTATTATCTCCTCGCAGCCCGGTAAAAACAAGAGTATCTCCAGAGGCAAGGGCATTACCTGCAGCATCATACACACTGGTCAGGGGTGTGCTTGCGTTGATCGGCGTTGAACCGAGCGCTGTGGTCACAGCCCGGTCCGTGGAAATCACCTGTTGTTTTGCAGTGGTGACATTGAGTTGTGTATCATTAGCTGTAACCGAAACCGTTGTGGCACCAAATGCGTCAAGATCAGCACCAAGCGGTAATGATCCGCTCCCACCACTGGCGGTAATTTCCACCGCCAGACTGGTGCCACCAGTTCTGTCCCCTATACTGATACGTCCGGTCGAACCCAGGGTAACAGGAACAAAGGCATCGGCAACAGGAGAAGACGCCGAGGCCGAGCCATCGGCGTACAGATCCGAGAGGAAATCCAACAGATTCTGCACCGTGCTGGTGGCACCGACAGTGAAGATGGTACCGGCGCCGGCCGCAAAAGCCGTACCATCAACCGCAGTGCCAGAAAATTGAAAGGTATCGCCATTGGCGATTTGCACAGGGACGCCAGCATTATCATACAAAGTATTTAACAGTGCCGCCGGATTGGAAGCGGGCGTGCTTAAAGCATCGCTGGCAAAAAAATTCGCTCCCGCATTGCCGGAAATAACCGCTGTGACATTACTCGTAGTTGCGACTCCACCAAAGGGATTCACCCCATCCCCACCCGAAAAAGTGAAGGTGGTTAAAGCCAGGCCACTTGGGCCGCCAGTACCATCGGTCATCTTGATCCGGCCCGCCGCATCAATAGTACAGGTAACGCCAAAGGCTGCATCCATTTTATCCAGCAAATCCTGTATTTTGTCGCCAGCAACCATGATATACTGATTAGCGCTGTCGGCAGGATCTACATAGGATCCATCATGCTTGTAGCCGCCAAAACTGACAATATCTCCAGGTGCCGTTAGATCAACCAGTGTTCCGTTACTATTATACACCGAACTCCAAAGAGTTTCTTTGGTAATGGGCGTTGAGGTGCCCACACTGGCATAGGCTGCTCCGTCACTAACCAGGACCTGAGGAACCGGGGTGCTTTGTCCGCTGAACGTGGCTCCAAGATTAAGGGCGATCGCCTGGTTTGTTGAGGCTCCGGTGAAATTTGCGGCGAAAGAATAATACTGATCCGTATTGCTCAGAGAAAGTCGATTGGTGCTCTGGCCCGGGTCCACCACCCCATCAGGCGGCACGTTCCAGGCCGAGATATTACTGATCGCACCAGAAGTAGAAAAGTCAATCTTTCCATACAGCAGAGCGCCAGCCCCTTTGTGGGTCTGGTAACTGTATGTGGTGTCAGGAGTGTAGATTGAGGCCTCGTCGTTGCTGCCGTCCAGAATTCCCGAAGCATCGCGGCCGGTGCTCAGTACCCGCTGGTCTTCAGCTGGTGCACAAGTCACGAGAAACTCCCACTGATTATCCTTGGTGGTGCGATCAAAATAGACAGTAAGATCATGACTCGCACCTACGGAATCATAAACCTTGATAGCTGTAGTATACTCATAGGCATTAGAAGAAATCGGTGCAGTAGCCACCGTCAGCGCGGCGTTGGTGCCATCCCAGGCGTCATATAAATTAAGCTCACTGGTTTCATTGGCTTTCCGGGAATCAAGGTTGGCAATAACCTGAGCACTGGCGGTCTGGACTGGCGGCGTGGTTTTACCAAGATTGATGTCACCGATGGTGCCCTGCCTTTCGCCAGAGGCAGAGTCCAAGGTCCATCCCTGGACAAAGTTCCCGGTTGGATTGACCAGATAACCCTCCTTATCAAAACGAAATTCCCCGGCACGGGTGTACATATCCGCCTCAGCGCTGCCCGAAGCCCGCAGCATGAAAAAGCCCTGACCGCCAATAGCCAGATCAGTGGCAGTGGAGGTGGACTCAAATGAGCCCTGGGCGAAAATGCCGTCAATGGTGGTCATCGTAACCCCGCGTCCAACCTGGGCCGTACCGGCAGCGGTAGCCACGCTTTGCGTCAGGACATCCTGAAAAGTAGCCCGACTTGACTTAAAGGCGATGGTGTTGACGTTAGAAACGTTATCACCCAAAACGCTCATGGCGTTGCCCATGGTACTGAGACCACTGATACTTGCATATAACGAACTTGAAACGCCCATACTCTACCTCCTGTTATCCTGCTCTTTGAGTTTTTTTGTTGAAGTCGCCAAAAGCCGCGCTTACAACAGTGGCTATCTTGCCACTCTTTCAATTTGGGTTACGGACCTGTGTCATCGTTTTCTTTTTACAAGACCATCATCTTTTTCCCGGCATCACTGAACCACCAGGATATCGGCAACATTCATCACTATTGATTTATCCACGGTTACCTGGGCCTTGCCACCGTCAAAATTCACCCCGGTAACCAGGCCGGTTGAACGGTAATCCACATCAACTTTCTGCCCCAAGGCATTTATGGCAACCACGTTGTAGGTGTACTGACCATCAGGAACCACGGTGCCGCTGGGCGTTGTCGCATCCCAACTCAACTCTTGCAAGCCGGAGGCGACATAACCCAACTCAACGGTGTCTACCATCTTGCCCGCCGCGTCATAAATCTCCACTCGGCAGGAATCGGCGGCGTCAGCCAGGGTGTATTTGGTAGTGGAAACCTTCCCCTCCACCACGCCCATGGTGTTGCCGGTCCCCTGCACCTCCTTGCCGATCAGGGTCAGAAGCTGGAGGTTGTTCTGGGAGACCTGATAGCCGAGCAGTTTTTCCAGATTGTCGGACATCTTCATGGTTGCTTCCATGTTGGAAAACTGGGCGAGCTGCGAGGCCATGTCCGTGCTGTCCATGGGTTCCAGTGGATCCTGGTGCTGCATCTGGGTAATGAACAGGGTCATGAAATCGTTGCGATCCAGGGTGCTCTTGCCCACCGTCTTCATGGTCGTGGTATCTTGGATCGGCAGAGTCGAACTGGTGCCAGCCGTGGTAGTCATTGTCTTTTCCCTCTCTCGTTTTGTTGAAATCGCAAAAAGACGCGATTTCAACGGGATCACTTTTTTCAGGCAAACAGATCAACGCCGTTTGCGCGGCCATTTCCGGGCTGAACCCGCTGATAAAGAATATCCTCGGGCAGGTCCGCCAAAGTAGCCCGACGCCGGCCTGCGCTCTTTTCCTGCGAAGCCGCCTGAAACTGCTGCCAGGCTTCGTTGCCCCTGTTATCCCTGTTCAGGGACACCATGCAATCGCCAAGGGTAAAGCCCTGCTTTTCCATGTTTTCCCTGAACTGATCCAGGTTGCTTTCCAGCACCTCTTTCACCCTGGAATTCTCCATGACAAAAGAAACCGCCACCTGATTATCGCGCACCGTCATCTCCACCTTGACCTCGCCCAATTCCTTGGGATAGAGCGTGAGAACCAGATGATGCTCCTGGTTGCGCAACCCCTGAAGCACACCCTGGGATAGCTGGGCGAAACCCTGCTGCTGGAGGGTGTGGGGAAGATTAGGAATATGAACAAAGGGTCTGACCGCCTGGCTTGAAACTGCGGCCACAGCCTCACCCTTGGCCGCTGTTGCGGACACACTTTGCAAGGTACTGTTTTCAGCAAAAAGCTCTCCGCTGGTTCCGGTTTTCTTGGCAGGCTCCCCAGCCGCCAGTGCATCACTGCCTTCAACATGTAATTGCCCTGTTTCCGGCGCTACGGCAGCCACAGCCACCTTCTCTGTTCCGGCACCACTTTCCTGCGCTGAGCCAAAATCTTTTTTCTCCATTACCGCTCCGACAGCAACGGAACCAGGACTTACCTTGACCTTGGCGAGATTAACGGTTTCCATAAGCTCTTCAAAAACAGCACCCAGATTTCCCTGAGCAGCGGTAGACGGGCGCGGGATATTTGTTTCAACCCCGATCCGGGACAACTCCGCTTGTAGATCATTAAGAAAAGCAAGCGGATCCGCCTGCAGCCGGTTGGCCTTCACCTCGCGCACACCCTGGGCCAGCATATTTTTCAGGAGGGCCAGGGCAGGCACCACCGGCATGTCGGAATCGGCAGGAACGTTCTGCAACCGCCCGTCTTCCACCGCGGTGAGGTCTTTGATTTTTACCCCTGTCAGCCCCAGCAGCAAGTCTGCCACTTTTTGCAGATCAAGGGTGTTGTTTCCCTGAACAATCGCCTCGCTGACCCTGCTCACCTCCGTGGTAAGGTCGGTAATTCTTTCCTCTGTCAGCCTCTGCACCAGACCGGCCATTTCTCGCGGATCAAAGGTGTTGTCTCCCCGGGTCGCCGCCTCGCTGAGTCTGCTGACCTCAGTGGCCGGCACGCCAAGGCGCTCAAGCAGAAGCTGAAGATGCTGCAAATCGGGCTCGGAAGCCGACGGTGCGGCGGGCACAGCCATAATTCCTTTTCCGGCGATATTTTCCTGCCAGTACCCCAGGTCATTTTTCTCCATCACCAACTCGGCAACGGCGTAACCCTGATTCATCTGGACCTTGGCCAAATCAACGATATTCGAGAGCTTTTCTAAAACAGCAACCAATTCGCCCTGAACAGCGGAAGACGGACGCGGATCGGTTGTTTCAAGACCGGACCTGGATAACACCTCATGGAGATCAGCCAGAAAGGCAAGCGGATCCGCCTGCAACCGGTTAGCCTTCACCTCACGCACGCCCTGGTTCAGCATATTCTGCAAGCGGTCCAGAATATGGGTCAATGCCGGGGCAGACTCTACAAAGCCCTCAACAACCGGCCCCTGTTCCACCTCAGCCGCCTCAAACTCCGTGATTGTTATTCCGGTCAGGCTCTGCAGCAGACCAACGACTTTTTGCAAATCAACGATATTGTCTCCACGCAGCGCGGCATTGCTAATCTTGCGCACTTCCGAGAAAAGATCGGTAATTTTTTCCTCTGTCGCGCTCTGCAACAGGCTGGCCATCTTGTGCAGATCAGCAGGATTAACTCCCCGCGCCGGAGCTTCTGTTGTTTCAACCAGCTCCGGGTCAAGATCGGTAATTTTTTCCTCTGTCGCGCTCTGCAACAGGCTGGCCATCTTGTGCAGATCAGCAGGATTAACTCCCCGCGCTGGAGCTTCTGTTGTTTCAACCAGCTCCGGGTCAAGACCGGCAATTTTTTCCTCTGTCAGCCTCGGCATAAACCCGGTCAACTTTTGCAGGTCAATGGCATTGCCGGCAAACAGCGCCGTCTCACCGGCCTCGCCAGCCTTAGTGGTAAGGCGAGCAATGATTCCCTCGGTCAACCCCTGCAGCAGCTCAAACACTTCGCGTGAAGCAAAGGCGTTATCCGCCCCTGCCGTTGCCTCGCTGATTCTGTCCGCCTCAAAATCCGGCACTCCGGAACGCTCAAGCAAGCGGCGAAGAAGTGAGCGGTCACTCTCCAGCGCTGCCGCGGGCTGTTCTCCATCTGCAACGAAATTTTCCTGCCAGTACCCCTGATCCTTCCCTTCTATAATCGAATTGGCCGCGGAGTAATCGCGAGACGAATGGACCTCGCCGGGATCAACGCTTTCCATGAGCTTTTCAAAAATAGCGACCACCGCCCCCTGGACAGCGGAAGAAAGCTGCGGGCCAGCGGTTTCAAAACCGGACCTGACCAGGACTTCATGAAGATCGGTCAAAAATGCGATGGGGTCGGCCTGCAGTTGATTGGCCTTAATCTCTTGAACCGCTTGGCCAAGAATGTCTTTAAGGCGGCCCAGGGTGATGGTTACCGGCGGGCCGGACTCCACTAAACCTTCGATAACCGGCAGCCGCTCGGGCAACAGAGCCCGCTGCAACTGCCCCGACACCCCGGCGGCGGCAAGAAGGTCCTGCAACTGCTCGGTTTCCAGCGGACTCAAGTCGGTGATTCTTTCCCCGGATATCCCCTGCACCAACTCAGCCAGCTTTTTCAGATCAAAGCTGTTATCGCCCCGCACCGTAGCCTGGGTTATCTTCTCGACCTCGGCCACCGGCACCCCAAGGCGCTCAAGGATGATCTGCACCAAGGGCAGATCGGTTTCCGGGGCAGTTATCGGCGCCTCACTCTGCAACCCCTGGAAATGACGCGAAAAAGACGCAAGAAGATCAGCCAGGGGCAGATTGCCTTCCTGATTCTTGACCTTGGCGAACAAGCCGGCGAGCTGGCTCTCGTTCATGCCCGCGTCTTTGGCCATCTGCTGCATGAGTTGCGGAGAAGGCGCAGGAAAAGCCCACTCTCCGGCGCCAAGTTTCTTTTCTTCGGATGCCGCCTTAAGATCCTGAACAAACTGGGCCAGCAAGGCGGCGACATTGGTTGTCGCCAGAGGCTCTTCAGGCCCGGCGGCAGGAGCGGCCTTGCCCTGCTCCATGCCGAACAGCGCACCTTTGCTCTGACTTTCCGTGCTCAGCTTACCTTCCATATAATCGGAAAAATTAGTGGCGATTTTTTTGCCGTTCACAGTCTGCACCTGAACAGCGGCCACAGCCTTGGGCGCCTGCAGTATGGGAATCATTATTGCGTCCACAAAAAACCTCTCGGAAATAGTTTTGCTCTGGTTCTGCGCCGGACTCACCTACGCTTGCCAATCCCAATAAGCAAAAGGTATGCCAAACGATAAAACTAACAGCCAACAACTAAAAATAACAACGAGAAAACAGTTAGTTAATTGTTGCCTACCGACACAAGCAAGCAGCCGCAAAGCATCCGCAAAATGGAGAAGCAGGAAAAGAATTCCTCATAAAAACCCTGGCCATGAACAAGGAAGCCTGGTTGGGCAAGAATTACCGGGGGCAGATCGGATGAATAAAAAAAACCTGATTAGCGCTTTCAAATAACATCGAAGCCAATGAAGCGAGTTTCGGCCAGGGGAATGTTTTCTCCGGTATCGGCTGCGTCGCCCAGCCCATGGCCGGGCCGGGCAGCAGACGTCTCGGAGGCGAACAGGATGTCCGCCGATTGTCAATTGTCGGCAGCAGTGCCGACCATGAGGAGAACATCCCCTGACCGAAACGGTTACTTGTTGACAAACCGCCGCCGCAGGCGGTGTGGGATGCTAATCAGGCAAAAAAAAGCCCCTCCGGTCAAACACCGAAGGGGCAAAAAACAAAGCCTTGACGCACTGCTCAGGGCAGCCCCAGAAGCCTGCTCACCCGTACCGCCTTGTCCTGCGCCAGCTTGGGAATGATCTTCGCCACAGCATCCGTTTTCATGGCTCGCAAGATCTCCACCGCCTCGACATCTTCCATCTTATCAAGCAAGGGAGCCACCTTGGATGGGCTCATGGCGCTGTAAATCTTGATCAGATTTTTAAATTGTTGATCCTTACCCTTCACCGCCCCACCTAGCTGGCCCTTGAGTTCTTCCTGCAGGGCATTGAGCTTGGTAAACTTTTCATCCACCTCTTTATTCAGGGCGGAGAGCTCCTTCTCCTTTTCGGCCAGGGCCTTTTCCTTGGCGGCCACCGCATCTTCCCGCTCCTTTAGCCCGGCGGAAACGGCAATATCCTGGGGGGTGAGCTTGATCGGGGGTTTTTCCTCGGTAAAAGCCGGGATGGTTATGGCCAGGATCAAGAGCACGATGAGGATTTTAATGAGGTGCCTGATGTTGCGTTTTTTCATGATCTCGTCCGGGGGGTAGCGTAACCCATGCCCCTGCTTAGTAGCCCTTACGCAGTAACTATCCAGCTCAATGCCGGAAATGACTCAAACCACCAAACCGTAACTATTCAGCAGTGCTGCTGAATAGTTACCAAGGCCTAGTGAAGATTACCCTTGCGGCCAAAACGAAGCACCATCTGCTCGTCCGCCTCATTCTGCTCTTTCTTCAAGCCGGCCAGCAGAAATTTCTGGTAATCCCGCTCTTTGGCCTTTTCCATCACCTTTTTATCCTGCACCTTGCAGGCCAGCTCTTCCCTGGCCTGCACAACAGCCCCTTGCCCGACATCAACTATGGCTTGCCCAGTTTCGATCTCCTGCTCCTTGCGAAAGATGCCTTCAACATAAAAAGCAAAGATTGGGGCCGACATCTGCCGCTGCTTTCTTTCTTCAAACTCGGCAATCAGTTCCTGCCTCTGCTGCCTGAGCGCGGCAAGCTTCAGCTTCTGCTCCTCAAGAAGCGCAAGCACCTTAGCCAGCTTCTGCTGGGCAAGCTCTTCCAGATTCCGCCGCAGGCCAAGAACCGTTTCAAGCTTAAAATGATAGGCCATTACCCACTTCCCTCATTTAAACTGTACCCGAAGCTCTTTAGGAGCCTGCAAAAATCGCCGCCAGCTGCCGGGCGCTTTCGGCAAAGGAAACCTTTTCCTCCACCGGCTGCTTGAGATAGCCGTTCAACCGGTCGATCATGGCAATGGCGTTGTCGATTTTCGGGTTGCTGCCCTTGGCATAGGCCCCGATATTGATCAGGTCTTCCGAGCGGCGGTAGGTGGCCATGACCTCCAGAAATTTATGGGCAACGCGCACCTGATCTTTGGGCACCACATCGGTCATGCAGCGGCTGACACTGCCCATGACCTCAATGGACGGATAATGGCCCTGGCTGGCCAGATCACGGCTCAGGATAATATGGCCGTCCACGATGGAGCGCACTGCATCGGCGATAGGCTCGTTCATATCGTCACCCTCCACCAGCACCGTGTAGATACCGGTGATACTCCCCTTGCCCATGCAGGTTCCTGCCCGTTCCAGCAACTTGGGGAGCTGGCCGAACACCGAGGGGGTGTAGCCGCGCGAGGTGGGCGGCTCGCCGATGGCCAGGCCGACCTCCCGGCTGGACATGGCAAAACGAGTAACGGAATCCATCATCAGGATCACGTCGCGGCCCTTGTCGCGGAAAAATTCGGAGATAGCCGTGGCCAGATAGGCCCCGCGCATCCGCACCAGGGGCGGCTGATCCGAGGTGGCCACCACCACCACGGAACGGGCCAGCCCCACGGGGCCCAGATCCCGCTCGATAAAATCCTTCAACTCCCGGCCCCGCTCACCGATCAGGGCGATAACGCTGATGTCTGCGGCCGTATGCCTGGCGATCATGCCTAGCAGGGTGGACTTCCCCACCCCGGAACCGGCGAGAATCCCGATGCGCTGCCCCTTACCCAGGGTCAGCAGGCCGTTGATTGCCCGCACCCCCACGTCCACCGGCTTAAGGATGCGCTCCCGCTCCATGGGATTTAAGGGCTCGGCATAAAGAGGATAGAGAGCCTCAGGCCGCAGCGGGCCCTTGCCGTCCATGGGATTGCCCAAACCGTCAATAACCCGGCCCAACAGGGACTCGGCCACTGGCACCCCGGCCTGTCCACCCACCAACCGAATGGCGCTACCCGGTTCAACCCCGCGCATCTCGCCCAGGGGCATGAGCAGCACCCTGCCTTCCCGAAAACCGACCACTTCGGCCAGTACCATGCTCTTACCCTTGAAAACCGAAACCTCGCAGATGCTGCCCACCGGAATCCCGGGGCCCAGGCTCTCCAGAACCATGCCGATGACCTGGTTCACCCGGCCGCCCACGCTGACGAGCGAGGTATCCTGGGCAACCTGAAGGCAGTGGGAAAGATTCATGGAGTCATCATCCTTGAGCTATAAGCATCAGCAGTATCAGCGTAACTGGGCCTGCTTGGAGCCCAAAAAACAAAGTAAACTACGAAACGTAACTGTTCAGCAGTGCCGCAGATGCTAGGAAGAGGCCTGCGAAGTGTGCTAGTGCACATAAGCCAGGCCGATGACAACGCAGGTGCGGTGCTGCTGGACAGTTACGCATCCGCGGCCATCGCCGCGTGAAAGGCCTGTTCGACCGCGGCATCCAACCTTGCCTTGCAATTTTCCAAGGTGGCGTCGATCTCGCCAAAATCCGTTTTCAGGAAACAGCCGCCCGCGGCAATATTCGGGTCCTCGACAAGTTGAATCCGGTTCTTGCCCTCGATCAGGCGGGAATTCTCCAGGCTCGCCTTTTTCAGCCGCGCGAAGTCATCACCATGCAGATGAATACGCACCGTGGAATTTTCCACCACAAATTCCATGGCCTTTTTGAGACAGGCCTGAATAACCAGGGGATTAACGGAAACCTCGTGGTACACCAGCCGGTCCACCATGGTGGTGATCAGGGCAAGCATACTCTCCTCATGCTGCCGAAGAAGCGCTTCTTGCTCCCCATCCAGGGCGGCAAACAACGCGGCAAACTCTTTCAGCCGCTCCTCGTACTGAGCCAACCCCGCCGCTTTGCCCGCCGCCTCACCCCTGGCCAGACCATCGGCATAGGCCTCCTGCCTGAGGCTTTCCGCCTGCTCCCTGGCTTGGCGAATAATCGCCGCGGCTTCCTCCCTGGCAATTTCCTGCGGCGGCCTGGTCTTGGCAATCTTTTTAGCTTCGACGCTGCCAGGCTTGGCCTGCCAGAAATCCTCAAAGGAGAGAAACTCTTCCGTTTCCATACTCGGCGCAGTCTGGACCACACTATCCTGCTGTATTTTGATGACTTTAGACAAATTCGTCCTCGCCGCCACCACCGCTCGTGAGCTGGATCTTGCCTTCCTGCTCCAGCCGCTTGGCAATCTTGAGTATGGACTGCTGGGCTGCCTCGACATCCTTTATCCGGGTCGGTCCCATGATTTCCATATCTTCCTTGAGCATTTCCACCGCCCGTGAAGACATGCAGCCAAACACCTTGGTCCTGAGTTCCTCGGAAGCGACCTTGAGGGCCAATTTCAGATCATCGGTGCTTACCTCCTTGAGGATTGCCTGAACACCCCGATCATCCACACCCATAAGATCTTCAAAGACAAACATGAGCCGGCGGATTTCATCGGCCAGGGTTTCGCGCTGTTCCTCAATCCCTTCGAGAATGGAGGCCTCCAGCCCCCGATCGGCATTGTTCAGAATTTCCGCCACGGCCGCAACCCCGCCAAGACGCTGGCCCTCCATGCCCTCAACGGAAAGCAGCTCGTCCTGCAACACCCGGTCCACATCCACCAGGATCTCAGGGCTTACCTTGTCGAGTTCCGCCATGCGCATCATGACTTCCACCTGCACATCCTCATTGAACTCCATGATGACATGCGCCGCCTGGGTCGGCTCCAGCACGGAGAGGACCAGGGCCACGGTCTGGGGATGTTCGTTACGCAGGAAGTTGACCAGCACCTTGGGCTCGAGCTTTCTCGCCTTCTGAAAAAGGGTCAACTTCCAGTCTGAACGGATCTCATCCAGCATTTCGCGGGCCTTGTCGCCGGTCATTGCCCGCCTCAACGCGGATTCCAGCAGCTCATTACCGGAAAGAAAGATATCGGAGTCACCACTGTCGGACTTGAACTCATTGACCAGGGCGGTCAGATCAGCTTTATCGACCTTGTCGATCCTGGCCATCTGCCGGCCAACCTGCTTGATATCATCCGGCTCGAGTCTCTGGAAAACCTGGGAGGCGAATTCCTCCCCCACCGTAAGCAGAAAGACTGCCGCTTTCTCCGGCCCGGTGAGGGATTCGCCGCTTTCTTTTTTTTTGCTCATGGATTACGCCTCTTCCCGCAGCCAGCGGCGCACCAGGTCCGCAGCCCGGTCAGGATCGCTCTGGGCCAGACGGTAGATCCGCTCCTGATCGGTTAGTCCACGGGGAGCGAGGGAGAGATCCTCCTCCTCGGCGGCGATCCCGCCTATTGCGGCACCATGACCGCCAAGCCTGGGCACGGCGCCGCCAGTGCGGGTCTCCATCGGCCGGGAGGCGAGAATTTTCATAAACGGCTTGACGATAAAGAGGAGCACCATAACCGCGACCAGCAGATAAACCAGGGGCATGGTCAGCCATTCCGCAATAACCCTATATTTTTCCATGGCATCCTCTTCCGGCTCCGGCACGGAGGAGAGGGCAAAAGGCAGGCTCGCCACTTCCACCTGATCGCCCCGCTCTTCATTATAGCCGATGGCATTCTTGACCAGCTTGTCCAGGTGAGCCATTTCCTCAGAGCTTCGCGGCTGATATTTTAGACTTGTCTTTCCATCCTTGTCAACGCTCTTTTCGTAGGAGCCATCGACCATAACCGCGATGGACAGTTTCTTGACAGACCCGCCCTTTTCCTGGGTGTGCTTGGTCTGCTTGCTGATCTCGTAATTCCTGGTAACATTGTTACGGCTACCCCCGGCTGCACTGATTCCTTCCCCCCCCTCCCCGGCAAAAGTGGCCAACTCACCCTTGACCCCAGGAATTCCTTCAGGACTGGCGCCGCCACCCTGACCTTCCATGAGCATCTGCTCGCTGCGTACCACCTGGCCTTCGGGATCAAAGCTCTCCTCTGTCCGCTCAACTTTGTTGAAATCTATTTCTGCGGTAACCCGCGCCCTGGCCCGGTTTACGCCAACCACCTCCTCCAGCATGGTTTCCACCTTCTGCCGCAGGGTATCTTCAATCTTTACCTGGTACTCCAGCTGGTTGCCGGTGAGCACCCCCTCACCATCAGCCTGTTTCCGGTAGAGCAGACGACCAGTTGTGTCAACTAGGGTAATATTATCGGTGGCAAGCCCAGGGACCGCGCTGGCCACCAGATTGACGATGCTCTGAATCTCATGCTGATTCAGTTTTTCCCGACCGCGCAACTTAACACTGATCGAGGCGGTGGGGGGCTTTTCATCCTCGATGAATACCGATTCCTTGGGCGTGGCGATATGAACCCTGGCCTCAACAACCTGCTGAAAATTTCTGATGGTGCGTGCCAGCTCACCCTGCAGGGCCCGCTGATAGTTCAAGCGCTGAACAAAATCGGTCTGGCCGAAATTCGTCTGATTGAAGATCTCAAAACCAACCCCGCCTCCCCTGGGCAACCCATCGCCGGCCAAGGTCAATCTGACCTCATACACCTGCGAAGCCGGAACCAGAATGGCCCCGCCATCCGCGGACAATTTGTATGGAATGCGCTGGTCCTTGAGTTTGGTCAGGACCTCGCCGGCATCTTCCTGGTTCAACCCGGAAAAAAGAACCTTGTAGGAGGTTTCCTTCCCGGTGCTGGTCAGACTGATCAGGCCGCCAACCACCACGGCGATCACCACGACTCCGAGTATTTTCTGGGTCATGCTCAGACTCTTGGCAATAGCAGCGATCTGCTCAAGCATTTCTTTTGGGGTAGCCATGTTCTTTTGTTCCTTTCTCTAAGCTTTTCAGTAGTAACTGTTAGGCCATCGTAAATAAATAACTGTTACATTCTCATATCGTAAGCGGCATAAGGGGCCGTAATAAAATAGATAAAGCTGAGTTGAGCAGCTTGTCTGCTCAAACGAAACTTATGTCCTCTGGGTGAAAGAATGTAATGGATATTTTTTAACGCCCCCTAAATCTGCATCCTCATAATTTCACGGTATGCGTCAAGGGCCTTCTGCTGCACCCGGGTCATCAGCCGAAAAGAGATGCCCGATTTTTCCATGGCAATCATAGTTTCATGGATATTGGCATGTTCTCCAGAGGCCAACCCTTTCACCAGCAGATCAGCCTCCATGGCCTGGCTGTTCACCTCGGTAATCGAACGACTGAGAATCTCGGAAAAACCCGCGCCCGCAGCGCTTGGCGCGCCAGGGGACTTGAGCGGTGATGATCCGGGCAGGCTGACCGGCTGCATGGTGATCTCTTTCATCTGTATACCTCCAATTACTCATGGTTTTCTTGAAAAATAATCCTGCGGATCTCCTGCCTGCGACTATCGGCCGATCTCCAAGGCCTTAAGCGCCATATTTTTGACAGCATCCAAGGCTGTGACATTGGCTTCATAGGAACGCCGGGCGCTCATCATGTCCACCATCTGTTCAGCCACATTAACGTTGGGAAAACGAACTACGCCGTTGGCATCGGCATCCGGATGGGATGGATCAAAAACCTCTTTGAACGGCGCCTTGTCTTCCACGATCCTCACCACCTCGACCTTGCGGAGCCGATCGTTGGTGGAATTGAGCGTGTCCTGAAAATTAATCCCTTCCAGGGGTTTGGCCGCGAAAATCACGGATTTGGCCTTGTACGGGCCACCCTCGATGGTCCGGGTGGTGTTGGCGTTGGCCAGGTTCATGGCCGCGATATTAAGCCGGGCCCTCTCCGCCTTAAGGGCGGAGCCGCTGATCTGCATGGCGGTTAAAGTATCCATTTATTATTTGCCTCCCTCGTCAATGGCATAGCGCAGGCTATCAAATTTTTTCCCGATGGTCTTGGCAATCGTCTGAAACATCAGCTGATTTTCCGCCATCTTCACCATCTCCTGATCCAGGTCCACCGGTCTGTTCTCGTTGACCAACTCCCTGTTTTTACCGGGTGCCATGGCATCAAGCTGTATATGCCCCTTATGGGTTCTCGCCAACTCCCCCTGGCCGCTCATCACACTCTGCATGACCTTGGCAAAATTAAAGTCCTGCCCTGTATACCCCGGGGTTTCCAGGTTTGCGACATTGGACTGGATAAGCCCCTGTCGCTCCTGGCGCAAGGTAAGCGCCTGGCGCATGGTTTCAATATTGCCGTCGAACAATTTATTTATGGGCATACCATTCTCCTTTTCTTAACCAGACATCTTGCCTGATTGTCATGCAAAGAAAATGCCACCGGCTAATATTTTTTCCATAAACCTGCAACTTTCCCAAAAAATACTATTTTCATAAAAAGAAGGGGACGACAGAAAGGTATGCCGGAAGATACCAATTGTGATCTGGCGCGAAAATGATAGCTCAACTTACTGAAATAAGAGAATAAAACAGATAGTTGCCGAGAAGATTACCGCCACCGTCCAAGCCGGGATTTTTATTCGATCATCCCCTGGGAACGATATTCATGCAGCTTGTTGCGCAGGGTGCGGACACTGATTCCCAAAATCTCAGCCGCATGTGTCCGATTATTGTCGTTTGCCTGCAAGGCCTGCATGATCATTTGACGCTCAACTTCGCGCAAGGTCTGCGTTCCAATATCCATAGCCGCGGAAGTGTTTGCCGCTGCCACCACGGAAGGGCCGCAGGCCGGGGAAACAGCGGTTGCTGGTTCAAGCCGGAATGGCGGCTCTACATCATCCCAGAAATCCCACAGCTCAAGCTCCTGACCTTGGGCAAGAAGCGTGGCCCGTTCAATCAGATTCTCCATCTCCCGCACATTACCTGGCCAGTCATAACCGGCAAACCTGTCCCAGACCGCGGAAGAAGGCTTCTTTATCGGCTTGCCATATTGCCCGGCATACTTGCGCAGGAAAAAATCAACCAGCACCCCGACATCCTCCCTCCGCTCGCGCAGGGGGGGCAACTTAAGAGGGATGACGTTCAGGCGATAATACAGATCTTGCCTGAAGGTTCCTTCATTCACCGCCTGCTCAAGGTCGCGGTTGGTGGTGGCCAGCACATGCACATCAATCTTGAAGGGGGTTCTGCCCCCCAACCGGTCCACCTCTTCCTCCTGAAGTACCCGCAAAAGTTTGGCCTGGAGGTGCAAAGGGATCTCCCCGATCTCATCCAGCAGCAGGGTCCCGCCATCAGCCAGCTCGAACTTCCCTTTCTTGGTGGCAATAGCCCCGGTAAAAGCCCCTTTCTCATGCCCGAAAAGCTCGCTTTCCAGAAGCCCTTCCGGCAGGGCGGCGCAGTTCAAAGCGACGAACGGCCCGTTTCGCCGATCGCTTTCCTGATGGATAAAACGGGCAAAAACCTCTTTACCAGTTCCGGACTCACCTAGAATGAGTACGGTGGCCTTGCTGGAGGCCACACTTCTGGCCCGAGTCATGAGCTGCAACAGCTTGGGGCTCTGACCGATGATCGGTTTTCCAAGGGCGACCGCTTCCCCTGTTTTTTGCGGTTCGAGCCGGGATATCGTTTGCTTCAACCTGCGTCCGAGGGCAAAAACCCTGGCCACCGTCTCCTCAATGACTTCCACCGGAAACGGCTTTAAGAGATAATCAAAGGCCCCCTGCTTCATGGCCTCCACCGCCGTATCTACCGTGGCAAACCCCGTCATGATCACCACCGGCAGATCAGGATGCAGCGCCTTAATCTGCCGCAAAAGCTCCAGACCGTCCATGCCCGGCATCTTTATATCGGTAACCACCAACTCCGGCGGCTGCCTGGCAATCATTTCCAGAGCCATCCCCCCATTTTCCGCGACCGCAACTTCGTGCCCATTGCGGCTCAGCGCCTCAAAAAGGGCAACACGCATGTTCTGCTCGTCGTCTACAACCAGTATTTTATGGGTCTGTTCAGACATCGGCTCTGGCATCTTTTTTCCGGCTGGTTCCTGTTCCCGCCCCGGACTCCGCCGGGAGCAGCACCCTGAAGGTGGCGCCCCGGCCCGGCTCGCTCTCTACCTCGATCAATCCGTGATGCGCCTCGGCAATAGCATGGCTGATAGCCAGCCCCAGGCCTCTATTCCTGCCCTTGGTCGAAAAAAATGGATCAAAAATCTTTTGCCTATTTTCCGGGGTAATTCCGGCCCCTTGGTCCTGCACCCTGATTTCCACCAGGGCACCATGCTCCCTGTCCGGCGGCAGGATTCTCAATCCCAGGGAGAACGTTCCGCCTGCCGGCATGCTTTCCATGGCATTCAGGCCAAGATTGAGCAGGAGCTGCCCCAGCAGAGTCTGGTCCCCTAAAAGATATGCCTGCTCCACCTCAATCCGGCTTTCCAGGAATATACCATGCTCTTCCGCCATTTCCCGAAGAGTTTCCATGTTTTTTTTGAGCAGCGCCACCATCTCCAGCACCTCCATCCGTGGCAACGGAAAGCCGGAAAAGGTCACAAAATTATCCAGCAGATGATGCATGGTTCGCACCGCCCCCAGCATCCGGGCCGCAACCCGTTCGTTGTCTGGGTCTCCGGCCAGCTCCCGCCGGAGAATTGAGGCATACAGCTCAAGACTGCCCAAGGGGTTCTTCAATTCCTGGCTCATGGCCTCGGCCATCTCCTGCATGGCGGCAAAACGCTTGCTCCGATCAAGATGCATCTCCATCATGGCCGGGAAGGTCACATCTTCCAGGGAGAGAAAAAAACCGGCCACATCCAGAAATGGGCTCTGCAAATCATTACGATTGATGAGGATGCAGCGTTTTTCCGCCCCTTCGCGCAAAGCCTGCATCTCGCAGAGCAGACTACCTCCGGAAGCGCTTAAGGCCGCAAGCTCATGCGTCAGACCGAACTTCTGGGAGAGCAACCCCCAGCAGGTTTTGTTCTGGAGAGAGCTTCCGGCCAAATCGAGAAGCTGGGCTGCTTTCCTGTTTGCCGCCAACAGGTTTCCCTGCCGGTCAGCAAGCAGAATCCCGCCCGGCAGACTTTCAAGCATGGCAAAAAAGAATTCCCGCAAATGCTCCGGAGTTTCAAAGGTCACCTGCGTCTTCACAGGACACCCCTCCTCGGTTTTTTTCTCAAATCGATCTCGATCTGGCTCAGGATACTTTTCGCCTTTTTTTTGAGAAGCTCGCCCGGCCCGGCCTGCGCTTTCTGAAGATGCTCGCGTCCCTTCTCCATCTCCCCTGCCTTGCGGAACAGATCACCCAATTGCAGGTTAATCTGCTGGGCGGCCTTGCTGTCCTTCGGCATCTCCTCGTCGACTCCGGCCAGGTAAACATCAATGACCAATTTACCGCCCTCGCCCTGCCCGACCAGCCCATCACCGAACTGTCTGTACCATCCCTGCGCTGCTTCAGGATCCAGCCATTGCTTCTGGCGAAAACAGGAAAGGACCTCCACCCCCTCGGCATACAAACCCAGGACCGTCAACATTCGAAGACGCGCTTCCGCATAAACCTTTATTTTTGCCGGGGCAGGCACAGCCTCCGTGGCTTTAACATAGCAGGCAAGGGCCTCATTTTTTTTCCCGCGGGCTTCATTGAGCTTGCCGCTCAAATAATGGAATTCCCCCAGGTATTCAGTATCCCTATAGATTCCCAAGGCATAACGGATCACCCTGTCTGCGGCAGCCAGATTTTTCTGGAGAAGATAAACCCCGATCCGCCGGCCATAGAGATCAGCCTTGTCTTCATCGGTCAAGGGCAGGACCTGGGCCCGGAAATATACGACCGAGGCCTGATCAAGCAGAGACAATGCCTCAAGCGCCTGCCCGACCAGGTACAGGAACCGCCCATTGTCCATGGAGCGGACATGGCGGTATTCGGCAACATACAACCGATAGAGCTTCTCGTATTCTTTCCGGGCCAAAAAACCTTCTCCGAGATAAAGCAGAATCCTGGCAGAAAAATTCTCCTTTTCCCCAGAGGTAATCCCGGGCTTGTCATGGCGCAGATAGTTCCTGCCAAGATCAGCTGCGCCTTCAGCATTGTTGCGGGCCTGATACCGGAGGAACAGAGCACGCCTGGCATCTTGAGCAACAAGCTCGTCCGGATAAGCCTCTATCACCGCGATAAATGGCTTGTCTCCCTCCGGGTCGGCGAGATCAGAGAACTTTTTCCTCTTGTCCTCATCCCTTCCCGGATTATCCTGATATTCAGCGCGCCGAAATCTTGCCAGGACAGCAAATCGGTCATCGCGCGCCCCACCTTCAAGAATACGTTCATAGAGCTTCAGGGCTGTACTCCCATGCCCGCTACGCAAATAACTTTCCCCCAACTCAAAAAGAACCTCCATCTGGTCGGGAGGGTTCTCGGCCAGATTCAGATAATGAAACAGGGAGTCCCTGGCATCATCCTCCATGCCCACCCGAAGATAAACAAAGCCAAGCTTGCGCAACAGCTCTGAATTCTGGTGATGATATTCAGGATATTTTTCAAAAAGCGCGGCAAAGGTTTTCAAGGCTCCAACCGGATCATTGCTGGCGGCCAGGGCCTCGCCTAACCCCATCAGAGCCATGGCCTCGATATCCTTATCTCCGGACTCGGAAACCTTCCTATAGATATCAAGGGCCTCGGCCACTTTTCCCGTGGCGAAAAGCGTGTCTGCTTGCGCGAGCCGCACCCGGTCCCCCAGAGGGGAATCAGGATAGCGCTTTAAAAAGAGCTTGAAATAAATGAGGGCTTCACGGTGGAAACGCATGCGGTAATGGGCGTATCCTACCTCGTAATACGCCTCGGCCGCTCTTTTTGCCTTGGGAAAATCAGCCCCATACCTGCGGAAAAGATCACGGACCCTGCCCCACTCGGGATCTGCACTCTTTACCGCCAGCTGCTTCAAGCTTTGGGCTGCCTGCCAGAGCGCCTCTTCCGCCTGCTCCGTTTCGCGAAATTTATCATAGTACCGCAGATATGCCGAGGCGGCCTTTGCCGGATCTCCAGTCTTCGCCGCCTTAACCGCCTCCTGCCATACCTCGGCCTGCCCGGTCTGCGGGGGAAGCACCGCGTCATCCTTGGCCCAGCCCGAATCCGGCAGAAACCCGCCCACGAAAAGGACAAAGCCGAAAACAATGAAGAGCGGCATGGCGGCAAGAGAATGAGATAAATGGATGTTTTTCATGATTTATTTCACAGGAATCCAGGCCAAACATTGCGGCCGTTTACCAAGCCACCCGCCGGGAAATAAGGACGCACCCTTTTTCTACGCCTCGGCAGAAGAAGAAATCAACTTGAACCGCTTCATCTTCTCAATGAGGGTAGTCCGATTCACATTCAAGAGTTTGGCGGCTCTGTTCTTGACCCAGTCCGTCTGTTCAAGGGCTTGCAGGATCAAGCGTCTTTCAAAATCAGCCAGCACCTCATTGAGGAAAAAGCCCTGGGCGGGAAGTTCCTCAAATTGTTCAGCCGGGGCGGCGTCTCCAGCCTCAAGCAAGCGTTCCGGTAGATCAGCCATGGAAAGCACCTCGCTTCCCGCGAGAATCACCATGCGTTCCAGCATGTTTTCAAGCTCCCGGACATTGCCGGGCCAGGCGTAGCCGGCGAACCTGTTCATGACCTCTTCCGCCACGCCCTTGATCTTTTTCTTGCGAAGCCGATTAAACCTGGCCACGAAATGCTCGGCCAGCAGAGGAATATCCTGGCGTCTCTCCCGCAAGGGCGGCGCCTCGATGGGAATAACATTCAAACGGTAATAGAGATCTTCCCGAAAACGCCCGGCCTGAACCTCCTGTTCAAGGTTCCTGTTGGTCGCGGCAACTACACGAAAATCAGAGCTTATGGTTTTGGTGCCGCCGATCCTCTCAAACTCTTTTTCCTGCAGAACCCGTAGCAGTTTCACCTGGAGCATGGGACTCATTTCCGAGATCTCATCCAGAAAGACTGTACCCCCATGAGCCAGCTCAAAACGGCCAAGTCTGGTCCGAATCGCATGGGTAAATGCCCCCTTTTCATGCCCAAACAGCTCGCTTTCCAGCAGTTCTCCAGGGATAGCCCCGCAATTCACCGGCACAAAAGGACCAGAGCCTCTAACCCCTTCATAATGAAGGGCCTGCGCAATAAGTTCTTTGCCGGTGCCGGATTCGCCCCTTACCAGCACAGTGGTTTCCGCATCGCAGACTTTTTTGATCAGGGAAAAAACCTGCCGCATGACGCTGCTGTTGCCGATGATGGCGGCACACCCTTTTTCGGTTTTTGCCGAGGCCGGTTCAGCCGGCGAAATCCGGCGGCTCACCCCAGCCTTGTCCAAGGCGGTATCAAGACAGCTTTCGCTCACCGGCGCCTCCAGATAATCAACAGCCCCAGCCTGTAAGGCGGCAACAGCGTCCGTGACCGACGGCGCGCTTGCCGCCACGATAACCGCCACCGGGGAGGCCGCCGTCTGGAGACCAGCAAGGCAAGAGCCTTGGGACTGAAACGAGGACACCACCAGAAAAATCGCCTGGCACTGATTTTCCTCAAGCCAGCGCCGGGCTTCCGCCTCGGAACGGACCACGACCAGGGACAGGGACAGGTCTTTTTTCTGCAGAGCTTTGACAAGCCCGGTTGAATCCCCGGAAGAATCGAGAAGTAGAATAAGCAAGGAATTGTGCGTCATATCACCATCATGAATTTCGCATTTTCTTTTAATGAATTTCGTATTTTATGTTCTTTTGTATACATTATTCACAAAAAAAGTGTCAATTTTTTTTCACATGCTATATTTTGTCCATAATTATTAAAAAAACGGGCATTATCATGGCTTGGCCGCCATCCGTTAGGTACGCCCTTCGTCCGACTGAAAAAGGTTTCCGCATGCCGAAAGACGCAATCACTAATGAACCACTGATTGAGATGGTGAACGTCACCAAGATCTACCCGCCTGATGTTGCCGCTCTGCAAGACATTTCCCTGCGAATTTACAAGGGCGAAATCCTTTTTCTCACCGGTATGAGCGGGGCGGGTAAAACGACCCTGATCAAACTGGCCTGCTGCCTTGAAACACCCACCAGCGGCCGCATCGATGTGGCTGGCCGCGACCTTTCCCTGATCAGTCCGGCCGGCATCCAGCGCATGCGTCAAAAAATAGGCGTTGCCTACCAGGATTTTCGGTTGCTGGACAAACAGACCGTTTTCCAGAACATTTCCATGGCCATGGAGGTGACTTATGCAAGCACCAAGGCTATTCGGGAAAGAGTCGAAGAATTGCTGACCATGCTCAACCTTTCCGACAAACGGGACAAACTTACCGGCGACCTCTCCCGCGGAGAACAGCAAAGAGTGGCCCTGGCGCGGGCCGCCGCCAACCGGCCAAGCCTGCTGCTGGCCGACGAGCCAACCGGCAACCTTGACCTGACGACGACAAAGCTGGTCATCAATCTCTTCCGGCACTTAAACGAAGAACATGGTTCGACCATCGTGGTCGCCACCCATGATGAGTCGATTTACGCGGAAACGGAGCACCGGGTAGTAGCGCTCAGCAACGGGCATCTTTCCGACCATCCCCGCCGTACGCCACAACAGGGCGAACTTTTTGAAGCATAGCCGTAACTATCCAGCAGCACCGCATCTGCGTTGTTGCACCCAGAGGGTATAAGTTTCGTTTGAGCAGACAAGCTGCTCAAACGAAACTTATACCCTCTGGTTTACACCAATGCTGGATAGTTACGATTTGGGTTGTTTTTGTTCATTTCCGGCCTTGAGCTGGATAGTTACGCATAGCCGCCGTTAACGCCCGCACTTTCCGGGCGAAAGCGAATCCCTTGCCAAGGAGCCCCAGAAGATGCACTTTCTGTCCTACATCTTGCGCCAAACCGGGAAAAATCTCCGCCAGACCTGGGGAACCCAACTCCTGACCCTACTGACCGTGACCCTGTCCGTGCTTCTCTTTGCCTTTTTCTTTCTCATCTACACCAACATGCTCAATGCCGGCAAAAGGCTTGGCGACGAGGTTCGCCTCATTGTCTATCTGGACCAGGAGATTACGGAACAGATGCGGCCGGAACTGGAAAAAAAGATCGGCGATTTCGGCCCGGTGGATAAGATTGTTTTTGTCTCCCGAAATGAGGCCTTTGCCAGGATGAGCGCCCAGCTGGGCCAGGAAAAGGATGTGTTAAACGACCTTGACCCAGACTTTCTCCCACCCTCCATCGAAGTGTATCCTCTAAAAAATCTGAAGGACCTCAGCAAGATCAGCCAGTTTTCCGACTTCCTCCTTACCCTGCCCCACGCGACCAAGGTTCAGTCCGGCAGCGATTGGCTCCGTCGCTTCGGCCACTTCACCAATCTTCTTCGTGTCGTGGTTTTCTTAAGCGGAAGCCTGCTCATTATCAGCATGACCTTTATTGTTTCCTATACCCTCCGCCTCACCGTGCTTTCCAGGCAGAGCGAGCTGGAAATTCTCAAGCTACTTGGCGCCACCCGCGCCTATATTCGCCTGCCGCTTCTGCTCGAAGGCATGCTCCAGGGTTTTCTGGGTTCTAGCTTCGGCCTTGCCGCGCTGTACCTCCTCTATCAATCGATTGACAGCCACTTCAGCAACCCGGGATTTCTGAAACTCTTTGATTTTGCTTTTTTTCCCGCAGAAATCACGGCCGCGATCCTGCTTGCCAGCATCGTTCTATGCACGGCCGGCAGCCTTTTCTCAATCCGCAGATTTATCCGCATCTGACCCATGACTTTTATTGTAACCAATCACGGGGTAAGCCCACAAAGGTCAAATAACCACGGAACAAGCGGTCACAGGGTGCCGCAGGTTGCGGCAAGCGGGATGGCGATGCGTACTTTTGTACGTGAGCCGGACCGATCGCCGCAAGATGTGGTGCCCTGTGATCGCTTACCTTTCATTTTTTGCCGCCCATACCTTACTGTCTGCATATTGGCTCTGACCCTGCCCCTATGCCTCGGCCAACGCCTTTGCTTGGCCGCGGAAACGCCCCGTCCGGACGCCAGGATCATCGAGGAGCAGAAAAAAATCCAACGTCTGAAAAAAGGCATCGAGGACCAGAGATTCAGAGTGCAGGCTACCAGAAAACAGGAAAGCTCCCTGCTAACCGAGTTGGAACGGCTGAACGGACATATCCAGAATGAAGGCGACAAGCTCATCCATCTAAATAAGAAACTAAGCAGACACGAGGAGCTCTTGACTGCCAAACAGGACGAGGTTACCAAGGCAAAAGAGGCCAAGGTACAGGCCGAACCCCATATTAAAAAACGGCTCAGTTCCTTTTACCGGATGGGGAGGATCGGCGTAATGAATGTTGTCTTTTCCACCAGCGAGCTGCCTGATCTTCTTGCCTTTCGCGAGTATTTCAACATCTTGATCAACCGAGACCTCAGCGTTATTCGCCAATATCGGGAAAAAGTCGAGGCCCTTGAAAAAACGCGACTCAGCCTCAACCAGGAAAAACAAGCCCTGGTTGAAACCATCACCAAGATCAAAAGCCAGGAAGAGCAGCTGGCCGCCACTCGAGAGGAAAGAATCCGCTTGCTGCAAAAAGTTAAAACCGAGAAAAAACTTTACCAGATGGCACTTACCGAACTCGAAGGAGCGGCAAACAGGCTGACCAATACCCTTGAGCAACTCAAGGCCGAAGCAGCCAAAGCCCGCGAGAAGGAAGTCTCCCCGAAGGAGTTACGCCCTGCCGCTGCTAAGAAATCCCCCCAGGACAATCTCGGTTTTGCCAAACAGAAAGGCCGTCTCACTCCGCCGGCGTTGGGCACGGTTACAACCCTGTTCGGGAAGAACGTCCAAAAGGAATTCGGCATCGCCACCTTTGCCAACGGCATTGACATAAAGACAATGCCGGGCACCAAAGTCACCGCCATTTACGATGGCAAGGTGATCTATGCCAAATTCCTGCGCGGCTATGGCAACCTGCTTATCATTGACCATGGCCAGCAATATCTAAGTATTGTTTCCCGCGCCGCGAAGTTTTTCAAAGAGGAAGGCGACACAGTTGCCAGGGATGAAGTGGTTGGAATAATGAGCGAGCAGGAAGGCTTGCTGGGAGAAGGGCTCCATTTCGAGATCCGCCATGGAACAACGCCGGAAAACCCTTTAAAATGGGTGAACAACGCCAAGCTCACCATCAAGACCACCATAAAAAAGCCCCGCTGATCTTCGCCTTGCCGGTACAGACAAATCGTTGTTTCCCGGCTAAAAACATGCTATTATAATAAAAGTTTTTCTCATCTTTAAATATCAGACAAACCTCATTTGGCATTTTCCGGTTAAGGACCAGTTATGAAAAGCTCGACAAAACGGTCGGTTATAAAAATTTTGGTTGTCTCCTTCTGTGTCGCCGCCGGTTCGTTGCTGCTGGCCTGGAATTACTCAACCGTCACCGCGAAAACTCAGGACACCTACGAAAGCCTGGAAACCTTTTCCAACGTGCTCAATCTGGTTCAGGAGAATTATGTTGAGGAAGTGGACAGCCGGAAGGCCATCGAAGGGGCGATCAAGGGTATGCTCAACACCCTGGACCCTCACTCTTCCTACATGAAGCCTGATGATTACAAGGAATTGCAGGTAGAAACCCAAGGGAGCTTTAGCGGCATCGGCATAGAAATAACCATGAAGGACAATATCCTCACGGTTGTCTCTCCCATCGAAGGAACACCGGCCTTTGCCAAAGGGCTCAAAGCAGGCGATAAAATCGTCAAGATCGGCAATGAGCCGACCAAGGACATGAGCCTCATGGATGCGGTAAAACGACTTCGGGGGACGAAAGGCTCAGAAGTGACGATCTCTATCCATCGCAAGGGCTGGCCCGACATCAAGGAGATCACCCTGGTTCGCGATATCATTCCCATCCACAGCGTAAAATCAAAATTGCTGGAACCGGGATATTCCTACCTCCGCATCATTAACTTCCAGGCACACACCACGACTGATTTCAAAAAAGCGCTTACCGACCTGGAAAAACAAGGGAAGATAAAGGGACTCGTCATCGATCTGCGCAATAACCCGGGTGGGCTTCTCGACCAGTCCATAAAGATTGCCGACATCTTCATCGACGAGGGCGTGATTGTTTCCACCAAAGGCCGGATCAAGGAACAAAACTCCATCTTTTATGCCCACAACAACAAAGGCGACAAGTACAATTTCCCCTTGGTGGTGCTGGTGAACGAAGGCAGCGCCAGCGCCTCGGAAATCGTGGCCGGCGCCCTGCAGGATCACAAGAAAGCGGTGATCATCGGCGCCCAGACCTTTGGCAAGGGCTCTGTGCAGACAATCATCCCCATGGAAAGCGGGGCGGGCCTCAGATTGACCACGGCCAGATACTACACCCCCAGTGGCCGTTCGATCCAAGCTACCGGCATTACTCCGGACATCATCGTCCCTTCCCCCACGACCTTGTCAGTCGAAAGTGACGCCAAAGAGGAAGAGTCGGACAAAAAGCCGAAATACCTGCGGGAAAAAGATCTAAAGCGTCACATCGGCAATGGTCTTAAGGAAGAAGCGCCCCAAAAAGAGGAGCGACCTAAGACCGAGGAGAAACCTAAGCCGCAGGAACAACCCGCCCCGGAGGCAAAAGAGACGCAGCAGCCCGAGGATCTGAGCAAGGATCAGCAGCTGAATACCGCCCTCACGCTGCTTAAAGGCTTGAATGTTTTAGGCAAGAAGTAGAGTAACTATCCCGCTTAAGGCCGGAAACGAAAAATACCTGACGCAGCCTGCATGGCTGACAATTGACCATAAAAAAGGAGAGGCTCAGGCCTCTTCTTTTTTATTTCTTAACCCGGCTTGCCCCGGCAACCATCTCATAATAGTCACGGCCTTCCAGGTCATTTATCACCACAGCGGGGAAGTTTTCCACCTCGAAACGAAACAGCGCCTCCGGCCCGGCCTCGGCGAAGGCAACCAGCTCTGCCTTCTTAACGCATCCGGACAAAAACGCCCCGGCCCCGCCAATGGCGGCGAGATACACTGCGCCATGGGCGAGCATCGCTTTGCACACCTCGGCCCCACGGGCTCCCTTGCCCATGGTCGCCGCCAGCCCCAAGGCAAGCAACTGCGGGGTGTAGCTGTCCATCCGGTAGCTGGTGGTGGGGCCGGCCGCGCCAATCACCCTCCCTGGCCGGGCTGGACTGGGACCGACATAATAGAGCAACTGACCAGCAAGATCCACCGGCAGCTCCTTTCCCTCATCCAGCAGAGCGCATAGCCGACGATGGGTCTGATCCCGGCCGGTGTACAGAGTCCCTCGCAGGCTCACCAGCTGGCCGGCCTTGAGAGAGGCCGGCGCCTCCGAGGAAAAAGGCACCCGTACCTCTGGCAGGTTGGCAAAAAAAGCAGGTTCACCGCGCAGTAACGACATAATCGATCAGTCCTCGGCTTTCAGTCTTCGCAAGCGATCACAGGGCACCACATCTTGCGGCGATCGGTCCGGCTCACGGACAAAAGTACGCATCGCCGTCCCGCTTGCCGCAACCTGCGGCACCCTGTGACCGCTTATTCTGTGGTTATTTGAACTCTTGGGGCATACCCCGTGATCCGTTACCAGTCTTCAGCTGTCAGCCTTTTGTTTTCACAAGACGATTTCCTTATGCCGATGGGCATGGCACTGGATATTAATTGCCACCGGCAGGCTGGCGATATGACAGGGGAAAACCTCCATCTGCACGGCCAGGGCCGTGGTGATCCCGCCAAAGCCGTGCACCCCCTGGCCCTGAGCATTGATCTCCCGCAACAGCCTCTCTTCAAGCGCGGCCACATCCGGGCGCGCACTTATCTCGCCCACCGGACGAAGCAGGGCTTTTTTGGCCAGCAGGGCCGCCATTTCAAAGGAACCGCCAAGGCCAACCCCGACAATCATCGGCGGACAGGGATTCGGACCTGCGGCCACCACTTTTTCGATCACGTAGCGGACCATCCCTTCCGTGCCGGCGGCAGGGGGCAGCATAACCAGGCTGCTCATGTTCTCGCTGCCGCAGCCCTTGGGCAAAAAGCGGATGGTGAGACGGTCGCCGGCCACCAGTTCCAGATGCACCACGGCCGGGGTGTTGGTCCCGGTATTTATGCGGGTCAGGGGATCACAGACCGATTTGCGCAGGTAGCCTTCCTCATAGCCAAGCCGCACCCCCTCCTGCACCGCTTCGTATAAATCACCCAAGATATGGAGATCCTGGCCGAGTTCAAGAAAGAGGATGCCGGTGCCGGTATCCTGACACACCGGAATCCGCTCCCGGCTGGCGATATCGGCATTGGTAAGAAGAAGGTCCAGGATATTCCCGGCGAGCTCCCCGGTTTCCCGGTCCCGCGCCGCAACCAGGGCATCCAGGATATCCGGCTCCAGATCATAGGCCGCGGCAATGGCAAGATCACGAACGGCCTGGCGAATCTCGTTGCTGTCTATCTCGCGCATGGTTCAGAAAACACTCAAGGGTTTAGCCTGCGGTTGCGCAGAACCAGACTCTGTTGCTTGAAGGTATGCTGGATGATTTTTTCCCGGTCTTCATCAAGAATGAAAACAAACACCATAGCGACCCGGAAGCCACCGCCGGATTCTTCCTCTTCCAGTGCCGAATCGCAGGCAATGACCTTACCGAAGGAATAAACATAGGTATAGGCGGGGAGCAGGACAACATGAATCTCCATAATCTCATCTAGTTTGGCCGGGGCATCAGTCCAGAAAGCAATGCCATTAGCGCTGAGATTGGCCTTGCGCATGATCAGGGCATCCAAGGGACTCTCCCCCCCCCTGACCTGCTTCAGCAACATGTTCATTTTGTTGTCCAGATGTTGCAAGAAATTCGCCAGGTCCGCATCCCGCTCCCGCAAGTTGGCCAGGGCGCCCTGAGCGCCGATGAACATCTGAATATCGGTAAGGCCCTCCTGGTTATATGGAGAAATACCCTGCTGAAAATCGTTGGCAACAGCCTGCATTTTTTCCGCGGAAACCGGATTAATTGCCAACATCACCCTGTCCGTAACCCGAACCGACTGTCTGCGATTTAAAGACTCCGTCATCTCTGCCCCCGCTCCGTCAAATGAAATCCCTTGAAACAACTCGAAAACATCGGTGAGAAAACCGAATCACCCCTTGCCCTGCCTAAGGAGATCTTCAACCTCACCTTGCATGACAAAACTATGTTCAGCATCCGGATACAGCCCGCCCTTGACCTCATCCCGAAAAGCGGTGATGGCCCCGGCGATCTGGGGGGCAAGCTTCGCGTATTGTTTAACGAAACTTGGCACGAATTTCTCAAACATGCCCAACAGATCATGGCTGACCAGCACCTGACCGTCGCACTGCGGTCCGGCCCCGATGCCGATGGTGGGGATCGAAATACTTGCGGTGATGGCGGCGGCCAACTTGTCGGGGAGGCACTCCAGCACCAGAGCAAAAGCTCCGGCTTCGGCCAGCCCCTTGGCCTCGGCCAGCAGCCGCCGGGCCGAATCGACGTCGCGGCCCTGCACCTTATATCCACCCAGTGCTCCGGCAGTCTGCGGAGTCAGACCGATATGGCCCATTACCGGGATCCCGGCCCGGACCATAGCTGCTACCGTATTGCAGATCTCCAGACCGCCCTCCAGCTTCACTGCGTCGCAGCCCGCCTCTTTCAGGAAACGGCCGCCGTTGCTGATGGCCTCCCGCTGGTCAACCTGGTAGGAAAGGAAAGGCATGTCGCCGACCAGCAATGCCCGCTCCACCCCGTGCTTTACCGCCCGGGCATGGTGCAGCATCTCCTCCATGGTCACCGGCACCGTGGACTCATAACCCAGAACCACCATGCCCAGGGAATCGCCGACCAGAACGATCTCCACCCCGCTACGGTCAAGGAAGCGGGCAAAGCCGGCGTCATAGGCCGTCAGCATGACGATCTTGTCCCCGGTCCCCTTCACGTCGATGATATCCCGGACTGTCAGTTTTTTCCCGATCATACGTCCTATCCTTGTTTCCCTTACCTGCCACATTTAAGCCGTCGAGCAAAAATAACTTGAACAATCAGTATCACGGCGACGGCATAAGGAGCCATAATGGTAATGGTAATTTGTTCAAGCTATTTCTGCACGGCTCCTAAAAAGGCAGGGAGGCAGACTCGCCGTTGCCGGATTCCGCCTCCTGTTTTCTGGTAAAGGTTCTGCCGAAATGGGCATACGCCGCCTGGGTCGCCATCCGGCCCCTGGGGGTGCGCATCAGGAGCCCCATCTGGATGAGAAAGGGCTCGTAGACATCCTCCAGGGTGGTCTTCTCCTCGCAGGCCATAGTGGCCAGGGTTTCCAGACCGATGGGCCCCCCCTGGAACTTGTCGATGATGGTAAGGAGAATCCGCCGGTCCATCTCGTCCAGCCCTTCCTGGTCCACGCCCAACATGTTCAGGGCCTCGTCCGCCACCTGGGCCGTGATGCTGCCTTGGGCCTTGACCTCGGCAAAATCCCGCAGCCGTTTGAGCAGACGGTTGGCGATCCTCGGGGTGCCCCGGGAACGGCGGCCGATCTCCAGGGCGCCGCCCTCGTCCATGGGCACGCCCAGAAGGCTGGCCGAGCGTTTGACAATGGTCACCAGCTCGTCGGGGGTATAAAAATCAAGACGCAGCACCATGCCGAAGCGATCCCGCAAGGGCGGGGTCAACAGGCCGGTGCGGGTGGTCGCCCCCACCAGGGTGAAGCGCGGCAGATCCATCTTGACGCTGCGCGCCCCCGGCCCCTGGCCGATGATCAAGTCCAGCTGATAATCCTCCATGGCCGGGTAGAGAATCTCTTCGACCACATGGTTGAGGCGGTGGATCTCATCGATGAAAAGCACATCGCCTTCCTGAAGGCTGGTGAGGATGGCGGCCAGATCCCCGGCCCGTTCGATCACCGGCCCGGAGGTAACCCGGATGTTGGCGCCCATCTCGTTGGCGATGACGTAGGCTAAGGTAGTCTTACCCAGCCCCGGGAAACCGTGCAACAGGACATGGTCCAAGGCCTCGCCCCTGGCTTGCGCGGCCTTGAGGGCAATGCCGAGGTTGCTCTTCAGCTGCTCCTGGCCGATGTACTGGTCAAGCAACTTGGGCCGAAGCGCATGATCAACAGGCTCGACCAGATCGGCCACCGGAGACACCAACCGTTCTTCGTGATTCACACCAGGGCCCTCAAGGTTTGCCGGAGCAGCTCTTCAAGCCGCATGGCAGCGAAGGCCGCAGCCCCGGCCTGCTGCCGGACCACCGCCAGCGCCTCCCTGGCCCTAACCGCAGGATAGCCGAGATTGAGCAAGGCGGAGATCGCATCGTGGACCCGCTCGTCTTCGCCGGGGAGGGTAAGGGCAGGAGAACAGGCTGCGAGCGCCTCGGGCACGAACTGTACCTTGTCTTTCAGCTCCAGACAAAGCCGCTCCGCGGTTTTCTTGCCCACCCCGGGCAGCCGGGTAAGGCGGGCCAGATCGTCGTGCAGGATGGCCCGGGCCAGCTCCGCCGGAGAGATGCCGGCCAGGATATGCATAGCCAGCTTCGGCCCTATCCCGGAGACGGTGTTCAGCAGCAGGAACATCTCCTTTTCCGTGGACTCAAGAAAGCCGAAGAGATTGAAGGCATCCTCGCGCACCACCGTCTGAATGTGAAGAAAAACCTCCTCCCCTACCCCCGGCAACCGTGCCTGCCCGCTCTGGGGGAAAAAAACCTCGTACCCCACCCCGCCCACATCGACGATAAGGGATTCGGGTAATTTCTGAAAAAGCGTTCCTCGCAGGCAGGCAATCATGATGAACTCGCAAAAAAAGAAAAAAGGTCACATGTCCGTAACACAAAATCAAAGAATTCCCAAGCAACAACCGTGGTAATCGCGGCTTGTTGCGATTTCAACAATCATGATGTTGTCTATTATGAAAGAATTTTAGCAAGAAGAGAAGTAAAAAGCTGACAGCCGTAAGCTTATAGCTGTCAGCTTTAAGCTTTAAGCCTTACGCCTTAAGCTTATAATTGGCCCGACAGATGGCCACGGCCAGGGCATCGGCCGCATCATGGCTGGGCGAGGCGGCAAGCTTGAGCAAAACCCGGACCATCTGCTGCACCTGCTCTTTCGGCGCCTGACCATAGCCGGTCACCGCCTGTTTTACTGCGCGGGGACTGTATTCCTCCAGAAGCAGGCCATGCTGCCGGGTGGCCAGAATGAGTACTCCGCGGGCGTGGCCCAGCTTTAGGGCCGAGCGGGGATTGATGGCGGTGAAGATATCCTCAATCCCGGCGAGCTGCGGTTGATAGGCCCCAATAACCTCGCGGATGCCTTCGTAGATCTCTTCCAGCCGCTCGGGAAAGGGCTTTTTTTCCGAGGTCCGGATCACCCCGCAGGTGACAAAGGTAAGGGCGTGACCCTGGTGGTCGATCACCCCGTAGCCGGTGGCGCGCGAACCGGGATCGATCCCGAGGATGCGGGTTATTTCCGCCCCGGCCTTGGCTTTGCCCTGGGTCATGCTCAGGAAATTTTTTCCATCAACTCATCGGGGATATCAAAGTTGGCATGCACTTTCTGCACGTCATCAAAATCCTCCAGATTGTCGATGAGCTTCATCAACGAGATGGCCGTTTTTTCTTCGGCTACCTCAACGATATTCTTGGGGATCATGGAGATTGAGGCCTCGACAAAGGGAACCCCGGCCTTCTCCAGGGCCTCCCGCACCGGGTTGAAATCCTCAACCGCGGTCAGAACCTGGAAGATATCTCCATCATCTACCATATCCTCGGCGCCTGCCTCCAGAGCAAGCTCCAGGAGCTTTTCCTCATCCATAGTCCCCTTTTCCACCAGGAGGGAGCCTTTTTTGTCAAACATGTAGGAAACGCAGCCGGTCTCGCCCATATTGCCGCCGGACTTGCCGAAGAAGAAGCGCACCTCGCCCACGGTCCGGTTCCGGTTGTCGGTAAGGCAGTCAACCAGAATAGCCACCCCGCCCGGCCCGTAGCCTTCGTAGGTGATTTCCTCGTAGTTCACTCCTTCCAGCCCGCCGATCCCCTTCTTAATGGCTCGATCGATATTGTCCTTGGGCATGTTCACGGCGCGGGCCGAAATAATGCCGGCGCGCAGCCGGGGATTGGCCTCGGGGTCGCCGCCGCCCATGCGGGCAGCCACGGCTATTTCCTTGGTGAGCTTGGTGAACATCTTGCCTCGCTTAGCGTCCTGGGCGCCTTTGCGATGTTTGGTGTTAGCCCATTTTGAATGTCCGGACATGATTTTTCTCCTGAAAATTAAAAATTAAAAATGATGGTCTCGTAAAAAGGAAAAACGCCACAGGTCCGAGACACAAAGTCAAATGGTTAAGCAGCGACAACCGTTGTAATCGCGGCTTTTTGCGATTACAATAAAAATGAAAAGTGGGAGGTCACTCTGGTCAGCAGAAGACACCATGAATGTGCCTTCCATACTCCATAAACAGCTCACTCTGCATTCTTCATTCTGCATTCTGCATTTTCCTAAATCCCATCCCCAGCACAAAAACCTCACGGCTTTCCGGACGGGAACTTTTCGGCTTTACGATCCTGGTCAAGTTAAAATGGGGGCGAACCTCATCCACAAAGGCCTTGAAATCCTCACCCTCAAACACCTTGCAATAAAAATTGCCGCCCAGACGCAACATCTCCTGGGCAATTTCAAGAACCCGCCGGGAAAGATCCAGCGAGTGTTGCTGATCAGACCATTTATTGCCGGTGGTGCGCGGAGCCATATCGCTGATGATCACCGCAAATTCCGGGCAGATGGAGCGTACCCGATCAAGCACCTCGGCGGTCATGATGTCGCCGTGGAGAAAGGAAAACCTGGCACTGTTGCCCTTAGTGTTGATCTGCCCGAAGTTGAGATCAACACCAACCACCAATCCCTGCGGGCCAACGGCCTGGGCCGCATACATGGACCAGCTCCCCGGCTGACAGCCAAGGTCAAGCACCGTGTCGCCATTTTTCAGCAGCCCATGCTTCTGTTGAGCCTCCTGCAGCTTATACACCGAACGGGCGGGATAGCCTTCCTTTTTGGCCTTTTTGAAATAGTGATCCTGAACTTCTTTCACAGGACTGCCGCCTTGGTTGGGATCTGGACGATTATAAAAAATATCGCTGAAAAACGGTTATATTTAGCCTTTTTATCGTTTCTTGACAAGCATAATCCCCGCCGCCAAGCCGGGCTGCTTCTTCCGGCTCAAAGCCAGCCTCAACCTGTAAGGCTACGGTTTTTCTCCTTGAACTGGTAGCGGCGGCCAGGTACTCTGACAAGAAAATATGGAACATAATGCGCACATTCGTACCTCCCCTGCTTAAAAAGACGAACATGAAAGGAACTATTAAACTGGACAGCGTTTTTCATCAGCCCCCCGCGCCTGCCCTAAGCCTTGCACCTGAAGCCTTTTATTCCGTAAGGTTGCAAAGTTCACACTGCAGGTGGCTACTCTGTGCCGTCGAACCGGCAAACTTTCATTCTCCGCCGGCAACACCCGGATATGCCATAAGGAAATTATGACCATCAAGGCCCGGATAATTATGATCGGCATTTTGGCAGTCGCTGGCCTTTGCCTGTTGCTGTTCGACCGCTATACACATGAGTTTGCCCATTATCGGCAACAACAGCAGGTGATGTCAGCGGTAACCTCAACCAAAGGATTCTCTTCTCTGATCCACGAGCTGCAGAAAGAGCGCGGGATAACCGCCGGTTTTCTGGCTACCCCTTCGCCGGAGCAACGCATGAGGCTGCGCAAGCAGCAGGCGCACACCGATCTTGAAGTTGCCGCCATGACCGAAAAGAAGGCGCGACTCGAACAATTGCTGGACCATTTGCCGGGGTTGCGGGCACAGATTATTGCCGGGACGATGGAGCATCTGAAAGCGCACCAGGCTTATTCCAGCCTGATCCAAGAGCTGCTCGATCAGGTCGGACACCTGGCCCGGCTGTCGGACGATACCTTACTCAACGACGATCTGGTTGCCCATGTCCAGTTGATGTTCGTCAAGGAGTATCTGGGCCGAGTCCGAGCCAAGATCAACCATGCCCTGAGAACGGAGGCAGACGATGGTGAGATGGCAATGGAAGTGGCCCGCCTGCAAGCCGTTTTTGCTGAATACGAACGGCAGTTCCGGCGTAATGCCGCCGCCGAAGCCCTGGCCGAATACGACCGAAGTTTCCACGGACCTGATATTGACAAGGTTTTGCAGACCATGCGGGCAGCGGCCCGGGACGAGCTTGCACGCGACGAAACCTCCGCGGATGAGTGGTTTAGACTGGCGACCATGGCCATCGACCGGCTCAAGGAGGTGGAAGACCGATCCCTGGCGCTGACCGTTGCCAAAAATGACATTTTTCTCCGTACCCTGCGGCAAAGACTGCTGATTTATACTATCGGGGTATTGTTGCTCGGCGGCCTGACCCTGATACTGGTAACTCACACGGTGCGAGGCATATTACGCGCCTTGGGCCATATGCTGACAGAAATCGGCCTTATCAGCGAACAGCAGGATTTCAGCCGGCGAATCCCGTTGCGCACGCGCGACGAAATCGGCATCATTACCCGGGCCTTTAACGAGCTGCTGGGGATCGCCGAGCAGCTTTTAAAGGACAAGGATCGTCAGGCAGGCACCGATCACCTTACCGGGATTATGAACCGTCGTCGGTTCACGGAATTCCTGAACCGGGAAATGGCCCGCCGCCAGCGGCATGCCGAGCCGCTTTCCCTGATCATGTTCGATATAGATCATTTCAAGCGCGTCAACGATGTGTACGGCCATGAGATCGGAGATCTGGTCCTCAGGGAGATGGCGCAACTGGTGAGCAGCGCGGTTCGGCGCACCGACATTCTGGCTCGCTGGGGCGGAGAGGAGTTCGTGATTCTGCTGCCGGGCACCACCGGCGAGGCAGCAACTGGATTTGCAGAAAAATTACGGGCCTCTATCGAAAGCCACGATTTTCCCCAAGTAGGCCGGGCCACCGCAAGTTTTGGGGTGGCCTCCCTGGAGGAGAAGGAAACCGACGGGGCAACCCTGATCAAACACGCCGATCAAGCCATGTACACTGCAAAACAAGACGGCAGGAACCGGGTTGTCAATCAGTGGTCTGACTACCCGTCCTGCCGGATATGGGAAAAGCCTGATCCTTTGCTCTAAAACAGGCCGCGCAGAGAAACATTAAAGGTCACATCCGGAGAGGCATCGACGCTGATATCTTCAGAAACGGCAATATCAAGCAGCAAATTATCGGTAATCCCGACGGTGCCGCCCAACAGCAATTGGGTGGCGAAATGGCCCAACTGGGTGAGTTCACTATCGTAAAAGCCGGTGTGGCCGTCCAGCTGCAGTTTCAGGGCCAGCCTGGAAAGTGGTTGCCATCCTAAGCCCACCGTGCCGAAACCAACGATATGCCGCTGCCGGTCGGGGATAACATCTCCCTCGGTCATCAAAAGCGCACCCAAAGTGCCAAACCCGGTAATCCGCGCGGCGGCAAATGTCTGCCGGTCTTCACCGCTCAACCGCAAAGAAAAATCTGTACTCCCGCTGCCCAGAAGATCCGAGGCCGATCCGGTGGGAACCTTGAGTGCCGCCCGCAAGGCTAATCGCCGGGAATTCCCACCATCGTTCCAAAGCGGCATGGCGGCGGATAGCAACACATCGCCAATTCCCGAAGCAGATCCGGCTACGGAAACCAGATTCGTGCCGTTGTCGGTGTACGCATAGGCCAAGTCGTCATTTGGCGCGGTATCCCGGCCGCCTTGGGGCAGACCTAAGGTGTCGTGGTAATCGGCAATAAAATCGTTGAGATAATCGCGTCCGTGATATACGTGGGGGAGATCAATCCCGACTTCCAGGTCTTTCCTCAGACCGTAACGTATTGCCACAACCGAGCGATAGGTTTCCCCCTTGATCCCGATGTGTTCCCCTTGGGCTGCATCACTCGTAAAATTGCTGGCAACATCAAAGACCAGCCGCGCTTCCGTGCGGCCCTCCGGAGTGAGTTTTGCGCCTTCCACCGCCGGAAGACCAAAAATCTGAACAAACGGATTCAGATTGCGACTGTAGAATGGTTGGACCAGTTCTGCTGCGGCCGCAATTGGCACTAGACCAAAACAGATTAAAATCATGCCGGCAAAAGCACCAAACATCAGTCGAGCCGGAGAAAACCGCCTCCGAAGCCGAACCATGGGCGAAAATCCGAACAAATTCCTGCACTCCACAATACCGATTGTTGCCTCTTTCATATCTTTACTCTCCTTTTTTCTCTGCGCAAAACTTCCCTTCTGTCTCCCCATACCAACAAACAAAGAGCCAGGCAACCCGATGATCCATACCCATGCAAGCACTTTTTTCATCTTAATAGTTACTATGTACTTAAGGGATTGGATCTAAATATTTCAACAGAAAATAATAGTCAAGGGCAGACTTGGTAATCCGTCAGCAGGCCTCTCCCTAAGATTGTCAGAGTATATTCCATAAATGGCCGAAACTTTCGAATTAAAATGGACGGGATCAGAGACCGACGGGAGATGGCTCAGTCAAGGTTGAGATTTTTCACATGGCGCTCGTAACTGCCGAGATAAATTTCCGCCAGGGTTTGAAAGGCGGCGATGATCAGGGGGCCGTAGATGATGCCGAGAAGGCCGAAGGCGCTCAATCCTCCGATGACCCCGAGAAAAGCCAGGAGGATATGCATCCTGACCCGGTCGCCCACCATCTTCGCTTTCAGGAAGTACTCAATGAAAACCGTAATAACCGCGTAGAGGACCATGAGGATGACCGCCCCGGCCACATCACCCTTGAGGCCGAGGAACAGGGCGGAGGGAACCAGAACCAGGCCGATGCCGACGATGGGCAGAAAGGCCAGCACCGCCATGATCAGCCCCCAGAGCACCGGCGGCCCCAAGGAAAATACGGCAAAGATGATGCCGCCCAACACCCCTTGGAATAACGAGCAGATGCCGTTGCTGATCAGCACCGCATCGGTGATCTCATCGAACTTGGCGAACAGCCGCCTCCCCTGATCTTCGGGCAGGGGGGAGAGCCGGAAAATATAGGTGAGCAGCCGGTCATGCTCAATCAGCAGGTAGAAGATGATAAGAAGCATCATCAGGAAGCTGAAAAAGAAGAGCATGATATTGGCCGCCCAGCCGCTCGCCTGGTTGTACAGGAAAACCCCGGTCACCCGGGCCAGTTCGGTGAAGGCCCGGCTGATGTCTTCCGCGTCCAGGGGAAACCCCAAGTCGGCGATGGTCTCCAGCAGTTGCACAAACAGCGGGCTTTCCTGAAAGGCGCGGAGTTTGAGGGCAAGATTAACGCCCGAGCCCCGGCCCCATTCATAAAGGTGCTGGACTTCCTGGCCCAACGAGGTGGCAAGGAAGACCAGGGGGATAAAAACCAGCAGCATCACCAGGACACAGGTCAAAAACGAGGCTAAATAATCCGGCAGCTTGCGGTTGAGCAGCTTGTAAGTCGGCAGGAAAACGCTGGTCAGCAGGTAGGAGAGGATCAGGATGGAGAGAAAAGGCCAGAACATCCACCCGACCAAGAAGATCGAGGCAAGAAAGAGGATCAGAAAATAGCGCAGCACCATCGGGGATGGCGGTTTTTCTTGCATGGGGTTACCCTGTTGGTTGATAAGCGTCACGAAACGAGCGGATTGAGCCGATCCAGATCCGGATAATGACTATTATTTTACTCTACCCAAGGATGTCTTGCTCTGCCAAGAGAAATAACGTAAGCGATCACAGGGCACTACATCTTGCGGCGATCGGTCCGGCTCAAGTACCAAAATACGCATCGCCGGCCGAGAAAGTTTATAACCCGCATTTCCTGACATCGCATTTGCAAATCAACCCTGGAATGAAAAAGCATGACCCCTTTTCTGCTGGTTTATCTGTCGGTCTATACCCTTCTCCACTACTATGCTTTCCGCAAGATCAGGGCCGCCTTTCTGCCCGGCAAAAAGATCAGGCTCGGCATCACCCTGTTCATGGCAGCCATGATCGCTGCGCCGATCATGGTCCGGATGGCCGAGAGAGCCGGGATTGAAACAGGCGCCAGGTTCTGGGCCTATGCAAGCTTCAGCTGGATGGGGCTGCTTTTCCTTTTCCTGACCCTGACCGGAACGGTTGATCTGATCCGCCTTGCCATCCTGGCTGCGGAAAAAATCCGGCAACAAAAATTTACCCAGGCAAGGGTGTCGCCGCGGCAGCTGTTTGCCGCACAGGCGATAGTGGTGGTTGCCCTTTACGGATACGGCCTGTTCGAAGCAACGGATATCCGCCAGGAACATATTGAGATTATCAGCCCAAAAATCACCGAAAAAACCGGCAGGATACGTATTGCCCAGATCTCGGATGTGCATTTGGGACTCCTTGTCCGGGAGAGCAGGCTCAAGAAGATTCTTGCCGAAATCCGCAAGGCAAAACCCGATATTCTGGTGTCCACCGGCGATCTGGTTGATGGCCAACCCAGTCATCTCAATAGAGAAGCCAGGTTACTGGCGGCGCTCAATCCGCCGCTGGGCAAGATCGCCATCACCGGCAACCATGAGTTCTACGCCGGCCTGCAGGTTGCCTCGGCTTTTATGGAAACTTCCGGATTCACTCTTCTGCGCCAACAGGGAATGGCGGTCGGCGGCATCAATTTTGTAGGGGTTGACGACCCTGTAGTAAAAAACTTTGCCCGGAAAACATCAGGGGCGGAACACGAAATTCTTTCTGCCCAAGCCAAGGAAAACTTCACGGTTCTGCTCAAGCACCGACCCGAGATCAACCCGTACAGTTCGAGGCTTTTTGATCTCCAGCTTTCCGGCCACACCCACAAGGGCCAGATATTCCCCTTCAACCTGTTCACCTGGTTTTTTTATCCCCAGCGGGCCGGTCAGCTCACCAGCCTGAACGTAGCCGATCACGGGAAAACCCCACAAAGGTCAAATAACCACGGAACAAGCGGTCACATGGTGCCGCAGCTTGCGGCAAGCGGGACGGCGATGCGTACTTTTGTACGTGATCCGGACCGATCGCCGCGAGATGTGGTGCCATGTGATCGCTTACCCCTGAACAGCGGTTTTCTCTACCTGAGCCGAGGCACCGGTACATGGGGGCCACCCATCCGCTTCCTGGCGCCGCCGGAGGTTACCATCATCGATCTGTTGCATGGGGAATGAAGAAAGATACTGCTCGGCACTTTTTAAGTAATGGCAGAATTTCACACAAAAAAATTGACACTACCATGGGCGTGGATTAACTATGATTCAATGGTCTTCAGCAAGGGACTAACCCTAGCCAACAACAGTTTCCGCGGGAAAAGTGACCACATGGCCTTTAAATTTTGCAACCCTGTCTTTCGCCGACCATGTTGTGTTGCAATGCGTTTGAGGATACCCCCCATTTTTGTCTCAATCGTGTGGTAATGACTACAAATCCCTTCCCCCCTCTCTTTGAGAACCGGGCCAAATATACGGGAAAAATCCTTACCGGACCGTATAGTCCCTCGTTGAAAAAAAAGCTTTTTGCTTCCATTTCCCATTTTGCTGCCTTGGAAAAGGCAAGAACGCCGATAATTCCCTATATTGCGGCCTGGCTGCCGGATGGCGGTCATATCTGGTATGAATATGCCGGAGCAAGGTTGCAGGAATTACTGGGTTTCCACACCACGGAAGTGGCTAGCGCTCTTCGCGACAACATCCTCACCCGTTGCCTGTACCGGATCCAGAGAAACCCTCCCGCGATCGACAAAATTGTTCGTGACAAGGCCCAGATTGAACGATTAAGGGAAGCCATACGCCGCATGGCGGAACGGGGCGGAGGGGTTGATGCCGTATACAAGTTCGATGTAAACGGCAGCCCGCTGTGGCTCAAGGATCTGGCCAGAATCGAGATCCACGGCCGGGATCGAATCGTCCTTTCCTATGGGACAATGATTGACGTTACCAAGGAGATGCAGCTGGAAGAAACGCTGGTCGAAGTAAAAGGCGAGCTGGAATTCCACAAGGAAAATCTAGAGTCCCTGGTTGAGGAACGTACCCGGGAGCTAAAAAAGTCCCAGCTGGATGTTCTTGCCCGCTTGACGCAGGCGGCCGCTTTCCGTGATGGCGACACCGGTGCCCACCTGAAAAGGTTAAGCCTGTATTGCACGGTCCTCGGCCCTTCATGCGGGTTGAGCAGAAACGCCAACGATGTGCTGTTCCATGCAGTACCGATGCATGATGTGGGGAAGCTGGGCATAGCGGATTCGATTCTGCAAAAACAGGGGCCGCTCTCGACTGATGAGTTTGAGATCATAAAAACCCATTGTCAACTGGGCTCGGATTTGTTGAGCGAAGGCAAGTCAAATCTGTTGCAGGTAGCACAGGCCATCGCTCTTACCCACCATGAACGGTGGGATGGCTCCGGCTATCCCCAGGGGCTGGTGAGCCGGCAAATTCCTTTGGCCAGCCGCATCACTTCGGTTTGTGATGTCTTCGATGCGCTTACCTCTGAGCGGCCATACAAAAAGGCTTGGCATTTTGAGGATGCAGTGGATGAAATCCGGCGGCTGCGCGAAAAACATTTTGACCCAACTGTTGTTGATGCTTTTGTGAAAAATATTCCGCGCATAAAAAAGGTTTACCTGGAAACCCCTCAGGGCTAGGCCTGCCAGCCCGGATGACCAGCGCCTGAACCATTGCTCCCGTAAATGATCACGGGGCAACCTCACAAAGGCCAAATAACCAAGGAACAAGCGGTCGCAGGGTGCCGCAGATTGCGGCAAGCGGGACGGCGATGCGTACTTTTGTACGTGAGCCGGACCGATCGTCGCAAGATGTGGTGCCCTGTGATCGCTTACTTGCTCCCCCCTATCCCGGAAGGTTTTCATGCCCCGTCTGATCTGTTACTGTTTTGGCCATACCGATGAAGATCTGCGCCGGGATGTCCGGGAACACGGCCGTTCGCTGATTATGGAGCGCATTGTCTCGACGAAAAAAGCGGGCCAATGCCGATGCGCGGAGAAAAACCCTGCCGGGCGCTGATGCCTGGCCGAGGTCCGCCAGGTGGTGGACGCAGCGTTGGAAGACACTTCCGCCAAGGAAAATCGCTGATGTATTTCCCTGTTGCCGATCTCGAGGTCAGCCCGCTGGTCCCGCCGCTGGTTGCTTTTGCCATCTCTTTTTTCACCTCCATGGGCGGGGTGAGCGGGGCCTTTCTGCTCCTGCCCTTTCAGGTCAGCGTCCTCGGCTTCACCAGTCCGGCGGTCAGCTCCACCAACCAGCTGTTCAATATCGTCGCCATTCCCAGCGGCGTATATCGCTACCTCAAGGAAGGGCGGATGCTCTGGCCCCTGACCTGGGTGGTGATCATCGGTACCCTGCCAGGGGTGCTGGTCGGGGCCATCGTCCGAATCAAATACCTGCCCGACCCCAAAAACTTCAAGCTCTTTGCCGGGCTGGTTCTCCTGTATATGGGCGGCAGATTATTAAATGATCTGGCCTTCCCAAAAAAGACGAACGGACCCACGACCGAGGAACGGTTTCATCAGCGGGGCAAAAAACAGCCCCGGACAACCGGCAGCGAAGCCGCCTTCTGCGAGCATCTGGCCTGCGTCACGGTCCGGCAATGGACCCCAACCCGGATCGTCTACGATTTTTACGGGGAAACCTTCACCGTCAACGCAGTAGGCCTCATGGCCTTAAGCCTCGTGGTCGGCATGGTGGGCGGGGTGTACGGCATCGGCGGCGGGGCGATCATCGCCCCGTTTCTCGTCAGCTTCTTTGGGATGCCGGTCTATGCCGTGGCCGGAGCGTCCCTGATGGGAACCTTCGTCACCTCGGTAGCCGGGGTGGCCTTTTACCAGATCCTGGCCCCCTACTACCCCGGCATGGTCATCGCCCCGGACTGGCTGCTGGGTTTTCTCTTCGGGATCGGCGGCTTCGCGGGCATGTACTGCGGGGCGCGGCTGCAAAAATTCGTGCCGGCCAAGTTCATCAAATGGATCCTGGTGGTCTGCCTGCTGTTCACGGCAGGCAAGTATATCTGGTCTTTCCTCTTTTAGGCGCGGTTACGCTGCCCGGTTAGACGGAAAAAATCAGGCGATTCTGCCAGTTTACCATCTCAGGTACGCCCCCAGCAGGCTGCTCTGCCATCCCCTCAAGCAGACGAAGACTGGCAATCCCATGCCAGGAAGAGTCAAGAAAAGGGGCGGCTCTCTGGCTCCGGCCAAAGCCGCCTCTGCCGGTCTGGCAGCTCATGACAAATGCTCTGGCGCTTTCCAAATCAACGGGCCTGGCGCCCAGAAGGCTCAGGGCCGCCAGCGCGGCATGGCAGTTCTCAATGAACGAGGTGGTCCCAGGGAAAAAGCCGAAGCCGCCATCACCATTCTGCGAGCGCTGAAGCCAGGCAAGCAGCTCCCCGGCGTCCGCAACCGGTTGGCCAGCCATCCCTTTCACGAAGAGATACCTCGCCGCATCTTCCACCGCGCAAGTGGCAGGCAGCAGCAAAGAGCGCCCGGAGTCCCGATAATCCGGCTCCTCCCCGAGAATCTCCCGGAAAATCCTGCTCACATAATAACCGGCGGCAAGGGAAGTGTCCCGGGCCAAACGGGCAACGAGATGGGCGCGCACCCGCTCCCCAGCCAAGGCCAGTCCGCAGACCCGGCAGGTAAGCAGCAGGCGGAAGGTGGTCTCGATCCCCAGCCAGGGCACAGCCAACATCCGGGCGAGATATTCGGCCAGGGCAGGCTCTGTTTGCGGGGTAGGCACCTCTTCGCCAAGCACCAGCCGAATGGCCACGGCCTGAAAGGTGTCCTGGATGGTGGCGGGCAGCCGCGGCGTGGCGCCATAGCCGCCCGTGTCCTTGCGTCGCTTGAGTACGAATTCCAAGAGTGCGTCATAATCAACCTGACGTACCATTTCCCCCTCCTTTTCGGCGGAACCTCAAACCATCATTTCGTTTCCTTGTTCCGGTAGGAGATCACCCGAACCTTTTCCAGGGTAACCAGCCCCTCGCCGATCATGGCGTCCAGGTCAGGGAGGAAGGCGGCGATCCGTTCCGGTGCATCGACGATCTCGATAACCAGCGGTAGATCTTCCGAGAGCCGCAGGATCTTGGCCGTATGGATGCGGCTGTTCCTGCCGAACCCCATGATGCCCCGAGTGACGGTGGCCCCGGCCAGGCCGCGCTTCCGGGCCTCTTCGACAATGATTTCGTACAACGGCCGCTGGCCGAGCTTGGAGGTTTCGCCGATGAAGATGCGGAGCAGTTCCGCTTCCGAGGGGAGGTCCATAGCCGTGTCTCCTTTTTTCTTCTTAAATCAACCTGCCCAATGCCATCCCCAGAAAAAACAGCACCAACCCCACTCCGTTCTGCAGCAGCATATTGCCCAGTCCGTACCAATGTTCGCCGTCGGCAAAAAGATGCCCACTCTCGGCGACAAAGGTGGAAAAGGTGGTGAAGGCGCCCATGAAGCCGGTGAGCAGGATGATGCGCAACTCGCCGGAGACGACAAAACGCTCGCTGGTCAGGGTCCAGACCAGGCCGAAGAGCAGGCAGCCCAAGGCGTTCACCGAAAAGGTTCCCCAGGGAAAACTTGCCCCGGCCACCCTCTGCACCAGACCGGCCAAACCGTAGCGGGCCAAGGTGCCGCAAGCCCCGGCCGCGGCAAGATAGATTATTTTTTGCAGCATCCGCTTACTCCTTCCAAATCGCCAGGGCCTTCTGATATACTTCCGAGCGGGACAGATCCAGATCCTTGGCAATGCTCGCCACCGCATCTTTCAGGCTGACCCCGGCCTGCCCCCGATACCAGCGCAGCAGATCCTCAAGATTATCGGGCCGCACTGAGGCAGAGGCGCGCAACCCTGCGATGAGCACCACGAATTCGCCCTTGATTGCCTCCCGGTCCTTAAGTCCGGCCAGCAGGTCCGCCAGCTCCCCGGAGCTGATCTCCTCATGCATCTTGGTCAATTCCCTGCCGATCACCGCCCGCCGCTCCCCCAGCTCCGCCAGGCAATCGCCAAGGCTGGCGATGATCCGCCGGGGCGACTCGTAAAAAACTATGGGGTGGGCATCGTTTTTGAGGCTTCGCAGCAGTTTGCGCCGCTCCGCCCCCTTGGCCGGGAGAAATCCCAGAAAAAGATGGGAAGGCTCGCTCAGGCCGGCAACGCTGAGGATGGTGGCCAGGGCGGAAGCCCCGGGCACCGGCACCACGGTAATGCCTTGCGCCTGGGCGCTTTGCACCAGAATCCCGCCCGGATCGGAGATCCCCGGCGTGCCGGCATCGGAAACCAGGGCCACCTGCTGCCCGGCAAGCAGCAGGGCCACAATCTCCTGAGCCCGGCTCGCCTCCTTTTCCTTATAGTAACTGAGCAACGGGGTATGGATATCGAAATGGCTGAGGAGTTTTCTGGTATGCCGGGTATCCTCGGCGGCGATCAGATCCACCTCCCGGAGGATGCGCAGGGCCCGAAGGGTGATATCTTCCAGATTGCCGATGGGAGTGGCTACCACATAAAGGGTGCCAGGCTTGCCGCTGCCACCCGCAGCAGCCTTGCTCTCCTTGCCTTTGGCCTGCCTCATGCCTGCATGGCCTCGGGAGGAACAAACAGGCGGAAACTGGTGCGGCCAGGGCTGCTCTCGCAGGAGATCTCCCCGCCGCAACGGGTAATGAGCTTCTTCGCGAGATACAGGCCAAGGCCGGGATGCCCTTCCCTCGTGGAATTAAACGGCTCGTAGAGGTGCGCCGCCGCTTCGGGAGCCAGCCCTGGGCCATTGTCCTGTACCCGCACACCGATGCCCTCGCCTTCCCTGGTTGATTCGACCACGATCTCAGCTTCTTCCGCCCCTTGCACGGCATCCAGGGCATTGCTCAGCAGGATATACATAATCTGATGCAGCTCCAGCTGAAAACGCGCCAAGGCCGGGAGCCCTTCGGCCATGGTTATCACCTTGTGCACCTTGTGTTTGAAAATCGAAGCGGCAGTCATGAACTCCACCTCGGTCTCGATAACGGAATTAACCGTATAAGGGGCGCCGCCGGCAAGCTTCTTAAATTCAGGCAACAGCGCGGTCCGCTGCAAAATCTGCTGACTCTGCCGCACCTTGTCCTGCATCTGGGCAAGAGCCTCTCCCCGGCTGACGAGAAGACCTTGCAGGGTCTCCAACTCCGGCGTTGTCCCGGCCTGGCGCATCTGCGCCAGCACCACCATGGCCTTGTCCAGCATCATTGCCGAGAGATCCGTGTGCAGGGAAAAAACCTGGATGACCCCGCCGAGATTATGGATTATCCCCCGGAACATCCGTCCCACCGCGGCATCCTGACTCTGGGCCAGATATGCCTCTTCCCATTTTTCTGCCTGCATTGCCCCTCCAATACGCAAGAATAGCGGGCCAAACCAGCTGGCCTCCCTGTACAGCTTACCCGGAATGGGGGTAAAAAATCCAGGCTATTTCGATCCCGCTTAAAAACAGACAGTCAGCCTCTGTTGGCTTCGGCAGGGATCTCCTGGACAAGAGTGCTACCCCTTTGGCATTTCAGCTTGAGAGTTTGCGGCAATGAAAAAAACAGGGGGACCAAAACCTGCGCGGCGGGGGCCTGAGAGCTATAGCCGAGTTGTGCAGCTTGTCTGTGCAAACGAACTTATACCCTTTGGGTGTATCGTTCAGACCGACAACTTCCTTTATTTCAGGTTTCTATAGACAGTTGTAGCTTATTTAGACACAATTCGTTCACGATATATTCAATGTACGCTTTGATAAAGATAATGACCCCGATCATTTCAAAAGATTCTTCGAGCGGTTCAAATACCCGATAATTAAAATCTGGGATCTTATAAGCGTATTTGACAAAACCCTCGCCTGTCTCTATACCCATAGCTCCCAGGACAAAGATAACTCCAGAGATTATAAACAGATTTCTCGTACGTTTCGGCAATCTTGTCAGGAATTTCAGATAAGACAGGGCAAATACTATCAAGGCAAGGCCATAAGGGATTTTCCAAGGGAACCAAAGCGGTCCATTTTTGTTAAAAACTCCTTCGAGGGTGTTCCCTATTGTCTCATGTATGGAACTGAATTCATCTACCGATAAAAAAAGAAATATCAGTGAGAGCCAGAGCCAATAATTGCGATCGTTTTCTTTCGTTTGGTTTTTTACATGCCAGATAAACGCAAGCAACAGTGAACTGTAAAGAAGCAGTAATACTGAAAACATAGTCGGGATATTTCCCTCTTTGCCGAGATCAAACAAAGCTATGTCGTTGCCCAAGAAAATCTCAGACAAAACACTAAGATAATGAGCGACAACAAGACAAAGGGTGATCGCGACAAAAACCTGGGTCTGCTTTTTGTTGGATATAGTTATTTCCACAGTTTGGCTCCGCTTGTTTGTGATTTCCTACAAGGTAACCCATCCGCTCAGGCGAATTCTTCGCCAAACAAGAGTGACCAGGCGCTTCGGTATGCCACTTGATGTTGCGTCGCAGTCGGCAGGCGCTTCAAAAAATCTCTGTGTTTTTGATCGTATTCGATAATTCGGTCAAAACGGTCTCCGCCCAAATCCAAGGCCGACAAAAATCGCTGCGGATAGGCGACAATAAGGTCGAGCCATTCAGGATGAAGACTGCCATCGTCTGCCCAGACCCGCGCATGCCGCTGGCCACTCAGGGGGTATTCGCGAATTTGCGTCGCCAAACGCGGTATCAAAATACAAGTTCGGGAAACGTTTGAGCAAGGCCTCGACATACCCCGGCGTATAGAGTGGGGCGCGTTCAATATAGCGGATCTGGGCCAGATGACACCAGATCACCCTGGCCTTTGGATACTGGACAAGCATGTTTTCGGACGGGGCCAGCAGTTCATCTTCCACCTCGTAATGAATCTGGAACGGAACGCCTGTTTTTTCACTCAGGCTAAACACGCGGTGGCCTATCGGCCCATCAAGATGGAGGTGGACGTCACGGTCCATTTCATTGCGTTTTACCTGTCTGGGCGAAGGGTAGTGGCGAAATTCAAACTCGCCCAGAAGCATGATTTTCTTTGCCCTGACCGCGGCTTCCTGAGCATCGAGAAATTCGTCCGCAGCCTCTGTCAAGGCCGGGGGTTGCCCGCCATTGCCCACGGGGATGAAACGATCCGGATACCTGGCGAGCAATCGTTCCGACAAGTTATCGAACCGAACGCCTTCCCCGAACTGCCACTTGCCGATATCCGCGGAAAGCGCCATCAGCCCGATATTAAGCCGATCCATGCTTTTCGCGACGGAATCGATGTCCAGCTTTCGGGAATTGCATGAACTCTCTATATCGACAAAGGGTAACTCGCCGGCGGCGAGAATTTTTTTCAACCGCTGCGCATACCCCGCCCGCAACTGCGAAAAATCGACGATATTTTGCGCGCCCCCGGTCCTTGGAAGACCGGCGACAAAAGGCAGCGCGCACAACATTTTGATCAGGCAGCGTCATTTTGATCAGGCAGCGTCTAGTAAGCATGGCGAACTCCTTTCACTGAAGGATATACGGAGAAGGCCGCAGCTGCCGGGAAGAGGTTTGCAAAGTGGCCATTGCACACGAGCAGGCCGATGACAGCAGCGTAGCGGCGGCGCAGATGTGGCCCTGCTGGATAGTTAGCAAAGCAACGGCGTGAGGCCTCCTTGGTGGAGGGGCGTCAGCCGAGTTTCAGCAGTGATTTGATCTTGGATCTGATTTCGGCCATTTCGACCATGGTGGCCGCCCCCTTGCGCTCGGCCTGACGGGCTTGCCAATCGAGGCTTTTGACCTGATCGGCGAGGGCGGCTCCGGTCGCACCAGCCCCGGAAAGCACCACCTCAAAGGGGTAGCCCTTGATTTGCTTGGTCACCGGTACGCAGACCACCAGACCAGCGCGGCTGTTATATGCCTTGGGACTGAGGACCACGGCTGGACGTCGACCGGCCTGTTCGTGGCCGCTCTGGGGGGTAAAATTCAGCCAGATGATATCTGCCTCGTCGGGGACATATGAAGCAGCCATCAGAGGACTTCCTGCCCTTGGGGCGCACCGAAATCTGTTTCCGAATGGCGATTCTCCGGGGTAATTCCCGACAGGAGAGCGTCCAGATCGTAGTCGGGTGCAACCGGTTCAATGATGACCCGTCCGTGGTCGGCACGGACCTGCACCGACTGATTCAAGAAAAGGTGCGCCGATTCCATAACCGCGGCCGGAATACGCACCGCCGGGCTGTTGCCCCATTTTTTGACAAGTTGAACGGCCATAACTGTTACCCCTCATCTTCTGTAGAAACGATTGTTGATACAAAAAAGTATAGTCAGTATATCCGTTGGTTTCAACCTGTTTTTCTGGGTATTTCCACGTTAGCGGGAATCGAGCGGGAATTGGGCTCCGTCCCCATTTTGCGCAAAAATGGGGCTTTATTTCAATGTCAATTTTTTCTTCAGAGAACCAGTTGTTTTTTGTTGCGTGCGGAAGTCCTTTCCTGGGTTTCAAAACATCGCTGCAAACTGATTGAGGAGTGGAAAAAATGGCATCCATGAAACGTCCCCGTCTGGCAACCGTCACCGCCTTGCCCGGATTTATCCTCTCCCTGTGCTTTATTGATGGTAGCCGTTATAACGTCAGTCTGGCCGAAGATGTCGTCAAGCTGCCAGGCCTCAAACCATTGCAGGATGACGACATATTTGCCGGCGTGGTCATCGCCGACGGCGGCTGGGTGGTGGAGTGGCCTGCCTTTGATATCCAGATCGGTACCGACACCCTGTGGCTTGATGCCCAGGCACAAACAGCTAAGGACCCGGCAACCCGCGAATTTCTGGCCTGGCGTTCCAGAAACGGTTTGTCCCTGTCCTTGGCAGCCTCGGCCATTGGCCTTACCACCCGCACGGTCAGCGCCTACGGCACCGGCAAACGCCCCGTGCCTCGGTATATCGTCCTGGCCTGTAAAGGCTGGGAGGCTGAACACCAGCATCGTTGAGGTTATCCAGCCTTTTGGCTACCCCCCACCCTCTCTTGATGGTCGTGCTCTTGATCGTGTAGGCGCAGATCATGGTAGCAAAAAAAGCTGATTTTCTAGACCCCACTTTGACCACGTCCACATCGACAAAGTTTCGAAATTCAGCTTGCTTTTTGTTGGTCGTTTTACTAGGATGACCACATGGTCATTTGCTAATTGATGAGGAGGGTGATTGTAATGCAAACGGTCCCGGTTGTCGAAGCCAAGGCACGTTTTTCCGCAATGTTGGCGGCGGTTGAGGGTGGTGAGGAGGTGGCGATTACCCGCCGCGGCAAGATCGTAGCCCGGCTGGTGCCGGTTCGCCCACGCAGCGCGGCCGATCTGTTCCGCTCCATCTCGACAGGTGACGACCTCGATCTGGCTGTGCCGGAAGACCGCCTGCCCGAACCGGTTACGGAGTGGGACTAAAAACCCAATGCGTTACCTCCTCGACACCAACATCCTCATCGCTGCCCTGAAGCAAAACGAGGCCGTCCTTGCCCGGATGGAATTGGTTGCGGTATCGGACCTGATCCTCTCGCCGGTGGTTTTAGGTGAACTGGAAACCGGAGTACAAAAAAGCCGGTGGCAGGAACAGAATCGTTTCAGGCTCGACACCGTGATCGCCGAACTGCCCCAGGAACCGCTGAACGCGGGGACCAGCGTCGAATACGGTCGCCTGCGAGCCGCGCTTGAAAAAGGAGGAGTTCCCATCGGCGCGAACGACCTCTGGATCGCCGCCCAGGCGCTACAACTGGGCGCGATTCTGGTCACCGACAACCTAGGCGAATTTTCTCGGGTAACTGGCCTTGTCATCGAAAATTGGCTGCGAGGATAACCGAATAATCTCAAGGGAACATCGCGGGGCTTTTGCCCGAATCATGCAGCCAAAAAGCAAGATGTCAAGACCCGGTTTCACCACCGCTGCGGTAAAGATCGTAGCCCGTTTGGCGCCGATGCGATGTGGGCGCTCTTGTCAACCCCTGTTTTTCACCAAAGACATCAACGTCCATCTCTCTGCGCGAATTTCTGGCCTGGCGTTCTAGAAACGGTTTATCCCTGTCCTTGGCAGCCTCGGCCATTGGCCTTACCCCCCGCACAATCAGCGCCGACGGCACCGGCAAACGCCCCGTGCCTCGGTATATCGTCCTGGCCTGTAAAGGCTGGGAGGCTGAACACCAGCATCGTTGAGGTTATCCTGCCTTTTGGCTACCCCCCACCCTCTCTTGATGGTCGTGCTCTTGATCGTGTAGGCGCGCAGATCACGGTAGCAAAAAAAGCTGATTTTCTAGACTTGACCCCACTTTTGACGGGTAAAGCCCCAGCACCGCCAGGATCGCCCCGCCCTGGATGCAAACCGCATAGGCCCCGGCGGCCTGATCGGCCGGGATATCAAGAAGCCGCTGGGTCAGGATCAGATGGCCGGTGGAGCTGACCGGCAGATACTCGGTCACCCCTTCGACAATTCCCAACAGCATGGCCTGCCACCAATCCATCGTCAATGCTCCTGTCGCAAAAAATTAACACAATACGTTACCCATTCGGATAGGGCGATAAAATTTATTGTCTATCCATGATGATGGAGAAAAGTATAGGCAGAGGAGCCTCTTGCCGCATCATGACTTATCCAGGTCCACCGTGGGAAGGCGGGTGATGTGGTTACGGATCTGGACGAATCTGAGCGGATCGACCGGTCGGTTGCGGTAGTGGATTTCATAGTGGAGATGGGTGCCGGTGCTTCTGCCCGAGTTGCCCATCAGTCCGATGGTCTGTCCTCTGGTTACCCGGTCGCCGGTAGCGACCAGCCTTTTCTGCAGATGATAGTAACGGGTGCGGAAGACCTTGCCGTGCTCGATCTCAATGAAGTTGCCGCATTCTTCATTGCAGCCATGTTCCGACACCACTCCGTCGGCCGGAGCGCTGATTTTCTCGCCATCTCTGCCTTTGATGTCGAGACCGCCATGGAAGGCCGGTTTTTGATTGATGGGGTCGAGCCGGTTGCCATACGTCGAGCTGACGATTCCCCGGGCGGGTGGGCCCAAAGGAACGGAGCAGACCGCGGTTATACAGCGATCCATTTCCAAGGTGAGATCCTGGTAAGAATCCTTCGCCGGTTTGCGGAACGGGCCGCCGGCGCCGTTCGTGCTTCGTTTCATTTTGAGGGCCACTCCCACCTTGTTCAGAATGGACTCGATGAGTCGGCTTCGCTTCTTGAGTTCGGTCATGGAGGAGTTGACCTGGGCCTGCTGATCACGAATTCGTTGATTGAGGGACTTGCTTGCGGCAAGCTCGGACTCAAGAGATGTGATTTGCCGGCGCTGGGCAAGGTAGCGGTCGGAGAAAAACCAGCCGCTGATGATGCCGCCGACAAGGAGGAAAAAAACAGCGGCCAGGGCGTATCGCGACCTTCTGCCGGCAAGAAAGAATGGTCGGCTTTTGCCACGTGCCCCGGTGATGATGCGGTGTAGCTGTTCGTGCATGCAGTAGAGTCTCCTTTATATTGTGCTGAAACCGATCTGGGAGGAATGGCTTCGCCTTCAGTCATGGTTTATGTCCCCGTAGCAGATAAAACCTTTTGTTTTCGTCCAGCTTGAGGAAGTGGGCGGTAATCGTGTTCGGCACTTGTGCCCAGCGCTCCTTTTCAACAACCACATAGGAGCTTCCGTCATCAATAAGGAGCTGTTCCAACTCCGGCAGAGTTTCGATGAGGGCGGCGTTTCCCTCGGAGTAAAACTCCGCGGAATAGGGCCGGTGAAAAAGATA
>Ga0208863_1000344_pt1 | contig 53314 bp, 49 predicted proteins | sample RifOxyD3_FD_184040 | JGI IMG/M metagenome (GOLD analysis project Ga0208863, IMG submission 184040) | Soil microbial communities from Rifle, Colorado - Rifle Oxygen_injection D3 (SPAdes) | ecosystem: Environmental > Terrestrial > Deep subsurface > Rock core/Sediment | place: Rifle, Colorado... | reverse complement strand
ACTTTGAGCCAAGAGAGAACGATAATTTTCAAATGGAACCGAATTAGGACGCATCGTTTAGGCGATGCGTATCAGGACTTTCAGTCCGTATTTCAAACCCACCGGCTTTAGCCGGTGGTTGTTTAGTTTGGATAGATCGATGTTTCCATAACCTGCCGTCCGTTGCCGTATCTTGAAAGGCTCTGCCCCGATAGACTCATCCAGCAAGTCTTGGATACCCTTCATGATGTGTGAAATATCGGGCGGCTCGGTCACGGTGCGTATGCACTGGGCGATTGCCGCCAGGCAACCGCAGCGCTGCACAAACTCTATCGCCACTGGGTCAGGCTTGACGGCGCGATACAGACTACTGACCAATGCCTCCAAAGCAAGAAAATCGCGCTTGATGGCTTCTGGTGCCATCAAACTGTCAGCCGCCTTTTGGATCGCACCCGCCTGAGCGAAATGCGCTGTCGGCTGATTCTCGATTTCTGCCAAAAACACACCATGCTCCATGCAAAATACATTCGCGTCATTCACCGCATAACGCAACTCATCCGCCAACGCCTTCTTATCGCGCACCGGCATTTCCCCACTGCCACCCTTACCATAAATCGCCAGTGCCTTTTCTAACGAAACAAACACATTGGCGTAATCCACGATCAGACCACTCTGTTTACCGGGATACACGCGATTAGCGCGGGCAATGGCCTGCATCAAGGTGTGGTTACGCATCGGTTTATCGAGATAGACCGTCGAACAACTCGGCGCATCGAAGCCAGTCAACCACATCGCACAAACGAATACCAGCCGCAGCGGATCATTGGTGTCCTTAAACTTTTCGTCCAACCGCCCGTCATTCATGCGCTTGCGATGAGGCACGATGTCTATGCCCAATTTCGCCATCTGCTCGATTTCGTTCTGTCCTGGCGACACCACCACCGCCATATCGGTGTCGTCAGGAGTTAACGATTGTATTTCTCGTTCGTCTCCTCGCCCGCTTGCGGGAGAGGATTGAGGAGAGGGCGTTTTTGGCCAATACTTGCGCACCTTGTCGTACATTCGCAGCGCAGTTGCCTTATCGATGGACACCACCATCGCCTTACCCTGAAAACCGCGTCCGAGGAAATGCTTCACGATGTCCTGCGCCACCGTATCCAGCCGGTCGTCGCGGGTGATGAGGTGATACTGCCGTCCCAACTCACGCTCCAGTTTTTTCTCAGCTTCATCGGACAGCTCCGCATTCTCAATCAAATCGTAGATATCATCGTTCAGATCAGGATTATCGAGGTGTAATTCCGGTGTGCGGTTCTCATAGAACAGTGGCACAGTCGCGCCGTCTTCGACAGACTGCTGAAAGTCGTAAATGGAAACGTAATCACCAAATACCTCACGTGTGCGCTCCTCCCCAGCAATCAACGGCGTGCCGGTGAATGCGACAAACATCGCATTGGGTAATGCCGCACGCATATTCAGCGCCAGCGTATCGTACTGGCTCCGGTGCGCCTCATCGGTCAGTACAATCACATCACGGCGGTCGCACAACATTTCTGCGGTTTGAAATTTGTGTATCAGCGTGAACACATAACGGTTATTGCCAGAAAGCAGTTCACGCAACTGCGCGCCGCTTTGCGCATGACTGACTTGCGCGTCGCTAACTGCGCCACAGGCGGCGAATGTTTTGGCAATCTGTTCGTCCAGTTCTACCCGGTCGGTGATAACCACGAAAGTCCAGTTCCCTGGAATTTTTCGCATCACTTTCTGCGCAAAAAATACCATTGAAAAACTCTTGCCAGAACCCTGTGTCTGCCAAAACACACCGCCACGCCCATGCCCCTCCTCACGCGCTTTGAGCATGGCACGGATGGCATTATTCACGCCGATGAACTGGTGATTCTGCCCGATAATCTTAGTCAGCCCGCTCTTATGCTCGGAGAACAGCGTGTAGTTCTCAACCAGATCGAGCAGACGAGACGGCTCGCAGAGCCCGCGCAGCATCACCTCAAGTGATACGCGACGCGGCTCATCTTCGCGCTCGATTCGCTTCCACTCAAAGAAACGCTCCCAATCTGCAGTCAGCGATCCGACGCGGCTATCCGTCCCATTGGAAGCGATGAGCAAGGCATTCGACCAAAACAACGCTGGTATGCCATTTTGTGCATGCTTGTAACTGGTAAGGTTTCCATCAAAGGCTTGCTTAGCGGGCACGCCCGGCTTTTTCAGTTCGATCACAACCCACGGCAATCCATTCACGAAACCTATCAGATCCGGACGACAGGTGTAGAGCTGGCCGACAATGGTCATCTGACTTACCAGCAGAAAATCGTTGGCGGCAGGGTCATCCCAGTCCACCACCTTCACGCGTTCAACCTTTAGCCCGCCCCTCGCCAGATCCGGCACAGAAACTTTTACCCCGTCGCGCATCAGCGCCCAAAGTTCACGATTTGCAGCCGTTGGCAGCATTGCTGAGCGGTCGCGAGAAAGTTCATCCACGGCAGCGTTGACCGCCTCAACAGGCAGAGCGGGATTTAGCTGTACCAGAACCTTACGCAGCCGCACCGCCAGTACCACCTCAGATTTAGTCTCTCGCCCTAGCGTTCCTTCAGCACCAAGCACCTCATCCGAGGCAACCAGTGTCACCCAGCCCAGTTCCGCAAAAAGCTGGATAGCTGGCTGCTCGACGAGACTATCTTCGCTGTAATTAGGCGAACTCATATTTGCACGCACATAGAGTTTTTCAATTTAAGTAGAAATTTTATATAAAATCAATATGTTGAAGAAAAGCCTCACACAGAAATGAATTAAACACGTTTCTTCCATGATCACCAAAAATGACTATTGAAGTTTGAAGACTTTGCACATATACTATCGCCAAAATGGATTGGGACTACCCGGTCGGCGTTAGGCATCGAGGACAACTTCGGTGCCTTTCGACTTTCTAGGGAAACACTTTTAGCCCGAAACCATTCTTGTTTCCCGCAGCATCGCGGTAAAACTTGCTCTCCAATGTTGCCATTGCCCGGTTCAGCTGCTCAGGCCGCAATACCGAAAGACCAATAGGACGCGCTGTCAAATCTGCCAGCTGCATTCCTTCAGAATTAGTCTTTTTATCCGCAATCACCAGCTCAAACGGCAGCCGCTTATTAAGAAAATTCGCACCATCACGAATTCGGCGAAACTCCAACTCCAGTTCAGCATCTTCCTTCGAACCGCGCGCTTCACATACGATGTGCGTTAACCGATCATCCTGCCCCTGACTCCGCAACAAGCGATAGAGCCGCTCTAATCCGAACGCCATTGCCAAGTGGTAAGGATGCGCAGGATTTACATATTTGCTTGCCAAACGGCGCTTGTCTATCACAACCGCAACCAGCGTAAAGTCTGCTGTCGCAATGATATTGGTCAACGACTCCATAAACTGTTCGCGTGCATCCTTGCCCAAGCGAGAAAATGCACCCGTTTTCTTGCGAATCTCATGCTCGTGTAACACGACCATATCGTGACCGAACGCCGCAAATTTATGCTTGCGCACCGCAGGTGTTACCCGCTCCGCATAATCATCCTTACGAAACACGCAGAACGACAACACAAACACCGGGTAACCTGCATCAATAGATTTCAAACTGTGATCGCCACTCTCATCTACATACACGATGTAATCGCTGAACTCGGCACTCGCTTCCATCAGCCTCGCTCCCCGCAAACCCGCTTGATCGTCTCATATACCCAGCCTGTCGCAGTCACCGTATCTTTCAGCACCCGTTTGCACGTTGTTTCATCCAGTTGCTTGCGCAACGTAGCGATTACCGACTCATCTACCATCTCTTGCCCCAGCGATTTCAACGCTTGCACAAGTAACCCGCTCTCGCGGTATTTGAAGCCGACATCCTTCAGCGCAGATTTCTTGAACTCCAGCGTGTAGTTGCCGATGTCGTACTGGCGGTTCGGTCCATCGGAGAGATACACCAACCGACCGGGAACCTGAGTCGAAAGCCCTAGCAAGTTCAGCGCGACATCGCCCGAAGGCTGAATACGCCAATTAAATTTGCGCGCGAACGCCTGCGCCACCTGATCAAAATCCGGGCTTAACTCCTGCTGCAACAACTCGCTATATTTCGGGTAATCGTAAATCCCGCGACAGACGCGGCGTATCTTGCCCTCGCGACATAATCCTGCCAGCGCATTTTCAATCTGATCGCGGCTGAAATCCTCAACGAAATCATTCGGCGAGAACGCCCACCCCCTACCGCGTCCGTATATTCGTGAAATTGCTTTTTTATTAAGTGGTTGCATAAATACTGTGCAGTCAGTTTTGATGGGAAAACATACTACTTTTCCCAGATAAAAAAGGGAATCGCTAAATGGTTGAAAACAAAATTAGGCGACGTTGACATAAAAGCGACCACTACGTCCAAGGCAAATTCCCTTCTTGGTATCAACCGCATAACATTCCACCCAATGGCTACCTTTGTATTTCGTATGCTCCCAAATATCTTGCCCGGATTGACTGACTTGTCCTCTAAGTTGCTGAGCCAACCTAGCTGCGAATCCAGTATTTACAACTTGCCATTTAATTGAAACGCTATAGGTAAAGGAATGCTGGGCATAAAAATGCAGCCAAGTCCCAGGTTTTAATGCTGGGCCATTGGATCGGTAAGTCCCCTTGTACTCGCCTTCTTTCTCCGTATGAAGAGTCGCGATAACCCCCATATTTCCCACTGGCAATATGGGCCATTTTATTGGCTCAACATGCGATAAATCTTCATTCTGAACTATGGCTAATGCATTCGCGGACGTTTCGAGATTCACAGACCTTGCAAAGTCACCACCAAATACCCTTCTCCACTTCAGAATACTTTCGTCACGATCTTCCTCTACATAGGCATCCTCAATCCATTCTGCATAACGATGAATGCAATCTCGAAAGTTTGAGTATTTATCCTGATTCCAATGCCTAGTAAATGACTCCGCAGATAGACTCGGATTGGAAACCTCTGGCATATTTGGATTTTCCTGGAGATACTTATCAAGACGCTTGATGATTATTCGAAGAGCCGTCGGTAAATCGGAAAACTCGCTGTCAAAAATAAGACTTTCATCCGATGAATCCACACGTTCACCAACCAATGTGGTCAGCAAAACCGATTTTGCCGAGAAGGTCTGCTTTATGTCACGAAGATACTTCAGAATGCGCACGACCTTAATCAAATAGTGCTTACCAACGTAGCCGTTCTGCTTCTTGAACCAATCGCTCAAGCCATCAGGATTCGCTTGCTCCTCGGTATTTTCACTGCGATTGAGTATCCACTCGGTAGTCTCCCAAAAACCAACTCTTCGAACACATGGAACAACATCAATTGAAAACTCATTTGCGTACTGAATCGTTACGCAACGTGTCTTCCGTGATACTTTGCTGGCATATGTGCCGTGGGCTTTGAATTGCGTATACAGATTTTCAATATAGTCAGCAGGAGTCCACTCCTTATGCGGCTTCATAAAAGCAACAAGGTCGGCGTCAAATCCACCATTCCCCGCTGGTTTAATAATTGTCTGATGAGCCCAAGACCCTTGCGGTGAGGTTTCAATCAAGATGTCCGCATATTCCTCAAAACTTTCAAGCGTCGTGATGATGGTATCGACGCGCGCTTTCAAAGTATCTATACGTGCCTGGTTAAGATTAACCACATCAGACATAAACGTATCAAATTGTGCGGTTAGTTTCATTGAAAATCCCCAAGCAGGCTGCGAATGGCGACATAATTGTGAGTAAAATCCATATCGGCTCTGCTAATCAAATCATCAATAGCGCTCACATCATCGAGTGACAAAGGTAAGTCAGATTCAAAGTTGATACGCACCGTCTGGTGTTTATCGAGAAGTAACTGAACTACATTACTGGCAGTCGCAGATTGAAGGTTCATAAGCATTGAAATAAATTTCAGCATTCCCCAGCCAGTTACAAATCCCCATCGCGCACCGTTATTGCTTACTGGGTAATAGTTTTTCCCCACCCCCGTTCCCACCGACAGCAATTTAATCTGCGCACGCTCTGCGCCAAGCCGTGAAAGTGCTTCGGTGACTGCGACTAGGGATGGATTGTTAGCCCATAAACCACCATCGCTTAATTGATAGGGGCCAACACGCGCAGGCGCGAAGTAGGATGGTGCGCTGCAAGAAGCAAGAACGGCATCAACAACCTTTACATTACCGTCTCGAACAAAGCTTTCATCATAATTAGACTTGAATACATGAACGCCACCATTCCCTATATCCGTGGCAGGGATAATCAACCGCGTTTTAGCATCGGACAGGGTTGCGTCTTGAAACACCTCATTCAGCGCTTCGCGCAAAGGTTCGCTTGAGTAGCGCGGAAAAAGAGCACCCTTTAGTGACCATCTACGTGGGCTGAAAATGAGAAAGCCTTGCTCCCGATAGAGCTTCGTAACCTTTGCTAGAGGAATGTCGTAGGCTAACGCAGCCGCGATGATGGAGCCCGTACTGGTCCCTGCTATCAGATCAAAATCTCGATGGAACTCCAGTTCGAATTCGTCTTGAATGCGTTTAAGTACATGGCTGGCGTAAATACCCCGAATTCCGCCCCCATCAATCGCGAGCAGCCTCATGCAACTTCCTCTGGCAACAGGTTAACTGTTCCAGAAAGCAACCTCGGCAATAAGAGGTCTCGTGTGCGGCGGAGATTTTGGATTTGGCGCAGCAAGACTTCGCGCTGCTCGTGAATGCCACGAGCAATGCTGTCGTAGCGTTTCATCAGCGAATGTGGCGGTAGAAAAATCTCAAAGTTGCTGACGGTATCTTTGGTGAGCGCCTCGCGGGTCGCACCACCTTGAGCAAGAGTCATTAATTGCTGTTTGCGCTGGACACTATTGATAGCGTCAAGAATATAGAAGGGACTAACCTTCGCGGGGTCGGCGCGGACGATGGCGACATGCTGATTAACTCGTGCCGGAAGCAGGTACGAGGGCACGAGCGCGCAACGGGCGACGGATGCACCTGTGATGTTCAAAAGAATGTCGTTTTCCTCGACCGTCACGTTGTCGAGTTCTGCGGCTTGTTGCTCATCAATGAACGCGAGGCCAGCGAACTCAAAGTTGTAGTCATAAATGTTCTGGCTGCGGATGAGATGGATACCCTCAGATTTGTAAGCGTCTTTGCCTCCTCGCGGAGTCGCTCCACTGCCAATCTTGGTGGTGACTGCGCGAAGCGTTGTTACCTCCCATCCCTGCGGAATCGACCCAAGCGACGAATCGACGAGCGGAACGGATTCGTGGCCGGGGTAGCGGAAGTGGACGAACCATTCGCGGTAGAGGCTGCGCGCCATTTCTTCAAGAATGCGGATGCGCCGCTGGTTGTTTTCGATCAACTCGTCGTAGGCCGAGAGGATGCCAGCGATACGTTGCTGGATAGGGAGCGGGGGAAATTCAATTTCGACCTTTGCGAGTTTTTCACTCGGCAAATGTTTGATGGTTGCGCCCGTAACGTATTGATCAAAGCCTTTCAACTGACCGATACGCAGGAAGCTATAGAAAAGGAATTGGCAATCCAGAAACTCCTTCGGTCGGATTCTGTGCAGAGCCTTCTGGATCATCATTCCGGGCGTTTGATCTTTCCAAATCGCACAACGTCCAGGCTCACCGCCTTCACACATCACAATATCGCCGAACCTAAGTCCGTAACGATCCATTTCTTTAGGCTCGAAGCGCATGGTTCGTAGGTCGTCGAGTGCGAACTCCCCCCATCGAACGTTTACGTTTGCAAGATAGGAAAGCGGTTCTCCTCGATTCTTGTTCTGGTCAAGCATCTTCCCGAGACAAAGGTCTGCCACTGCTCCAAGAGGTTTGCGCTCCCACTTATCCATCTTCATTCGCTCAAAATTCCCGCCACATTCAAGGCAATGGTCTTCTCCAGTTCGCGCGCCTGTGAATTCAGCACTTCCAGCTCCTCGTTCAACTCTTCCAGCTTTTCCTTGAAGTCCTCATCGCTAACTGCCTCGCCTGCGGCTACGCCGACATAACGCCCTGCGTTAAGGCTCCAGCCTTGTGCTTCGATATCGGCGAGAGTGGCAGCTTTGCACAGGCCGGGAATGTCGCGGTAGCAAATCCCCCCGCCTGTGGCGGCCCCCTTTTGCAAAAGGGGCGAATTAAAGAGCTCCACCAGCTTGGCCTTGGCTTCTTCCCCGCCCAAGGTGTAATCCGGCGCTTCGCCGCGATACAGGCGCACGATGTTGGCGATGAAACCGATCTGCGCTTCCGTCCAGTCACGATGTGCGCGGTCGATCTGACGGTAGATATGGCGAGCGTCGATAAACAGAATGGTGTCGGTACGCGATGTACCCTGTTTGCCTTTATCCAGGAACCACAATGTGCAAGGCAGCGTGACGGTATAGAACATGTTGGGGCCGACGGCGACCATTACATCCACACCGCGAGCTTCGATCAACTGTTTACGGATTTCTTGTTCGCTACTGCGCGCGTCGCTGGCAGAGTTTGCCATAACGAAACCGGCGCGGCCTTTGTCATTTAGGCTGGAATAAAATAGTTGTATCCACAGCATGTTGGCATTATCGGTACGCGGCACGCCAAAGGGAAAACGGCGGCCTGCGCCCACGTCCGAGGCCAGCCTGTCCTTGTCCACGGCGTTGACGTTGAACGGCGGATTGGCGAGCACGAAATCAAACTTGCCGACCGCTTCGTGCGGATCGTCGTAGTAGCTGTTGATGTGGCCGCCATGACGGACATCGCCTTCGAGTCCGTGAATGGCGAGATTCATGCGCGCCAAGCGCCCGGTGTCATCGGTCTTTTCCACACCATGGATGAAGAGTTCATCGGCGGCATTCTTCTGGTGTTCGGAAACAAAACGCGCGCTCTGCACAAACATACCGCCGGAACCGCAGGCGGGGTCGAGAATACGCCCGTGAAACGGTTCGATTACTTCAACCAGCAGGCGCACGATAGAGCTGGGCGTGTAAAACTCGCCGCCCTTTTGACCTTCGGTGCGTGCGAATTGACCGAGAAAGTATTCGTAGATGCGTCCAAATGCATCGTAGTCGAGGCTTGCCGGAATTTCGGAAACTTTTTTCAGCAACTCTTTGAGCAAGGTGCTGGTGAAGATTTGAAAGGTGCGCGGCAACACGCCTGCCAGTTGCGGATTGTGCTTCTCAATTTCCGCCATCGCGTCGTTGATCGCCTGCCCGACATTCGCACCCTCTGGCAGATTCAGCAGATGCGCAAAGCGTGCTGCATCCGGCAGGAAGATTACGCTTTCGGCGTGGTAGGCAGCGGGGTCATCGGCACGGGAAGTAGTACGCCGGGAAGATGCACCAGCGGATTCGAGTTGTGCGCGGCGCTGTGCAAAACGAGTCTCGGCAAACAGCAGGAAGATCAGGCCCAGCACCGGCGCAGAATACTGCGCCGCAGTCAGCCCGGAATTGGCACGAAACTGGTCGGCGGCATTCCACAAGCGTTTCTCAAGCGCATCACTTGCGAGGTCTTTTTCAGACGGGGCGATCCAAAGCATTCGTGTTTCCTGTCAGCATATTTTATTTATCGCTGGATGCTACCACGAAGGAGAAGTTCGATACACAAGGCATTAGGTTTCAAATGTCCGTGAACTGAGGTTCCCCCGAAAAATAGTCTTCCAAGGGTGACGTAAAATTAACGTTACTTTTGGAGAAGCAAATGATGAAACCCTTAACAGCCAAATTATCGTATGTTCTTGCACACTCGTTCAAGTGCTTCACCAGTTCTGACAACGTGAAACTTATCGACAACAAAGGGGTGCTGAGGGGATTTCTTGTATACTGTTTTGTATAAATTTATACGACAGAAAACAAAAAAGACTTACAGTTGAAAACTGTAAGTCTTTAATTTATATGACAAATTCTGGTAGGAACGAGCAGACTCGAACTGCTGACCCCTTGGATGTCGACCAAGTGCTCTAACCAACTGAGCTACGCTCCTTTTGAAGAGGGCGCATTGTATCTGAAACATTGCGCTGGTTCAAATGATTTATGGCAAGGGTGGTGGCAGGGGATAGTGGCATGGGCGGGCGACGGAGAATATGGGGCATAATCGGCCGGCTTCAATGCATCTGCCAGATTGAAACTTTACTTCTGTTTCTGGATAACTTGCTCAAGACGGGGAGGTTGGTAGCATAGGCGTTAGCCCTTGTAAGATGAAAATCATGGGTTTATCTGGCTATCCAAGTAAAATATTGCCGGGGTTGAAATTTCTCCGGGGATTTTCGTCGTATGAACTGTTAAGGAAAAGCTATGAGTTGCGTTCAATTGATGTCAGGAAATGACTATCAAATGCTGTTCGATATGGCAGCCGACTGCATGTTGATTCTAGATATGCAAGGGATTATCGTCCATATAAACCAGTCCGGTGCAGCACAGCGCGGTTATACCAGTCAGGAAATGGTGGGGCGGCACATCCGCGAATTCGATCCGCCTGAGTATGCGGCAAAGGTGCCGGAAAGAATGAAGGTGCTGGTGCGCGACGGTCAGGCGCGTTTTGAATCGGCTCACGTCTGTAGGGATGGAAGGGTGATGCCGGTGGAAATTCACTCGCGCGTGATCGAATTGCTTGGCACCCCGCATATATTCAGCGTGATTCGTGATATCACCAGTCGAAAACAGCAGGAACAGGCATTGCGTGAGAGCGAGGAGCGTTGGAAATTTGCTCTGGAAGGTTCAGGTGATGGTGCCTGGGACTGGAATCCGCGAACGGATCAGGCGGTTTTCTCGAAACGCTGGAAAGCGATGATAGGGTATGCTGAAGATGAGTTTTCCGATACAGGGGCAGCTTGGATGGCGCATTTGCATCCTGAAGACCGGGAACGCGTCATGTCCACTGTGCAGAATTTCTTCGTTGAGAGCTCACCGTATTATGCGGTCGAGTTCCGCATGCGTTGCAAGGATGGTGCCTATAAATGGATACTGGCGCGAGGCATGCTGGTCAGTCGCGATGAGCAGGGGCTACCGTTGCGCATGACTGGGACTCATACCGATTTGACCGATCGCAAGTGCACCGAACAGATGATGGCGGAAAAGACTTCGCTGCTGGCCGCGACTTTGGAGTCCACAACGGATGGCATTCTGGTGGTTGATGGCGCAGGCAGAATTTCCAGCTATAACCAGCGTTTTCTGGAACTGTGGCGCATACCTGAAGCAGTGATGCAAAGCGGTGATGAAGGCCGCGCGATCACCCTAGTGCTTGAGCAATTGCTTGACCCGGATGCGTTTATCCTAAAGGTTCAGTTGCTCTATCAGGATAAGGCGGCTGAGAGTTTCGACGAGCTGGCTTTTAATGATGGCCGGTTTTTCGAGCGATATTCGCGGCCGCAACGCATCGGTGCGCAGATTGCCGGGCGCGTATGGAGTTTTCGTGACATTACCCTGCGCCGCCAGGCGGAAGATTCCCTCAAGATTGCCGGAATGGTCTATGCTAACAGCAACGAGGCGATTTTGGTGGTGGATGCGGATAGTCGGATCATTGCGATTAATCCGGCTTTCACGCAAACGACCGGGTACACCGAATCTGATGTATTGGGTAAAAAATCAAATATGCTGAGTTCGGAGCAGCATGGTGATTTATACCGTGCAATGTGGCAGGAACTGAACACAACAGGCCGTTGGCAGGGGGAGATGTGGAACCGGCGCAAAAATGGCGAGGTGTACGCCGAACAATTGTCCATCAATACCATATTTCACCCGGACGGTTCCGTGTACCGGCGCATTGCACTGTTCCTCGATGTGACAGAAAAAAAGCAGAACGAAGAAATTATCTGGCGCCAGGCTAACTTCGATACGCTCACGGGCTTGCCTAACCGGCGCATGTTGCGAGACCGGCTGGAGCAGGAGATCAAGAAGGCGCAACGCAGCGCAGCCCCGCTGGCGCTATTGTTTATCGATCTGGATCGCTTTAAGGAAATCAACGATACCCAGGGGCATCATGTCGGGGATGAACTCCTGATCGAAGCTGCGCGGCGTCTGGAGAGCTGCGTGCGGGACTCTGATTCCATAGGCAGGCTGGGCGGGGATGAGTTTACGGTGATTGTCGGTGAGTTACACAGTATGAGCGATGTGGAGCGACTGGCCAAAACCATCATCGGAAAACTAGCCGAGCCCTATCAGTTAGGTGATGAGTGGGTGTCCACATCTGCCAGTATCGGTATCGCAGTTTATCCGGATGACGCTAGCCAATCGGCGCAATTGCTGCAATACGCCGATCAGGCAATGTATGCGGCCAAGGGGAAGGGGGGTGGTCGTTTTAGTTTCTTTACCTCCTCGTTGCAGGAAGAAGCGCAGAGCCGGATGCGTTTAACCGGTGAATTATCCGTCGCCCTGACATCCGGTCAGTTCAGAGTGTATTTTCAACCTATCGTCGAGCTGGCAAGCAACCGGATTTTCAAGGCCGAAGCGCTGCTCCGCTGGGTGCACCCGCAACGGGGGATGGTCAGTCCGATGAGTTTTATCCCGTTGGCAGAGGAAACTGGGCTGATTATTCCGATCGGGGACTGGGTGTTTCGCGAGTCGGTGAATTGGGCAAAACGCTGGAAAGATATTTCAATAGAAGGGTTTCAGATCAGCGTCAATAAATCACCGACCCAGTTCCGCAGTTCAGATAATGCGGACGTGATCTGGCCGGCGCATCTGCGTGAGTCTGGGTTGACAGGTCGAAATATATGCATTGAAATTACGGAAGGCCTGTTGCTAAACGGGGATGACACCACCTCGCGTAAACTGTTCAGTTTCAGGGATGCCGGGATTCAGGTGTCCATTGATGATTTTGGTACCGGCTATTCTTCCCTGTCTTATTTGAAGAAATTCGATATCGACTATCTTAAAATCGATCAGTCCTTTGTCCGCAACATGGTCAGTGATCCGGCCGATCTGGCGCTGTGTGAAGCCATCGTGGTGATGGCACACAAGTTGGGTTTGAAGGTGATCGCAGAAGGCGTTGAAACTCGGGAGCAGTGCGATCTGCTGATTCAGACAGGTTGCGATTTCGCTCAAGGCTATCTTTTTGCAAGACCGATGCCGGGTGAGGAACTGGATGCCCTGTTGACTCGCCAGCAGAGTCGCTGAGCCAGCTTCGCGTGAAAGAAAATTAAATGGGCTGCTGCAACAATGGATAACACGATGCTCAATGTAGTTAATCATGACAGGGATAGTGCCGCGCTGTGCTATGTCTATCCTGTGGTGTCGCGTCGCGCAGGCGGAGTGTCGGTGGGTATCAATCTCAACCCCAACAACGCCTGCAACTGGCGCTGTTCGTATTGTCAGGTGCCGGATCTGGTGCGTGGCACGGCACCACCGGTCGATCTGACGCTCTTGGAATCCGAGTTGCGCGGATTTTTAAGTGAGCTGTTGCACGGCGATTTCATGCAAAGCCGGGTGCCGGAGGGTGCGCGGCGTATCAACGACATCGCCCTGTCCGGTAACGGTGAACCGACCAGCTCCGCTGAATTTCCCGAAGTAATCAAGCTAATTGCTCGTATCCGCACCGAGTTGAACTTGCCGGAAACCGTGAAAACGGTGCTGATCACTAACGGCAGCTTGTTGCATCGCCCCGAAGTGCAGCAGGGGTTGCACGAGATGGCTAAAATTCACGGCGAGGCGTGGTTTAAATTAGACCGTGCCAGTGAGGCTGGGATGTTGCGCGTCAATGATACCCACGCGCGCATCGACAAGGTTCGTGAACACCTTATCCAGTCGATCGCCGCTTGCCCGACCTGGTTGCAGACCTGCTGGTTTGCGCTGGATGGGGAATCGCCCACGCGTCAGGATGAGGACGATTATCTAAACTTTGTGGCCAGCCTGCTGCGGGAAGGACATCGCTTGCAAGGAGCCTTGCTGTACGGCTTGGCGCGACCCTCCATGCAATTGGAAGCGCCGCGCTTGTCCGCCTTGCCTGAAGCCGCTATGCAAATTTTCGCTGATCGTATTGCGCAACTGGGTCTGCCGGTTAAAGTCAGCGTCTGAGTTTATACAAAACCTTCGAGTTATCTGATGTGCTAATTGCTGGTCGGATCAGCAGCATGGAGGCGACGTTCTGTGTTGACCTGTTTTGAGGAGGCCATTCGCGTACATGGCAAGCCGGAAATCTTCAGCAGATCAATAACAGCAGTTCAATCCGCCTGTTTGCCGATAGGCAGGCAGATTACGCAGATTCACAACAAATTACAAAATGCACTTATGTCTTCAAAACGTTGAATCCGCTTTGATACGCAACTATCTGTTCAATCGGTGTCAATCCATATAATCTGCGGACGACAGTTTTTTTGAGAACCAAGGTTTGCAATTTAGCAGTGATGCCTTTGCAGGCGTTTTGCAAAGGCTCTGTCGCGTTGGTTGTTGATAATTGCTATTTACATGAAAAAGCGATTTCACGCGGATAACCAGCGACTTAGCGGGCGTTGTTTGGCCGCTTAGTCGAATGGCTAGTTGTTTCATCAGACGCAGAGGTCGCGGAGCGGAGCAAAGCAAAACCAAACTTGAGAAAAATAAGTCATTAATCGGTATATGTCGTTTTGGTTGTTGGCAGTTGTTCCGGTTTTTGATTCGGTTTTCTCCGCGTTCTCCGCGTGAGTATGGTTTTGAATTTTCCTCTGATTGAGTTTCAACAGTTAATTGCGACATAGTCTTTGCAAAGGGGGCATCGTAATCAGTATAAATGGGTGCGGGCGAGCGTTTGATAACATCTTGGTTGAGCTTCTCTGGCGCAGCCTCAAACACGAGGACGTGTACCGCATTTTGATGATTAGCCGCTAAATTGTTGAATTATATTTAATCGGTGCTCGACGAGAATTTACTGTGAAACTCGCGTAGCGATTCGTTTGCCCTTTCCCCCGCATGCGGGGGAAAGTTGAAAAGAGGGAGAACGTAGCGAGGAGGCCCGGGCATGGCAAGTTTCATTGTCGGGAATGGCATTATTGCCATGCCCGCTAGAGCGAAACTATAAAGTAAAGGCCTGACCCCAGTGTCCTGTTTGTTTAAAGCAACGGGACGATCAGCAGGGCGACAATATTTATTATTTTAATCAATGGATTAATCGCAGGTCCTGCGGTGTCTTTGTAGGGGTCGCCCACGGTGTCTCCGGTCACGGCTGCCTTGTGCGCCTCAGAACCTTTGCCGCCATAGTTGCCTTCTTCGATGTATTTTTTCGCATTATCCCATGCCCCGCCTCCGGTGGTCATGGAAATCGCCACGAAGATGCCGGTGACGATGGTACCCACCAGCACGCCGCCTAAGGCTTGTGCGCCGAGGGTGAGACCGACGATCACGGGGATGGCGACCGGCAGCAGGGACGGCACGATCATTTCCTTGATGGCGGCTTTTGTGAGCATGTCTACGCATGTGCCGTATTCCGGTTTGCCTGTGCCCTCCATGATGCCTGGGATTTCCTTGAATTGGCGCCGTACTTCGACCACCACGGCACCCGCTGCGCGGCCGACCGCCTCCATGCCCATCGCGCCGAATAAGTAAGGCACCATGCCGCCGATGAACAGGCCGACGATCACCATATGATTGGACAGGTCGAAGGTAAGATTGTGGCCGCTGGCCGTGAGTGCGTGGGTGTAATCGGCGAACAGCACCAGCGCGGCCAGGCCTGCCGAACCTATCGCATAGCCTTTGGTGACGGCCTTGGTGGTATTGCCCACCGCATCCAGTGCGTCGGTGATGACGCGCACTTCATCCGGCAATTTGGACATCTCGGCGATGCCGCCCGCGTTGTCGGTGATCGGCCCGTAAGCGTCCAGTGCGACGATGATGCCGGTCATGGACAGCATGGAAGTGGCGGCGATGGCGATGCCGTACAGCCCGGCCATCGAGTAGGCGGCCATGATGGCAGCGCAAACCACCAGCACCGGCGCGGCGGTCGAGCGCATCGATACGCCCAGTCCTGCGATGATGTTGGTGCCATGGCCAGTGGTGGATGCCTGGGCGATATGGCGTACCGGTGCATATTCCGTCGCGGTGTAGTATTCGGTGATCCACACCAGGGCGGCGGTCAGCAACAGGCCGATGATCGTCGAGCCATACAGCGCGTTGACGCTATACACGCCGTTGTCTCCCATGATCCAGCTGGTTAGCGGGTAAAAAGCGATCAGCGCCAGGACGGCGGACACGGCCAGTCCGCGATACAGCGCATTCATGATCTTGCCGCCTGGTCTGGCTTTGACGAAGAACGTGCCGACGATAGAGGCGATGATGGAGAAGCCGCCGAGCACCAGCGGATAGATCACTGCATTTGCATTGGTCATCAGCAAGCCGCCCAGCATCATGGTGGCGATGATGGTGACCGCATAGGTTTCGAACAGATCCGCTGCCATGCCGGCACAGTCGCCGACGTTGTCGCCGACGTTGTCTGCGATCACCGCAGGATTTCTGGGGTCGTCTTCCGGGATGCCGGCTTCGACTTTGCCCACCAGATCAGCGCCGACATCCGCTCCCTTGGTGAAGATGCCGCCGCCTAAGCGGGCGAAAATGGAGATCAGTGAGCCACCGAAACCGAGTCCTACCAGTGCGTGCGTGGCTTCCATTTGCGTGGCACCGGTACTGGTCAGAAAAACGAAGTAACCGGCCACGCCTAATAGTCCTAACCCTACTACCAGCATGCCGGTGATCGCGCCGCCCTTGAAGGCGATGTCCAGTGCGGTATTAAGTCCGTGTTTTGCGCCTTCGGCGGTGCGTACATTAGCGCGTACCGAGACATTCATGCCGATGAAACCGGCTGCGCCCGAGAGGATGGCGCCGATCGCGAAGCCGATGGCGGTTTGCCAGCCTAAGGCGGCGAAGAGGAGAAAGAATAAGATGGCGCCGACGACGGAGATGGTGAGGTACTGGCGGTTAAGGTAGGCGGTAGCGCCTTCCTGAATGGCGGCTGAAATCTCTCGCATTCGATCCGAACCAGCGGGCTTAGCCAGTATCCATTTGATTGAAAATATACCGTATAAAATTGCGACAACGGCACACCCCATTGCAAAGACCAGACCGCTTGACATAGTTTCACCTCCTTGAGTTGAATCGCCAAAACCCGCTTGCGCGTCAGTGTATGCTGACTGGCGTAATCATAACAGTATCCGGCCTGCGTGATGTATGGCTAATCAAGGTTTAATTTAAATGGATTTGATTTTTGTCAACTAAACTCAGGCTATATTCGGTTATCATTCGCAAACAATATTTACCGGGGGAAAATTATGGCAATAGAGTTGTTTAATAACGGCAAGCATATGTGCATCATGTTTGATGACTTGTCCGATGAAGGCGGTGATGTTGCCGTGCAATCCAATCAGTTTCTGATTGTCGATGATGGGCATGCAGCTTTGCTCGATCCGGGTGGTAACATGACTTTCAACGGACTGTTGATGGGGATGGCTCAATATGTACCCTCCAAGAACATGGAATACATTCTGGCTTCTCATGCTGATCCGGACATCATTGCCTCAGTCAATAAGTGGATGATACATTCCAACTGCAAAGTGGCAATTTCAGCGTTGTGGTCGCGTTTCGTGCCGCACTTTTGTACGGCGGGCAAGACCGAGGGGCGCATCCTGCCGATTCCTGATCAGGGGATGAATTTCCCGCTCGGCAACACTGTTCTGAAAGCGATTCCGGCTCACTTCATGCATTCGGAAGGCAACTTTCAGTTTTATGATCCGGTCAGTAAAATTCTGTTTTCCGGTGACATGGGTGCGTCTATTGTTTCGCACACTGATGCCGATACGCCGGTCACGGATTTCAATGCGCATCTGAAGACCATGGAAGGCTTTCATCGCCGCTACATGATTTCCAATAAAATCTGCCGTTTCTGGGTACAAATGGTGCGTCAGATGGATGTGGAAATGATCGTGCCGCAACACGGCAAGTCGTTCAAGGGTAAAAAGATGGTCAATCAGTTTCTGGACTGGATAGAACAATTGCCTTGCGGTATCGATTTGATGACGCAGGATAATTACCGCGAACCTCTGTGAGTCTTGAATAATCAAAATCCACGGATGCGATTTTGTCGTGTCCGTGGATTTTTTGTCTGAAATCAACAGATTATTGGGTATTTTCGCCCTGTAGAGCCGCCAGACCCGCTGCGGCGATGAGGCCGTCTTCGGGTGAGCGCACGCCGCTGATACCCAGTCCGCCGACAGCGATTCCGTCTATCTGCAACGGTACGCCGCCTTCGGCAGGAATTACGCTGGGGAGCGCCAGATGGATTAAACGCCCACTCATCACCGCATCCTCAGAACTTTTGGTCGGACGCTGAAAAGCGATCGCTGCATAGGCTTTGGCAATCGCCGTTTCCACGCTGCCGAACTGAGTGTCGTGGTTGCGTTGCAGATAGAGCAGATGACCGCCATCGTCTACCACCGCGATGACCACTCGCCAGTTGTTTTGTTGCGCTTCGGCTTCGGCTGCGGCGGCGACCCGTTTTGCATCCTTCAGGGTGAGTACGGGTTTCACGTCAGCTCGCCAGCGCTGCGAAGAGCTGTTCGCGTATGCTGTCCACGCTGCCGACACCGGCAACCTTGACCGATTTGGGTGCTGTCACATCACCAGAGGCGGCCCAGGCTTTGTAATATTCAACCAGTGGCAGGGTTTGTTCGTGGTAGATGGACAGGCGCTTGATCACAGTATCTTCCGCATCATCCGGGCGTTGCACCAGTTCTTCGCCGGTCACATCGTCATGCCCTGCCACTTTGGGCGGATTGAAGACGATGTGGTAAGTGCGGCCTGAGGCGGGATGCACGCGCCGTCCGCTCATGCGGGTGATGATTTCGCTGTCGGCTACTTCAATTTCCAGCACGTAATCGATCGGGATGCCGGCGTCTTTCATCGCCTGAGCCTGCGGAATGGTGCGAGGAAAACCGTCGAACAGGAAACCTTCTGCGCAGTCTGCCTCCCTGATACGCTCCTTGACCAGATTGATGATGATTTCATCGGAAATCAGGTTGCCCGCATCCATCACCGATTTGGCAGCCAGCCCCAGCGGTGTGCCGGCTTTAATGGCAGCGCGCAACATGTCACCGGTTGAAATCTGCGGTATGCCGAATTTTTCTTTAATGTAGTTGGCTTGTGTGCCTTTACCCGCACCTGGTGCACCTAGCAGTATGACTCTCATGGTGATTCCTCTCTTATGGTAAGTGGTAAGTCGAAAATGTACAGTTTTACTTGCTACTTGCTACTTGCTACTTGCTGCCAATAACACGCTGATTGTCGAATATTTCTCTTGCTGTTTGCAAATCCTGTTCGGTATCGACGCCAGCGGGTGGGGCGTCACCGGCAATGAACACGCCGATTTTGTAGCCGTAATACAGCGCACGCAATTGTTCCAGCGATTCGTATTGTTCGACCGGCGTCGGTATTAGCGCTTTATATGCGCGCAGGAAGCCGGCACGATACGCGTATATGCCGATGTGACGCAATACTGGCAGGCCGATTGGTAAGTCTGCACCGGCCGCAAAGGCGTCGCGCGGGTAGGGGATGGGGGCGCGGCTGAAATACAGGGCGTTGCCGTTGATGTCCAGCACGGTTTTGACGATGTTGGGGTTTTTCATAGCTGCCGCATCGTGGATGGCGTGGCTGGCGGTGGCGATCGCACATTCCGGATGGTCGTGCAGATGCTGTGCGACTGCGCGTATCAGTTCAGGCGGGATTAGCGGCTCATCGCCCTGTACATTTACCACGATGGTGTCGTCGGCCCAGCCATGCTGTTCGATCACCTCGGCGATCCTATCCGTGCCGCTGGTGTGTGTGGCGGAGGTCATGCAGGCCTTGAAGCCGTGTTCATGCGCCACGTTGGCTATCGCATGGTAGTCGGTGGCAATCCATATTTGCTGTGCGCCGCTTTTCGCCGCCTGTTCGGCCACGCGCACTACCATGGGTTTTCCGGCGATGGCCAGCAGCGGTTTTCCCGGCAATCGGGTGGACGCGTGGCGAGCCGGTATGACAACGTGAAAGGCGAGCATGCCTATTTAATTGTTTCGGCTTCTTCAGCAGTCAGTTTGCGCGCTTCATCGGCCAGCATCACGGGAATGCCATCGGCGATTTTAAACGCCAACCGATCTCCGTGGCAGATCAGCTCTTGTTCTGACTTCCGGTAAATCAGCGGTGATTTGCACAGCGGGCAGACGAGTATTTCAAGCAGTTTTGCATCCATGGCGGGTAATCTTTCGCAGTATGTGGTCTGTCAGTGCTGAATCAATCCGGGCATCGACGCGCAATATCCAGACTCTATTATCAGCGAATGCGGCGCATTTTACCGCATCTTTTTCGGTCAGGAGTAGCGCATCGCAATCATCGAATGCCAGATCGGCGGCCTGATAGGGATGGTGATCGGGAAAGGCGTGTGGAATCACCGTCAGGCCAAGCGATTTGAGATGGTCGAAATAGCGTTGCGGATGGCCTATGCCGGCTACCGCATGCAGACGCATTCCTTGTAACTCATTGCAATGTATATGTTTTTCAGGGTGTTTCAGATTTTGAAAAATTTCTCCCCGGAGCGTCATTGTATATTGATTATTGAAATCTGTAAGGCGTTCACTGCCGTTGATCACCAGCGCATCCGCTCGGTTCAGGCGCCAGAGTGGTTCGCGCAGGGGGCCTGCGGGAAGCAGATGACCGTTGCCGAACCATCGTTTTCCGTCGATGACAATAATTTCCACGTCGCGCTGCAAGCGGTAGTGCTGCAAGCCGTCGTCGCACAGCACGATATCGCACTCGGGGTGCGCGCGCAGTGCCTGGCGTGCGGTGGCAACCCGGTCACGTCCTACCCAAACCGGACAGAGATTGCGCTTTGCCATCAGCAGAGGCTCGTCTCCCGTCTGGCTGGCCGTGTGGTCTGCGCTGACTTGTTGCTGGCATCCATCACCGCCGTAGCCACGGCTGATGATCAGCGGATGTCGTCCGTGGTCGATCAGTTGTTGTGCGAGCGCGAGCGTTAACGGAGTTTTTCCGGTGCCGCCTACCGTGATATTGCCGATCACGATCACGGGAACTGTCAGCGGGTAACTTTTCAGCATATGACAGTGATACAGTGCGCGACGCCAGGCTGCCAGTGCACCGAACAGCCAGCTGGCCGGCAGCAGGATCAGATGGATGAACCCGATCCGATACCAGCATTGTTCGATTCCTGTCATTGAAGGTTAGTGGCCTTCGTTCTGTGTGGCGAAGGTGATGCGGCTGTAGCCGGCCTGTCTGGCCGCCTCCATCACGTTGATCACCGCCTGGTGAGGGGTCTTGGCATCGGCGTTGATCACGATGACAGGATCACTCTGGCCGTTGGCGGTTTTTTTGAGGGCTGCACTCAGGCCGGCAATCCCTGTGTAGCTAACCTCGGTGCTGTTGAGCGCATAGCGCGCCGATGCATCGACGGAGACGTTGATCGGCTTGATCTTTTCTGCGCTGGCTTCGCCGCCCGCTTGCGGCAGGTTGATCTGCAACTCCGAATATTTAGCATAGCTGGTCGTGACCATCAAAAAGATCAAGATCACCAGCAGTACATCTATCATCGGGATCAGATTGATTTCCGGCTCTTCACGGGTACGTCCGCGCTGAAAATTCATTTTTGTTTAACCCTTGCGCTGGCCGTGCACGACTTCGACCAGTTTGATGGCTTGCTGCTCCATTTCGACGGTCAGACTGTCTACCTTGGCGCGGAAATGACGGTAGAAAGTCATGCTGGGTATCGCGACGATCAGGCCGAAAGCGGTGTTGTACAGCGCTACAGAGATGCCGTGAGCGAGGACGGCTGGGCTGTTTCCGGCCACCGTTTGCGCACCGAAAATTTCGATCATGCCGACCACGGTGCCGAACAATCCCAAGAGTGGACTGATCGAGGCGATGGTACCCAGGGTGGTCAGAAAACGCTCCAGATCATGCGTCATCGCGCGTCCGGCTTCTTCGATGGACTCTTTCATCACCTCCTGCGTTGATTTGATATTCTTCAGACCAGTGGCGAAAATGTAGCCCAGCGGTGAGTTTTTTGCCAGTTGATCCAACATTTCATCGCTGACGCCGTGCTGCTTGAGTGTAATCACCACCTCATCTAAGAGGGCGGGGGGGCTGACCCGGCTGCTACGCAAATAAATCAGTCTTTCTGTGATCAGGCCGACGGCAACAACAGAGGCAAAAATCAAAAACCAAATCGGCCAGCCGGCCGCTTCTACGATTGCAAACACGCGGATTCTCCAAATGTGCTTAAATTGTGGAAGCGCCATTCCGTGCGATTTTGGCACGACGGGTGATGCGTTTAGCGCTTCCGGGGTCGCAACTGTAGCGTGTCGCGCCCGGATGAGCAAGATTTCTTAGAATCTTCTTTCACAAAGGCGGCTTAAGCCCTCGTTATTAAAGCGTATTTTTGTTTACCCACAATATCTGTGGATAACTCTGTGGATAAAGCCGGGTGGAGTCTCTTTAGTGCGGTGAACCATAAGGATTTTTGTTGCATTGCTTATTTTTTGACAAACAAATAAGTTAAATAAAAACAATATGTTATCGTAAGTGCATGTGTTTTGTTGCAGAGAGTAGGGCGTCAGGCCGCATATTCTCTGGCTTTGTGAATAATTCGGGATTGTCAATATGTCAGGTCGTGTTTTTTTTGAAGACAAGCCGCGCGTACTGCGCGTTGCGGAACTCACCCGTGCAATCAATCAGTTACTGGAAGGCAATGTTCCACTGTTGTGGGTGGGCGGGGAAATTTCCAATCTGGTGAAGGCTGCCTCGGGTCACAGCTACTTCGCGCTCAAGGATGAGCAGGCGCAAGTGCGCTGTGTGATGTTTCGCAACAAGATGCCCCAGCTGGAGCGCCCTCTGACGAACGGGATGCATGTTGAGCTGCTGGCATCGGCCGGTTTGTATGAGGCGCGCGGTGAGTTTCAGTTGAACGTAGAGCAGTTGCGTCCGGCCGGATTGGGCGTTTTATATGAGAAATTTGAGCGGCTCAAACAGCAGTTGGAGCAAGAGGGGTTGTTTGACGCCGGACGTAAACGGCCATTACCCCGCTTTCCCAAACGCATCGGCGTCATTACCTCGCCTCAGGCTGCCGCTTTGCGCGATGTGTTGACCACGTTGAAAAAGCGTCTGCCCGGTGTACCTGTGGTGTTATATCCCGTGCCGGTACAAGGGACGGGCAGTGCGGAGAAAATTGCAGCAGCGATAGGCGTTGCCAATGCACGTGCAGAATGCGAAGTGCTGATCGTGTGTCGCGGCGGCGGCAGTATCGAGGATTTGTGGGCGTTCAACGAAGAAGTCGTAGCGCGTGCGATTGCGGGAAGCCTAATTCCGGTGGTCAGCGGCGTGGGGCATGAAACAGATTTCACCATCGCCGATTTTGTCGCCGATGAACGTGCACCGACTCCGACGGCGGCGGCTCAACGCGTGGTGCCGGACAGGCACGCTCTGCAGCAGGGTTTGCGCGACACGGCGCAGCATCTGATACGCCCGATGCGTCATCGATTGCAAAGCGCCATGCAGGCGATAGATTATTTGCAATGCCGTGTGGTTCATCCCGAACAGCAGTTGCAACGGCAAAAACTGCATCTGACCCAGTGGCAACAGCGTATGCAGCGCAGTTTTACGCACGCCCGGCAACAGCAGTCGTGGCAGTGCCGCGCTTATACGCAGCGCTTGCATAACGCAGGCATTGATTTTGCCAGGTTGTTCGAAAAACAGTCTCATCTGGGTGAGCGACTGCTGAAGGCCGCACGCCAGGCGCAGACGCTGCGTCAGAATCGGTTGGCTACGGTGGGCCAGCATCTGGGGATGCTCAATCCGGCGCAAGTGCTGGCGCGCGGTTACAGTCTGGTTCAGGATGCACAAGGTCATCTGGTGTCGGATGTGGGGCAGCTGGCGGTCGGTGACGCGCTGCGCATCACTTTTGCTCAGGGTTGGGTACAGGCGGATGTCAAAGTGCGACAGAGCGATGAATAGGCGGGCGTTAAATTTCGATTGAATTGATGCGCTGTTGATGGATAATCCCTACCTGCGTCCGACTAACCGCTGTACGGAGTCAAAATGAAACTGAGTCAATGGCCTACCCCTTTTTATTATAAATTTGAAGAAAATCTGGAGGCGTTCAAGAGCGAACCCTGTTTGGTTGTCAACAGAGATAATCACGAATTGTTCGGCGAGTTGACGCATTTTGTTCCCGAAGACGGCCTGATTGAATTGCGCCCCTTTAAGGGGGCTGTCGCGTGCCCCAAGTTCGAATCGATCAATTACTTGCGTCTGCTCAATCCGGTTCATTTAATCAAAAAAACCATCTCGCCCAGCAAGACTTACGAAGAGATGTTCGGTCCGTCAGAGAGGCAAATCTGTTCCATCTTGTTTGTGAATGACAGGGAACTGGAAGGGGAGACGGTCGGTTTTGCGATCGATAAGACCGGACTCTATCTGTATCTGGTGCATACAGAGGATACCGTGATTCGTTGTTTTGTGCCGGCCGCCTCCATCAAACACTACCAGATCGGCAAGAAAATTGGTCAGATGCTGGTCGAAGAGCGCATCGCGACGCATAAGGAAATCGATTCGGGACTGGCAAAGCAGGCGCATATGCGCAATCAAAGATTGGGCGAATATTTGACCAGTGAGCAGATCGTGACACCCGAACAACTGGTGGCCGCGCTGGGGCGTCAGCCCGGTACTGTTTTGAAATTGGGTGACGTGCTGATTCAGGAGAAGCTGATCACCAAGGAGGTGCTCGAACAGGCGCTGGCCAGGCAGCGAGTGGATAAAAAGGTGGCGTTGGGCGAGATACTGATCAACATGGGCGTGGTGAATGCCGAGGTTGTGCAGAGCATGCTGGCCAAGAAGCTGGGCATTCCTTATGTAAATGTCAGAAAATTCCATATTGATCATGCGACCTTTCACCTGGTGCCGATCGCCTTCATCAACAAGTATACCATCCTGCCTCTTTATCATTCCGAGCATACCCTGGTGGTGGCGATGGAAAATCCGCTGATTTGGGAGCCAGTCAACGAGTTGCGTGTGATCACTAATCTGACTATCGTGCCGGTGCTGGGGTCGCGTGAAGATATTCTTTTTGCAATCAATGCTTTGCGTAACGAGAAGGCAACGTTGCAGAAGATTGATGATCTGGCCGTCGGCATGACGATAGAGACGACGGAAGAAGTGGCCGAGGAAGGGATCGCTGAAACAGACAACACGCTGGTAGGTCTGGTCAACAAGATGATGCTTGATGCTTATAATCAGGGAGTGTCCGACATTCATATCGAAACGTATTCAGGCAAACGCAATACTCAGGTTCGTTTTCGCCGCGACGGTGCGATCAGCAAGTATTTTGAATTTCCGCCCAACTTCAGAAACGCACTGGTGTCTCGCATCAAAATCATGGCGAGACTGGATATTTCCGAAAAGCGCAGACCTCAGGACGGCAAGATAGAACTCAAGTTGAGTCAGGATCACAAGGTTGAGCTGCGCGTGGCCACTGTACCGACCGCCAACGGGCTCGAAGACGTGGTGATGCGCGTGCTGGCTGGCGCAAAACCGATTCCTATCGACAAGGTCGGCTTGCCGGCCGAGATACTGGAACGCATCAAGGCGCTGTCGTTAAAGCCTTATGGCTTATTTTTAATCTGCGGCCCGACCGGTTCGGGTAAGACGACCACGTTGCATTCGGTGCTCGGTTACCTCAATTCCCCGGATCGCAAAATATGGACGGCGGAAGACCCGATCGAAATCACTCAGGAGGGACTGCGCCAGGTGCAGGTCAATGCCAACATCGGCTGGACTTTCGCGGCGGCGATGCGCAGTTTTTTGCGCGCCGATCCGGATGTGATCATGGTCGGTGAAATGCGCGATATCGAGACGGCCAAAATTGCCATACAGGCCTCCTTGACCGGTCACATGGTGTTCTCTACCCTGCACACCAACAGCGCGGCTGAAAGCACTGTGCGTTTGCTGGATCTGGGCATGGATCCGTTTAATTTCTCAGATGCTCTGGTCGGCATACTGGCTCAGCGACTGGTCAGGCGTTATTGCCCTTCCTGCAGGAAGGGCTATGTGCCGATGAACGATGAGATCGCTGAACTGGCCGACGAATACTGTGCGGGAACGCAGCTCAATCCGGCGGCGGTTATACAGCAGTGGAAGAAAACCTATCTCACCCCCGCAGGCGGATTTTTGCTGTATGCGGCACAGGGATGCCGTGATTGCGAAGGCAAGGGCTTTAAGGGACGGATGGGTTTGTATGAGTTTTTGGAGGCGAAGGCGCCGATCAGAAAACTGATTCAGCGTCAGGCTACGGTCGAGGAATTGCAGGGGGCGGCGATTGCACAAGGCATGCGTACCTTGAAGCAAGCGGGTATAGAACTGGTGTTGCAGGGGCTCACCAACATCAATCAGATTCGCTCTGTGTGCAATTGATTCTCTGTAAAAGTTGAAGCGAGCATGCAGGAACAGGTAAAATCCGCGTTTACCACATTACTCCCTCAAGCTTTTTGCCGGGAACGACCCATGAAATTTTGTCTGGCCTGCCAAAATAACTATTCCAATGGTGATTGCCCCGCTTGCGGTAATGTCACCGTCCAACGCGATGGCTTTCCGGCTTATGCGCCTGAACTGGCGGCGCAGAACGATGGATTTAATCCCGAGTTGTTCGAACGTTTTGCCCGGGTGGAAGCCGGGCACTTCTGGTTCGTAGGCCGCAATGCCATTTTGGAAGACTGCATGAGGCGGTTTTTCGCCCAGGCGGGCAATATCCTGGAAATCGGCTGCGGCACCGGCTTTGTACTGAACAATACGCGCAATAGCTATCCGTCTGCCAGGTTGTCCGGTAGTGATATCTTTACCGAGGGGCTCTATTACGCGAAGCAGCGTGTGCCCACAGCCAGCTTTTTTCAAATGGATGCCTGCCACATTCCTTATCGTGACGAGTTTGATTTGATTTGCAGCTTCGATGTACTTGAGCACATCGATGACGATCAGGCCGCGCTGGTGCAGATGTATCAGGCCTGTCAGTCAGGCGGTGGTCTGATGCTCACCGTGCCCCAGCATCGCTGGTTGTGGAGCAGCACCGATGACTATGCGCATCACAAGCGCCGTTATACCCGTGAGGAACTGGTGGCGCGGGTGAATAAGGCCGGATTCCGGGTTGAATATGCCACTTCTTTTGTGTCGCTGTTATTACCCGTGATGATGGTCTCGCGCCTGTTGCAAAAATCGGGGGATGCCGACGATCAGATGGATGCGGGATTCAAGATAGGCAAACTCGTCAACCGCTTGTTGCTGAGCGTGATGAAGGTTGAGCGCGGCCTGATTTCACTCGGCCTGACTTTCCCTGTGGGCGGTTCTTTGCTGCTGGTGGCCAGAAAATGATGGACGCGATTGCAAAAAAACACTTCTGGTGGCTGCTGATCGTCGTCGTTGTCGTCTGGTTCGCCAATCTGGAATATCGCACTCTGATCAAGCCGGACGAAGGACGCTATGCTGAAATTCCCCGTGAGATGGTGGTTTCCGGCGACTGGGTAACGCCGCGCCTCAATGAGCTTAAGTATTTCGAGAAACCCCCGCTGCAATACTGGGCGACCGCAACGGCCTATACCGTGTTCGGCGAACATCAGTGGACCTCGCGTCTGTGGTCCGCGCTCACCGGCTTTGCCGGTTTGTTCCTGGTCTGGTTTGCCGGTGCGCGCCTGTTCGGACGCGAGGCGGCGGCTTATGCCACACTGCTGCTCGCCAGCAGCCTGCTCTATGAGATGATGGCGCACATCAATACGCTGGACATGGGGGTGACCTTCTTCATCACGATGGGGATACTCTCCTTGCTGCTGGCGCAGTCGCAGACCGAGGTAAAAAAACAGCGCAACTGGATGCTGCTGGCCTGGGCAGGGATGGCGCTGGCAGTGCTCTCCAAGGGCTTGATGGGCATCATACTGCCGGGCACTGCTGTGTTTATCTATTGCCTGGTGCAACGCGATTTTAGCGTGTTGAAACGGATGAACTGGCTGCCCGGCCTAGCGCTGTTCCTGTTGATTACCGCGCCGTGGTTCTATCTGGTGATGAAGGCCAACCCTGAATTTTTCGGGCGTTTCTTCATCTATGAGCACTACACCCGTTTCACGACCAAGGATCTGGGGCGTTACCAGCCCTGGTATTACTTCGTGCCCATTCTGCTGGCCGGTGCCCTGCCCTGGACCGTGCTGATGTTCGACTCGTTGTTCCGTGCGCCTAAAGTACAGGCAGGGGCATTTAATCCGTCTCGCTTCCTGCTGATCTGGGCGGTGTTCATCTATGTGTTCTTCTCTATTTCAGGCTCCAAGTTGCCCTCTTATCTGCTGCCGATGTTTCCTGCGCTGGTGCTGCTGATGGGGCAGCGTCTCGCGCAGATCCGCGAACGCGTGTTGTTCTGGCAAATGGCGCCTGTAGTGCCGGTCGCGCTGGTTTTCTTGTGGCTGGGCTTGTCAGTTGGTAAGTTTGCCGACACGCCGAATCAGATCGAACTTTATCCGCATTACAGCGCCTGGCTGGTCACTGCCTCGCTGATTTTGCTGGCGGGTTTGCTGGGCGGGATGGCGCTGTTGTGGCGCGTGAAAAAACCGGCTGCCGTGCTGCTGATCGCGCTCTCTACGCTGCTGGCGGCGCAGATCGGTGTGTCAGGCTATAACACCGTGGCGCGCGAGCGCTCGGCCAAACACATCGCCGAGGCCATACGCGGGGAGGTGAAGCCTGAAGTCCCTTTTTATTCCGTGCTGACCTACGAGCAGACACTGGCTTTTTATCTTAAGCACACCTTTACCTTGGTGCAGTATCAGGACGAAATGGGTTTTGGTATTAAACAGGAACCGCAGCGCTGGGTGCCCACCTTGCAGGACTTCGCCGGGGTGTGGGCGGCACGACCCGAAGCGCTGGCCATCATGCCGGTATACGTCTATCCGCAACTGCAAAAACTGGGTCTGAACATGAAAATTATTTTTGAAGATACGCAGCACATCGTGGTGAAAAAACCATGAATCTGGTCAGTTTTAGTCTGATTATGGCTGGCGTGATGCTCAATGCAGCCGCGCAGATATTGATGAAGACCGGCACAAATTCAATAGGCTATTTCGATTTTAGCTTTGCCAATATCGTGCCTGTCGGCTGGAAGCTGGCGACCGAGCCGCATATCATCGGTGCACTGTCCTGCTATGTGCTTGGGGTGATCATCTGGATACTGGCGCTTTCCCGCGTGCAAGTCAGCATCGCCTACCCGTTGCTCTCGATGGGCTATGTGGTCAATGCGGTGGCCGCCTGGTATCTTTTTAATGAGTCGTTCAATCCCTCCAAGGTGATCGGTATGGGGGTGATCATCCTCGGTGTGGTGATTATTTCGCGAGCTTGATAACTTATTGAATATATTGGATTTTATATATGAACGTGTTTCTGCCGTTTTCTAAACCTACCATCGATGAGGCGACCATCGTATCTGTTGCCGAGACGCTGCGTTCCGGCTGGATCACTAGCGGTCCGAAAGTGCTCGAATTCGAGCGTCAACTCTCAGCCTACTTTGGCGGACGTCCGGTGCGCACTTTCAATTCCGGTACCTGTACCATGGAAATTGCGCTGCGCATCGCAGGCATAGGTCCGGGCGATGAAGTGATCACCACGCCGATCTCGTGGATGGCGACCTCCAACGTGATACTGGAAGTGGGTGCGACGCCGGTTTTCGCCGATATCGATCCGGTGACGCGCAATATCGATCTGGATAAGCTGGAAGCTGCCATCACGCCGCGTACCCGTGCGCTGATTCCCGTTTATCTGGCAGGTCGTCCGCTGGATATGGACAGGCTGTATGCGATTGCGGCCAAGTACAAGCTGCGCGTGATCGAGGATGCTGCGCAGGCGATCGGCTCGACCTGGCACGGTAAACCTATCGGTTCGTTCGGCGATTTTGTCTCATTTAGTTTTCAGGCTAACAAGAATATCACCACCTCCGAGGGCGGTTGTCTGGTGATGAACAACGAAGCCGAAGTGTTGCTGGCCGAAAAGTATCGTCTGCAGGGCGTGACGCGCAGCGGTTGGGACGGCATCGAAGTGGATGTGCTGGGCGGCAAATACAATATGACCGACATCGCGGCAGCCATCGGTTTGGGTCAGTTCTCGCAACTGGATGCGATCACAGCGCATCGCCGCGCGCTCGCGAAACATTATTTTGCCACGTTGGGGCCTGATTTTGAGGCGAAAACCGGTGCGCAACTGCCGCCTGCTGAATTTGAATCAACCAACTGGCATCTGTTCCAGATCGTGCTGCCAGAGCGCATGACGCGCCCCGAATTCATGGAGAAGATGAAGGCGTTCGACATCGGGGTGGGATTCCATTACGCACCGATACATCTGTTCAAGCTGTACCGTGCGCTGGGCTTCCATGAAGGCATGTTCCCGGTCGCCGAACAAGTGGGGCGCCAGATCGTCTCCCTGCCGATGTTTTACGCGATGACGGTTGCAGATGTCGAACGCGTCTGCGCCGCGATGCAGGAAGTGCTGGGCTGATCATGTAATCTATTGATTATTAATCAATAGATTATTCTCCCTGCAGTGTGATGACGAGCCGGCGTGAACCACCGCTGTTGCGGTGTTCGCACAGATAAATTCCCTGCCAGGTGCCGAGTCTGGGCTGACTGTTCGAAATCGGGATGTTCAGGCTGGCGCCCAATAAACTGGATTTTATATGCGCAGGCAGGTCGTCAGATCCTTCATCCTGATGGCGATAATAGGGTTCGTTTTCTTTGACCGCACGGTTGAAGTAGTTCTCGAAATCCTGCCTGACGGTCGGATCGGCGTTCTCGTTTAGCGTCAGTGAGGCCGAGGTGTGCAGGATGAATACATTCATCATGCCTATTTGGAAGTCGCGCAATTCCGGCAGTTCGCGCAGCAGCTCGGCGGTGATCAGGTGGAAGCCTCTGGATTTCGGTGACAGGCATATCTCTTTTTGTAGCCACATGGTGTGTCCTTATCGTCAAAAGCGGCATTATCAATCGATGATGAGTTCAGCGCATGACGTGATCACTAATTTCCTTATATTTTTAACTCATCAGGTTTATGTATATGAAACAATTTCTACAGGCTTTGGCAACTGCACCAGACAGTATTGTGTTTAGCGATACTGTCGCGGTGATCGACACGAATTACGACTTTACGCCCACCGCGTTTAAAAACGGCGAACTGCAAAACGAAGCGGGGCAGAACAACGGTTCCTGCAAGCTGTTTTCCTTCGCTAAACTGCACAACCTGACACAACAGCAGACACTGCACTGTTTCGGCGCCTATTACCGCAACGATGTGCTGAAAAATCCGCAAGGCACCGATCATCAGAATATCCGCAATTTCATCAAATACGGCTGGGACGGAGTGGTGTTTCAGGGTAATGCGTTGATGCCCAAACAGGCTTAAAGCATCCTGTGGGGTACGATATGCCGCTGTTTCGTCCTCCCGCCGAGGGCGACAACCTGATCATACAGGCGACCTTGGGTTGCAGCTTCAATCGGTGCAGTTTCTGCGCGATGTATCGCAGCAAACGCTATGTTGCACGTCCGCTCTCTGACGTATTCGCCGAAATCCGCGCGGCGGCTGCGCCCGGTGTGCGTCGGGTTTTTCTGGCCGACGGCGATGCGCTGGCGCTGCCCACCGATCATCTGCTTGCCATTCTGCGAGAACTGGCGACGGTGCTACCCGGCCTGACGCGGGTTTCTTGCTATGCCACGCCCGGCAACCTCATGAAGAAACGCGTTGAAGAGCTGGCGTTGTTGCGTGAGCATAAACTCAATTTGCTCTATGTCGGCATTGAATCTGGCTCGGACTTGATACTGAAGAAGATTACCAAGGGGGCGACGCAACGGAGCCTGAGCGACGCGCTGCACAAGGCGCAGTCGGGCGGAATGAAAGTTTCCGCCACCGTTATTCTGGGTTTGGGCGGCAAACGGCACAGCGAGGAACACATAGACGGCACCGTTGCGCTGTTGAATAGTGCGCCTGTCACCTATCTTTCCACGCTGCAACTTTATTTGGACGAGCGCATCGCAGATGAGTTTTACCGCAAACACGGCGAGCCGTTCGAGATGCAGGACGATCTGGCGATTTTGAAGGAGCAGGAGCGACTGATCAGCGGTCTGAACCAGCCGCAGACGGTGATCTTCCGTTCCAATCACGCCTCCAATGCGCTGGCGCTGGCCGGAAATTTGCCCGCTGACCGGGAGTCGTTGCTGCTTACATTGCGTGAGGCGATGGCGGGGTGTCGTCCATTGCGTCCACATTACATGCGTGGGCTTTAACCGTGCAAAGCAGGATAGAATGATGCTCCGGCACAACAGCGTGCTCTATCCGGTATACATCCATGAATTTCGAAGAATTAAGCCGTGAGCAACAAATTTTGCGCCTGATGCGTAAAACCTTGGGCAATGTTGTCAGAGACGTCACTCCGCTTGGCGGACGCCCCAATCCACTGCAGGGTGCGACCATCCAGGACATCAAGGATTGTTTTGCTTTGATTTCGGAGCGGGAAAAAGAATTGGCTGAGAAACTCAACTTCGATCAGTCCAAGCCCTATTACAAGGATGATGAACTGCCGAATGCGCAAGTTATCAGCTTTGTCAGACCGCCCAAAGCATAACGCGCGGTAGACCTTCTCTAAGCGTTCGCAGGTGTCACGTAGTATTTGACCGACTTGCGCGAGCCGGACTTCTTCTTGTGTGTGATCAAGCCTTTTATTTCATTAAGGTTAGGGATTGCCGCATCGGGATAAGCCGGGTTGAGTGCATGCAGTTGCCAGCCTAGTTGTTCATCTCGCATGAGTTGCCGGAAGATGAATTCGCCGTTCAACGTGGCGATTACGAATGAGCCCTGTGTGGCTGGCGCACCCATCTCGATGACCAGAATCTCTCCCTCGGTGAATTCGGGTTCCATGCTGTCGCCCAGCACCATCAGCGCAACGATTTCGCTGCCTGAACAACGGGTGTCGTTGATGGGGTTTTCCTGCACAGGGGCGGAAACGACGGGGATGTTGATGGGTTTGCGCGTTTGCATGGGATTAAATGGTTGAGTTGAACGGTTTGCATGATAGCGCCAAATCGCTTGGCGATGAACTGATGCACTGCACGGGGATATTTGTTGCGGTCGGAATGTCAGGCAAAATATGAATCACATCCTGAGTTAAAATCGACTACCCCGTAATCGCGAACCTGATTGTCGATCCTTTTTATGCGCATTTCCCATCTTCGTCAACGCCTGAGTGATCTCGGTGCCAAGTCTTGCCATGAAGACCGCTTACTGCGCGGTTGGTCTCAGGTTTGCTCGTACGATACGCCGCGCAGTCCGGCAGATAATTTTTTCCCGCTGGCGCTGCGCCGCGAGTTGCCTGCCATCGAAGCCGAGTTGAATGGCTTAGCGCAACTCTCCGGTGAATATCCGGCCAATGGTCATGGAATCCATGACCGTTCCCCCACCTCAATCCTCCCCCTCGATGAGGGAGAGGAGACAAATGTCGCGCTACGCACATCTTCCAATACTGAGGAAGTCGCCAGGCTGCTGGTGGAGTTGGCTGACGGGCAGATGGTCGAGAGCGTGCTGTTGCCGCGCGGCGGCCTCTGTGTGTCGACCCAAGTGGGCTGTGCCGTGGGCTGCGTATTTTGCATGAGTGGCCGTAACGGCCTGCAGCGTCATCTGGGTAGTGCTGAGATCGTCGCACAAGTGGTGCTCGCGCGTCGTCGCCGTCAGGTGTCCAAGGTGGTGTTTATGGGCATGGGAGAGCCGGCGCACAATCTCGATAACGTGTGCGAGGCGATAGAACTGCTCGGCACACAAGGCAACATTGCCTACAAGAATCTGGTCTTTTCCACGGTCGGCGATCTGCGGGTGTTTGAGCGACTGCCACTGGAAAAGGTCCGGCCTGCGCTCGCCTTATCTTTGCACACCACCGATGTTGATCTGCGTGCCAGATTGCTGCCCAATGCGCCCCGTATCCCAATTGAGGAGTTGGTGGAACGTGCTGAAATCTATGCGCGTGCGACTTCCTATCCGGTTCAATATCAATGGACGCTGATCGAAGGGGTTAACGATAACGATCATGAGGTTGAGCGAATCGCCCGGCTTCTTGCCGGCAAATACGCCGTGATGAACTTCATTCCCTTCAATGAAGTAGACGGGTTGTCCTATCGCCGTCCGTCTGCGGAGCGTATTGCCAGCATGGTGCAGAGCCTGCATCGCAGAGGGATACTCGCCAAAATACGCGACTCGGCAGGGCAGGAGATCGAAGGGGCGTGCGGGCAGTTACGCGCCCGGGCGGTGAAAGCGCTAGGGTAAATCGTCGAAAATGAATTTGCACTCGGAGCATGCTGAACGGGTGTGCCGGTCGTCCGATAAGTCCGGATTTCGCTAACGCCGCGCTCTGCGGTAGAATGGCACCCCATGAATACCATACAACTTTCCGTCATCATCCCTGTGTACAACGAGGAAGCGGGTTTACACACCCTGTTCAATCGCCTGTATCCTGCGCTCGACCAACTCAATATCAGCTACGAGATCGTGTTTATCAACGATGGCAGTCGCGATCGTTCTGCCGCAATATTGCGTGAGCAATTCCAGATGCGCCCCGATGTTACCCGGGTGATTCTGTTTAACGGCAATTTCGGTCAGCACATGGCGATCATGGCGGGGTTCGAGCAGTCGCGGGGGCAGCGCATGGTCACGCTGGATGCGGACTTGCAAAATCCGCCCGAAGAGATCGGCAAGCTGCTGGCCAAGATGGACGAGGGTTACGACTATATCGGTTCGATCCGCAAGCAGCGCAACGACAGTTGGTGGCGTCATGTCGCCTCCCGTGCGATGAATAATTTGCGCGAACGCATTACGCGCATCAAAATTACCGATCAGGGTTGCATGTTGCGCGCCTACGACAGAGGGATTATCGACGCGATCAACAGTTGCCGGGAAGTGAATACCTTCATTCCTGCGCTCGCTTATACCTTTGCGCGTAATCCAGCGGAAGTGGTGGTCGAACACGAGGAGCGCGCCGAAGGCGAATCCAAATATTCGCTGTATAGCCTGATACGCCTGAATTTCGATTTGATGACTGGTTTTTCGGTCGTGCCGCTGCAATGGTTTTCCATGGTCGGTATGCTGACCTCGGCGGTGTCTGCGATGTTCTTCTTCTTGCTGGTGGTGCGTCGTCTGATCATCGGTCCGGAAGCGGAAGGTCTGTTCACGTTGTTCGCGCTGGTATTTTTCATGATCGGCATCACGCTGTTCGGCATCGGTCTGTTGGGTGAATACGTAGGACGTATCTATCAGCAGGTGCGCCACAGACCCCGATATCTGGTGGAAGCGGTTCTGGAAAAACCTGTGAAGGATGAAGATATAAGGGATATGGGGCAATCGGTGGTGTTGCCATGAGCCGCGCTGTCGTCTTTGCTTATCATAACGTCGGTGTCCGCTGTCTGTCGGTATTGTTAGCGCATGGCGTAGATGTCGCGCTGGTGGTCACTCATCGCGATAATCCTAATGAAAACATCTGGTTTGAGAGCGTGGCGGAGCTGGCAGCGTTGCACGGAATCCCCGTGATTACGCCGGATAATCCGAATACGGATGAAGTGGTTGAACAGATCCGTGCCTTGCAACCGGATTTCTTCTTTTCATTCTATTACCGCGAAATGCTCAAGGCGCCGCTCCTGGCGATTCCGAAGCGCGGTGCGCTGAATATGCACGGTTCCCTGTTGCCGAAATATCGCGGTCGCGTGCCCGTGAATTGGGCGATAATCAAAGGCGAGATGGAAACCGGCTCAACCCTGCACTATATGACCGAAAAACCGGACAACGGCGATATCGTGGCGCAGCAGGCTGTGCCAATTTTGCCTGACGATACCGCGCTGCATGTGTTTCAGAAAGTCACGGTCGCGGCCGAGATGGCGCTGAACGATGCGCTTCCCGCTTTGCTGGCAGGAACAGCGGTGGCGGTTAAACAGGATCTGAGCCTAGGTGCTTATTTCGGCGGACGCAGCGCCAAGGATGGCGTGATCAATTGGACGCATACCGCGCAGCAGGTTCATAATCTGGTGCGAGCGGTAGCTCCCCCGTATCCGGGCGCTACTACGGTAATTATGGGCAAGCCGATGCGGATTTTGCAGACGCTGCTGGCTGATGGTGCAGGGCAGGGGATGCCTGCCTTTTATGTGGAAGATGGCAAGGCTTATGCGAGTTGTGCAGAAGGTGTGTTGCGTGTCGTGCGCTTTGAGTTGGATGGCTGTGCGATGAGCGCGGAAGAATTTGCCGGACGTTACGGCGCAAAACGGTTTGAGTTCACTATTTAATTTGTTAAGGTTGTGTCATTCCCGCAAATGCGGGAATCCAGTTAAATGCTGGATTCCGGGTCAAGCCCGGAACGACGTTTGAATTTAATTGTTAAGGAAATGTAAATGAAGAAAGTATTGATCCTCGGCGTGAACGGTTTTATCGGTCACCATCTGTCCAACTGTATTTTGGAAACAACCGACTGGGAAGTATACGGTATGGACATGAGTTCGGATCGTATCTCCGATATCATCGATCATGAACGTTTCCACTTCTTCGAAGGCGATATCACCATCAACAAGGAATGGGTTGAGTACCACGTCAAGAAGTGCGATGTGATTCTGCCGTTGGTCGCAATCGCGACGCCTTCTACCTATGTTAAGCAGCCATTGCGCGTATTCGAACTGGATTTCGAAGCAAATATGCCTATCGTGCGCGCCGCCGTTAAGTACGGCAAGCATCTGGTGTTCCCGTCGACTTCTGAAGTTTACGGCATGTGCCACGATGATGAATTCGATCCTGAGAACTCAGAACTGATTTGCGGTCCGATCAATAAGCCGCGCTGGATTTACTCCTGTTCCAAGCAATTGATGGATCGCGTGATCTGGGGTTACGGCATGGAAGGGTTGAACTTCACTCTGTTCCGTCCGTTTAACTGGATTGGTGCCGGATTGGATTCTATCCACACACCTAAAGAAGGCAGTTCTCGCGTGGTGACTCAATTCCTGGGCCATATCGTGCGTGGCGAAAACATCAGTCTGGTGGATGGCGGTCAGCAAAAGCGCGCTTTCACCTATGTGGATGACGGTATCAACGCGCTGATGAAAATCATCGAGAACAAGGATGGCGTCGCAACCGGCAAAATTTACAATATCGGTAATCCGGTCAATAATTTCTCGATTCGCGACTTAGCTGACATGATGCTGAAGTTAGCGAACGAATATCCTGAATATAGCGAATCAGCGCAAAAAGTGAAGATCGTTGAGACAACGGCTGCGGCTTACTACGGCAAGGGTTATCAGGACGTGCAAAATCGCGTGCCTAAGATCACCAATACCTGCGAAGAACTGGGCTGGGCGCCAACCATCAATATGGCTGACACGCTGCGCAATATTTTCGATGCGTATCGCGGCCAGGTTGGCGAAGCGCGCAAGTTGATGGACTAAATGCAGGTTCAAGAGGCAAGGTGCAAGCGAAAAATAAAACTGCCGGGTTTTCTTGACCCTTATACTTTGCATCTTGTACCCGTTTTTTATATATGAAACAAATCGCGCTAAAAATCGATGTGGACACTTATCGCGGTACTCGCGAAGGTGTGCCACGCCTGGTAGATGTGCTAAAACGCTACAAGGCAGGGGCGACGTTCTTTTTTACATTGGGCCCGGATCATATGGGGCGCGCCATCGGGAGGGTGTTTCGTCCCGGTTATCTTAAAAAAGTTTCACGTATGTCGGTTGTCGAACATTACGGCATCAAGACTTTGTTGTACGGTACGCTACTGCCTGCGCCCGATATCGGTAAAAAATGCGCCGATATTATGCGCGGTGTGCGTGATGCAGGTTTTGAGGTTGGCGTGCATTGTTTCGATCATATACGCTGGCAGGATCAGGTGGCGGGTAAGGACGCGGAATGGACACGTTGCGAGTTGCAGCGTGCGGTTGATCGCTATGTAGAAATTTTTGGTGTGGCGCCGCATGCGCATGCTGCAGCCGGTTGGCAGATGAATCGTCATGCCTTGCGTCTGATGCAGCGCATGGGTTTTGATTACAGTTCGGATACGCGCGGCACTCATCCTTTTATTCCCAGCTGGCAGGCCGAGATCGTCGCCTGTCCTCAACTGCCCACGACTTTGCCGACGCTCGATGAATTGATCAATCGCGACAGTATTACGCTGGATAATGTGGCGCAACATTTGCTGAAGCTCACCGCTGCGGCTCCGGATACCGGGCATGTTTACACGCTGCACGCGGAATTGGAGGGGGGGAAGTGGATGCCGATCTTTGAAGAGTTGCTGCAGGGGTGGCAGGCTCAGGGCTATGAACTGGTATCCATGCAGCAATATTTACAAGCTTTGCAGGCTGTGGCTCTGCCTCGCCACGAAATCGTGATGCGCGAAATCGAGGGGCGCATTGGCATGCTCGCTGTGCAGGGCGAAAAAAATTGAGCGAGTTTGACGTTAAAGTTACTTGTATGGTCGGTCGATAACAGTGTCCACGTAGGGAGGCAGTGATGCAAGATAATAAGGCGTTGAATGAATGGGTGCTCAGGCTCAGTGAGAGTGAGTTGCCCGTGTTGAAACAAACGGCGCGTGAACTGGTTGCGCTGCGCGAAGATGACAATAAATTGTCGGCTCATAGCATTGCCAATGTCATCAAGCGGGATCCTGTGATGACAGTGAAGTTGCTGCGCTATTTGCAGTTGCATAAGCGCCGGGCTCAGACCTCCGATGTGGTTCAGGTCGAGCAGGCGCTGCTGATGTTGGGCATGGAATCATTTTTTAGTCATGTGCTGCCAAAGTTGCTGATTGAGGATGTTTTTAAGTCTCACATTGTGGCGCTGCCGCCGATTCTGCGTGTGATACATCGCTCGCATCGCGCCTCTGAATATGCTTATGACTGGGCGCTTCGTTTGCACGATATGCATTTTGAAGAAGTGCGGATTACCGCCTTGCTGCATGAAATTGCCGAGATACTCATGTGGTGTTTTGCACCGGATGAGATGTTGAAAATACGGGATATGCAGAAAAACGACAAGACGTTGCGCAGCCGTACTGCACAAGAACAGGTGTTGGGCTTTTCGCTGCTGGCGCTGCAAAAAGCCTTGAATATCCAATGGGCGCTGCCTGAGCTTTTGCAGACTTCACTGGATGAGTCTTGTGCATGGCAGCAGCGGGTGCGCAATGTGACGCTGGCGATCAATTTGGCGCGTCATTCTGCGAATGGTTGGGATGATGCCGCGCTGCCTGATGATTATAAGGATATCGGTGTGCTATTGCATATCCCCACTGAGCAGGCGATGCTAATGGTGACGGCCGAGGCGGGGATGGCTTGTGATCTGAACAAACCGCGTTGATTTTTTCAACCTGTTGATTGTCATGAATAAATCAAGAGGCGGCTGTCTCTTTAGTTAGTTCTCATCCAGAAACCACCTAAATTTCCAGCGCCGGCCATCAGCCAACTTTTTCGCCGTTGGGAATTTGGGTGGTTTCTCGTTATAAAAATCCAGATTCTGCTCAAAAGCCTCATCCTTCCCATTTGTTACCAGTTTGCAGGCGTACTCATTCCGCCTTACTGGCCATTCTCTGTTACAAATCCACGTTAACTCGCTATCGCGTCTGTCGCGACAGCCGTGCAAACACTTTGAAGTTGTACGCCAATACCGCCGACATCACGTAAGCCTTGAAATGTTCCAACCCGCGCCATGTGCAGCGATCCAAACCAAACACCCGCTTGAGCATCGAGATATTTCCCTCAATTCCGGCGCGGAAGCGTTTGAGCTTCTTGTAAATCCAGTGGCTGCCTGTCATCTCTTCAATCTTCATGCCGCGTTTCTTCGGTAAGCCCACGGCCTTGATGCCCAGCGCTTTGGCCTCACTGACATTGTCGGCGCTGGCATAGCCCGCATCTGCCGCTACCTGACGCGGCAACTTGCCGTAGCATTCCCCGATGCGCTTGATCATCGGCAGCAACCGGCTGCTGTCTGCCGGATTTTCATGATGACGCGACTACTCGCTTCGCGCATATCATCGGTTCACGGTTTAAATGCGAGTCCCCAAAGTGCGAAATGCTTGCCGGTAAGGTCAGTGCCGAAGCGTCGGGTGCTTTTGTGCGGCAGGACTGTTTTTGTGCGTTGTTAACCTGTTCGACCGCTTCCAGCACTTTTGATGGCAAGCCGTATTCGGCGTTGGTGCGTTGCAAGGCGCGTACATCTTTGGGGAAACAAGAACCGCCATAGCCGGCGTATATAAAGTGATAGCCGATGCGTTGGCCTGAGTCATGCCCTTGCGGACGTGTTCAATGTCAGCACCCACACGCCCGGCTAAATTTGCCAATTCGTTCATGAACGAGATGCGGGTAGCTAGCATGGCGTTGGCGGCGTATTTGGTCAGTTCTGCCGAGCGAATATCCATCACCATCAGGCGTTCCTGGTTGCGCTGAAACGGTGCGTACATTTCGCGCATGATTTTGATAGAGGTTTCATCTTTGGTGCCGATGACGATACGATCGGGGCGGTTGAAGTCATCGATGGCAGCGTCTTCTTTGAAAAATTCGGGATTCGATACCATGCTGAAAGGGAGTCGTGCATCGCGCAGATCCAGCTCCGCCAAAACCGCTTGTTTGACCTTGTCGGCCGTACCAACAGGAGCGTAGTTGCCCCGCTTCAATATTGCGTTTAATGACCTCATCCAGGCCTGGTTCGTAAATTGGGGAGTCGTCGTTGTTGTTGAGAATTTCAATCTTGCGTGGATCGATATCCAGTCACATCACGTCATTTCCCAAATCAGCGAGGCAAGCGCCTGATAGCAAACCGACATAGCCGGAAGCAATTTCAGTGATTTTCATTGCAGTAAAATGTGGACCCTCGCATTGTGCCGCAGAGCGGGTGGTGCGTCAGCGTTCCCAGAGTGCAGATTGATTGAATATTATCGCTGGCCTGATTCATTTGCAGTCACGTTGTTACGCTTGCGAGGTGCATTTTTCGGAGCGTGTTTGATTTTTTTGTTGCGTGCTTGAATTGATTTTTTAATTCCATTTAAAATCAATAGGTTGAATTTTATGTGTAAATTTTAAGTACAGTGTTGGCGACATTAGTGAGAGATTCACCCAAGTTTTTTCTCTTTAAGAATCATTTTTTTAAAAAAAGATGATTTTTATGTTGACCGAACTGGATGTGCTCTATACAATGCGCACCTCTTCATTCCCTGATAGCTCAGCCGGTAGAGCGACGGACTGTTAATCCGCAGGTCCCTGGTTCGAATCCAGGTCGGGGAGCCAGTATTCAAGCCACTTCTGTAAAAGGAAGTGGCTTTTTACTAACAGGCTCAGGAAGTGTTGTTCTGAACATAATCTGAACACATTTTGTGGCCGTGTTAGAAGCTACGTTTCACCAAGCCGATTTAGCTCAGTTGGTAGAGCAACCGCCTTGTAAGCGGTAGGTCATCAGTTCGAATCCGATAATCGGCACCAATTAGGTCAAAGCCCGCTCTCCCACAAGGTTGGCGGGTTTTTTCTTGCCCGCAGATTGGGTTCGGCAAAGTCGGTATAGAATTCCCTCCGGTGCTTCCCTTCGAGCTCCCATTCCAATCACCATCCACACAACAAGTCAGGACACTCACATGCAACAAATCGAATTTCAATTGAACGGCGAATATGTCGAACTCAACCAACTGCTCAAGATGGTCGGCCTGTGCGACAGTGGCGGTGCAGGCAAGGCGCTGGTGGCGGAGGGCGTTGTCTCTGTCGATGGGTTGCTGGAGCTGCGCAAGACGGCCAAGATCCGTGCCGGGGCTGTGGTGACGCTGGGTGATGTGGAGATCAGTGTGGTTGCGGGGTAGGACATGTCTTTAGATTACGTTGTGAATAAGGCTCGTCAATAAACCTGTAAGAAAAAATATTTATGAACACGAAGAATGCCTACCCGGCAGATGGAGTCATGTGCCATTGCAGCGGCACCCGGCGGAACAATATTCAAAGCCTGTTCGAGCAAGGTTTTGATATGGATGCCATTTCCAGATGGACTGGTGCTCTTTCGGGCTGTGGTGGCTGCGAATGGGATATTGCACAGTTCCTGAAGGATCTTGCCGAACAACAGAACAAATAAGTGTCATATCCAGTTTTGCAGAAATTCAAGTTTTCACAATTCTGCCACCCCACCCACCTCTGCATTTCCTGTCTGACTCCATCTGGAATTTTATCTGCGCAGAAAACTTCCCCGGAAACCCGTCGCACCCGACGCATCGACGCCAGTCACTTGCCGCAACGTGGGGCTATAGGGGGTTCTGGCGATGTCGCATGGTGCCGAGGTGGCCCAGAAATGCACCCAGTCGGAGTCGCTGCGTGACTGGGATGGCTGCCCCCTATCGGGCGGCGTGGCGGGTGCGAGATGGGTCAAATTTTGGATGCAGGGGGCGGCGACGGGTCGTCGGGTGCGTCGATCGTGTCACTCAAGAATTTATTTTTCCGGCAACGGTGGGTCGATCTGGAATGCGTTGTCCACAAATTCTGTGGATAAGTCTGTGTAAACTGGCTGAGTTATTGCGGTATGTGCTTGTAGGGAAAGAGATTGTTCCGGTTGGCGACATATTTGAGCATGTCCAAAACAGCGCGATCATGGATTTGCTGCTACCTCACGAAATTGACTTCTATCTCTCGCCGTTCTCCGTGTGCATCAACTGCACCATACCTTCCACGATCCGTATGTCTCTGGGCGAGAGTTTCAGCAACTTGTCCAGGAACGGCGCAAGCTCAGCATATTCCTTTCCCAACACGACGACACTTGCTTGTACCGGAGGTGTCTGATCGGTCCTTTCCACTGAGCCATACCGTAACCATTGCGCCGATACTCCCAGCGCGTGCAGGCATCGTAGGGTGTCGCTCATTCAGGAAATATTTTTTCGGATACACTTGTCGCAATCGACGACCTGACGCAGCCAGTCTGATTTGAGGTGTATCTCCGGCGACGATGCGTCGAGTCCGTCATGTGCGTGGCTTGATGTAAAATTTGGTTTGCCCGAATCCACTATGTCGTAAAGCACAATGACCCTCGAAGCCCTGCCTACATTCACACCTCCTGCCGCCAAGCTCTGGGCTGCCATTTCCAGTGACACCCGGAAGTTGCTGCTCTCCAAAGTGTATTGCAGTAAATGCGGTGTGACGACCATCACGAATTTCTCCGGCGCGGTCAGGTCTGGTGATCTGCTGCGGGTTGGCAAATGCGCAGAGTGTCATGGCGATGTGGCAAGACTGATTGAGTCGAATTGAACCGCTCTTGATGGCATGAAGGGATTGTATGTATCACTCTCGAACACTCAGTATCACAATCAATCAGAACTGGCAGGATATCTACGAAGCCTATTGGCGGCCACAAGACTTTCCAAAATGGGCGTCAGGTCTCAGCAGATCCGAGCTTACCTATGATGGGGGCAGCTGGAATGCAGAAGGGCAAGAAGGAACTGTCAGCATACGGTTTACAGGCCACAATCAATTTGGTGTCATGGATCATTACGTCAGTGTGAATGATGGTCCTGAAATCTATGTCCCCTTGAGAGTCATTCAGAATGGTGAGGGTGCCGAAGTTCAGCTCACCCTGTTTCAACAAGAAGGTATGTCGGATGCAAAGTTCCTTGCGGATGCAGAATGGGTTGAGCAGGATCTGCTGACATTAAAGTTACTTGCTTCCCCTGATGTCTCTGTCTGACTCTGCCGGGAAAATTGCTCTGCACAGAAAAATAATTTGCCCTGCAAACCGTCGCACCCGACGACCTGACGCAGTCTGTGTGGTTTGAGATGTAGTGCCGGCGACGATGCGTCGAGTCCATCATGTGCGCGGCTTGGAACTGAAAATCTGTGATGCTGCGTGGCGTCGAGTCGTCGATTGCGTCAGTCTGCCCGAAAAATTAATTCCCGATATTTTTTGTGTGCATCAGTTGCACCATACCTTTCAGTTTTTCGCAGCCTCGCAGGATTTCGCATTCGCATTTTCCCTGACGGCCATCTTGTTAAATTAATGGGGACCCTTTGGAGGGGGAATGCGCAGGCAGGTTGCACCGGGGTGGGTCAGAAATGCACCCAGTTCGAGCCGGTTGCAGGGCGGGACGCCCCCCCCCCGCCGGCAGGGCACGGGGTCTGAGTTGGGATATTTTTTTGGCCGGTCGGGCGGCAGGTCGTCGGTTGCGTCGAGTGAATTGTGCAGGAGAAATTAAATTTCTGGCTAATTTACTGTGCAGGCGTCGATGCGTCGATTGCGACAGGTGTTTTTTGCAACGCAGTGAAAGTGGTTGTTGTTGCGTCAACTCAAGCCAATTGTACCCTTTTATTGATCAATACTTTCGTTACTTGTAATTGACAATCGTATGAGTAAGGATATAACCTTCCAGTCGTATTGAGTTATCTTAGGAAATATTATGATAAAGCGTAAGCATCAGAACATCATTCGTGCTCAATTAACCGAGTTTTCTTTACCTCCAATCACTGACGGCTTGGTGTTGGGCAGACACTCACCAATCGGCCATGTGGCAGTCGGTACGGCGTTGAGCTTACTAACAACAACTGCATTTGAGCATTTGCCGATAGAAGATGATGTTATCAGCGACGTGTTAATTCGTAGTGCCATATTGCGCAAAACCTCAAAAGAACAGCTCATAAATTTTGTGTTGCAAGAAATAAAACCATTAATGGGCCCGGAAGAAATCATACATCTGGATGTAAAAATCGAGGTGTTGCTTGAAGTGAAGCAGTCATGAAATCAGGAATGCAAGTTAAAGATTGCCTTTGCTCACGCATGTTAAAAGTGAGCTCCCTTCAAAAATACCGTGATGTTGTTTTTGATAGTGAAATCAAGCCAAATGTATTTGCAGTATTTAATAGCGAAGAAAACTTTTTAGGCTTGGTCCCTACTAATCATGCTGGGCTATTTCCAGGACGTATTTTTTCTGATTTATTGGTACGAAGAGAACCTCATCCGTGCGTATTGTCCACATCTCTTGATGAGTTACTAGTCCGTTTTAGACAGGAGAAGTGCGAATTTATTGCGGTTATCGATGAGGGAAAGTTTGCAGGTGTAGTTTCTGAATACAGTCTATTTTCTGGTTTGATTAAAAAACTGGAATCCGAACTTGATTATCGAAAACTTGCATCTTTGGTTTTTGAAAACACCTCTGAAGGAATAATGATTACTGACCCAACAGGAAATATTATTCATATTAATCGGGCCTTTACTCGAACAACTGGTTACCAGCTAGAAGAGGTATTAGGGAAATCAGCTAAGCTACTTCATTCTGGTTACCAAGATAGTGTATTTTATGCAGGGATGTGGAAAGCACTACTTGAAATCGGAGAGTGGGAAGGAGAACTTTGGAACCGTTGTAAAAACGGAGATATTTATCCTGAATGGCTACATATTAACTCTGTACGAGATGCGAACGAACAGGTTATCAATTATGTTGGCGTCTTTTCAGATATTGGGCCAAATAAAGAAATACAACGTAAGTTACAGCAATTAGCGTTCTATGACCCTCTAACCTCTTTACCAAATCGCCGTTTATTCAACGACAGACTTGAACAAAAAATCGCAGAAGCCAATCGACAAAATGAAGTATTTTCTTTACTTTTTATCGATCTAAATAGATTTAAAAATATCAATGATGCTTTCGGGCATAACACTGGCGATAACTTACTAAAGCATGTTGCAGGAGCGATCAGCAGGGCTGTCCGCGAATGCGATACTGTGGCTAGGCTGGGTGGAGATGAGTTCGTAGTGATACTTGCAGATAGCCGTGAAGTCAGGTCTGCGATAGCAGTTGCAGAGAAAATTGCTAAAGCTTTGAATGAACCAATAATTTTTGATGGTCATGAGTTTCTGGCTTCGGCGTCTATTGGTATCGCATTTTATCCGGAGGATGGAGCCAACGCAGAGGATATGATAAAAGGCGCTGATGTTGCGATGTTTCATGCCAAAAGGGATGGAGTTGGATTCCGTTTTTATAAAAAAGAAATGAATAGCGGTGTAGCTAAACAGCTAGCTCTGGAATCAGCAATCAGACATGGATTGGCAACGGGGGAATTCTGGCTTGCGTGGCAACCACAAGTTAAATTATCAGATAGCACAATTTCAGGGGTGGAGGTATTGGCTCGGTGGAGGCATGACGGTCAAGATATTCCGCCAAGTCACTTTATTACTGTTGCTGAAAATTCAGGGCAAATTGTTCAATTGGGTGATTGGATTTTTAAAACAGCTTTATCTGAGGCCTTTGATTTTAAGAAGTCATGTATTTGTCGTCCATTTCAAGTGGCAGTTAATTTTTCCCCATTACAGCTAAAAAATGATGGGGCATCTCAAACCGTATCTGAGATGCTCAAAAGGTATCATTTTGAACACGGTTGTTTGGAGGTAGAAATCACCGAAAGTGCTTTGGTTGATGGACAGCAAGGGGCAATGACATTTTTAAATCAACTGAGAGAGCTCGGTGTGGCTGTTGCCATAGATGATTTTGGTACAGGTTATTCCAACCTTTCAAACCTGAAACGATTTCATATCGACAAGTTAAAAATTGACCAATCATTTGTGTTTGATTTAACAAAAAGCCTGACTAGTCGGCAAATTGTTGAGGCTATTATAAAAATGGCACACAGCTTAGGAATGGTAACGTTAGCTGAGGGAGTGGAGACCAAAGAACATGCTGATTTGTTACGTGATATGGGCTGTGATTACGCCCAAGGTTTCTTTTTTAGTCACCCTATTCCGATGAATGAATTGAAGGCATTATGCTTGCAAAGCGTAAACAATAAGGTTTACTTAGGTGACGCTTATGGCGTTGTTCATTAGTTTTAGTCTCTCGCTGCAGGGCTTTGACTCCACTTGACTCCGCGATCACTGCCCCCCATCCGGCAAGGTGCCGACTCCGACTTGGGTCAAAGTTTGTTCCGGTCAGAATTTCGGGCAAAAAGGGGGGAGGGCAGCAAAAATCTGAAATTCTGGAAAACTGCATTTCTGGCGATCTGAAGACCTGCCGATCTGCAATCCTGCAATTTTGGATCGTGCGGGCGTCGATGCGTCGAGTGTCTTTTGCAAAATAATTCACATATATGCTAATGTCTGCGCATGAACTGGCGGATAATTTGCTTCTCTGAGCGTGTGCGATCTGATGTGTTGGTCTTGCCTCCCGGCATTCGAGCCGACTATCTACGCTTGGCTGAATTGATGGAAGAGCATGGTGCCGACTTGAGGATGCTTCACTCCAAGGCAATGGGGAGTGGTCTCTTTGAATTGCGTCCCAAAGTCCCGGAGGGAATCGGTCGTGTGTTCTACTGTACTCAGGTAGGGCAGATGATTGTTGTGCTTCATTTATTCGTCAAGAAGACACAAAAGACACCTAATAATGAGTTGGACATTGCGACTCGTCGCCTGAAGGAGGTTAAAAAAATGCAGAATGAACAATTCAATCCTGTTGCTCACGATGATGCGTTTGTTGCTCAGTTGTTGAGTGATGTTGAGACAAGACATGCCTATGATGAGCTTGAGGAAGGGTATGTTGCTCTGCATGCTGTTTTGCGTGCTCGTCGTGAGGCTGGCCTGACACAGTCCGAGATTGCTCAACGCATGGGTACAACAACCAGTGCAGTATCTCGTTTGGAGTCATCTCTGATCAGTCAGAAACATTCACCCAGTTTTTCGACATTGAAAAAATATGCTCGTGCTTGCGGGAAAAAGTTGGTGATCAGTTTGGCGTGAGTTGTGTCGGATTTTAGGAATTCAGAAATTCAGAAATTCAGGAATTCAGAAATTCAGGAATTCAGAAATTCAGGTTTTCACCTTTGCGCGGCAGGGCAGATTCGCAGGATTTCAGGATTTCAAAATTTCTGCCTCCCTCCCCCTCCCCCTGAAATTCTGCAAAGAAAATTGCTGGCGGGTGGGAATAAAATATCAGCAACATTAATTTTTCTATCAGGCATCCTCTTTCCGGATGAGGGTACATTGCTGCACTGAGAATTTCGATGTGGAGCAGTGATCAAAAAAATGCCCCTGACACAATTAAGATCAGGGGCTGAATGTCTCAACGGGGCGTCAAGACTCATGCTCAGGGAGGATGCATGAATAAGCTAATGCTCATGGTCACTCAGAGTGAACAGCTTTTGAATGGTTCAGAATTTTACAAACAGTTACATTTCTGCAAGTCACGGGAATGTCAGCTACGCAGGTTTTCAGTTCCCCAGTTTTCCACAATGCCACCCCACCCCTGAATTTTCTGCCTGTCCCCATCTGGAAAATTACATCTGCGCAGAAAAAACTCTCCCAGAAAACTGTTCCTGCTTATCCACTGAGCCGTACCGTAACCATTGTGCCGACACTCTCAGCCATGCCGTCGACAACGCCAGTAACTTTGGTTGCGTAGGTACTGTCTCAGCGTGCAGCCATTTTCTGACCGTTTGCGCACTGACCGGCTGACCTGAAAAGTGCTGGTTGAATTCGCGTGCAATCTGGGTTGGGCTTCCGACAGGCATACGCTCACCGCGCTCATCTACGCCGTTAATCTGGAAAACATTTTTTGCCAAATCAATGTCTATCGTAGTAATCTTCATTTCGTATGCCCCTTTCTAGTTGAGTGGTCATAAGCGACCACTACTTTGGCACTTTGATGCCGTTTTAGGAAGTGGGCGTCCATTTCATTAATCCAGAGGTCTGTCTTTGCGATGCAAGGAAGTTGCAGAGGTAATCCAGGGGTTGCAAAAAGGCCTTTGAATATCTGGGCTGCCATGACACTTTGTGTCTCGCAACAACGCTGGGTTGACTGGTTCGCCGCAGCCTACGGCTTCGCGATGACCTGGCAGCTTGGTGGCGTATGATGTGGATGAAAATAATTAGGACTCGCCGGTGAAATCAACCAGTTGGATGATGTGGTTGCTCGGTCAGTCGACTATAATGCGCAGAGATTCGGCATTAAACTGACTATTAGTCAGGGTAATAATGCATGTGTCGGTTTGCTTTGTGGCGGGAAACAGTAATTCGGCGCACCGTGCAAATGCTTGATCTGCTGCGTCCGATCTACGAGAATTCGGTGGCTTACAGTCACTTCGGCCGCGAAGAATGCGAATTCACTTAGGAAAATAACGATAAGGCGACTGCATTGCGTGCTGGCGCAGGACTGTAATTTTTACCTTTAACCTTGTACCTTGCTTCTTGTACTTTTGACTCTGCCTTTATGAAAATTGCTATCGCCGGAACCGGATACGTAGGACTCTCCAACGCCATTTTGCTCTCGCAGCACAATGAAGTGGTAGCGATAGACATCGTCCCTGAAAAGGTAGAGATGTTGAACCGTAAGCAGTCGCCTATCGAAGATGTCGAAATCGAAGAGTACTTAAAGCATAAAACGCTCAACTTTAGGGCGACGCTCGACAAGGTTGACGCGTATACCGGTGCGGATTACGTGATCATTGCCACGCCGACCGACTACGATCCTGAAACGAATTATTTCAACACGCGCTCGATTGAGGCCGTGATTCAGGATGTGATGGCGATCAACCCTCAGGCGGTGATGATCATCAAGTCTACCGTCCCGGTCGGTTACACCGCCAAGCTTAAAGAAAAGCTTAAGATGGAGCTGTCATTGCGAGGTGGCTCTGCCACCGCGGCAATCCAAACGCCTTTAACAAAGGATGCTTTGACTTCTGAACTGGATCGCCACGCTACGCTCGCGATGACAGCCGCAATCCAGTCATCGTCATTGCGAAGCCCGAAGGGCTGTGGCAATCCAGATGATTTGCAAGGAGGCGCAGCCGACGTATCGTCATTGCGAGGTGACTCTGACACCGTGGCAATCCAGACGCCTTTAACAAAGGATGCTTTGACTTCTGAACTGGATCGCCACGCTACGCTCGCGATGACAGCCGCAATCCAGTCATCGTCATCTGAACTGGATCGCCACGCTACGCTCGCGAGGACGGCCGCAATCCCGTTCGAACCCAAGATTATTTTTTCACCCGAGTTTCTGCGCGAAGGCCGTGCCCTTTACGACAACCTGCATCCATCGCGCATCGTCATCGGCGAGCGTTCGAAGCGCGCCGAGATCTTTGCCGATTTGCTCAAGCAGGGCGCAGTCAAACAGAATATCGACACTTTATTTACGGATTCCACAGAAGCTGAAGCCGTAAAACTGTTTGCCAATACCTATCTTGCGATGCGCGTGGCCTATTTCAATGAGCTCGACACCTATGCGGCCACGCATGGCCTGGATACCAAACAGATCATTCAGGGCGTCAGTCTCGATCCTCGCATCGGCGATCATTACAACAATCCATCGTTCGGCTATGGCGGCTACTGTTTGCCTAAGGACACGAAGCAATTGTTAGCCAACTATCAGGATGTGCCGCAAAATCTGGTCAATGCGATTGTGTCCTCCAATACGACCCGCAAAGATTTCATCTCTGAAAGCATACTCAAACGCAATCCCAAGATTGTTGGCATTCACCGCCTGATTATGAAAGCCGGCTCAGACAACTTCCGCGCCTCAAGTGTGCAGGGTATTATGAAGCGCATCAAAGCTAAGGGCGTTGAAGTCATCGTTTATGAACCAGTGCTGACCGATGACAAATTCTTCAACTCTCGCGTCGTAAACGACCTTGAACAATTTAAACGTGAAGCCGATGTGATCGTCGCCAACCGTATGACGGACGACATCAAAGATGTCGCTGATAAGGTGTATAGCCGTGATTTGTTCGGTAAAGATTAACTTCGACCCATGAACGCCATAGGCTAAAGACAGTATCTCGCGATGACGAGTGTGGGTGTCATTCGCTCAAAACAAAGAGCGCGTAGTGCGACTATCATTCAGCAACTTAACGGCCTCATCGTTTAGCTGCGTGGGATAAATGTAAACTTAGCTCATGTTTTATCGAGCCTGGTTGAATTTAGTTGTTTTATCAATGCCCTTGCGGCATTGCGGGCTTGCGAAGTCCTTAGCCGGGACATTAAATATCCACAAAAGCTTTTATACTCTCGCAAACTATCCCCCTGCACAGCATCGATTTTGTTGAAGTGTCGCCAGCTCTTTTGTGATTGCGGAATTATTTTTTTGTATCGGGAAAATCCTATTAAAAAGCAGGATCTCCCGATATACATTGTCATATTCCATCGTTATAGTTTGCCAATTTTCTTGGGATTCACTGTGAGTGTGTCATTGCGACAGCGAAACATCGTCGCGGCGGGTGGCGGAAGACAATTCAGTGCAGGGGCGTCTTTGCGAAGCCCGTAGGGCTGAAGCAATCCAGTCATATAAAAGCCTTTTGATTTTCTGGATCGCCACCCGCCACACTTCGTCCGCGGTCGCAATGACGAGCGTGGGTGTTCGTTGCGAAGCCCGTAGGACCGTGGCAATCCAGCGGGCTTGTCTTTGCGAAGCCCGTAGGGCTGAAGCAATCCAGTTGATGAAAAGGCGTTTTGGATTGTCTGGATCGCCACGTCCAGCCACGCTACACTCCTGCCACGGCTCTGCGAGCCTCGCAGTTAAACGACTTAGGGAGGCCTCTCCTTAGGCTAGTTGTCACAAGTAAAACGCCTTTGAATTTTTCGTAAATTTTTTGATAATATTTGAGACGTAAGTTTCGTGTCAGCTTGGTGGCGTATGATGTGAATGCAGATAATTAGGAGTCGCCGGTGAAGTCATTCAGTTGGATGATGTGGTTATTCGGTCAGTCGACTATAATGCGCAGAGATTTGGCATTAAACTGACTATTAATCAGAGTAATAATGAATGTGTGGGTTTGTTTCGTGGCTGGAAGCATAAATTCAGCGACATACGCTCAAAACAACGAGCGCAAGGTGCGACTATCATTCAGTAACTTAACGGTCTCATCGTTTAGTTGCGTGGGATAAATGTAAACTTAGCTTATGTTTTATCGAGCCTGGTTGAATTTAGTTGTTTTATCAATGCCCTTGCGGGCTTGCGAAAATCGTGAGGCATTGTGATGCAACGAAGTTGCAGAAGCAATCTAGACGCTATTATGAAGGGCCTTGCCGGAGTGTCGCCTGTCTGCGGTAGCAGGGCGATCCTTGGTCTTGCAATGATATGAGTTGAAGCTAGGGTAGATCCACAACAGGCCGATTGCGCTATACACGCTTGTCAGTCTGCCCATTATAGGAGAGACGGGATTTTCGCTTGAACGTATTACTGAGTTGAAATAATGCAAATAGGATTTAAGGAGTTATGCGGTGAATTTTTTAGATGTTAAAACGGATTACGCATTCAAGCGCGTATTCGGTTCGGAAAATTCCAAGCCTGTGCTGATCGGCTTTCTCAACGCGATTCTCGATTATGAAGGCGAGTACGCCATTGTTGAGTTGACCATCGTTGATCCTTACCAAATCCCCAGACTGGAGGGGATGAAGGATACCTATGTAGATGTGAAAGCGGTACTCGCGAACGGCAAGCATGTCATCATCGAAATGCAAGTGCTGAATGCACCCGGTTTTGAGAAGCGCATCTTGCATAATGCAGCCAAAGAGTACGCCAGTCAGTTACAAAAGGGGGATGACTACACCTTGCTCAATCCGGTGATTGCTATAACTTTTACCGATTTTTCCATGTTTGACAACAGTGAAGACTATATCAGTCGTTTCAGGTTGATCGAACGCGACCGCTTTATTGAATATAGCGATGAAGTCGAACTGATTTTTGTAGAGCTGCCAAAATTTACCTTGGCGCTTGATGATCTGAAAAGCATCCAGGATAAGTGGATCTATTTCATTCGCAATGCCGGCAGCCTGGAATATATTCCTGATACGCTAGGCTGTGATCCTGGAATAAATCAAGCCTTCGGTTTCGCAAACGAAGCCGCTATGAGCCGCGAAGAGCTGGAAATACAATTTAAGCGTCGCGACTTCATCATATTGCAGAGAGGTTCGTTGATGCTGGCTGAATCAAAGGGACGTGAAGCAGGGAGAGCGGAAGGGCGAGAGGAAGGACGAGAGGAAGGACGAGAGGAAGGACGGCAGGAAGAACAGCGCAAGACAATTTTGGCGTTGTTAGCCCGTAATTTGGACGTTCAGTTTATTGCCGACACTTTAAGCCTGCCAGTTGATTTTGTGGAAAAAATACTTTGGGAGAAACATAGTGGCGTAGAAATCCCTTCATTGCGAACATCGTGAAGCAATCCATGGGCTTGTCAACGTGAGGGCAGAATGGCTGAAGCAATCCAGATGTTGTAAGGGGGGCAGGAGAACTACAGTCCCTCGGCCTATGCGATGAAAAACACGCGTTATTGCGAGTCGGTTTTCAAGGTGGTGTGGAATATCTACCAGCCATACTTCTGGTATTTGTAATGTGTGGTTAAACAA